>Ga0207941_1000018_pt1 | contig 58221 bp, 50 predicted proteins | sample LakMenEpi13Sep12_FD_150695 | JGI IMG/M metagenome (GOLD analysis project Ga0207941, IMG submission 150695) | Freshwater microbial communities from Lake Mendota, WI - 13SEP2012 deep hole epilimnion (SPAdes) | ecosystem: Environmental > Aquatic > Freshwater > Lake > Epilimnion/Euphotic zone ...
TTTGACCAGATCGACGCCATCCGGGGCATGGACGTAACGATCGTGACCAGCGCCCGTAACGACGATGAGGGCCGGGCCCTCCTCCGCGAAATGGGGATGCCGTTCCGCAGCAACTGAGCCCTCTTCCGGACACGACCATGGCAAACCACGACCCGATTTCTGACATGCTCACCCGCATCCGCAATGCGAGTGAGAAGCGCCACGAGAACACCCGCGTTCCTTCTTCCAGGCTCTGCCGCAGCATCGCCCAGGTGCTTCAGCAGGAAGGCTTTATTGCCAACATTTCCGAAGAAGGAGAGGGTGTGCGCAAAGAACTAGTGCTTGAGCTCAAGTACAGCGGTAAACATCGCCAGCCCACCATCCGCCGCATGCAGCGGGTGAGCAAGCCTGGTCTGCGCATTTACAAAAGTACACGCCAGCTGCCCAAGGTTCTTGGCGGTCTCGGGGTTGCAATCATCTCCACATCGAGGGGGGTGATGAGTGACCGTGATGCCCGTAAGCAGGGTGTCGGCGGCGAAGTGCTTTGCTACGTCTTTTGATCTAGGGAGAACAGTTCCATGTCTCGTATCGGCAAAGCCCCCATCCCAATTCCCGATAAGGTTTCCGTTGGTATTGACGGTCTCGCCGTCACTATCAAGGGCCCTAAGGGCGAACTGCGACGCACCCTTCCAGATGGTGTGGTCGTTGTTCAGGAGGGTTCCACAGTTAAAGTCAATCCTTTGAATACCAGCCGTCGTTCCCGCGAACGCCACGGCCTCAGTCGCACCCTTGTCGCCAACATGGTCGAGGGTGTAAGCCAGGGTTACATCCGCAAACTGGAAATTGTTGGCGTGGGTTATCGCGCCCAGGTTCAGGGTCGAAAGTTGGTGGTTAGTGCTGGCTACAGCCACCCCGTTGAGATGGTGCCCCCTGAAGGCATCACCTTTGCTGTCGAGAACAACACCACTGTTCTGGTCTCCGGGGCGGACAAAGAACTCGTCGGCAACGAGGCGGCCAAGGTTCGCGCTATTCGTCCGCCGGAGCCCTACAAGGGCAAGGGCATCAAATACGAAGGTGAGCGAATCCTTCGCAAGGCGGGTAAGACCGGCAAGAAATGAGCTCGGCTCCAGCATTCATACCCTGAATCCCCATGTCCACCCTCTCCCGAAAACTGCAGACTCAGAAGCGCCATCGCCGTCTGCGTCGCCATCTCTCCGGCACCTCCCAACGCCCCCGGCTTGCCGTTTTCCGCTCCAACAATCACATCTACGCCCAGGTCATCGACGACGATGCCCAGAGCACTCTTTGTTCGGCATCGAGCCTCGACAAGGATCTGCGTACGAGCCTCGCCGTCGGTGCTACCTGTGAAGCATCCGTGGCTGTGGGCCAGCTTGTTGCCAAGCGTGCCCTCGCCAAGGGTATTCAGCAGGTGGTCTTCGATCGCGGCGGCAACATTTACCACGGCAGGGTCAAGGCCCTCGCCGATGCCGCCCGGGAAGCGGGCCTTCAGTTCTGATTCCTCCGCTCACCATGACCGAAACCAACGAACAAATTCAGTCCGGCGACATCCCTACCGCCGCAGATGTGCCTAGCGCCGAAGGCCAGGAACGCCGGGGCCAGGGACGCGGTGAGGGCAAAGGCGGCGGCGGCGATCGTCGTGGCCAACGCCGAGGCGGTGACCGCCGCGGCGGTCAAGAGCGCGATTCCGAATGGCAAGAGCGAGTCGTTCAGATCAGACGCGTCTCCAAAACCGTTAAGGGCGGCAAAAAGATGAGCTTCCGGGCCATCGTTGTCGTTGGTAATGAACGTGGTCAGGTGGGTGTTGGGGTCGGCAAAGCCGGCGACGTCATCGGTGCCGTCCGCAAGGGTGTTGCCGATGGCAAGAAGCACTTGGTTAAGGTGCCTCTGACGCGTACCAGCTCCGTGCCTACCGAAAGCCGCGGGCGTGATGGCGCAGCGAGTGTCCTGATTCGTCCGGCTGCGCCAGGTACGGGTGTGATTGCCGGCGGTTCGATCCGCACGGTTCTTGAACTGGCGGGCATCAAGAACGTTCTGGCCAAGCGACTTGGATCCAAGACGCCCCTGAACAATGCCCGAGCTGCCATGGAAGCCCTCGGGGCCCTGCGTACCCATAAAGAGACGGCCAAAGAACGTGGCATCTCTCTAGAACAGATCTACTCCTGAGCCCCTTGCCGGAGCCCCCGATGACATCCTCCTTTTCCCTAAACACTCTCAAGCCCCAACCAGGTTCCCGCCGCCGCAAACTGCGCAAAGGTAGGGGCATCGCTGCTGGCCAGGGTGCCAGTTGTGGTTTTGGCATGAGAGGCCAGAAGTCCCGTTCTGGCCGTCCTGTTCGTCCTGGTTTTGAGGGTGGTCAGATGCCCCTCTATCGTCGAATCCCCAAGCTCAAGCATTTCGAGCTTGTGAATCCAATTTATTATACCGTTATTAACGTCGGTAACCTGGCTGATCTGCCTGCAGGATCCATAGTATCTATGGATTCTCTCGTCAAAGATGGTCTAGTCACTAGTCCTAAGTATCCTCTTAAGGTACTTGGCAGTGGAGAACTAGCGGTCAAGCTCAATGTTCAAGCATCAGCCTTCACTGCTGCTGCTCGAGCCAAGATTGAGGCTGCTGGCGGCTCTTGTGAATTAACCTTAGGGTAACTGTAGCCATAGACGCCTACCGCTTATCTTTCCGATCTGCTCTCCCATCCCCTCACCACCATGGTTCTCAGTCGGGGTCGCAATCCAGGCGCAACTGAAATTTTCACCCAATTAATTCAGGCCAAGGGTCTGCGGGACAGAGTTCTGTTGACCCTTGGTCTTTTGCTCTTGGTGAGATTGGGTGTCTACATTCCCGTGCCAGGGATTGATCGGGTCGCCTTTCAGCAATTTTTGGCACGTGGTGGCCAACTTATTGGTTTTCTTGATATCTTCACAGGCGGTGGTATTTCTACAATCGGGATCTTCGGTCTGGGCATTCTTCCTTTTATTAATGCTTCGATTATTATCCAATTGCTTACGGCCGCCATACCAAGCCTTGAGGATCTTCAAAAGAATGAGGGTGAAGCTGGTCGCCGTCGGATAGCCCAGATCACCAGGTTTGTTGCCCTTGGCTGGGGCTTGATCCAGAGCGTCGTTTTTGCACTTATTCTTCGCCAGTACGCCCTTCCGGGTTTGCCCGATTGGTTGTTTGTTATGCAAACGACCTTGGCACTTGTTACCGGTTCCATGGTAGTGATGTGGATTAGTGAGGTGATAACTGAGCGAGGTATTGGACAGGGTGCTTCCTTGGTTATTTTTCTCAACATTGTTGCCACTCTGCCAAGGGCACTTGGTTCTACGGTTCAGTTAGCCCAAAGTGGCGATCGAAGCACGGTCACGGGTATTCTTATTCTACTTTTTGTTTTCCTGCTTACCATAGTAGGAATTATTCTTGTTCAAGAGGGAAATCGTAGGCTCCCAATAGTTAGTGCGAAACGACAAGTTGGTGGAGCTGGTGTTTTGACAGCTAGGCAAAGCTATCTACCCCTAAAGCTTAATGCTGGTGGTGTAATGCCCATTATATTCGCTTCCGCAATGTTGTTCCTCCCCTTAACCATTGCAAATTTTACATCAAGCCCCTGGCTGATCCGGGTAGCAGGCTATTTAAATCCTAACAGTAATCTCCCCTGGATTTATGCTATTGTTTACTTTGCTTTGATCTTAGGATTTTCATACTTCTATGCCTCTCTTACTGTAAATCCGCTTGACATCGCAACCAACCTCAAGCGAAATGGAGTTGCCATCCCGGGAGTAAGGCCTGGATCAGCAACAGCTACATATCTCAGTGACGTCGGAAATCGCTTGACTTTGTTGGGTGGCCTTTTCCTTGGTGCTGTAGCGATTATCCCTTCTGCTGTTGAAGGTGCCATTCAGGTTCGAACCTTCCAAGGCATTGGAGCGACTTCACTTCTGATTTTGGTTGGTGTTGCCATCGACACCGCTAAGCAAGTTCAGACTTACGTGATCTCTCAAAGATATGAAGGAATTGTACGAGGTTAATATTGTTTCTTTCTTTTGCTAATTTCTGCTGCAGATCTGGAATTCAATGATGAAACAACGTTTGCTTTTTCTCGGTCCTCCTGGGGCTGGTAAAGGTACTCAGGCTCAGCGCCTAGCCTCTGAAAATTGTCTTCTTCATCTTTCAACCGGCGATTTGCTGCGTGCCGAAGTTCTTGCTGGTACCGAGCTCGGACAGCAAGCAGAAGCGATCATGGCTCGTGGCGAGCTTGTTAGCGACAAGCTTGTGCTTGCCATTGTTCGTCACCGCCTTGATGGCCATTCCCAGGGTTGGTTGTTGGATGGATTCCCTCGCAATCTTGGCCAAGCCACCGCACTTGATGCCCTGCTTCTCCAGCTCAACCAGTCAATTGAACTGGTGATCCTGATGGCACTGCCTGATGAAACCCTTGTTCAGCGGATGCTCTCCCGAGGCCGTGCCGACGACACCGAGACTGTTATACGCCACCGTCTTGAGATATATCGTCAACAGACCGCACCCCTGATTGAGCATTACCAACAGATGGGCCTCCTGATCTCCGTGGATGCGGCAGGAACGGTCGACGACGTAGCAGCCGAGATCAAACGTCACATGGGAGGCTGATGTGGTAGGATTTTTGTTTGTGAAATCGGAGTTTCGCGGGCCATGAAGGTGCGTGCATCAGTCAAGCGGATGTGCGACAAATGTCGTGTGATCCGCCGCCACGGTCGGGTTATGGTCATTTGCACAAATCCCAAGCACAAGCAGCGTCAAGGCTGATTTGCTGCCAATCCTCTCGTCACCCTAAAGGCGTGACTTCATTTTCCCCAATCCTTCGAATTCTTTAGCCAGTGGCACGGATAGCCGGTGTTGACATTCCCCGCGACAAGCGGATCGAGATTTCCCTGACCTACGTTTACGGGATCGGTCTGACTCGGGCGAAGAAGATTCTGGCCAAGGCCGGTGTCAGTCCAGATATTCGGGTCAAGGATCTCAGCGATGCTGATGTCCAGAAGCTGCGCGGAGCTGCTGAAACCTTCACCTTGGAAGGTGATCTGCGCCGAGAGGAGGGCATGGCCCTCAAGAGACTCCAAGACATCGGTTGTTTGCGTGGTCGTCGCCATCGGATGGGTCTGCCTGTACGAGGGCAACGCACCCGTACTAACGCACGCACCCGTCGTGGTGCCCGCAAAACCGTGGCCGGCAAGAAGAAGTAGGCCATTTAGGTCCCTCATCAGTCGCCTTTTACCTCAGCTTTTTTCCCGAACCCTCACCTGCCTTGCAGGCCAAATGCCATGGCGAAGCCAGCCAAAAAAACAGGCCCCAAAAAGGCCAAGCGCAACGTTCCCAACGGTGTTGCCCACATTCAGAGCACCTTCAACAACACCATCGTGTCGATCACTGACACGGCGGGTGAGGTGATTAGCTGGTCTTCAGCCGGTGCCAGCGGCTTCAAGGGAGCTCGGAAGGGCACCCCGTTTGCAGCTCAGACGGCTGCTGAGGCCGCTGGTCGTCGCGCCCTAGAACAAGGTATGCGCCAGATTGAGGTTTTGGTTCGTGGGCCTGGTTCTGGCCGTGAAACTGCCATCCGTGCCCTTCAGGTTGCCGGCCTTGAAATCACCCTGATCCGCGACGTCACCCCCCTGCCACACAATGGCTGCCGCCGTCCCAAACGACGTCGCGTCTGACGCCTGATTCTGTCTTACCCCTGCCATCCAGACCGTGTTGCAATACCAGATCGATCGCGTTGACCATCAGGTTGCGGACGACCGTTCCCAGATCGGCGTCTTCCTGATCGGTCCCCTTGACAAAGGTCAGGCCACAACCCTTGGCACTTCCCTACGGCGCATCTTGATCGGTGGCCTTGAAGGCAGTGCGATCACCGCAGTCCGTATCGCCGGTGTGAACCACGAATACGCCACTGTTCCTGGGGTTAGAGAAGACGTCCTTGACATTCTGCTTAACTGCAAGTCTGTTCCGGTTAACAGCCGCAGTCGCGAGGTAGAGATTGGTCGCTTGGTTGTCAATGGCCCTGCCACTGTGACCGCTTCCCATCTGCAGTTCTCTTCCCAAGTTCAAGTTATTGATGCCGATCGTCCAATCGCCACTGTGGCGGAGGGCCATAGCCTTGAGATGGAGGTGCATGTAGAACGTGGCATTGGCTATCGACCTGTCGATCGTCACAATGAAGAAACCAGTGCCATCGATCTCCTCCAAATCGACGCTGTATTCATGCCTATTCGTCGGGTCAACTACAGTGTTGATGAAACTGCTGTTGGTGAAGGAGGTTCAGCACGTGAACGGTTGAGGCTTGAGATCGAAACAAATGGCAGCATTACACCCGATGATGCCATGGCACAAGCCGCGAATCAGTTGATATCCCTTTTCCAGCCCCTGGCTACTCTGACGACTACCGAGGATCCAAGCCTGGAGCCTGAGACAACAGCTGAGGCTCAGATCCCACTAGAAGAACTCAATCTTTCAGTGAGGGCCTACAACTGCCTCAAGCGTGCTCAGGTCAATTCGGTTTCTGACTTGATGGGCTTCAGTTACGAAGACCTGCTTGAGATAAAGAACTTCGGTTCTAAGTCTGCTGATGAGGTGATCGAAGCTCTTGAGCGTATCGGCATCTCACTTCCCCAAAGCCGCACAACGGCCTGAACGTCGCTTTTCTACTACCCCTTTTTATCATGCGCCACCAGTGCCGAGTCCCCCTGCTTGGACGCCCAGCCGATCAACGTAAAGCAATGCTAAGGGGCCTTACGACCCAGTTGATTCGTGAGGGTCGTGTAACCACCACCAAGGCCCGTGCCAAAGCCCTTCGTGATGAGGCAGAGCGCATGATCACTCTGGCTAAGGAAGGTAGTCTTGCTTCGAGACGCCGGGCGATTGGCTATATCTATGATAAGCAACTCGTCCATGCCCTCTTCGATAAAGCTTTGGATCGCTACGGTGATCGAAGCGGTGGCTACACAAGGATCATTCGTACAGTGCCCCGTCGCGGCGACAACGCTGAGATGGCCATCATTGAGTTGGTCTGAACCCCATTCGTCGCATTGCTCTCTGCCTTCAGTACGACGGCAGTCCATATTCAGGTTGGCAACGTCAAGCCAAAGCTTATTCAGTGCAGTCTGCATTAGAAGAAGTTTTGTCTCAACTTGAGCCTGGAGTGTCTCATTCTGTAGTTGCCGCGGGCAGGACCGATGCCGGTGTTCATGCAGCGGCTCAGGTTGTTCATTTTGATTCTGCTGGTCCAATTCCTCCCTATCGATGGCCCGCCGCCCTAAACGGCCGCTTGCCCAAGTCGATTCGCATCAGAGCTGCAGCCGAGGTCTCCAACACTTGGCATGCCTGTTACAGCGCAGAATACCGTCGCTATCGATATACGATTTATAATGGACGTCTTCCAAACCTTTTTTTGGCACCTTGGAGCTGGCATCGCCACAAGGTACGACTTGATGAAAACCTGATGGCAGCTGCCCTTGCCGATATTGTTGGCGAGCATGATTTTGCTGCTTTCCAACGGGCGGGAAGCCGTCGCAGCCATTCCCGCACAACTGTTCAGAACGTGAGCCTTGCTCGCCAGGGAGATTTGTTGGTTGCCGAAATTCAGGCCACCGGATTTCTTTATGGCATGGTCCGTTTGTTGATTGGGCAGGTTGTTGCCGTTGGTGAGAGTTCGCTTTCCCTCGATGCTTTCGCCAGCCGATGGCGCAGGCGAGCACGCCACGAAGTCCGGGAGGCCGCTCCTCCCCAGGGCCTCTGCCTCCTTCGGGTTGGTTATCCCGAGTCGATTTTCCCGCCAGAGGTATGGTACGATAGCCAACCGAGATATTCTCTCGGCTTGCCTGAACAGATGGATTCTCAGATTACCGTTTGACCTTCCTTCGGATTGCTTGCGAGCTTGTTTCCTGAAGCCAGCCAAGGCCAAAGGATAATCTGACCGATCAGCCTTAACGGCAAGTCCACACCAGCCTGGCTGATTCTGCCCGTATGCCGAGCAGTCTCGGATACGTGATCAGTTAAGGTCAGAGATTGATCTGAGCCGTAGGCGGCTTGCCTGCCTGGCCCATGGTTTTGGTCAGCGGGTTTCCAGCCCCGTGCCACAGCCTTTTCCCGATGCCCCAACGGGCCTATTCCGGCGCCATGAACAAGACCCCTCAACCTTCAGCCGACTCCCTCGACCGTCAATGGTTTGTGGTTGATGCGGCTGATCAAACCCTCGGACGCCTGGCCAGTGAAGTGGCCCAGGTCCTGCGGGGCAAGAACAAGCCCACCTTCACACCCCATTTGGATACAGGGGATTTTGTTGTCATCATCAACGCTGAAAAGGTCCGTGTGAGCGGCAACAAACCTACTCAGAAGGTTTATCGACGCCATTCCGGTCGACCTGGCGGCATGAAGACTGAAACCTTTGCCCATCTCCAGGCTCGTTTGCCTGAGCGCATCGTTGAGAAGGCCATCAAGGGCATGTTGCCCCACAATGCCCTTGGCCGCCAGCTCTTCCGCAAGCTCAAGGTTTATCGCGGCGCTGAGCATCCTCACGCTGCCCAGCAGCCCCAGAACCTCTCCCTCAATCCTTCCGCGTCATCCAAATGACCAGTTCATCCAACCGCGTTGTGTATTGGGGAACGGGACGCCGTAAAACTGCCGTTGCTCGGGTCCGGGTCGTTCCTGGTACCGGTAGCGTCACTATTAATGGTCGCCCTGGTGACAACTATCTCAACTACAACCCGGTCTATCTGGCGTCGGTCAAGGCCCCCCTCCAGACCCTTGGTCTGGAGGCCCAGTACGACCTCCTTGTAAATGTTCGGGGTGGTGGTTTAACCGGTCAGGCCGATGCCATCAAGCAAGGCGCAGCTCGCGCCCTTTGCGATCTTTCTCCTGATAATCGCAAACCCTTGAAGGTTGAGGGCCATCTCAGCCGTGACCCTCGGGCAAAGGAGCGCCGTAAGTACGGCCTCAAAAAAGCCCGTAAGGCCCCCCAATTCTCCAAGCGCTGATTTTTTTACCCTTCTTTTTGCCAGAGCCATGCCGAAGGCCGACATCCATCCCACCTGGTATCCAGATGCCAAGGTCATCTGTAATGGTGAAGTGGTGATGACAACCGGTTCCACCAAACCCGAGATCCATGTGGATGTCTGGAGTGGTAACCATCCTTTTTATACAGGGACCCAGAAAATCCTTGACACCGAAGGTCGGGTAGATCGTTTTATGCGTAAGTACGGTATGGGTGGTTCGGATGCTGCCTCCCCTGCCGCCAAGACCCCTCCTGCAGCCTGATCTTCAGGTCTGCTTGCTTCGGCCGGCTGCCCTGCGGTAGCCGGCTTTTTCTTGTAACTGGACCCGTACCGCCCATGGATTCAGCCCTGCTTTGCGAACGCCTGGAGACGACCTGTCGGACGTTTGAAGCTTTGGAGCGTCAACTGGCCGATCCGGCGCTGGCGACGAATCCCAGCCAGCTCCAAACCCTCGCCAAGGAACGAGCCAAGCTGGAGCCGATGGTTCTGGATTATCAAAAAATGCTCCGATTACAGTCGGAGCAAACCCAGGCCCGCGATCTTTTGCGTCAATACCGCGGTGATCCTGCCGGCCAGGAGCTGGCCGAGTTGGCTGCCGAAGAATTCGACAATTTGGAACAGGAATTAGTTGGGTTGCGTCAGAGATTACTGCTGGCCATGGTTCCTTCGGACCCCCGCGATGAGCGCAGTGTCATGTTGGAAATTCGTGCTGGAGCTGGGGGCGATGAAGCGGCTCTCTGGGCCGGCGATTTGGCTCGCATGTACGAGCGCTATGCCCAGAGCAGGGGCTGGACGGCCCAGCCCCTGAGTGCCTCTGAAGCGGATCTGGGGGGATATCGCGAGTTGATTCTGGCGATACGTGGCGACGGTGTTTATAGCCAATTGAAATTTGAGGCCGGAGTGCACCGAGTCCAGAGGGTTCCGGCCACCGAATCCCAGGGTCGCGTCCACACCTCAACGGCCACGGTGGCCGTGATGCCTGAAGTGGATCCCGTCGAAGTCTTGATTGAGCCTGGAGATTTGGAGATCAGTACGGCCCGATCTGGTGGGGCAGGGGGACAAAACGTGAACAAGGTTGAGACGGCCGTTGACCTATTGCACAAACCATCTGGGATTCGGGTCTTCTGTACCCAGGAGCGTAGTCAGCTCCAGAATCGTGAGCGTGCCCTTGAAATTCTTCGGGCCAAGCTTTATGAGAGAGAACTGGCTGTTGCCAATGCCGCCGAGAGCTCGGCGCGACGTGCTCAGGTTGGCAGTGGCGATCGCAGTGAGAAGATACGGACATATAACTATAAAGATAGCCGCGCCACTGATCATAGGCTTAATCGGCATTTTGCCCTAGACACTGTGCTTTCAGGACAGCTTCAGGAGCCTATTGAGGCTTGTATCGCTGCTGAACAGAGCCGCCAGCTAGAGGCCCTCGCCCGTGAAGCCATGGGAGCTGATGGCTGAAGATTAGGGATGGGGTTATTATTCGCCGATCAAATATTTGGCCCATTCCGCATTTCTGCCGGCACGAATCTGGCGATTAGCTTCGAAGCTGAGACTGCTCAGGGGCCGATGGGGGGGACGATTCAAAGCCATGCCGGCTTCCCGGGGTGTGCGGTTACCCTTGCGAACATTGCAAGGAAGGCAAGCTGTAGTCACATTGTCCCAACTGTCAACGCCACCACGGCTGCGGGGCTGAACATGGTCAATCGAGAGTTTGTCTCCGTTGTACCCGCAGTATTGACACGCGTGTCCATCTCGTTGGAAAACATTGCGCCGGGTCAGAGGCAGCTGCCGATAAGGAACTCGAACGAATTGCCGCAGTCGGATCACAGTGGGACGCATTTGATCTGGCCGCAACAAGGACGTTGGGTCGTGTTCAAGCCCCTCAGCCTTGCCTTTCAACAACATCACCACCGCTCGCCTCCAAGTGGTGATGTTGAGAGGCTCGTAGGAGGCATTCAGAACGAGAACATGGCCCATGCCAGCCCCCTGGGCAAGACAAATCCTAACCAGGGTCTTGCAGGATGGTGGTGTGCTTCGTCACAAGGCCTTCCCCATCTTCCCCTGGTTCGACCCCAATGGCGATGACCCTGCCCTGCGGACTCGATCTTGCCCGAATCATGGCTGCTGAGTTGCGTGATGCCCCCGGGGAGATTGCGATTGGTGGTGTGGCGATCGATTCGCGACGGGTCCAGCCAGGTGATCTCTTTGTGGCCCTGAAGGGGCGTCAACAGGATGGTCATCGCTTCGTGCCAGCAGCCCTGCGGGCCGGTGCGGCCCTCGTCCTCGTGGGCCGTGAGATGGGTTTGGTAGACGCTCCTCGGCTCGAGGTGGCAGATCCCTTGTTGGCCTTTCAGAAGCTGGCGGCCTGGTACCGCATCCAGTACCTGCCCCAGGTGATCGCAATCACCGGCAGCAATGGCAAGACAGTGGTCAAAGATGCCCTGGCTGCCTGCCTGACGTCCCGGTTCCGGGTGGCTGCCAGCCCAGGCAGCTGGAACAGTCAGGTGGGGGTGCCCTTGGCTGTTCTTGCAGCTGCACCTGGGAGTCAGATCGCTGTGTTTGAAGCAGGGGTCTCGGCCCCGGGTGAAATGGCGGCCATCGAGGCGATTCTGCGACCTGATTTCGGCATTTTGGTGAATGTGGGACTTGCCCATTTCGCCGCCTTTGGCAGCCGTGAGGCGATTGCCCGCGAAAAGATGGGCCTCTTCCGTCACCTTCCCGCTTCCAATTGGTTGATCGCTCCCTCTGACCCTCTGCTGGATGTCCTGCCCCTGGCCTGCGAGCGGGTCCATCCAGGCGCGGACTGGCCTCGGCTGATCGAGCATCGCCCCACCACCACCGGTTTCGCCCTCACCCTGCAATTTGCAGATCAGCAGTTGAAGTTGTCGGTGAGGACCCGTTCCCTGCCCTTGGTCGAGGATCTGTTGATCGCGATGACGGCAGCCCTGCGCTTAGGCGTGAATCCCGCCCAGATCGTCGGTGCCCTTGAAGGCTATGGCTTTGGGCCAACCCGCATGGAAACCTGGCGCACACCGGAGGGCATCACCATCATCAATGACACTGCCAGCAGTGATCCCCTTTCGGTCCAGGCGGCCCTGGATACGGTCGCCGCGACCCCTAGTACCGGCCATCGGCGCCTTTTTGTCTTCGGCGGGATGGCTGATCTGGGTGTGCGGGAGCATCGCGAGCATGGCTTGATCGGTCGGGTCGCCGCCGAGCGAGGTTTCACTCACCTGCTTTTGCTGCCCCACGCCGCCATTGAGCACACCTGCGAGGGTTGGTTGTCGTTGCGTCCAGGCGCCTCGCTTCTCAAGGTGACCGACTGGCAGGCCCTGCGCCAACAAGTCCGGGATTTGGCCCAACCAGGCGACCTGGTGTTGATGAAGGCGGCGGCGGGTGAGGGGCTAGGGGTCGCGGCCCAAGCCATTTGGGAATCAATGGCGCCCCGCAGGCTGCTGATCGATCTGGGCGCAATCAGGGAAAATGTTGCCCGCTTCCGAGTTCTATCAGGCCCCAAAGTGGCGATCCTGGCCGTGCTTAAGGCCTGGGCCTACGGCACCGAATTGCCCCGGCTGGCGCTGGCCTTGCAGGCCAGCGGGGTTGATTGGATCGGTGTCTCTACCGCTGATGAGGGCGCTCTGGCCCGCCGTGCCGGAGTCCGGCTGCCGATCCTGGTCATGTTGATGGACCGCGAGGAGGTCGACAAGGTTGTTCGCTATGGCCTGACCCCCGTTGTCTATTCGCTTCCCTTCGCCCGGGCACTAGTCGAGTCCCTTCGGGACATGGGGGCCGAGTGTGACGTGCACCTTGAGGTAGACACGGGTATGGGTCGCCTTGGCGTGATTCCTGAAGAGGCCCTGGCGGCGGCCCGACTTTTGCGCGGCGCCGGGGTAGTGCGGCTGCGGGGCGTGATGACCCATCTCGCTGGAGCCGATGATTCGGCCGCTGATCACCACAGCGAGCAGCAATTGGCCCGTTTTGATCAGGTGGTGGCCGCCATCCGATCCGAGGGGGATGAACCCCTCTGCATCCATGCCGCCGCCACCGCTGCCGCCGTTCGATTCCCAGGGGCTCGTTACGACATGGTGAGGTTGGGCTTGGGGTTGTTCGGCATCTCCCCTTCGTCGGAGGTGGCTGAGGCGATTCAACTGGAGCAGGCGCTGGCCTTTGTGAGTCGCCTTGCCCAGGTGGCTGTATGGCCCCGCGGTCAACGGGTCGGATACAACGGTGCCTATGTGGTTGAGCAAGAACAGCAAAGGATCGGCATCGTGGCGGCCGGTTACAACGATGGCGTGCCCTGGCGCCTTTCTAATGCGGGTGCTGTGCTGGTTCAGGGACAGACGGCCCGGATCCTGGGCAGGGTGTCAATGGATTCGATGGCGGTGGATCTGACGGCTGTTCCCGATGCGGCAGTTGGGGATGAAGTCCTGATTTTTGGCAGTCATCAAGGCCAGAGCCTCCGCCCCGAGGAGGTAGCAGCCCGTGCAGGCAGCATTCCCTACGAGTTGCTTGTCAATGTCGACAGCAGGCGGGTGCAGCGCATTTTCCGCAATGACTAAGGCCAGCGGCCGCGCTGAGCAAGCTGGACGTTCAGGTATAGTCGCTTAGCCTCTGGAGAGGTGGCTGAGTGGTCGAAAGCGGCTCCCTGCTAAGGAGTTACAGGAGGCAACTTCTGTCGAGGGTTCGAATCCCTCCCTCTCCGTTGACATACACCGATGACATTCATCTCATTGGTTGGTAGCCCATGAGTCTGCCGGCAATCTCCGGCAGCAACCCTTCTTGACTTGGAAAGGTTTCTCCTTCGCTCAAGACAATGAGGAGCATCGGCCCCCCTAGCTCTGTTTCCACGTAAGCGGCACAGTGCCTTGCCTCACCTATCCAGCTTGTTTTGCCCCAAATGCGTGGATTGGGGGCAATACTTGGGTTTATAAATTCAGCCAGCTCACTGATCTCAGCTGTGTTCGTGGAGCTATCCCCCAATGGTTGTTCCAGCAGGCTCTGCATCCTGCGACAGGCAGGTGGAGAGATAATCGATCCTGCCATCACGGCCTCCAGCAACCTGGCTGTGCCGTCCGTGGTCAGGAGGTTGCGGTGGCCCTGATCCGCTCTGTGGAAGTCCAATTCTCGACCGTAGGGTCCGTCTGCCCAGGTTTTCTGACAGGCTTGCCAACCAGCCAGCTCGGGCCAGCCCAGGCTTTCGAGCCAATGGGTGACCAGTTCTCGTTGGCTCTTCCAGGTGATGAAACGGTTCTCGGGGAGGGACGGCCCGCTGGTGGTGCCGCTCAGGAGATCCACAATCAGGCCTGTGGCCCCATGGGCTGAGGGGGCTGGCTTAACCATGGCCGCCATGGCTCGCCTTAATTCAGGTTCATCCCTTAACAACTGCCGTTGAAGCCAGGCCTCGCAGGCCACAAGGTAGATGAGGTTGACCAGGCTGCCCGGTTGCCGCAGTTGAGCCCCCCGCCAGCTTGCCCCCGATCCGGCCTCCAGGGGCGAGGCCTCTCGTGCCTCTCGGTTGCACAGGGATTTGGCGTAGCGCAACCAGGTGATTGATAACCGCCCCCCCAGTCCAGGCCGGCCTGCCTGTTCCAAGGCATGGACCAGATCAGCGAGCTTCTGGCCCATGGCCGGATCCGCGCTGTAGAACGCCATGACCTTTGGCTCAGCAGCGACGCTGAGATTAGACATGCGCGGTTCAACGCCCAGGCTTGCGAACGGAGCGATCTGGCAAATCACCGAACCCTTGCCCGGCTGGAGTCGCCCAAGGGGGGATGGTCTGGCCACCGAATTGGCCATTGGGCGCCGGTTGCGGCTGCTTGAACCGGCCCCATGGCCCCCAGGAGAGGCAGGGGGTCTGCGCTGGCGTGTGCGACTCCTGGAGGACGGGTACCCCTGTTGGTTGGATACCCAGGCGCTGTTGAGCCATGGTCAACCTTCTGACCCTCCGGTGTTGCCCCGCTTGGATCGCAGCAGCATCAAAGCCCGCCTGCCCCAGGTGTTGAGCTTTGCCAAAGAGTCCTTATCCGAAAAGAACTGTTACCGATGGGGAGGCACGATAGGGCCTAATTATGATTGCTCCGGTTTGGTTCAGCGCTCCTTTGCCCAGGCGGGCATCTGGTTGCCGCGGGATGCCTACCTTCAGGAACGGTTCTGCCGGCCTGTGGCGGTACGCCCTGACGATGTGGGCCTACTGCAGAGTGGCGACCTGATTTTTTTCGGGTCGCCGCAACGGTGCACCCATGTGGCGCTGCATCTGGGCCAGGGTCGCTATTTACATAGTTCTGGCCGTGACCACGGCCGCAATGGATTGGGTGTGGACGACCTGTTCTCCGCGAATCACGATCCAGTGGCCTGCCATTACAGGGCAGAACTGCGGGGAGCTGGTCGGGTCATGCATAGCCATGACGGCAGTCCCTTGCCCCCTTAAGGTCGGTTTCCACCCAAGATAAACTGGTTGCCATGGCGGATCCCGTTCTTCCCGCCGCATCCCCAGCCCCAGCCCCGGTGATTGGGTCGATCGGAGCGGATCCAGCGGGCCCGCTGCAGCTCTCAGTTGTTGTACCTCTTTACAATGAAGAGGGGAGTCTTTCCCAACTGGTTGATCAGTTGCTAGATGCACTTCGCCCTCTCGGACAAAAATTTGAGTTGATTTTGGTTGACGATGGTTCTAAGGATGGTACGCCAGCTTTGCTGCGGGACCTCGTCAATCATGTCCCTGAACTTGTGGCAGTTCTGCTACGAAGAAACTACGGCCAGACTGCTGCTATGGCAGCCGGGTTTGATGCCAGTAGGGCGCCTGTGATTGTGACGCTTGATGGTGATCTTCAAAATGATCCGGCGGATATTCCCCTGCTGCTTGAGCGGCTCGATCAGGGCTATGACCTGGTCAGTGGCTGGAGGCACCAGCGGCAGGATGCGGCCTTATCCAGGTTGCTGCCTTCCCTTTTGGCTAATCGCTTGATTGCCAGAGTCACCGGGGTGAAGTTACACGACTATGGCTGCTCACTAAAGGCCTACCGCCGAGAAGTGGTCGCTGACATGAATCTTTACGGTGAGTTGCATCGTTTTTTGCCAGCACTTGCTTTTATCGAAGGGGCACGCATTGGCGAGGTGCAAGTCAATCATCATCCAAGGCGATTTGGTCAAAGTAAGTACGGAATTGACCGTACTTTTCGTGTTTTAATGGATTTGCTAACCGTCTGGTTTATGAAGCGTTTTTTGACCAGGCCCATGCATGTTTTTGGATTTGTTGGCCTGTTTACCCTGGGCATTGGTTTGCTGATTGCCCTAGGTCTGGTGGTCCAGAAATTGATGTTTGGAACCGATATTGGCTCCAGGCCACTGCTGTTGATGGCTGTCCTTGCGATCCTCAGCGGCGTGCAGCTGTTTTGTTTCGGGCTTCTCGCTGAAATGCAGATGCGTACCTATCACGAAAGTCAGGGCCGACCGATTTACCGCACTCGGGCGACGTTGCGCGGGAAAGCTGCGGCATAAAGCATGGCGATCAGCTGTTTCTTGGGTCAGTACGGATTCATCACCGTCGCGGCCACCTGGGCTGCTTAGCTCAACTTTTATGTCGTCGCTCTAGGCGTCTTGCAGGCAGGCATCCAGGTGTTCGTACAGTGCCTCCGGTTGTTCCTGGCCTAAGCCATGACTGGAGAATTTGCAGCTGCCTGGTTGCCGTCGGTGCTCGTGCCTTTGGTGGGCATCCTTGCCCCTGCCGTGGCCATGGCTCTGCTGTTCAACGTGATTGAGGCCCGCGACTGAGCCCTGCAACGGCCTCAGCCCCCCTCTTGTTACGTCTTTCTGAATCCCACGCCGCTCAGCCCATCCCATGACCGTGACTCCTGTCGCCGACCCCACTGTCGGCAATTTGGCCACACCGGTGAACAGTAGCTATTTCACCAAGGCATTTATCAACGCCCTCCCGGCCTATCGCCCTTCCCTCTCGCCGAATCGTCGCGGCCTTGAGGTAGGCATGGCCCACGGTTTCTTCCTCTTTGGTCCTTTTGCCCTCACCGGTCCCCTGCGCCATACCGAATACGGTGGAACCGCAGGACTACTGGCGACAATTGGTCTGATCTCGATTCTGACCGTCTGCCTTTCCATTTATGGCACCGCCGGTCGGGGTCCGAATGTTCAGCCCCCTGACGCCACCGTTGACTACCCTCCCGCTGATCTGTTCACCAAAGCTGGCTGGGCTGAGTTCGCAAGTGGATTTTGGCTGGGTGGATGCGGTGGTGCTGCTTTTGCTTGGTTCCTCTGCAGCACTGCGATTGTTGCCCCCTTGGTCAAGATTGCAGGTGGTGCCTGGAGTGTTAACTAAGGTTCGATGAATCAAGAGACTTAGCTTTCTAAGTTTCTCTTTCAGAACCCCTCTCTTTGATTAGAGAGGGGTTTTTTGTGCGCTAACTAAACTTTTAGGTTTGACCAAGCTCAGTTGCCTATCGTCCGTGATGGCAGGTGTGGTCTATTCTCACAAGTCTCCTTGGACTTGCCTGACCAGATTCTTGATTATACAGTTGGCTGGTTTAAGGGTCTTGGGGGGGTGATGTTAGGTGGCGTAACCACTAATGGCTAGCCTTTGTAGATTTTGCACGTACATAATAAAAACCCCCAGCTTAAGCCGGGGGCAAATTCGTCCCTCAAGGAGACAGGTATGAAACGGAGTTATCCGAATTTACCTGACGTGGAGGCGATCAAGAAGGCTGCATAGGTTAGGAAGAAGCCCACGGTGAAGTGAGCCAGACCAACAACACGAGCTTGAACGATAGAGAGGGCCACGGGCTTGTCACGCCAGCCCACCAAGTTGGCGAGAGGAGTGCGTTGATGGGCCCAAACAATGGTTTCAATCAGCTCCTGCCAATACCCACGCCAGGAGATGAGGAACATGAAACCTGTGGCCCATACCAGGTGACCAAAGAGGAACATCCAAGCCCAGACAGCCAGATTGTTGGTGCCTGAGGGGTTGTATCCATTGATCAGCTGGGAGCTGTTAAGCCAGAGGTAGTCCCGGAACCAGCCCATCAAATAGGTGCTGGATTCATTGAACTGGGCAACATTGCCTTGCCAGATGGCCAGGTGTTTCCAGTGCCAGTAAAAGGTGAGCCAGGCCACCGTGTTCAGAGCCCAGAAGACTGCCAGGTAGAAGGCATCCCACGCGGAGATATCGCAGGTGCCACCACGGCCAGGACCATCACAGGGGAAGGAATAGCCGAAGTCCTTTTTGTCGGGCATCAACTTTGAACCCCGGGCATCCAGAGCACCTTTGACAAGGATCAAGGTGGTGGTATGCAGTCCCAGGGCGATGGCATGGTGAACAAGGAAGTCACCAGGACCAATTTGCAGGAACAGGGAGTTGTTGCCAGCATTGATGGCGTCTAACCAGCCTGGGAGCCAGACTGCTCCGGGGCCAGGGGCATTGCTGACGAGGCTGTTGGGATTAGCAAGCAGCACGTCCATGCCATAGAGAGCTTTGCCGCTGGCCGCCTGCACGAATTGGGCAAAAACGGGTTCAACCAGAATTTGCTTTTCAGGCGTTCCGAAGGCGACGACCACATCGTTGTGGACATAGAGGCCGAGGGTGTGGAAGCCAAGGAACAGAGAAACCCAGCTCAGGTGACTGATGATGGCTTCTTTGTGCTCAAGCATCCGAGCAAGAACGTTGTTCTTGTTGGCCTCAGGATCGTAGTCACGGATGAAGAAGATGGCCCCGTGGGCAAAGGCACCGCACATCAGGAAGATGGCGATGTACTGGTGGTGCGTGTAAAGGGCAGCCTGGGTGGTGTAATCCCGCGCAATGAAGGCGTAGGAAGGCAGCGCATACATGTGCTGTGCCACCAGGCTTGTCACAACCCCAAGGGAGGCCAGAGCCAGACCTAGTTGGAAGTGAAGGGAATTATTGATCGTGTCGTAGAGGCCCTTGTGGCCGGCGCCGAGGGCGCCTCCGAAGGGGGTGCCTTTGGGGGGGTTGTGGGCCTCAAGGATCTCGCGGATCGAGTGACCGATACCGAAGTTGGTCCGGTACATGTGGCCAGCAATCACAAACAGACAGCCAATCGCCAGATGGTGATGGGCAATATCCGTCAGCCAAAGCGCCTCGGTCTGGGGATGGAAGCCGCCAAGAAAAGTCAGGATGGCCGTTCCAGCGCCTTCAGTGGTGTTGAACACCTGCTGGGCGGAATCTGGATTTTGGGCGTAAACGCCCCAGTTTCCTGTGAAGAAGGGACCAAGACCGGCGGGGTGGGGAGACACCGAGAGGAAATTGTCCCAACCCACATGCACTCCGCGGGATTCAGGGATCGCAACATGGACCAGGTGACCGGTCCAGGCGATGGAACTGAATCCGAAAAGTACGGCGAGATGGTGGTTTAACCGTGATTCGGCGTTTTTGAACCAGGCCAGAGAAGGCAGGAATTTGGGCTGTAAATGGAGCCAACCAGCGAACAGTGCCCAAGCTGAAAGGATCATCATGAAGATGGATCCTTGGTACAGCTCGGCATTGCTGCGCATACCAATCGTGTACCACCAGTGGTACAGACCGGAATAGGCAATGTTCACTGGTGAAGAGGCACCGGCCTGGGTGAAGGCAGCGATGGCTCCCTGGCCGAAGTGAGGATCCCAAATCGCATGGGCGATGGGACGGGTATGCAGAGGATCGGCGACCCACTGCTCGAAGTTGCCCTGCCAGGCGATATGGAACAGGTTTCCCGAAACCCAGAGGCCGATGATCGCCAGGTGACCGAAATGGGTAGAGAACAGCTTTTGATAAAGCCGTTCTTCAGTCATTCCGTCATGGCTCTCGAAGTCGTGAGCCGTGGCGATCCCGTACCAAATACGACGGGTTGTCGGGTCCTGTGCCAACCCCTGGCTGAAATTAGGAAATTTCGTTGCCATTGGGAAAGGTCAGGTGGAGGTCAGCCGACCGCAATGATGCGGGCCAGGAAGAAGGACCAGGTGGTAGCGATACCGCCTAGCAGATAGTGGGCAACACCAACCGCACGTCCTTGGGTGATCGAAAGGGCACGGGGCTGGATGGCCGGAGCCACTTTCAGCTTGTTGTGGGCCCAGACGATGGACTCGATCAATTCTTGCCAGTAGCCGCGGCCGCTGAACAAGAACATCAGACTGAAGGCCCAGATGAAGTGGGCACCCAGGAACATCAGGCCATAGGCACTGCTGCTTGAGCCGTAGCTGTTGATCACCTGGGCCGCTTGTGCCCAAAGGAAATCGCGCAGCCATCCATTAATGGTGATCGCGCTCTGGGCAAAATTCCCATTGGTGATGTGCTGGACAGTTCCGTCTGCATTGACTGTTCCCCAGACGTCGCTCTGCATTTTCCAACTGAAGTGGAAGATGACGATCGACAGGGAGTTGTACATCCAGAACAGACCCAGGAACACGTGATCCCAAGCGGATACCTGGCATGTACCGCCACGGCCGGGACCGTCGCAGGGGAATCGGAAGCCGAGGTTGGCCTTGTCGGGGACGAGGCGGGAGCTGCGGCTGTAAAGCACACCCTTCAGAAGGATCAGCACGGTGACGTGGATCGTGAAGGCATGGATGTGGTGGACCATGAAATCGGCCGTTCCCAAGGGGATCGGCGCTGCGGCAACTTTGCCGCCTACTGCGATAACTGAGCCGTTGAAGACCTCGCTGACACTTGCCAGGGCGTTCGGCGCAGTGGTTCCAGCAGCAGCAGCATGAAGACCTTGAACCCACTGGGCGAAGATCGGCTTCAGTTGGATCGCGGTGTCGCTGAACATGTCCTGGGGACGGCCCAGGGCACGCATTGTGTCGTTGTGGATGTAAAGGCCGAAGCTGTGGAAGCCAAGCCAGATGCACACCCAGTTGAGATGGCTGATGAGAGCATCGCGAGCCTTGAGGACCCGATCAAGAACGTTGTCGACGTTTTTGGCTGGGTCGTAATCGCGGATCATCGCGATGGCGGCATGGGCACCGGCGCCAACGATCAGGAAGCCACCAATCCACATGTGATGGGTGAACAATGAAAGTTGCGTGGCGTAAGAGATGCCGATGTAGGGATACGGCGGCATCGCATACATGTGGTGCGCGATGATAATTGTCAACGAGCCGAGCATGGCCAGATTGATACCTAGCTGGGCATGCCAAGACGTTGTTAGAAATTCGAAGAGTCCGTTGTGCCCGTTAGTTGCAGGGAACAAAAGAGGATCGCCTTTTTGACCCTCAAGGATCTCCTTGATGCTGTGTCCAATTCCCCAGTTGGTCCGGTACATGTGACCGGCAACGATGAATAGAACGGCAATCGCCAAATGGTGATGGGCGATGTCAGTCATCCAGAGGCTGCCGGTAATCGGATTCAGGCCTCCTTTGAAGGTCAGAAAATCGCTGTAGGCCGCCCAGTTTCCAGTGAAGAAAGCTGAGATGCCAGCCCCGAAACCAGGGTACAGCTGAGCTAGGAGATCTTGGTTTAAGAACTCGTGGGGAAGCGGGATGTCCGCAACTGATGCGATCGTTCGACCATTGAGAACCAGCGGATTGCCGGCATCAATGGCATCCATCAATTGGGTTGTGGGCAGGGAAACATGGAGGAGGTGCCCTGTCCAGGAAAGGGAACCCAGGCCCAGCAGGCCAGCCAGATGGTGGTTGAGCATCGACTCAACGTTCTGGAACCACTCCAGTTTCGGAGCTGCCTTGTGATAGTGAAAAACCCCAGCATTGAGCATGAGGCCGGCCATGACCAAGGAGCCAATGGCCAAGCAAAGTAGTTGAAACTCGCTGGTGATTCCCCAGGCTCTCCATACGTGGAAGAGACCTGAAGTTATTTGAATGCCGTGGAAGCCAGCTCCCACATCACCATTGAGGATTTCTTGGCCAAAGATCGGCCAAACCACCTGCGCACTTGGTTTGACGTGCAGGGGGTCGGCGAGCCAGCCGGTGTAATTGGAAAAACGAGCACCGTGGTAAAAGGCGCCGCTTAACCAGATAAAAATGACGGCCAGATGGCCGAAGTGAGCGCTGAAGATCTTTCGTGAGACTTCTTCGAGATCGCTCGTGTGGCTGTCGAAGTCGTGAGCGTTGGCGTGGAGGTTCCAAATCCAGGTTGTGGTTTTGGGACCCTTGGCGAGGGTGCGATCGAAAAAGCCGGGTTTTTCGAAAAGCTCGAATGTCGCTGGAACGGTGTTCCGATCGACTAGATCCTGCGCCTTTTTCCCACGCTCTGGTGGGCTGATGGTCATCGAGAGGTTCCTCGAGGGACGGAATCGAGGTGGAGGTCCACCCCTTGGGCCTGCCGGAAAGTCCGGGGCCGTTGGGCCCCATGACGTGGTGGGGTGCATGGGCATGCCAGGCACTGAACCGTCGCCATGGGCGCCAGCCGGACAAGGGGAGTGAATCCTTGTCATGACTGGGGCATTGGGCCCCAAAGGGGACCGCTGGCGGAACTATAGGGGCCAAAAACATGCCCAATCCGCATCCAGTTACAAAGGTTCAATCCCCGCCATTCCCTGGCTGGGACTGGGGTCTACTGGGCGTTGTTTTGCATTGAAAGGGGCTTTTGTGCGGGGATGTAACTATAATTAATATGACTCGGGGCCCTCTCTCCTGTTCTGGGCTGTCTGCTTGGCTTTAAACCCCAATACCCGCTTCAGCAGAATGGCGGGAGTTGGAGTTGGTGTGTTGATGCCTAAAAGGTTCTTCGGGCTCAGGCGGTGGTGGTCGGCCCTGGTTGGTGTCACTTTGCTGGCCGTTATATGTTTTGGCAGCCCGGCGGTCAGCCAGGCGGCTTGGCGGCTACCGAAGCGCCAGGTCCCTGCCCCCAATCCCATGGGTCCAGCCGCCCGGACTGGTTCAGCACAACTGCAGGAGGTTTCGCCGCCTGCGGCGGTTCATCAGTTCAAGGATGCGCTTGGCGAGAAGCTTCCCCAATTGAAGATTCTGGAGCCTGCCAACGGTGCCATGGTGCCAGATGGAACTTGGACCCTGCGGGTCAAGGTTTCTGACTGGCCTTTAATTGATGGAGGTTCGTTGGGGTTGGGCCCCCACCTGTTGGCCATACTTGATGGAGAGCCCCCTCGGGTCCTCACGGCAACGCAGACCGAGATGCCCCCCCTGAGCCCAGGCAGTCATCGTTTGACGGTGACCGCAGCTTGGCCTTGGGGAGAGCTTATCAAGAGCCATGGTGCTTTGGATCAAATTCGTCTGCATCGTGCTGCGGCCAATCCTTTAGCAGTGCCTCCCCTTGGCAGCGCCCAGTTGTTCGTTATATCTCCGAACTCGAATTCCAAGAATATGGGTCAGCCTGTACTGGTGGACTGGCTTTTAATCGATGCTCCTTTGCAAAATCTGCGCCAAAATGATGCCAGTTGGCGTCTGAGAATCACTGTGAATGGTGAAAGTTTTCTTGTGGATCAACAGACTCCTCTCTGGCTCAGCGGTTGGCGCTCCGGGGCCAATGCCCTGTTATGGGAGCTGGTTGATGGAAGGGGGGAACCACTTAACCCTCCTTTCAATAGTATCGTCAGTGAAATGTACTTGGAAGATTCAAAAGCGTCGAAGCCATTTAATTCGCCTTGGCTGAGTGGTCGAATCAATTCTGATGATCTAGCCGTATTGCTGGGAAATGCATCCCCCGTGACTCCTGTTCCCCAGGTGCAGGAAGAGCCATTGCCTTCAATGGCAGTCCAGCCCGAAAACTTTACTTCTCTGCTGCAAGATAAAGATAACAATGAAATTCAGACTAACGCGAATACAGGGTTGCTAGAACTTCCCGCTGAGGGGGTTGCCAATGGTGAATCGCCTGAAGAACTTGGCCATGGGCCAGGGGAGCTCCAGCTGGATAGTGGCCCAGACCCTTCAGCTCCAGCGGACCCTATTAACCCCATTGCAGATCCGCTCACCCTTTCGGTACCCAATCTCGAAACGCCTCCTCTCGACCCTCTGCCTGATGGCCCTGCCAAGCCCGAGACCCCCTTGGCTGAGGCAGGATCGATGGGCTCTAAGGCAGATCGGCGAGAGCGAGAGCGGGATCGGCCCGCGACCGCATTGCCAGACACCGCGTCGCCCAAGGACATCGAGTTGGAGGATCTCAAGGATTTCCTGTCCGCTGCTGGGGAGGGGGTGGATCTAGATCCAACCATGGTTCCGCCTGCTTCAGGGGGGGGGGTGGCTCGCCTGGGCCAGGGACTTCGCCGCCGACTGGGGCCTTCCTGAGATGCCGTTCACGCCGTCGAGGGTGGTGGGTCTCGCCCTTTCCAAAGAGGCCAATCCCCTGTTGCTACGCCTGAAGCAGGCAGGATTGCTTGCGGAGATCCGCTGGCCTGAGGATCCGATCTCCCCTGCCGATTGGCTGGCCCGGGAATGGCCCCTCGCATCGGCTGTTGTTGCCGTAGCGGCCGTGGGGCTCGTGACCCGCCTTGTGGCACCGCTGCTGGTCAGTAAGGCCACCGATCCGGCCATCGTTGTTCTCGATCCTGAAGGCCGTTTTGCCGTGCCAATGCTTGGTGGCCACGGGGCGGGTGGCGAGGCGTTGGCGCGACAGCTAGCCGCACTCCTCGGTGGACAGGCCGTGATTACTGGCAGCAGCTCGGCCATGGGGCGATTGTGCCTCGATAGCTTTGGCAGCGACTGGGGCTGGATTCGGGGGGCCGGCGACTGGCAAGCCCTGATGTTGGCGGCTCGCCAAGATCGCGATCGCCCCCCCTTACGGGTGCTTCAGGAGAGCGGCACGGCCCTTTGGCAGGAGGGCGAGGCCGCCCAAGCCATGGCTCTGGTGCAAGTGCTTGGCCCTGACCTTGAACCAGACTGCAAGGAACCAGATCTGGTGATTGGCCCTCGCCTGGGGCGCGGCTGTCGTTGGCATCCCCCTTCCCTTTGGCTCGGTATGGGATGTGAAAGGGACACCACATTGTCGGTTCTGGAACGGCTTGTCGACGAAACCTTGCCGAAGCATGGTTTGGCTATCCAGGCCGTTGCTGGCCTGGCAACCGTCGATCGCAAGGCCGACGAGCCGGCCCTTCAAGCTCTGTGCGAACGGCATGGCTGGAGGCTGGTTTGTTTCTCCGCCTCTGCCTTGGCTGACGTGCCAGTCCCCCATCCCTCCAGGGTTGTGCAACAGGCGATGGGCACCGCCAGCGTCGCCGAGGCGGCTGCCCTGCTCGCGGCGGCTGGACGTGATGGGACAGGGGCGACCTTGTTGGTAGCCAAAACGGTGGCCCATGCCGCAGCAGGAGAAAAGGGCGCCGCCACCCTGGCGGTGGCAGAGGCACTTGAACAATGGGGGCCGGCCCGTGGTGAGCTTCACCTGGTCGGTAGCGGTCCCGGCTCCTTGGATCTCTTGACTGGCGCTGGCCGCTGGGCGCTGGCTCGATGCGGTGTTTGGGCGGGATACAGCCTCTATCTGGATTTGGTGGAGCCCCTGCGCCGGCCTGATCAAGTGCGACGCGAGGGACGCCTTACCGAGGAATCGGGCCGTTGCGCCGAGGCTCTTGCCCTGGCGGCCCAGGGTCTGCGTGTTGCCCTGATCTCATCAGGGGACAGTGGCATTTATGGGATGGCTGGCCTGGCCCTAGAGCAATGGCTTGGCCTGGCGGCAAAGGATCGCCCCGTCTTTCAGGTGCATCCCGGAATATCTGCGCTTCAGCTAGCGGCAGCCAGGGCGGGGGCCCCGCTGATGCACGATTTCTGCACGATCAGCCTGAGTGATCGACTCACACCCTGGCCCGTGATTGAAGACCGACTAAGGGGTGCTGCGGCTGGGGATTTCGTGGTGGCCTTGTACAACCCCCGTTCGCAGGGTCGTGATTGGCAGCTGGGTCGTGCCCTTGAACTCTTGATTCAGCATCGCCTGCCCTCCACGCCTGTGCTGGTCGCCCGCCAGCTTGGTCGCCAAGGGGAAGCTGTGACGCTCACCACCCTGGAGAACCTGCCCATCGCGCAGATCGACATGTTGAGCCTGGTGCTCATCGGCAACAGCACCAGCTATGTCAAAGATGGCCGCTTCGTAACGCCAAGGGGATACCCAGGCGCCGAACTGGGTTGAGGAGGGTCGGCAATCAGCCGTGGCCCTTGAGTAATCGGCTTGAGTAATCGGGATGACAGGATTCGAACCTGCGGCCCCTTCGTCCCGAACGAAGTGCGCTACCAAGCTGCGCCACATCCCGATGGTTGAACTTTAAAGGATCGAACGATCCTTCCATTGCACTGACCCGAGCTGGTAGGGGTGGAACCAAAGCCTGGCCACTGCCTTGCCTAGAGTTGCAAACCCCGTGGCAAAGCATGGGGCACCGTTTCGGCGACATTTTTCCCTCTGCCTGGATTCCATGGCTTCGGTCGTGCCCAAACCGCCCTGGTTACGCGTGAAAGCCCCCCAGAGGCAGCGCATTGGCGCCGTTGCCGATTTGCTGCTCGATCTGCAGCTGAACACGGTTTGCCAGGAGGCCAGTTGTCCCAATATCGGTGAATGTTTTGCCGGCGGCACGGCCACGTTCTTGATCATGGGCCCAGGCTGCACCCGGGCCTGCCCCTACTGCGATATCGACTTTGACAAGAGCGTGCGGGCCCTTGACCCCAGCGAACCGGAGCGGCTGGGGGAAGCGGTGTCCCGGCTGGGCTTGCGCCATGTTGTGATCACATCGGTCAACCGAGATGATTTGGCCGATGGGGGTGCCAGTCATTTTGTCGCCTGCGTCAACGCCGTGCGGCAGCGCTCTACCGGCACAACGATTGAATTGCTGATTCCTGATTTCTGCGGTAACTGGGATGCCCTAGGGACCGTAATGGAGGCCGCACCTGAGGTCCTCAATCACAACATCGAAACGGTGCCGAGCCTGTATCGAAAGGCCAGGCCGCAAGCAATTTACAGCCGTTCGCTTGAACTCCTGCAGAGGGTTCACCTGGGTTGGCCCCGTACGTATACTAAGTCAGGCCTGATGGTGGGACTGGGGGAAACCGACACCCAAGTGATGGAGGTACTTGCTGACCTGCGACGACATTGGGTAGATATCGTGACAATCGGCCAATATCTTTCGCCAGGACCCAAGCATTTACCGGTTGACCGTTTCGTCAGCCCTGAACAATTTGATGCCTATCGGCACCAAGGTGAGCATGGGCTTGGCTTCTTGCAAGTGATCAGCAGCCCATTGACCCGCAGCAGCTATCACGCCGGTGAGGTTCAAGGTCTGATGCGTCAAAATCCTCGTTGAACTTGAGGCCCACGGAGGCCGTTAAACCGCCACGGGCTCAAGGGTGGCCAAACCGACCAGTGCTTTCTCACTGGGGGGCACGATCACCTTGAAACGGGTTTTCCAATTGGCCCAGTCCGCCAGTATGGTCGCCGCCCTGGCACTGCCCGTGTGGGCCAGATGGGCTTCAAGCAGGGGTTTCAGCAGGTTCTCCTGTTCAGGGGTGCCGAGGGGCTGAAGACTCACCGTGCCTTGATTGAGGCGTTGCTGGACACCGTCGGCTTCATCCAGCAGGAAAGCGACACCGCCTGTCATGCCCGCAGCAACATTGCGGCCGGTGGTTCCCAGCACAACAACTACTCCTCCGGTCATGTATTCGCAGCAGTGGTCCCCGGCCCCTTCAACCACAGTGCGGGCGCCACTGTTACGCACCGCAAACCGCTCACCGGCGCGGCCGAGGGCATAAAGCTCGCCACCGGTGGCACCGTAAAGGCAGGTATTGCCGAGGATGACTTTTTCGCCTGGATTGATGCAGGCGGGTGGGGGGATCACCGTGATCCGACCCCCGTTGATTCCCTTGCCGACATAATCGTTCGCTTCACCGATGAGGCGCAGGTTCAGGCCCTGCAATAGGAAGGCCCCAAAGCTCTGGCCAGCGGCACCCTCCAACTGAAGATTGATCTCCCCAGCGAAGCCTCTATTGCCATGTAGCTCGGCAATTTCGCCGGCCAGCCGGGCTCCGACGCTGCGGTCTGTGTTGCGGATCCTCAGACTCCTGTCCAGGTGTCCGTGGCCCTTGATGGCCTCGGTGACAGCGGGATCGGCCAGGAGTTGATTTTCGAGAATCACCCCATTGCCGTGGGCTTCGGCAGCGTGCTTAAGCCAGGAACGATCATTGGCCTGGGGGATTGGGCTCAGCAGGCAGCTGAGGTCCACCCGGCTGGTTTTCGTGAGCTTGACTGATCTGGGACGCAGCAGTTCGGTGCGGCCAATCAAATCTTCGAGACGGGCGACACCGAGCACGCTGAGAAGTTGGCGTACCTCTTGGGCGACAAAAAGGAAGAAATTGACCACATGATCTGGTAGGCCTGTGAATCGCTTGCGCAGAGATTCTTTCTGTGTGGCTATGCCCACGGGACAATTATTGGTGTGGCAAACCCTGGCCATGATGCAGCCTTCGGCAATCATGGCCACTGAACCGAAACCGTATTCTTCGGCGCCAAGCAGGGCCGCCATCAATACATCCCAGCCGGTTTTGAGGCCACCATCGGCCCGCAGCAGCACCCGATCCCGAAGTCCGTTGACCAGCAAGCTGCGATGTACCTCGCTTAGACCTAACTCCCAGGGGCTGCCGGCATGCTTGATCGAGCTTAGGGGTGAGGCCCCTGTGCCACCATCGTGGCCGGAAATTTGGATGACATCGGCATTGGCTTTGGCAACGCCGGCGGCAATCGTACCGATGCCGATCTCGGCAACCAGTTTCACCGAAACCTTCGCTTTGGGATGCACTTGATGCAAGTCATGGATCAGCTGGGCTAGATCTTCGATGGAATAAATATCGTGGTGGGGAGGAGGCGATATCAGGGCCACTCCCGGTTTGCTATTGCGCAGCCAGGCGATGTAGGCATCTACCTTGGATCCCGGTAATTGGCCCCCTTCCCCAGGCTTGGCCCCCTGGGCGACCTTGATCTCCAGTTGCTTGCCACTGCGGAGGTAGGCCGGGGTGACACCGAAACGACCAGAGGCAATTTGCTTGATGGCTGAGCAGGCGCTGTCGCCATTGCGCAGGCCAGCGATGCTGGGCAACTTCGCCGAGCGGCCTTCGGCATCGACATCGTGGAGAGGGTGATAGCGGGCAGGATCCTCACCCCCTTCGCCGCTATTGCTCTTGCCGCCGATGCGATTCATGGCGACAGCCAGCACCTCGTGTGCCTCTCGGGAAAGGGCACCGAGGCTCATGCCGCCTGTGCAAAAGCGGCTGCAGATGCTTTCGACACTCTCAACCTCGTTCAGGGGCAATGGGGTTGGGGCGGGCGTGAGTTCCAGTAGATCCCGCAGGGCCGTTACCGGTCGATTTTCAAGGAGTTGGCGGTAGGTGTTGAAGTGGTCGTAACCCGGACCCGCTGCCACGGCGGCATGCAGGGCCTTGGCCATTTCGGGGCTGTTCAGGTGGAATTCACCACCGCTTCGGTACTGCACAAAACCCATGAACTCCAGCTTGGTGCGGTTGAGTTCGGGATAGGCCTTGGTATGGAAGGCGAGGGTTTCGCTGGCAAGTTCTTCGAGGCTGAGACCAGCCACCCGGCTGGTGGTGCCTGAAAAGGCCAGATCAATTAGATCAGCGCCGATACCGATCGCCTCAAAAATTTGGGCACCATGATAACTCGCAAGCATCGAAATGCCGATTTTGGAGAGAATTTTTCGCAGGCCGTCTTCAAGGGCCTGGCGCACGTTTTGTTGAACCTTGATAGGTGTCAAGGCAGGTAACTTGCCCCTTTCGATCAGGGATTGGGTCTTGGGATGGGCTAGCCAGTGCCGGCTGGTTTCCCAGGCCATCCAGGGGCAGACCGCACTGGCGCCATAGCCGATCAGACAGGCCAGATGGTGGGTGGTCCAGCACTGGCCGGTTTCGATCACGATGGAGGCCTGCAGGCGCAGACCAAGCCTCAAGAGGTGGTGATGGACAGCCCCAATGGCCAATAGGGGTGGCATAGCCATGGAGGCAGCGCCGATGCCACCGCTGCAGCGATCGGAGAGGAGCAGGATCTGGCTGTCGGCGCGAACGGCCGCCTCCGCTTCAAAGCAGAGGCGTCTCAAAGCTGCTTCCAGGCCCGAGGGACCCCCTTCAACGGCCAGGAGGGTTGAAAGGGTGGTCATGCGCAGACCCTTGGAGCCGAGGCTCTGCAATTCGGATTCACTCAGGACGGGGCTGGCTAAATGCAAGACGGCGGCTCCGGCGGCGTCCGGCCGCAAGGCGGATCCGCGCCGTCCCAGATGCATTTCCAGATCCATGACCAGTTTTTCGCGCAACGGGTCGATCGGAGGGTTGGTGACCTGGGCGAAGCGTTGTTTGAAGTAGTCGTAGAGGAGGTGGGGCTTGCTGGAGAGAATCGCCAGGGGGATGTCATCACCCATGCAATAGGTGGGTTCTTTGCCGGCGCCGGCCATGTCATCCATGACCAGTTCCAAATCCTCAGCAGTGAAACCAAATGCGGTTTGCTGTTGTAGAAGCTCGAGATCGCTTAGGATGGTTTGTTCTTGCCAGACTCCGGCCTCCAACTTGCGGCGATGTTCCGCTAACCAACTGCTGTAGGGATGGCGAGCAGCCGCTTCTTCCTTTACATCCCAGTTGCGCAGAATGCGATGGTGGACGAGATCTACGGCCAGCATCTGCCCAGGACCCAGCCTTCCTTTTTCCAGAATGCGATCTTCTTCAAGTTCAACGACACCGGTTTCTGAACCCATCACCACATAGCCATCACTGGTGATGCAATAACGGGCCGGCCGTAGACCATTGCGATCCAGGGTGGCCCCTACCGTCTTGCCATCACTGAATACCAACAATGCGGGGCCATCCCAAGGCTCCTGCAGGCAAGCGTTGTACTCATAAAAGGCTTTGATGTCGGGTCGGTCTTCTAGTTCTGGTTGGTCGCGGAACGCTTCTGGGACAAGCGTAAGCAGGCTATCTGTAATGGGTCGACCACTGCGCACCATAAGCTCAAGAGTCGCATCAAGATTGGCCGAATCGCTGAAGGCTGGATTAACCAACGGCCGCAGGTCACTAGCAGCTTCACCCCAAACAGCTTCGAGATTGGCTTCGGCCGCACTGGCCCAATTGATGTTGCCGAGCAACGTATTGATTTCGCCGTTGTGGCCCAGCAAGCGCATGGGCTGGGCCAGGGGCCAGCGGGGCAGCGTGTTGGTACTGAAACGCCTGTGGTAAACAGCAAAATGCACCGCAAAACGCTCATCCCGCAAATCGGCGTAAAAGAGGTCGAGTACCGCCGAGCGGACCATGCCTTTGTAGACGACGGTACGGGAACTGATCGAGGCGAAATAAAGGTTGGCACTCTCGGCACCGAGTTGTTCCCGGGCCCGGTCGACGGCCCGGCGTCGCAGTCGGAAGAGCAGGGATTCGACCGCGTCAACCTCTTCGCTGACCTCGGCATTGGCCTGGGGTTCCAGCAGCAACCATTGTTCAATCGCGGGCGCTGACTGGCGGGCCATGGGGCCCAATACAGAGGGGTCTACCGGTACCGGCCGCCAGCCCAGGCTTACGAGGCCTAGTCGGCTGGCTTCCTGCTCGCAGAGCTGGCGGACCGTTTCGCGCTGGGCAGGATCCTGGGGCAGAAAGACCATGCCGAGGCCCCTGACACCTTTGTTCAAATTTGTGGCGGCGGGCCAGACGGCCTCAAGCAGGCCCCAGGGAATGGCGCTGAGGATACCCGCGCCATCTCCGGAATCTCCATCACCACCGCAACCGCCGCGGTGTTCCATGCAGCGGAGACCCTGCAGGGCCTGTTGCAACACCCAGGGGCTGGCTACCCCTTGGAGATGGGCCAGGAAGCCCACCCCGCAGGCATCCTTCTCGCCGGCCACCGCCTCCGGGGCGGCACTGTCGCGATGGGGCCAGACGGGAGGGGTGCGAAGGTACATGGCCGGGGGGACAGGCGGCGGATTCTGGGCCCGAGCGGGTCGGGATGGCCTCGAAGCAAGTGAGGCGGCGATTTTTTCAGCTGGGAGTACGAACCCCCCTCTGAGCAGAGTTGGGATCCTAGGGATTCGTTCTCCCGTCCACTGATCAGGGCTAACTTTCTCGCCATCGCCCTGGATGCGGTTAGGGGAGGTTCGGTCGATGGACATTCGCACCTGGCGGCTTGGCGCTGCCACGGTCCTGGTGGGCGCTCTCCTGCCTGTGCAGGCGGCCCCTCCCCCTTTACCGCCGCTTCCGGCGGCACTCCCTGGGGAGCGTGACCTGACCAGGCCTGCGGCGCCTGGCGGCCTGGATCAGCGCCGGGCGATTGCAGGCGAGCGCAGGGGTGATCAGATCTTGATCAACGGCAGGCCGCAGCGGGTGGCCTGGCTCTGGCGCCCTGGGGTCGGGGGCGCGCGCGCTCAGATCTGGTTGCCCCTGGATGTACTACAAGGCCAGCTGGGTTTCAGCAGCAATGGTCGCCCCGATGGTGGTCTCGACCTGCAGTGGTTTGGCACGACCTTGCCGGTTCCAAGGCAGGCCCAGCTGTCCTTGGCGGATGAGGTGGGGGTCGATGCGGCCCCGTTCCTGGAGGCGGCTGGGGTTCGCGTCACGTTCGAAGGGCCCCAGTTGCAACTGGCTCTGCCCGGGGCACGGTTGATGCGAGTGCGTCGCAGTTCTGCCCCAGCAGGCACCGCTCGTTTTGTTCTGGACCTGAGTGGACCCCTTTTGGTTCGCCAGAGCGAAGCCGGCCTGCAGATCGGTTTGCAGCCGGGGCTGGGGTCCGAAGAACGCTTGCGGGCCAGTGGCCTGGGGGCCCAGGTGGTTGGCGATGATCTGCTGCTGGCTGGCCCTGGTGGCCGCCCCCTGCGGCAAGTCTTCAGCCTTGGGGCTCCCGCCCGCTTGGTGATCGACTGGGCGGACGGCCCGCCTGGGGCGGTTACCCCAGGGGCGGTTGGCCCAGGGGCGGTTGGCGTCGATGGGGCGTCCCCAGGGGGGTTGGATCGACGTCTGCAGTCCCTGCTGGGGGCCCAACTGCGATGGGATCGGCAGGTACGGGTGCTGGATGGGCGCCGCGTGCGACTAAATGCCGTCCGCCTTGATCCCCGTTTCGGTCCCGTTGCCTTGCGACCCCTCAGTCGAGGAGGGGGGATGGAGGGGCTGAGCCTGCTGCCCCAGTTGGCCCGTCGTTACGACGCTGTTGTGGCCATCAACGGAGGTTTCTTCAATCGGGTGCGGCGCTTGCCCCTCGGGGCTATCAAGGATCAGGGGCGTTGGCTTTCAGGGCCGATCCTGAATCGCGGCGTGGTTGCCTGGGATCCCCGCCAGCTGCCTCGCTTCGGCCGGTTGCAATTGCAGGAATGGGTGGGCGATTCCAGGGGGCCATCGGTGTTGCTGCAAACCCTCAACAGTGGCTATGTCAAGAGGGGGCTTTCCCGTTACACAGCTGATTGGGGACCGGTTTATCGCCCTCTAAACGCCCATGAAGCCGCAGTGGTGATTCGTCAGGGCGTTGTAGTTCAACGGTTGGAAGCGGCGACCTTGGCGGATGGCGTGAAACTGGGGCCCCTTGACACGCTCCTGGTTGCCAGGGGCAGTCCGTTGCCCTGGAGAGAGGGGGATCGATTGACGATAAATAGCCGGCCGAATTCCGACTTGGGCTTGGCCGCCAATGTGATTGGAGGTGGCCCTTTGTTGCTTCAGCAAGGACAGCTGGTGCTGGATGGGGCAGCCGAGGGCTTTGGTCCCGCCTTCCTCTCCCAGGGGGCACCGCGCACGGTGATCGGCAGTGATGGCCGCCTGATTTGGCTGGTGACTTTGGAAGGGGTCGATGACAGCGGTCCAACCCTGGTGGAGGCGGGACGGCTGCTGCAGTCCATGGGGCTCCAGGAGGCCCTCAACCTGGATGGGGGAAGCTCCACTGGCCTGGTGATGGGTGGCACCCAGACCGTGCGGGGGCGGGGGGTGACGGCGGCAATCCATAACGGTCTTGGATTGGTGCCCATGGAGCCGGATCGTGCCGCGCCAAATGGCTCCTAGGGCTGCGTCCTGCCAGATTGGATATCCCAAATCAGAACATCGTGCCCCGGGGCCATAGTTTGCGCATCACCGCCGCCGCCGCCGCTGAACTTTGTCGCCAGGCGGCTGTGGCCGGTACTCCAGGCTTGATGCATCTCGATCTGCTCGAAGGCCGCTGCGCCGCCTGGACCATTCGCTTGCGGCCCGGTCACCTAGCCGGAATTCCCCTGGCCAGAGCGGATGGCATCACGCTCTATGCCCCAGTTGATCAAGTTGCCCTCCTGAACGGCTTGCGGCTCGATTACCGAGGCGATCTCAGCGGCGGAGGCTTTTTGGTGCGATCCGGAGAGGGCGTAAGCGGCTGTGCCTGTGGGGCTTCCTTTGATCGAACAGGGATTCGCGGGCCCATGGGGTCGTAGGGTGTCGGATTGTCGAAAACGGTCGGACGTCCGACCAATGTCCTCCGAGCAGCACTCCGGCCCTCGATGCCCACGATTCAGCAGCTGATCCGCACCGAACGGCAGCGCCTCACCCGCAAAACCAAGTCGCCGGCTCTGCGCGCCTGCCCGGAACGCCGTGGCGTCTGCACCCGCGTTTACACCTCAACTCCCAAAAAGCCGAACTCGGCCCTGCGCAAAGTGGCACGGGTCCGCCTCACCTCAGGGTTTGAGGTGACTGCCTACATCCCTGGCATCGGCCACAACCTGCAGGAGCACTCTGTTGTGCTCATTCGCGGTGGTCGCGTCAAGGATCTCCCGGGGGTTCGCTATCACATCATCCGCGGCACCCTTGACACCTCTGGTGTCAAGGATCGGCGCCAGTCCCGTTCGAAGTACGGCGCCAAAACTCCCAAGGCCTGAGCTCCATTCGTCGGGTGTAAGCAGCGCGGTCCCGCCGCGACTCTCAGCAACCGCCCTCCCCATCGCCCGTTTCCCCAAACCGCCCCTATGTCCCGCCGCAACGCCGCCGAAAAGCGACCTGTCCTGCCGGATCCACAGTTCAACAGCCGTTTGGCCTCGATGATCGTGGCCAGGCTGATGAAGCATGGCAAGAAGTCCACAGCCCAGAGAATTCTCTCGGATGCTTTCTCGCTGATCAACGACCGGACCGGATCCGATCCCCTCGAGTTATTCGAGACCGCCGTTCGTAATGCAACCCCCCTTGTTGAGGTCCGGGCCCGTCGGGTCGGCGGCGCCACTTATCAGGTGCCCATGGAAGTCCGACAGGAGCGGGGGACAGCGATGGCCCTGCGATGGTTGGTTAATTTCTCCCGTGCTCGCAACGGCCGAAGCATGGCCCAGAAGCTGGCCGGTGAACTGATGGATGCCGCCAATGAGGCCGGCAGTGCCGTCCGCAAGCGTGAGGAAACTCACAAGATGGCCGAAGCCAATAAGGCTTTCGCCCATTACCGCTACTGATCAAGTAGCCCCAAGAATCTGGAGCCAGGGCTCTCCGGATTTTGTTCCCTACAGCTGGTCTGTAGACTAATGCCCGCTTATTTCTCGACCCCACCTCGGAGACGACCCCCGTGGCCCGCGCCTATCCTCTGGACCGAGTTAGAAATATTGGTATTGCCGCGCATATTGATGCGGGCAAGACCACGACGACAGAACGGATCCTTTTCTATTCTGGGGTAGTCCACAAGATGGGCGAGGTGCACGATGGTGCCGCCGTCACTGATTGGATGGAGCAGGAACGGGAGCGAGGCATCACAATCACGGCTGCGGCCATTTCCACAAGTTGGAAAGAAAACCGAATTAATATCATTGACACCCCTGGTCACGTAGATTTCACTATCGAAGTCGAGCGCTCCATGCGGGTGCTGGATGGCGTGATTGCTGTGTTTTGTGCCGTGGGCGGTGTGCAGCCCCAGTCTGAGACGGTTTGGCGGCAAGCGGATCGCTACAACGTACCGCGGATCGTGTTCGTCAACAAGATGGATCGTACCGGGGCCAATTTCCTCAAGGTTTACGAGCAGATTAAGGATCGACTCAAGGCGAATGCCGCTCCTATCCAGTTGCCAATAGGCGCCGAAGGGGAATTGAAGGGTATTGTTGATTTGGTTCGCAACAAGGCCATCGTTTATACTAACGATCTTGGCACCGACATTCTTGAACAGCCTATCCCTGCCGATATGGTGGAAGAAGTGGCTAAATGGCGTGGCAAGCTAATGGAGACTGTGGCCGAAAGTGATGAAGAATTGATTGAAGCTTACCTAGAAAATGGCGAACTTACCGAAGAGCAGCTCATCAAGGGAATCCGTCAAGGCGTTGTTAAGCATGGTCTCGTGCCAATCCTTTGTGGGTCGGCCTTTAAGAATAAGGGTGTGCAACTTGTGCTAGATGCTGTGGTCGATTATCTTCCGGCTCCAGTTGATGTTCCTCCCATTACGGGACTCCTGCCTGACGGCACCGAGTCGATTCGTCCCTGTGACGACAATGCTCCGTTTAGTGCTTTGGCATTCAAGGTGATGGCCGATCCCTACGGCAAACTCACCTTTGTGCGCATGTATAGCGGTGTACTCCAAAAAGGCAGTTACGTCTTGAACTCCACCAAGGATAAGAAGGAAAGAATCTCCCGGCTTATTTTGTTAAAGGCTGATGACCGTGAAGAAGTTGATGAGCTGCGTGCAGGGGATTTGGGAGCCGTTTTGGGTCTGAAGGACACTACGACTGGAGATACCCTTTGTGTAGATTCTGACCCGATTATCCTTGAATCCCTATACATTCCCGACCCGGTCATCTCCGTTGCGGTCGAGCCGAAGACCAAGGGTGACATGGAGAAGTTATCCAAAGCACTCCAATCCCTTGCTGAGGAAGATCCTACTTTCCGAGTTTCTACTAATCCCGAAACCAGCCAGACAGTGATTGCTGGTATGGGTGAACTCCACCTGGAAATTCTCGTTGATCGGATGCTGAGGGAGTTCAAGGTGGAGGCTAATATTGGCGCTCCACAGGTTTCCTATCGTGAAACCATACGCAGTAGTTCTAAAGGCGAGGGCAAGTTTGCTCGCCAAACTGGCGGTAAGGGTCAATATGGCCATGTGGTTATTGAGATGGAACCTGGTGAACCGGGTTCAGGTTTTGAGTTTGTCAACAAGATTGTCGGCGGCATCGTTCCAAAGGAATACATCGGCCCAGCCGAAGCTGGCATGAAAGAAACCTGCCAATCCGGTGTGATTGCTGGATTTCCGATGATTGATGTCAAGGTCACGATGATCGACGGGTCCTACCACGACGTAGACTCATCGGAAATGGCGTTTAAAATCGCCGGCTCCATGGCCTTCAAAGATGGCGTCAAGAAGTGCAACCCTGTACTGCTTGAGCCGATGATGAAGGTTGAAGTGGAGGTTCCTGAGGATTACCTCGGCTCGGTCATCGGGGATCTTTCCTCCCGTCGTGGCCAGGTTGAAGGGCAGTCCGTTGAAAACGGCCAATCCAAAGTGCAGTCCAAGGTTCCCTTGGCCGAGATGTTTGGCTACGCCACCCAGCTCCGATCCATGACCCAGGGTCGGGGTATCTTCTCGATGGAGTTCAGTCACTACGAGGAAGTTCCTCGCAATGTTGCTGAAGCCATCATCTCCAAGAATCAGGGCAATTCCTGATCTTCATTCCCAACCCAAAAACCCACCCCTCGATTCTTTCCTTCCATGGCACGCGAGAAGTTCGAAAGGAACAAGCCCCACGTCAACATTGGCACCATTGGCCACGTTGACCACGGCAAGACCACTCTCACCGCGGCGATCACCAACGTCCTCGCATCCCAAGGCATGGCCAAGGCCCAAGCCTACGATGAAATCGATGGTGCTCCGGAAGAAAAGGAGCGTGGCATCACCATCAACACGGCTCACGTCGAGTATGAAACCGAGAAGCGCCACTATGCCCACGTGGATTGTCCAGGCCACGCGGACTATGTAAAAAACATGATTACTGGCGCAGCCCAAATGGATGGCGCCATTCTGGTAGTAGCAGCCACGGATGGTCCGATGGCCCAAACCAAGGAACATATCCTTTTGGCTAAACAGGTGGGTGTTCCAGCATTGGTTGTGTTCCTCAACAAGAAGGACATGGTCGATGACGAGGAAATCCTTGAGTTGGTAGAACTGGAAATGCGTGAGCTGCTCAGCAGTTATGACTTCCCAGGCGATGACATCCCCGTTGTGGCCGGTTCTGCCCTTAAAGCGCTTGAATATATTCAAGCTGGCAATAAGGCCGTACGTGGAGAAGATGAATGGGTCGATAAGATCCTGGATCTGATGGATGCTGTTGATGAGGCGATTCCCCAGCCGGAACGTGAAATTGACAAGCCCTTCTTGATGGCCATCGAAGATGTTTTTTCTATCACTGGTCGGGGCACCGTAGCTACTGGTCGAATTGAGCGGGGTAAGGTGAAGGTTGGTGAGACTGTTCAGGTCGTCGGTATTCGTGACACCAGGGAAACTACTGTGACTGGGGTAGAAATGTTCCGCAAGCTTCTCGATGAAGGCATGGCTGGAGACAACGTCGGTCTTCTGCTTCGCGGCATCCAGAAAGAAGATATTGAACGCGGCATGGTTTTGGTCAAGCCAAACTCCATTAAGCCCCACACCAAATTCGAAGGTGAGGTTTATGTTCTGAAGAAAGAAGAAGGCGGTCGCCACACTCCTTTCTTCGCTGGCTATCGTCCTCAGTTCTACATCCGTACCACGGATGTAACCGGTCAAATCACCGCCTTCACTGCAGACGATGGCAGCAACGTTGAGATGGTCATGCCCGGTGACCGCATCAAGATGAGTGCCGAGTTGATCTGCCCAGTTGCCATCGAACAAGGCATGCGCTTCGCTATTCGCGAAGGTGGCCGTACGATCGGCGCCGGCGTTGTGTCCAAGATCGTTCAGTGAGTCGACACTGACCGACTAGGTGGTTTTCACCTAGTCGGTCTATTTTGTTGGAAGCAGGCTTTTTTGCGTGTCGCCAACTAAAAGCAACTAGAAAATCCAATTCTTTTGGTGTACTGCACCCTTTCACCTGATGACGAGTTCCATTCCCCAACAAAAAATTCGTATCCGCCTCAAAGCATTTGACCGGCGAATGCTTGATCTCTCTTGTGAGAAGATCATAGAGACAGCTGATCACACTGCTGCCACTGCAATTGGTCCGATTCCGCTGCCAACCAAGCGCAAAATCTATTGTGTACTTCGCTCTCCACACGTGGACAAAGATTCCCGAGAGCATTTTGAGACTCGCACCCATCGTCGTATAATTGATATTTACAGCCCTAGTTCCAAGACGATCGATGCCCTCATGAAGCTGGATTTACCCAGTGGCGTCGATATTGAGGTCAAGCTTTGATGCTTTGACCAGTCTATCCAGGAAGTAACCCCTGCCCTGGTTGGTTCTGATGCGACTGGCTGTGGGATCCCTTTTATTGCGTTGTGACAATCAGAGGCTCCTAAGGCCCTGGATCTGACTAGGATTGTTTGGCTGTTACATCCGTGCCGCCCATTTCTTCTATTATCTTTACCGTGAGTACCCCTACGGCTGCCTTGCATGTCACCCTACAGCTGAACCTAGGGCTCAGCCATAACGCGTGACCGAACTAGCCGTAAGGGAACTGCCTCTTTTCCCCCTTCCTGATGTGGTGCTTTTCCCTCAGGAGGTGCTGCCGCTGCATATCTTTGAGTCCCGTTATCGCATGATGTTGAGGACGGTCATGGCCGAAGATCGTCGTTTTGGCGTGGTTCGTTGGGATCCCCAGCGTCAAAAGATGGCGGAAGTGGGATGTTGTGCCGAGATTCTTCATTGGCAGTCCCAAGAAGATGACCGCAGCAATATTGTGACGATGGGGCAGCAACGTTTTCGTGTTCTCAGCATTTTGCGTGAGACTCCATATCGCGTGGCGATGGTTAGTTGGATTGAAGACGATACTTCCGATTCACGCGACGATTTGGTTGCGCTAACCGGGAATGTCAGTCAAGCCTTGAGGGATGTGGTTGAGCTGACCGGCAAGCTGATAGGCAAGCCAGCTATTCTTCCTCCTGATCTTCCTGATCTTCCCCGCGAACTCTCCTATTGGATCGGCGCTCACCTGGGTGGACCAGTGGCCGATCACCAGCAGGCCTTGCTTGAGATCACCGACACGGGTGAGCGCCTGAGGCAAGAATTTGAACTACTTGATCAGACTCGCCGTCAGCTGGCGGCAAGGACTGTCCTTAAAGATACCTTTGATACAGCTGATTCTCAGGCTGATTCTGACGATTTGAATAGCGGCGAATTTTAAATGTCAATGCAAAGCCTGGTCGGATCTCTGGCCTTGGTTTTATTGTTAGTGGCTACAGTTTTAGTCTGTGTCCGCCTTTGGCTGGTATCAAATCGCAGCTATCAAGGCTCAACTAGTGTTGCTGAAGCTTATAATCGCTGGACGGATGATGCGCTGTTAGAGCGCCTTTGGGGTGATCATGTTCACCTTGGTTTTTATGGTAACCCCGCCCGGCCCCGCGATTTTCGTTTGGCCAAAGATGACTTTGTCCATGAACTGGTTCGTTGGAGTGGTCTCGATCGTTTGCCCCCAGGTAGTCGGATTCTGGATGTGGGATGCGGTATTGGTGGTAGTGCTCGGCTTCTGGCTCTTCACTATGGTTTTGATGTGCTGGCAATTAGTATCAGTCCGGCCCAAATTGCCCGGGCTCGTGCCCTGACACCCCCGGAATTGGCGGATCATTGTCGGTTTGCGGTCATGGATGCCTTGGCGCTTGATTTGCCGGATCGGGCCTTTGATGCGGTTTGGAGCGTGGAGGCCGCACCCCACATGCCTGATAAACAGCGTTATGTCGATGAATTGCTGCGTATGCTGCGGCCCCATGGCCGACTGGCAATGGCTGATTGGAATCGCCGCGATCCAACTGAAGGGGCGATGAATGGTTTGGAGCGCTGGGTGATGCGCCAGTTACTGGATCAATGGGCCCACCCTGAATTTGCCAGCATTGCTGCGATGCGCCGAGATTTTAACTACAGTCCTTGGGCTGAGGGTTTACAGGTTGAGAGTGCTGATTGGACTGAGGCTACGGTGCCTTCCTGGCGGGACTCGATTCTCGAAGGCTTCAGGAGACCCGGTGCGGTTTTAGGGCTGGGGCCAAAGGCCGTTTTGCAGGGATTACGCGAAACGCCTACTTTGCTATTGATGGACTGGGCTTTTCGCCATGGTTTGATGCAGTTTGGTGTCTTTCGTGGCCAGAAGCCATAGGTTTCAACTGCAGAGTGTTTTTAGTTGTTGGCAGCGTTGTTGTTATCTTCCGGAGGATTCAGTATCGTTAAGGGATAGACCCCGAACAGGATCAGCTGTTCACAGTGGGGCCTTAAGGCGTCCATGGCGCGATCTAGGGGTGCCGTACCTTGGCTAAGGTCAAGATCTACAAAGAAGATGTACTCGCCCATGGAGCGTTTCGAGGGGCGGGACTCGATGCGGCTCATGTTGAGCCCTTCGCTGGCAAAGCAAGTCAGAGCTGCGAGCAGGGCGCCGGGGCGGTTGGCCTGGAGCGAAAAAGCCAAGCTGGCATGGGGTCCACTGCCAGCGGCGTAGGGTTGACGGCGTAAGAGTAGAAAGCGGGTGCAATTGCCTGCTACGTCGTTGATCGGATAGGCGATTACCTCCAGCCCGTGCTCCCTGGCGGCCTCCAGGGAGGCGATGGCGGCACGGAAGCGGCTGCCGCGCACCAGGCGGGCTGCTTCGGCGGTGGAACTGGTAGGTAACTGCAGGGCCCCGCTCAGATGCTGGGCCAACCATTGGGGGCACTGGGCCAGGGCTTGGGGATGGGAGAGCACTTCACTGATGCCATCAAGCGGGCCACTACCCAGCAGGGCGTGACGAATCGGCAGGACCAGGCCATGGCTAATCACCAGGTCGGGGTACTGCCAGAGGGCATCCAGGCAGCTTGTGACCCCCCCTTCGACTGAATTCTCCACTGGAACCACCGCCGCCTCACAGTCCCCCTCGGCCAAGGCGCGGATCACCGCTTGGATGCCTGGTTGGGGAATCAATGTGGCCTCAAGCCCTGCCAGCGCCGCGAGTCGCTTGGCAGCCTGTTCTCCGTAGGTACCGACGGGGCCGAGATAGGCGAGGCGCATGGCCGGGGGAGAGTGGGTCGATAGGATCATGCCTGCCGGTCCGCTGTCCATGGCCGTAGCGTTCAGCGCTCGTCAGCAGCTCCGTTTGCCGGTCAACGAGCATGCGGACTCACTGCGGGCCTACCTCAACGATGAACGCCGGGTGGTGGAGGCCCTGTTGGATCCGACCCAACTTGAGATCCTCGGTCCCGGCCACTATCGCTATCACGTCACACGGGTGCAGTTGTTCCATCTGCAGATCCACCCGGTGGTCGAGATTCAGGCCCGCCACCATCAAGGCCGACTCGAGCTGGATTCACTCCACTGTCAGCTTGAGGGTCTGGGTCTGGTGGAGGACTTCCAGTTGCAGCTCAACTCGTGGTTGGTGGCTGCCCCTGGCGGCCTTGAAGGCGAAGCGGCCCTGGCGGTCAGCGGCAGGCAGCCGGCCCTGCTTGGTTTAATCCCCCAACGGTTGCTGGAGGCCTCGGGCCGTTCGCTGCTGAATGGCATCTTGGCCAATATCCGGCACCGGGTCAGTCAGCAACTGGTAGCCGATTTTCAGCAGTGGTGTCTCTCGGAGCGGGGGAACGGGCCCCTGGTGATGCCCCTGCCCCCCGCTTGAAGGCTTTGGCGGTTGGAGCTGCTGGGTTTCGGGCCTCAGTGCAGGAAGCTTTGGCGATGGAGGGGAGTGGCTCCCAGGCTGGCGAGGGCTTGACGGTGCTGGGCGGTGCCATAGCCGGCATGGCGTTCGAGCCCGTAACCCGGAAAGTGATCGGCAAGGCGAGCGAGCAGGGCATCCCTTTCTTGCTTGGCCATGACACTGGCGGCGGAGATGGCGGCGCAATGAAGATCGCCTTTGATCACTGTGCGTTGGGGCCCGCTCCAGCCCCGTAGGGGCAGCACCCCATCGATAAGAACCAGCTCGGGTGTGATCGAGAGTCGTTGCAGGGCACGGGTCATGGCCGCTTCGGTGGCGAAGCGAATGCCGTGGCGATCGATTTCGGCGGCGCTTGCTTGGCCCAAGGCCCAGCTCAGGGCCTGGCGGCGGAGCAGGGGAACCAGCGCGGCCCGGGCCCGGGCCGAGAGAAGTTTGCTGTCGGTGAGGCCGGCCTTTTGGACTATGGGTAGGGCTTGAGGCGGCAGGATGACCGCCGCCGCAAATACTGGACCAAAGAGAGATCCACGGCCCACTTCATCGACCCCGGCGCAAACGGCCGGATTGCGACCACCCCAGACCTCGCGCACCGGCTGGTTATTGATATCAGAGTGTCGCTGACGAACGCCGCCGCCGCCGCCGGGATTCATCCCCGCCCTCGTCAGAGTTTTCAGCCGGGGGGGCTTGGTTGCTGACGGGCAGAGGCGTTGTTTCAGGGGGCAGTTCGAGCAAGGACGGGAAAGTCGGCAAGATCGGGATTGTGATCAGTTCTTGGCGCTCTTCCTGGGGGTCCGTCACGGCGGTCAGGGTTGGCAGCGACTCATCAAGACTGGGTGTTTCGCTGCCCCTTGCTTCGCCGCCCCGCCCGCGGCGGCGGCGGCGGGATCCATTGGTGGCCAGTTGCGCTCTGGCCTCTTCCCTCACTGTCTCGGGATCAATTCCTGGCCTCGCCACCCGGACCAACAGATTGTCGGTGGCTGGGACTGGATCAAGCAGCAGGGCAGGACTGAAGCCCATCCAGCCAAAGACTTGCTCCTGGTTTTCCTGCATCGGTACCACCAGGACTTCGGGTTCGCTGCGACGGGAAGGGGCCGCAAATGGGGAGGGAAGTGGGATCTCCTGTGGCTCTTGGTCGGGCGAGGCTTGGGGCGTTGGCTCGCTGGCGGTGCCAAGGTCTAGATCAGACGCTGCCGTATCGACCCGGCCACCGCGCCGGGTGCGGCGGCGGCCACCGGCGCCGGGGTCGGTGGCAAGGGCAGGACTGGGCACCTCAGAGCGGGCGGAGGCAGCGGAGCGCACAACGCCAGGGAGGTTGGCAAGGGGTTGGAGCGTGTCTTTGCCGGGAAGCACCGCCACATGGCCAAGGCCGCCGCAGCTGGGGCAGGCCCGGCTGAACAGTTCGTAGATGTTTTGACCCTGGCGTTTGCGGGTCAGCTCCACCAAGCCCAGTTCCGTGAGTTGGGCGATCTGGGGGCGGGCCGAGTCATCATGACTCGCTTGGGTGAAGTGTTCGAGGAGTTGCAGTTGATCGCGCCGTGATTCCATGTCAATGAAATCGATCACCACAACACCGCCAATGTTGCGCAGCTTGAGCTGGCGGGAGATTTCTACGGCCGCCTCACAGTTGGTCCAGAGCACGGTTTCGCGGGCATTGGCCGAACGGGTAAAGGAGCCGGAGTTGACATCAATGACAGTCAGCGCCTCTGTCGGTTCAATGATGATGTAGCCACCGGAGGGCAGATCAACCCTGGGGCGCAGGGCATCCCGGATGGCGGCATTGACCCGGAAGTGTTCAAGAATTTCGGTTGGTTCCTGGAAACATTCGACGTCCAGGCTGGCCTGGTCAGGACCCAAGAAGGCATTGACCCGGGCCACCGCCTCGGGGCTCTCGACGACGACCCGAGTGACCTCCGGTTTGTAGAGGTCTCGCAGCACCCGGTGGACGAAGTCTTCATCACGGTTCAGCAGAACCGGTGGTGTAGCGGTATCGGCAGCCAACTGAATGGCTTCCCATTGCCTCAACAAGGTTTCGAGGTCGTCAATCAATAGCTCTTCACTCACCTCTTCGGCTTCCGTACGGATCAGCAATCCGGCCCCGGGGGGCTTGATCAGAACGCCAAGGGCCCGCAGCCGGTTGCGCTCGTTTTCGCTGACGATGCGCCGTGAGATACTCACACCCTGGCCCTGGGGCTGGAGGACGAGAAAACGGCCGGGCAGGGTCAAATTGCCGGTGAGCCTTGGACCCTTGGTGCCGGTGGGTTCCTTCATGACCTGCACCAGCACTTTCTGGCGAGGTTCGAGCAGTTCTGTGATGCCGGCGCCGCCTTTCTTTAAGCGCAGGGGGCCTAGGTCGGTGATGTGAATGAAACCATTTTTCTCGCTCTCACCGATATTTACGAAGGCTGCATCGATTCCAGGTAGGACGTTTTCGACGGTGCCAAGATAGACATCGCCAATCTGATAGCGACCCTGGGCCACTACAAGTTCGTCGATTCGGTCGTCGGTGAGCACGGCGGCGATGCGCAGGTGCTCGGCGATGACGATCTGTTGGGGCATAGAAGGGATACGGGCTCAAGGAGCCCTGCCGGGGGCAGGAGTGGGATAATCAGTGACCTAATTGGGCGCTGCGAAGGCGGTGCTTTAAAAACCGCGCCGATCAGCTAAACCAGCTAGATCGTGGCAAGTGATGGACTGCAAAAAAACAAACCCAAGGAATCAGGTTGTTTGGATCAGACAAAAAATGCTACCAGTTAGTTACTGGTGGAGGTGGGCATGGGCCTCACCTTGAGATAATCAATGGCCGAACGCGCGTCGCTTAAGGCGAGGAATTTCCTTGGTGCGCCTGGTGAAAGGCATGGGCCAAAAGGAAAATCCTGGACGGATAGGAGTCGGGTACGGACCCGCTGTACCTTTACCGTCTTAGGAGCAAGCTAGCACGCAGTCAGCGAGGGTCAGGGCCAGGCGGCGGTGCCGGTCGGTCCGCAGGGCGCGACTCAGCTGTTCGCCCAACCAGAGGCAGAGATGGTCGGGTTTCAGCCCCAGCCCCTGGGGCGTGATGGCGCTCGCCAAGGTGATTTGCACCGGTGCGCTTTGCCCAACCTGCCCCGCCGCCGCAGCAGTCGGAGACACCAGGCGCAGGTCAAGCAATAGCGGCCTGTAATCCCGCTGCCGTGGCCTGCCCTTCTTGTCGGTGTCCTGCCATGGCAGCTCGCTGGCGGCCAGCAGGGCCGTGAGCGCCGCTTGCCACTGGTCCAGGCTGGGGGCGGGCAGACCATCGATGGTGGAGGCCTCAAACTGCCAAAGGGCGCCCGTGACTAGGGCCGAGAGGCTGGGGCCATCGAGGGCGACCTGTTGGGCCGCGAGCAACTGGAATTCGCTGGGCAGTTGGCTCTGCAGGGCAGTGAGGGCCGCTTGGGGCTGCAGCGGGGCAATCAACTCCAGCTCCAGCCATTCCGCCAACCCTTCGCTGCCGAGGGGCAGGGGCTGGCCAAAATGGATGCGGGGCAAGGGGTGGAAGCCCCCCGTATGGCTGATGGGGATCTGGCTGCGTCGCAGGGCCCGCTCCAACAGGCGCAGGGTGTCGAGGTGGCCGATCAGGGCCAGGGAGCCGGTTTTACTGAACTGGAAGCGCAGCCGTTGGACCCGCTCACTGGCGGGCGGCTGCTGGGGCAGGCGGGTGGGGATGGGCGGCGGCGGGATGGCGATGTTGTGGCCCAGGTCTGGGCCACAAACGCCGCAGTGGCTGCATCCCTCAAAGGAGCAGTCCGGCACGGTGGCCGCCTCCAGGGCGCGGCCCAGGTCTTCGGCCAGCCAGCGCTTGCTCAGGCCCGTATCGATGTGATCCCAGGGCAGGGGTTGGTCACAGAAGCGATCCAGGGCGGCGGCGTCCATGGCTGCGGCGGCCTGCCAGTCGCCCATCTCCAGGTCGCGATAACGGCCCTCCAGTCCTGCGGCGACGATGGCGCTGCGCCAGGCGGCATGGCTGCGTTCCGCCGATTCAAACCAGGCATCGAGCCCGGCCCCGGCCCGCCAGGCCGCTTCAATGACGGGGGCCAGGCGCCGGTCGCCCCTGCCGATGAAATCCTCCACGGCCGAGAGGCGCCGATCGGTGTAGTTGGTTTTGAGGCCCTGAAGGGGCCTCAGGGCTTGGCGCAGCAGCTGCTGACGCCGCTCGAATTCAGCGCTGCTGACGCTGTGCCATTGGAAGGGGGTATGGGGTTTGGGGGTGAAATTGCTGATGGTGAGGTTTAACTCCAAGCGGCCCAGGTCGCGGCATTGCTCCTGCAGGCGCCGACAGGTGGCGGCAATTGCGAGCACATCTGCATCGGTTTCCCCCGGCAGGCCAATCATGAAATACAACTTGACCTTGCGGTAGCCGGTTTGCATCGCCGTGCGGATGCCTTGCAGCAGTTCATCGTCGGTCAGGCCTTTGTTGACGATGTCGCGCAGGCGCTGGCTGCCGGCTTCGGGGGCGAAGGTGAGGCCGGCCCGACGGGTGCCGCCGAGGATGTGGGCAATATCGGCATCGAAGCGGTCGACCCGCTGGCTGGGCAGGGTGAGGCTGATGTTGTGTTCCGCCAGGCGGTTGCGCAATTCGACGCCAACGGCGGGCAGGGCCAGGTAGTCGGAGCAACTGAGCGACAGCAGGGAGAAATCGGCATAGCCGGTGCGTTTCATCCCCTCTTGCACCGCTTCGATCACCGCTTCGGGTTCCACATCTCGGGCCGGGCGGGTGAGCATGCCGGGTTGGCAGAAGCGGCAGCCGCGGGTGCAGCCGCGGCGGATTTCAACCGTGAGGCGGTCGTGCACCGTCTCGATGTGGGGTACCAGGCCCATGGCGTAATGGGGCATCGGCGTGGCCGTGCGCCGCAGCAGGCGCGCTGGCAGTCCGGGCTGCAACGGCACCACGCTGACCCCATCTGCTCCGGGCCCATAAAGGGAAGGCACGTAGACCCCTGGCACCTGGGCCAGGTCGCGCAGCAGATCGCGGCGGCTGAGGCCGGCGGCCCGTGCTTCGGCCACCACCAAGCCGATCTCGGGCAGCAGTTCTTCGCCATCGCCGAGGGCGATGAAATCAAAGAAGGCGGCGAAGGGCTCCGGGTTGCTGGTGGCGGTCGGTCCGCCGGCAAAGATCAGGGGCGGTGCCGCCGGATCAGCCAGGGGCAGGTCGCCCCGGTCGGCGGCTCTGAGGGGAATGCCGGCCAGATCCAGCATCTCCAGGATGTTGGTGGCGCCCAATTCGTAGCTGAGGCTGAAGCCGAGAATGTCGAAGGCGGGCAGGGGGCGGCGGCTTTCGACCGCAAACAGGGGCAGGCCTTGCTGGCGCAATCGGGCGGAGAGATCGGCGGCCGGCAGGTAGGAACGGTCGCAGAGCTGACCGGGTACGGCGTTGAGGATCGAATAGAGAATGATGTGGCCCAGGTTGCTGGCCCCCACCTCGTAGACCTCGGGGTAGGTGAGGGCCCAGCGCACACCGGCCTCGGCCCAGGCCTGCGACCAATCGCGCGGCTGGATGCCGAGTTCGTTGCCCAGGTAGCGGCCGGGTTTGAGGATGTCGGGGCCGATCAGGGCCTCGAAGTCGATGGGCTCGCGGGACTGGATAGGTGCGAGGAGCACGGGGACCGCGGCAGGGCTAGGTACCGATCGTATGCAGGCCGGGGATCAGGCCTTCGCAGCCCGGCCGGGCATGTGGGTGCGCCCGCCCCTGCAGGCCAGCAGCACCGGCTTGAACGTAAACAGGGGACGGGCGCCATAGGACAATCCCGCCATCCCCGCTGCACGGCGCTTCGCCATGGTCAAGGTCAACGAGAATTACCTCAAGCTCAAGGCGGGCTATTTGTTCCCGGAGATCGCCAGGCGGGTCAAGGCCTTTCAAGAGAGCAACCCTGGGGCGCCTTTGATTCGCCTTGGCATCGGCGATGTCACCGAGCCCTTGCCCGAGGCTTGCCGCCTGGCGATGAAGGCCGCCATCGATGACCTGGGTCGCCATGAGGATTTCCATGGCTATGGCCCCGAGCAGGGCTATGGCTGGTTGCGGCAAGCGATTGCCCGCCATGATTTCCAGGCACGCGGCTGCGAAGTCAGCGCTGAGGAGATCTTTGTTTCGGACGGCTCAAAATGCGATAGCAGCAATATTCTCGATATTCTGGGGGAGGGAAATCGCATTGCCGTCACCGATCCGGTTTATCCGGTGTATGTGGATAGCAATGTCATGGCCGGTCGCACCGGCGAGGCCGATGGCCAGGGTCAATACGGCGGCCTCACCTATCTGCCGATCACGGCGGCCAATGGTTTTGTGGCGCCACTGCCGGAAGCACCGGTGGATTTGATTTATCTTTGTTTTCCCAATAATCCGACTGGAGCCGTGGCCACGCGGGACCATTTGCGCCAGTGGGTGGACTATGCGCGAGCCCAGGGGGCTTTGATTTTATTTGATGCGGCCTATGAGGCTTTTATTCAAGATGCTGATTTGCCCCATTCGATTTATGAAATCGAAGGGGCCAGGGAATGTGCGATTGAATTTCGCTCCTTTTCCAAAAACGCTGGCTTCACGGGTACGCGCTGTGCCTTTACGGTGGTGCCCAGGGGCTTGATGGGCCAGACTTCCACGGGAGAGCAGGTGGAACTGTGGGGTCTATGGAACCGTCGTCAGAGCACTAAATTTAATGGTGTCAGTTATATTGTGCAAAGGGGAGCAGAAGCCGTGTATTCCGCCGACGGCCAGCGCCAAGTGAAGGCATTAATTGATTTTTATATGGAAAATGCCGCCATTATTCGCCGCGAATTGACGGCGGCCGGTTTCGAGGTTTATGGGGGCCAACAGGCTCCTTACGTTTGGCTTAAAACGCCAGCGGGCCTGGATTCGTGGGGGTTCTTTGATAAGCTTTTGAGCCGGGCTAATGTGGTGGGGACGCCCGGCAGCGGTTTCGGTGCGGCGGGGGAGGGTTATTTCCGGCTTTCGGCCTTCAACAGCCGTGCCAATGTCAATGAAGCCATGGCCCGGCTGCGGGCCCTTGCAACCTAAAGTTGACGCCGCTGTGGTTGCTCAAATGGGTCATCCGGTCCTTAGCCACGCCGGCCCGAACCCCATGCTGGACGTGGTAGTCAGGGTGGCAGCAGCGCCGCCGGTGGCACCGCCACAGGTGGCATCGCCACAGATGGCACCGCCACAAGTGGGGAGCGTTACCCCCGATCGGGAAAGTGGCGGCGCCGCGGTGATGGAGAAGGCGCCGGAACGGGTGCGCAAGCCCTCGCCCCGATACAAGGTGCTGCTGCATAACGATCCGGTCAACAGCATGGAGTATGTGGTGACCACCCTGCGCCAGGTGGTGCCAAGCCTGAGCGAACAGGATGCGATTGCGGTGATGTTGGAGGCCCACAACACCGGCATTGGCCTGGTGATTGTCTGTGATATTGAGCCTGCTGAGTTTTATTGCGAAACCCTCAAGGCCAAGGGCCTCAGCAGCACGATCGAACCGGAGAGCTGATTTGCAGGATTCCGGCAAGGCGCCAGCGCCAAAGGCGCCAACGCCAAAGGCGCTGGCGCCAGGGGGGGGCCAATCCCACTGGCTGGGGGCCTTGCTTTATGTGCCCGTTCTATATGGCGTCGGCTGGCTGCTCAGTCGCCCTTTGGCGTTACTGGTGCCCTCGCTACGGAGCGACCAGGTTGATTTGATTGGGGCCTTGCTGGCCTTGCTCTTGCTTTTGGTGAGCCTGCCGTGGCGGCTGCGGGCCGCTTTGGCTGTGACGGAGCCGTGGCGCTTTGTGGGCTTGGTGGGTCCGCCGGGCCGGATCGGGGCCACCTGGCTGCGGGGAGTCCTGAAGGCGGCGGCCTTGCTGTTGGTTGTGGTGCTGGGCCTGTTGCTGGCGGGGGCGGCCCGTTGGGGCAGCCTGCAGGGGCTGACTGGCGCTGAAATCCTCAATGCCCTGGCCCTGGCGCTGGGCGTCGGTTTTGCCGAAGAACTGGTGTTTCGGGGTTGGCTTTGGGCTGAATTAGGCGAGCGGCTGGGCCGCCGCCAGGCCCTATGGGGCCAGGCGCTGTTGTTTGGTTTGGTTCACCCCTGGTGGCGACTGCCGGGGCTGGCGGGCGCTGGTTTATTGGCAGGGTTAATCCTGCTGGGCCTCGTGCTGGGCCTGCAGCGGCGGGCCGATGGCGGTGCGCTTTGGGGTGCCATGGGTTTGCACGGTGGTTTGGTGGGCGGCTGGTTTGCCCTGCAGGCGGGTCCGCTGGCCTTGGCGGCCTCTGGGCCGGAGTGGTTGATGGGATCGGCAGGGGCCGGCGGCGCCAACCCCATTGGTGGAGCGATCGGTTGGCTGGCCCTGGGCGGATTGGCCCTGCTGCGGCGCCGTTGGTGGTCTTGAACGCGCTTGGGGATCGGGCTTACCTAAGGGCGTCCTGCGCTCGCCATTTGGCGTTGGCCTTGCAGGGGAGCCCGCAGGCTGTCTTCCAGGTCGGCCAGGCCAAAATCCCGTTGCAGCAGATCCATCACGGTGCGGCCGAAGTCGGATGGGTTGATTTCGAAGGCTTCGAGGCAAATGCGTCCGAAGGTTTTGCCCATCGGCTCGGGATTCCAGAGCAGCTTGCGGGCATGCCAGGGCATCATGCTCATCGGGTTGTAGCCCGGCTGCAAAAGGCCGGTATCAAAGGCGTATTGTTCGAGGTGGGTGTGGGGTTGGAGGCCGATGAAGAAGATGGCCGGTTCTACTTTGTCGGCGCCAAAAATTGCTTCCAGCTCCCGGTGGTAGGCCACGGTTTGGCGGATCGTTTCAGGGCTCTCGTCGATCACATTGAACGAATAGTTCACCGAGATGTGCTCTCGGAAGCCGGCGCGGGCTAGCAGGCGGCAGTTTTCGAGCACGGTGCGCAGGTTGTAGCCCATGCGCATCTTGCGCACGAGTTCTTGGGAGCCGGAGGTGATGCCGATCTCGAAATAACTCATGCCTGTGGCCACCATTAGCTCGGCCAGCTCGGCATCGAGGTTGTCGGCGCGGATGTAGGCCGCCCAGCGGATGTCGTTCATGCCAGCGGCCAAGATGGCCCGCAGCAGATCTTTGGCGTCGTCGATGTAGCGCCGGGCCGGGATGAACTGGGCATCGGTGAACCAAAAACCGCGCACGCCCCGGTCGTAGAGCTGGCGCATCTCGGCCACCACCTCCTGCACCGGATTAACCCGCACCGCCTTACCTTCGATCACGGTGTAAACGCAGTAGCAGCAGTTGTGGGGGCAGCCGCGTTTGGTTTGCACGCCCACGTAGAAATCACCGCCGTGCAGATACCAATCCATCTGGGGCCAGATCGATTCGATGTAGCTGTAATTGCAGGCGGTTTTCTCCAGGGGCAGGGGTGCTTCATGGATGAGACCCGGCCGGGGGGGTTCGCCGACCACATAGCAGCGCTGCTGCTGCAAAGGCTCGCCGCGCACCATCGCCTCTAATAGGAGTTCGCCTTCGCCTACGGACACCACCGTGCCCTTGGGCAGCCAGCGGCCCAGCTGCTCGTAGAAGACGCTGACGGCGCCACCACCGAGCACCACCCGGGCCGTGGGCTGGTGGCGCCGCGCCCAGCGCAGGCCGCGGCGAATCAGGCGCATGTTGCGCAGCAGCTCGCCGTAGTAAGCGCCCATGAGCTTCAGGCCCCCCAGCGCCCCACGCAAGCGGCGCAGGGGATTGCGGGCATAGAAGACTTCGAAGGAATGCTGCAGGGGGTTGCCGCCGCGGCCATCGACCGGGGCATAGATCTGGATGTCGCGCCAGGAAAACAGCAGCAGGGTGGGGCGGAACTTGTCGATGGCTTGGCGCAACGCCGCCTTGCCATCAAGCGCAGGCAATGCCGCCAGATCGAGGAGCTGCTGCTGCAGGCCAGGGAACTGTTTGTGCAGGTGGTCGGCCAGGTAGATGGGCCCTATCGGAAAAATGGGATTGCAGGGTAGGCGCACCAGCAGCAGCCGCTGATCGCCGGTGGGCATGGGTTCAGCCAAGGATCGGGGCCCTCTTAGGCTGAGACGCTAACAAGCCTGCGGCCTGAGGCGTTGGGTTGTCCTAGGGCCAAGGGGTGCGCCAGCGAAGCTGGAGGACAAATTCGAATCGTTAAGTGTTTGGGAGCAAAAAAATGGCCCACCTGAAGAATCAGTGGGCCACAGGTAACAAATATTGGAGGGCTGAATTAGAAGAATTTTATATCTGAAGCTGCTACCGAACCAACGCTGAGGGTTGTGATGTTAACGGCTGCACCGCTACCAGAACCATCGGCATCGTAGGACAATAAACCGCCAATAAAGGTAAATATGGGACCAGGGGTAAGTGCAGGTGGAGCTGAAGTAAAGAAATTTGTACCCAGAGTTAGAGATGAGCCAGGAGCAAAGTTGAAGAAAGTAGTACCGCCGGTGTCTTTACCTCGGAAAGCTAGAGAGTCTGTGCCCGTCGTAAAATCAGTAATGTTATCTTGACCTTCGGTTGTTTCATAGTATAAAATTGTATCATTGCCAGTACCAGTACCAATACTATCATTACCAAGACCACCAATTATATAATCGTTCCCCTGGCCTGCAAAAATATTATCGTTGCCTGCACCTGCGTTGATCCAATCTCTATTGTTTCCACCAACGTTGATAGTATTATTATTTGAACCACCAGCTACAAATCGATCAAACGTCTGAGTCGCAAGTGCACCTGCCGTAACCGTGTTCTGCCCAAAAATAGTAACAAGGGATGTATTTGCAGTATTGTTATTGGTGATGGCTAAACCATAGCCTGTAAATTCACTATCAGAGATCATAACGCTACCACCTGTCTCTATATTATTCGTTACGAGTATTGCGCCACTAGAAGATATTCTATTAAACTTGACTCCAACACCACCGTAAATGGTGTTGAAAGTGTTGCCGGTGTTTGCACCACTATTATTATCAAGTGTAATTGCAGTCACGTCTCCGTAGAGATCTAGAAACGCTCCGTCATCAAATGTATTTCCGAAAATGTTGGCTTCTACAGTTTCTAGTCGGTTGCCACGGGATTTGTTGACACCAGATCCTGTGAAAGTATTGTTTGATACTTCGTACATTCCAAGCAACACGCCACTGGCGATGGGCATCGTGGCAAAGTGAAATGAGCCTGCGTTTAATCCAGCTTCATTAAACTCATTGTTTGCAAGTTTAACTGTACCATTATTGTTCCAGCTTTGAAGAAATGCTGCATTTCCGTTCTGACCTGTAACTGAGACGGTTGAATTAGTTAAAGTTAAATCAGCGTTGATTGCATTATCGGCGTTGGAGACGGTCAAAGACATATATACACCACCATTACCTGCCCAGCCTGAGTGTTGACCAGTGATGAGCAAATTATCTAAAGTGTAGGAACCGGATGTGGCCCTTAGAATTGCGGTTTTGTTGGTTGATGCAGAATTATATTGAAGAGTAAGATCTTCAACGACAGAAGGAGCGTAAGACCCATCTATATTTTGCTGATAAATACGTGTATCATTTATTATTGTACTTTCCCTGGGAAGAGTTCCTGTTATGGTGTATCCATTATATTGAACTGCTGGCTCCGCAATATAGCTTGGAAGTTTGGCTAGGGTCGTGATAGATGAATACGAACCGCTATCAAGAGTGATAGCCGGATCAGAGGCTGATGCATTTTGAATAGCCGTCCGCAGTTGTGCAGAGGTTGAAACGTTAGCCATGATTGCTTGATGATCAAAATTAAAATCCCTCTCATACTAGTCAAAGTTACGGGCTATGGGCAAGCCAACTCCTCTGCTGATTGATCGCAGCTAGAGCAATGAGATTTACTTATGCTTTTTATTGCTTTCGATGCTGGCGGTATCCCATATTTTTGAGCAGGGAGGATGGATCGTTTTGTTGGGATCACTCTGATGGCCCAGACTCTGCGCCCAGGATGCAGGCTTGAGAAAATTGTGTGAGCGATTCCAAACGTGAGACGGTCGGCTTGAACGGGGCTGGTGGTCTGCTACTGCTGTGGCTGCTGGCCGTTGGCTTGGCTTTGCTGGGGCTGGGTTCGGTGCCCTTGCGCGATTGGGATGAGGGCATCGTCGCCCGGGTGGCCCTGGAACTTGCCAACAGCCCCTGGCCCCAGCAGCTGTTGCCCACCTACTGGGGTGACGCTTACCGCAACAAACCCCCCGGCCTGCATGGGCTGCTTGCCCTGCTGATTCGCCTCTGGCGCCAGTTGGGCGGCGCCGCCGCCCCGGCCTTGCCTCCAGAAGCGTTGCTGCGGTTTGGTCCCGCCCTGCTGTCATCGGCCCTGGTGCCGCTCTTGGCCTTGGTGCAGCGGCGCCTGCTGCCCCAGCAGGGTCCAGCGCCAGCCCTGGCCAGTGCCGTGGTCGCCCTGACGCTGCTGCCCCTGGCCCGCCATGGCCGTTTGGTGATGCTTGATGGCACACTCCTCAGTTCTATGGCCCTGCTGTGGTGGGGGCTGTTACTAGCCCAGGGCCCGGTGCCCAAGCTGCTGCGGGGCGGCCTGCTGGCGGGACTGGCAACCAGCGCCCTGCTGTTGCTTAAGGCACCGGTTGCCTTGCCCGTTTTGGCCACAGCTCTGCTGTTGCGCTGGCTCGATCGGGATTTGCGCGGTCGGGCCTGGGGGTGGCTGCTGGTTGCATTGGCGCTGGGCCTGCTGCCGGGGTTGGCCTGGCATGGCTGGCATGGCTGGGTGAGGGGGCCCCAGCAGGCGCTGGAGATGTGGACCAGCCAGGGCGTGGCCAGGCTGGGCCAGGGGATCGAAGGCCATGGCGGTGGCCCCTTGCCGCCGCTATTGGAGGTGATCAAGGGGGGCTGGCCCTGGCTGCCCCTGTGGCCGTTTGGCATCGCCCTGGCCTGGCGCCAACGCCGCAGCCGCTGGGGGCGGTGGGTGCTGGGACTGACGGCGATGGCCAGCCTGTTGGTGCTGCCGCTGCAGACCCAGCTGCCCTGGTACAGCCTGCTGCTATGGCCGCCGTTTTGCTTGGCGCTGGGGCCGGTGCTGGTGGGCCTGGTGCGCCGTGATGGCGCCCCGGCTTTGCCTGGAGCCGCCGGCTTAAGGGCCGTGCCGCGGCTGTGGTGCGGTTTGGGAGTGTTGGTGCTGCTGGCGGCGGTTGGCGGCGGCGTTGGCCTTTGGCCTGCCCTCAGGCCCGCAGCCCTGGTGGCGTTGCCCGCCGGCCTGGGGCTGCTGCTGGGGGGAACCTGGCTGGCCGCGGGCCGTTACAAGCAACGCCTGGGCGGCGTCTTCGCCTTGGCGCTGGGATTTTGGCTGTCTCTGGCCTTGCTGTTCAGCGGCCCGTTGTGGCTGTGGGAGCTGAATGAACGCTGGCCCGTCAAGCCCGCGGCCCTGCAGGTGCAAACGCAAGTGCAGGACCAGGCGCTGGCGGGGGCCGATCTGCATCTCTGGCGCCAGGGGGAACGGCCCAGCCTCAATTGGTACCTGGCGAGACGGGTGCCGCTGGCGGATGGTCCTGGCGATCTCCAGGGCGATGGTCAGGGGGTGTCTTGGCTGTTAAGCGAGCAACGGCCGCAGCCGGCCGGGTGGGATTGCCAGCTAGCGGCTGGGGCTGGGGCTGGGCCTGGGGCTGGCGATGGGGCTGGGGCTGGGGCGCAGCCGGAGCCAGGGCCAGGGCCGCAGACGCAGCCAGGGCAACCGACAGCTGCTGTGCGCTTGTGGCGCTGTCAGCGGCGCTGAGGACCCCTCAGGGGTGGACCCCTCAGGATTGCAGTGCCTGGTAGGCAGCGGCTTCGACCCAGACCGACACCGAACCGCCGGGGCAGTGGAATTCGGCCCAGCCATCTTGGTTGCTGATGATCGTGCCGCTGAGATGGCCCGTGCAATCGATAAATGCGGTGTCGCGTTTACCAACTTCCATCCACTTGAAGCCGGCGTCGCCGTTACTCATCAATACGGCCATGGCATGGGGGTGTTGTGCACTGCCCAGGCGGCTCCAGCCCACCGTGCTGAAATGGTCAAAGTAGTCCTTTTGGGGGCCGAAGGCAAAATGGCGGCGGGCCAGCAGTAGGCGGTCGATGCTGGCCCGGTGGCTGGGAAGTGAGATTTCGTAGTCGTTGCCATCTTGGCCCTTGTCTTTATAGCTGGCGCCGTAATAATCTGGATAAAAAATACAGGGATAGCCCTCGGCTCGCAGCAGGATGCAGGCATAGGCGAGGGGCTTGAACCAGGCCTCGACTACGGATTCAAGCGCTTGCAGGGGCTGGGTGTCGTGGTTTTCCACCACCGTGACCGCAAAGCAAGGCAGGGTTTGCATCAGGGTGCCAGCCAGCAGGTTGGCCATGTTGTAGTGCCCCTGGCCGCGGCTGGCTTGGTGAAAGTTGAGATGGAGGGGGGCGTCAAACAGTGACATCTTGCCAGCGGTTTTGCTGATATACCAGCTGAGGCATCCCAGGTCGTAGCTCCAGTATTCGCCGACGATGAATAATTTATGGCCACAGTGAGTTTCCAGGTCGCTTATCCAGTCGATGAAGAAATTGCTGTCGATGTGTTTAAGCGCATCCAGGCGGAAGCCATCGATGCCGATGCTGTCAAGCATCCATTTACCCCAGTGTTTGAGCTCGCCGCTAACCTCGGGGTGATTCATGTTGAGATCACAACCCATTAAATAGTCGTAATTTCCTTTTTCCGTATCCACATTATTGGCAAAGCCGCTGTCTTTCATGCGCCAGATGGCATGGAAGTTGGGATCATCGCAGTTGTAATCAATGCTGGCAAAATGCCACCAGTTCCAGTGCATGGTCGAGTATTTGTCCTGGCGGGCTGAAAAGTTAAAGCCCGTCCAGGCGCGCACCGGACGGCAGGGGCCAAGATCGATGGTGCGATTGTTGTCGTCAAAGGGGATTGCTTGAAAATCTTCTTCAAAATCGGCTCCCATCTTGTGGTTAAATACCACATCGGCGTAGATTTGTATGCCCAGCTCGTGGCAGATTTTGATGGCATCCAGATACTCATCCCTGGTGCCGTATTTGGTCCTGATAGTGCCCTTTTGATCAAACTCACCAAGATCAAACAGGTCGTAGCAGCCGTAGCCGACGTCGTAGCCACCGGCATTGCCCTTGGAGGCTGGCGGCAGCCATAGGGCCGTAATGCCTGCGGCCGCCAACTCTGGCGCAGCCTCGATTAAACGCCGCCAGTGATTGCCATCGCCATCACTATACCAATGAAACCATTGCATCATCGTGCCATTGAACTCATCAATTTCCTTAGGCGGGATGAGAGCTTTAGGTTTGATAAGTGCTTCAGGCAGGATAAGTGCCTCAGAAATGATTAGCGCTTCGAGCTGAATGAGGCTTTCTGAGTGATTGGCGAGACACTTTTGGGCCAGTTTAGGGGCCGCTTTGGGAGTCAGCTTTGCTACCTCGACGACTTGGCGCCGTCATAGATTTGATTCTATCCATAAATTCTTGGCTCGGCCGGATCGGGTTTCCGCTTGGCGGCGGGCCCTCTGGCTCTTGTCTTCTTAGGGACATTCTTGCGTGTTTGGACCCCGCCAACAAACATCAACATTGGGGGCCTTCAGGTGGCATCTTTTGCCGCATCAAAGGCCCCCAGGGCCTGGCGGCCGTTCCAGGGGGTGATGCGGGTCATCAATAGGAAGGCCGGC
>Ga0207941_1000019_pt1 | contig 57411 bp, 62 predicted proteins | sample LakMenEpi13Sep12_FD_150695 | JGI IMG/M metagenome (GOLD analysis project Ga0207941, IMG submission 150695) | Freshwater microbial communities from Lake Mendota, WI - 13SEP2012 deep hole epilimnion (SPAdes) | ecosystem: Environmental > Aquatic > Freshwater > Lake > Epilimnion/Euphotic zone ...
CGGCCCCCGCCGCCGTTAGGGCCGGGTGCTCCTCGGCCAGAGGTTCCAGCAGCCGCACGACCCTGCCGTAGTCGCCCCGCTCAATCGCCTGGTGGGCGGCCGCCAGGGATGGGGTGAGCTGGTCTTCCACCGGCTTGTTGTTCGGGTCGTTCATGCCGGCCTATCCCGTGCTCCCCGCGGTTCAATGCGTGGGGCGGGCCGTGCGGCCCACCACCATGGTGCCGATCCCCGCATCGGTGAACACCTCGAGCAGAAGCGAATGGGGGTGGCGCCCATCCACGATGTGAGCCGCCGACACCCCCTGGGCCAGGGCCCGGATGCAGCATTCGGTCTTCGGGGTCATGCCTCCGTCCACAACCCCCTGGGCGATCAGCTCGCGGGCTTCCGAGAGGGTCAGCTGGCGAATCAGGGAGCCTGGATCATCCCGGTCTCGGAGGATACCGGGGGTGTCGGTGAGCAGGATCAGCTTCACCGCCTGGAGGGAGGCCGCCAGTTCGCCGGCCACGGTGTCAGCATTGATGTTGTGGGCCTGCCCCTGGGCATCGGGGGCAACACTGGAGATCACTGGAATGTACCCCTGGCTGAGCAGTGGGGCCAGCACGCTCGGGTCCACCGATTCCACCTCACCCACCAGGCCATTGGCCCCCTCCTGCCAGGGGCGGGCCCGCACCAGCTTGCCGTCGCTGCCGGAAAGCCCCACTGCCCGGCCTCCCACCTGGTTCAGACCGTTCACGATCTGTTTGTTGACCCGCCCCACCAGCACCATCTCGACCACATCCATGGTTTCGGCATCGGTGACGCGCAGGCCTTTGCTGAAGCGGGGCTCGATCGCCAACCGCTTGAGCCACTGGTTGATCTCGGGTCCTCCGCCGTGGACCACCACCGGCTGGACGCCAACGCAGGCCAGCAAGGCGAGGTCACGGAACACGGCCTCCCGCAGGTCCTTCTGCACCATGGCGGCGCCGCCATACTTCACCACCACCCGTTCCCCGGAGAAGCGCTGGATATAGGGAAGGGCCTCACTCAAGACGGACACCCGCAGGGTGTCTTCGGGACTGACGTGGAAATCGGAGCTCAAGGCTGGAAGAGAGGGAAGGAGCTGGGAATCGGGACGGGCAGCCTCATTCGGGGCAACGCTGCGTTCGGCTGGTCCGGTCGCTGGCTAAGGCCTGATGGCCGGACTGGCCCGCCGCCAGCCAGCCTTGGGCATGAGCCGGGGTTGGCATCGCCTGGGGGAGGCCAGATGCTTCGAAGCCATCACCTTCAACCATCTTCACCGGCGGCGCTGAGCATCACATCCACCTGGCCTGGCGCTGGCTGGCTGACGCTGCAGCGAAGGCCGGGACCAAAGAAACGCCCCAGCCTGTCCTCAAGGGCCTGCCAACGCTGGAAGGCCACCCCCTGGCAGTCGAAGCGGAGCAACAGGCCATAGCGATTGGCTTCGTTCCGTTCCTCCACGCTCGCCAGCTGGGGGGGATTGTCCTCATCCCAGAGCTTGAGGGCCTCCAGGGAGCTCTCCAGGTGGGCTTTCTGGCCGTAGCGCCAGCGGCTCACATCGGCGAGCAGACGGCTCAGGACAAGGTTCTCTGGCTGTTGCCGCAACTCCCGCATGGCCTGGGGGGGGGTGAGCCGCAGGGGAGGGGGGAGCTCCGAGGATTTCAGGGCCAGGCCCCCCAGCAGGATCGGAATGCCGTAGAAAATCGTGGGCAGGCTGAGGTTGGCGTTGTCGTTGAGATAAGCCACCGAGCCCACCACGGTGAGCAGGGCCCCCACCACGGTGACCAGGCTGCCTGGTGAGATCAGGCGCGAAGAGAAGAGTGCTTGCATCGCACCATGATCCTGCAGGGCGGTCCAGGATGGTGAACATCGGCTGCCTACCCGCCAACCGCCATGCACTCCTCTGCTTACCAGCCGCCTCAAGACGCCGCGCCGCTGGAAGTCGCGGCCGATCCCGCCACTCTCAGCACCGACGAGCTGCTGCTGCAGCTTCGTCAGGACAGACTCTGGCTGCTCCGTCAGATCGATGCAGGCCGCTGGCCCCAGTGGAGGCTCGACCTTGCCGCCCTGGAGAGGGAACTCGGGCTACTGCTCGATCAGGCAGCCGAACGCGCGGGCACGGTCTAATTCCGGGGGCGACGGCGATGGTGAACGATCCGGATTCAGAAGGGGATGTCGTCCTCTTCGTCCAATCCCTCTGGATCCGCCACCAGCGGCGAGGTGTTCCATACCGGGGCCGCTGCCTCGGCCGGCTTGCCGGCGGGCGAGGCCGGGGTGGGTGCCGCCGCCTCCGGCCGGCTGACGCTACCGGTGGAACTGGCGCGCCGCACAACGGGCGCGGGGGCAGGCGGCGCCATTCCCCGAGATTCCGCGGCCATGGGCGTTCCGCTGGGGCCTGCCCCCGAGGGGTGGAGGCGGGAGAGGGTGAATTCGGCCCGCTTCTCCTTCACGCCATCGGGGCGGCTCACGGTGTTCATCCGAAGCCGCCCCTCCAGCACCAGGCGCTGGCCCACCTGGACCCGATTCTGCAGATCCTGGGCCAGGCTGCCCCAGCCCACCACCCGGATCTGGCCCGGGGGGTCGTCCGGACGCAGCCCATCGAACCGGACGGCCATCTCCGCCACCGGGGTCTGGTTGTCCTGGGTGTAGCGAATCTGGGGTGCCTCCAGCACCTCCACCTCCAGCAAACAGTGATTCACGCCCGGACCCACGGAATGGAGCACCCATCCTGATGCACGCCCGACCAGTACACCATCCGGGGAACCGGCTCTGGCTGTTGAGCGGAACCGGGGAGGGTCCCCTTTTGGCCAAGGCCCTGCTGGCGCGGGGCTGGCGGCTGCGGGTGTGGGTGGTGAGCGGTGCGGCGGCTCGTTCCTATCCGGTGGCCCCGACCCTGGAGTTGGCGGTGGGCCCGATCGGCGGCTCGCAGGCCGTGGCCGCGGCCCTCGTGCAGGCCGAGGTGGCAGGGGAGCGGCCGGCGTGGGTGGTGGATGCCACCCATCCCTTCGCCCGCCGCATCAGTACCGACCTCGCGGCGGCCTGCCGACTGCGGGGCCAGCCGCTGCTGCGCCTCCTGCGGCCCCTGCTCCCCTGCGGCGGGGCCAACCTGCTGGAGGACCTGCATGCCTTGAGCACCATTCCCCTGGCCGGCCGCTCCCTGCTGCTGGCGATCGGCGCCCGCCACCTGGCCACAGCCATGGCCCACACCCCCGGTTCCCGCCACCATGCCCGCATCCTGCCCAGCTCCTCGGCCCTGGCCCAGGCGATGGCGGCCGGGTTGGCGGCCGACCGGGTGGCCTGCCTGCACCCTTCCAAGGGGGGGGAGATCGAGCGGGCCCTCTGCCGGCGCTGGGGAATCGAGGCGGTGCTCTGTCGCCGCTCCGGCGGGGTCACGGAGTCCCTCTGGCATACGCTCAGCGCCGAATGCGGCCTGCCCCTGCTGCTCCTGGAGCGCCCCCCGGAACCTGCCGGCCTGGAGTGCCACGGCCTGGGGAGCCTGCTCGATCGCCTGGGGACGCCAGAGTTGTGATCAGCGATCGGTCATGCCCATGGAACAAGCGGACGGCACGGCGGCTGCGTACCCATCGCCATCGGATCCCCCGGGCTTTGTTGGGGTGCCGGGATTCGAGGTCACGGCGGTCGAGCCGGCAATCGGCAGCCCCGGCGGTGGGCCCGATCGCATGGTCTGCGTGGTTTTGACCTCCGAGGCCACCCCGGAGCGGGCCGACGCCCTGGCCCGTTCCCTGCTGGAGCAGCGCCTGGTGGCGTGTGTGAGCGTGCTGCCCGTACGATCCCACTACCGATGGCAAGGGGCGCTGGAAACGGCTGATGAGGTGAAACTGCTTCTCAAGACCACCCCTGAGCAGCTCAGCGACCTCCATCAAGCTCTCCACGCTCTGCACGGCTACCAGACCCCTGAATGGATCGTGCTCGGAGGCATCAGCCGTGGTGACTACGGCCTCTGGCTGGAGGAGCAGTTGGGTTAAGAGCGATACAACTTCCCTTTTTGCCCAGGTGGGTGGCCACCAGATCAGTAAGGGAGGCGTGGGGCCTGGGGCCCAGCTGGGTCACCACTTGCCCGGCGCAGAGGGATCCCAGCTGACCGCAGCGCTCCAGGCTTTCGCCGCGGGTGTAGCCGTAAAGGAAGCCCGCTGCATAGAGGTCGCCGGCACCGGTGGTGTCCACCAGATCGCCGAGCCGGTAGGGAGGAATCACGAGTGTGTCCTGGCCGCTGAGTACCACCGAGCCCTGTTCACTGCGGGTGAGGGCCGCCACCCTGCATCGGCCCCGCACCTGGTCGGCGGCGGCTTCGAAGGAGTCAGCTTCATAAAGGGAGCGGATCTCCGCCTCATTGGCGAAGAGCACATCCACATGGCCATCCACCAACTCCTGGAAGCTGGCGCGATGGCGATCCACGCAGAAGCCATCGGAGAGGGAGAGGGCCACCTGGCCGCCGCTGCCGCGCACCACCTCGGCTGCGGCAAGAAAGGCCCGTTTGGCCTCCTCGCTGTCCCACAGGTAACCCTCCAGGTAGAGCACCTCGGCCTGGCGCACCAGGTCCAGGTCGAGGTCGGCCGGATCCAGGCCCACCGAGGCGCCCAGGTAGGTGCACATGGTGCGTTGGGCATCGGGGGTGACCAGGATCAGGCAGCGGGCCGTGGAGGGGCCGCTCTCGGATGCGGGGGTTTCGAAGCGAGCTCCAACCGACCGGATGTCGTGGGCGAAGATCGCACCGAGTTGGTCGTTGCGAACCCGGCCAATGAAGCCGGCCCGCCCCCCCAGTTGGGCGATGCCGGCCAGGGTGTTGGCCGCCGATCCACCTGATGTCTCCAGGCCCGGCCCAACGCTGGCGTAGAGCCGTTCAGCCTGCTGCTCGTCCACTAGGGCCATGCTGCCCTTGCTGAGGCCATGGCTGGCCAGGAAGGCATCGTCGGCTTGCACCAGCACGTCCACGATGGCGTTGCCGATGCCAACCACATCCAGGGTCTTGGGGGAGGCTGTCACGGGGGTTGGGAGGAGTTGTGAGGGAAGCAGGGGCATGGTCCGGGGGGGCGCTCAGACACTCAGGAGGGCGCGCTTGGGTCCGTGGATCGGATCCTCCACCACGATCGTCTGATCGCGCTGGGCTCCCAGCGACACGATGGCGATCGGCACCTCCATGAGTTCGGCCAGGAAGCGGAGGTAGGCGCGGGCGGTGGCGGGAAGGTCTTCCAGTTTGCGGCAGTCGGCGGTGGAGCACATCCAGCCGGGGTGGGTTTCGAAGATCGGACGGCAGCGTGCGAAATCATCGGCGCTGGAAGGGAAGTACTCGATCCGCTGGCCATCGAGTTCGTAGGCCACGCACACCTGGATCTCATCGAGCTCATCGAGCACATCGAGCTTGGTGATCGCCAGGCAGTCGAGGCCATTGACCTGCACCGCGTAGCGGCCGATCACGCCGTCGAACCAGCCGCAGCGCCGGCGTCGGCCGGTGGTGGTGCCGTATTCGCCGCCGCGGTCACAGAGGTGGTCGTTGAGGCTGCCCTCCAGTTCGGTGGGAAACGGACCCTCGCCCACCCGGGTGGTGTAGGCCTTCGCCACGCCGATCACCCGGTCGATAAGGGTGGGGCCCACGCCGGCACCGATGCAGGCCCCCCCCGACACCGGGTTGGAGGAGGTCACGTAGGGGTAGGTGCCGTGGTCGAGATCGAGCAGGGTGCCCTGGGCCCCCTCAAAGAGGATGTTCTTGCGGGCCCGGGCTGCCTCGTGGATCGTGCGCGTGCAATCCACCACATGGGGGGCGAGTCGCTGGCCATAGCTGGCGTACTCGGCGATCACCGCCTCGGGATCGAGGGGATCGAGGCCGTAGACCTTTTGCATGAGGTCGTTCTTCTCGGCCAGGGGGCCCAGCAGCCGGTCCCGCAGCCGTTCGGTATCGAGCAGGTCGATCACGCGGATGCCATTGCGCTCCGATTTGTCCGCATAGGTGGGGCCGATGCCCCGGCCGGTGGTGCCGATGCGGCGGTCGCCGCGGCGCTCTTCCATCGCCTGATCCAGCAGGCGGTGATAAGGCATGGTCACATGGGCGGTGCCGGCGAGCTTCAGGCCCTTCACCTCAATCCCGTAGCTGCGGAGCATGTCGAGCTCGCCCAGCATCACCTTGGGATCCACCACCGTGCCCGATCCGATCAGACAGGTGGTGTCCGGATAGAGAATTCCTGAGGGAATCAGGTGGAGCTTGAGGACACGGTCATCAACGACGATCGTGTGGCCGGCATTCACCCCGCCCTGATAACGCACCACCACGTCGGCGGAACGGCTCAGCAGATCGGTGATCTTGCCCTTCCCTTCGTCGCCCCACTGCGCACCGATGACGACAACGTTGGCCAAGGACACAGCGGCCCGAAGCCGCTTGGAAGCACAACGACAAAGGTTCTCAGATCAACGGCCCCTTCGTCAAAAAACTGGCCAATCCGTTGCTTGCCCCCCAAGGCGGCGCTAGGCCTCAGGCGCCGCGCACCACGCTGGTGGTAGCCCGCTGGAGTTCCTTCTCCAGGCGGCTGCGCAGGGCATCCGGCAGGGGACGGTTCGCGTAATTCGCGTAGTGGCCCGCCAGGGAGTTCAGGGCGGTCTGCATGGTGGTGAAGGATCCAAGGCCATTGACGTCACGGCGAGGCCGGTAGCGCGCCATGTAGTCGTTGATCAGGCGTCGGACGTCCGCCTCGGCCTGGGCATGGCCCGGATCATCCTGGGGAAGGGCGATGGTGGTCAGCAGGGTTTGGGCCACGCTCACGGTGTCGTCCACATAGTTGCCAGTGAGGCCGTCTGCGGCGCCGGAGCAGGCGGTGAGGCTCAGACACAGGCAGAGCCCGAGGGCCAGCAGGGGGCGCAGGGCGGTTGCCGTGAGGGCGTCCATCAGGCGCCGGGCCCAGCGGCTAATCCGGGGCAGGAGGGCGTCCATGGATGCGTGTGCGGATGAGGGTGATCCTACGGGCGAGCGCGTGGGGCTTGGCTGATCGGCCGGAACTCAGCTCTCAACGCCGCTCTCCAGTCCAGAGCGGCTCGCCTGGATCACGTTCAGCAGGGCCTCGAGGGCTGCTTCGACTGCCAGATCTCGCCGATGGCCGTCGTCACGGCACACCAGTTCAACCTGGCCAGCGGCGGCGCCGCGACCCACCACAACCCGCCAGGGGATGCCGATCAGATCGGCATCCTTGAATTTCACGCCGGCACGCTCATCGCGGTCGTCGAGAAGGGCATCGACTCCGGCGCTGCTCAGGCGGTTGTAGATCTCCTCGGCGAGGCTCACCTGCTGGGGATCCTGGGCGCTAGCGCTCACCACGATCACCTCGAAGGGGGCGATCGCCAGCGGCCAACGGATGCCGTTCGCATCGTGGTTCTGCTCAACCGCCGCCTGGGCCAGCCGTGACACCCCGATGCCGTAGCAGCCCATCCAGAGGCTCTCCTCGGTACCTTTCTCGTTGGTGAACCGGGCCTCCATCGCATCGGAGTATTTCCGGCCCAGCTGGAAGATATGGCCCACCTCGATGCCGCGGGCCGCCGCCAGGGTCTGGCTCGGATCGTGCAGGCAGCGATCTCCCGGTTGGGCCGCCCGCAGGTCCACCACCTCAGGGCGCAATCCCAGACCGGCCCAGCCGGCCCCGATTCGATGCTGATCCACCTGGTTGGCGCCGCACACGAAGGCCGTCAGGTCAGCGGCGGTGGGGTCGGTGAGGCGCAGGAAGCGTGTTGACAGGCGTGGGCGCTGCGGTTGCGGCAGGGCCGCAGCATCGGTGAATCCCGAGCTGGATTCCCGTCCGTCAAGGATCAGGGAGGGGCGTGCTGCCGTCAGCACTCCATCCTCCAGATCCGGTCCCAGATAGCCCAGGGGGACGGAGGAAAGATCAATGGCCAGACCTTCGCTGCGGTTCAGCTCCGCGACCAGCTCGGAGCTCAGCGGATCGATTCCCAGCAAAACACCATGGCTGCCAGCCAGCCGGGCCGAGACCGCGTTGGCAAGCTTCACCTCGTTGAGCTGCTGGTCACCCCGCAGGCTGATCAGCAACGGCTGGCGGTGGCCATCCTCGAAGCGGGCCAGCAGCAGCAGCACCTTGACCAGCTGGCTGGCATCGAATCCATGGGCGTCCACCAGTTGCTCGATTGTGGTCTGGCCCGGGGTGGGCAGGATCTCGCCGCTGCCCCCGCTCCGCAGCCCCCCTGGCAGCTCCACGGGCGCGGCAGGCAGGGACGTCGCCCGCTCCTGGTTGGCGGCATAGCGTCCGTCGGTACTGGTGAGAATGAGGTCTTCGCCCGCGTCGGCGGTGACCATGAACTCCTGGCTGGCGGAGCCGCCGATCGCACCGCTGTCGGCTTCCACGGCCACGGCTTTCAGTCCGCAGCGGCGGAAGATGCGCCGGTAGGCCTCATCCATGGCCGCATAGGTCTGGCGCAGTGAGGATTCGTCGGCGTGGAAGGAATAGGCGTCCTTCATGATGAATTCACGCCCCCGCATCAGACCGAAGCGGGGGCGAATCTCATCGCGAAACTTGGTCTGAATCTGATAAAGATTTACCGGCAATTGCCGGTAAGAACGCAGCAGGTCCGCCGCAAGGGCCGTGATCACCTCCTCATGGGTGGGGCCGAGGCCCAGTTCCCTACCTTGTCGATCCTCCAGGTGGAACATGATGCCTTCACCGGCCGTGTAGCCGGCCCAGCGGCCGCTACGTTGCCAGAGATCGGCCGGCTGCAGCTGCGGCAACAGGGTTTCCAGGGCGCCCGTGGCATCCATCTCCTGGCGCACGATGGCGGAGATCTTCTGCAACACACGCCAAAGCAGAGGCAGGTAGGCGTAGATCCCAGACCCCAGTCTGCGGATGTAACCGGCCCTCAACAGCAGCTTGTGGGAGGGGATTTCGGCTTCGGCCGGGTCATCGCGCAACGTCACCAGCATCAGGCGGGAAACGCGCATGACCCAGGAATCACCAACCGGCGGGCGGAGATTACCACCCCACCAGACGGGCCCGGCGCGGAGGTTTCGCCGATAACAGAACCCAGCAAAAACCTCTGCTAGGGTCGCAAACCACAATGGCTAAGCCAGTAACAGCTCATGTTGTCCCAGCCCGGTGCTGCCCAAACTGGTCCCCAAGGGTCCCACGGGCTGCCGGCTGGGCAGGGATACGGATCACCATCGATCAACGAGGTCATGGCCGGCAACGAGGTCATGGCCGGAGCCTTCGCCGAAGCCGGCGGCGCGGCCCTTGAGGACTCTCTGATCATGATCGACGAAGTTCAGAAGTGCCTTAACCGATCGCGGGCCTCGGTGTATCGCTACACCAACACCGATCCCCGCAACCTCAACCCGCCTTTTAACCCCCGTAAACTAAATCCCGAATACCGCAGCGATCAGAAGGATCCGCTTCTCTTTCATCCCAATGAGGTAGCGCGGTTCGCCCGGGATGTGCTGCGGATCAAGGAGGTGACGGTGGAGGTGCTCAACTCCCCTTCCACGGCCACCCAGCATCTTCTCGGTTCCATCCTTGAGGAGCTGCGGGCGATTCGACAGCGGTTGGATGCGCTCGATGGGCTGCCCACCACCCACGCCACCCCCCGCCAACTTCACAACCAGTCCCGACCGGCTGCATGATCGGGTCGGAGGTGTCAGAATAAATCTCTCCTCATCACGGCATCTCCCTGCCGCTCCAGTGGTCCGCAGTTTCTGCGTGCCACCAATCCATGGATTCTGTCCCCAGCCGGCGCAGCGCGCGCCTTGCCCTCCTGCCCGATTGCCGGATCTCCGTCTCCTCCGAGCCACCAACACCCTCCGATGCCGCCGGAGAGGGTGATGAGGATCCTCCCAGTCGGGGCTCCTCCCGACGTACCAGGGAGCTGTCTACTGCGGCGGCCCCTACCCCGACCCGCGGCGACGCGCCAGCCGCGGCCATAAACCTGGTGGCGCACACCGATCGTTTTCCGGTGAGCCCGCCCGACCCCAGCGAAGATCTCGGCCAAGGGCTCGGCCAGGGACTCCATTGGCTCGGTGGGATAGCCATCGCTCTGCTCACGTTGCTCGTTCCTCTAACCAGCGTGGTTCTGGACCGCGAGGATCAACCGACCGGCTTGCTCCTGCCTAGGGTGTCGAGTAGCGCTCAGATGCATGGATCTCACAACACTTCCGGCCTGTCCAGCGCCGGGGTTGGTGAATCTCCTGGTGGAGATACCGGCAGGAAGCCGTAATAAGTATCAGTTCGATCCTGCTGCCGGGGTGATGGTTCTCGATCGGGTGCTGCACTCTTCGGTGCGTTATCCCTTTGACTACGGCTTCGTGCCTGGCACCCTGTCAGAGGATGGAGCCCCCCTCGACGGCATGGTGATCATGGATGAACCCACCTTCGCGGGATGCCTGATCCGTGCCCGGCCGATCGGTTGTCTGGACCTGATCGATAGCGGCCATCGTGACGGCAAGTTGCTCTGCGTGCCCGTAGCCGATTCCCGCAAGGATGGGATCACGAGCATCGACCAGATTGCCCCCACCCAGCTGGCGGACGTGACGGAGTTTTTCCGCACGTACCGGAGCCTGGAGGGCCGCACGATCACCATCCTCGGCTGGCTTGATCACGGGGCGGTGCCAGAGTTGCTGGCGCGGTGCCGGGCGGCCGCCGCCGCTGGGCTTTAGTCGCGGCGCTGCAGCAGGAACCCTTCCACATCAAGCGCTTGGTACACCGGAGCGGGATCACCGAAACCGGCGGCTTCCACCAAGGCAGTGAGCCTGGAGAGGCCGATCGGGTGCAGACCTGTGGTGAGGTCCGCTATCAGCGCAACTTTGGCGGCCGGATCGACTCCTGGGATCGGCAGAGTCCCCCGATCCACCACGGTGGCGTCGGCGGCGAGGCCACTGGCCCGCTGGAAGCCGAGACGGGCTTCCCGAAGCTGCTGCTGGATCGGCGAGCGTTCCGGCTGCATCAGATCCACCAGCACCACCTGGCCGCCTGGCCGAAGGCTGCGGGCCAGGGCGGTGAGAAAGGCCAGCTTGCTGCCATCGTCGGGAAGGGCCTGAAGCACCAGCACGGCCAGGGCGCCATCGAAGCGGGCCCGGGCCTCAAGGCTTTCCACGCTGGCTTGCTGCCAGTCGATGCCGGCTTGCCCCGCCAACCGTGCGCGGGCCAGGGCGAGCATGGCGGCGGAGGGATCCAGAGCGGTGAGCTGCCAGTCGGGACGCTGGGCGCGGGCCTCCAGCAACTCGGCTCCGCTGCCGCAGCCCGCCACCAGCACGGAGGCGCCCTTGGCGGAAGCAAGGGGTGAGGCCGCAAGCAGGGCCACGCCCAGCCTGGCGAGGCTGGCATAGCCCGGAATCAGCTGGGTGACGAGCTGTTCATAGCCAGACTCCACCGTTGTACGGAAACTGGATTCCAGACCTGCCTCCAGTCCTGCTTCCGGACCTGCCTCTACACCTGCCTCTCCCCCAGCCACCGGCCTCCAGCCTGACCAAGCCATCGTAGGCATGGATCCATCAACCGGAATCCCGTCCGCGCGACCACACCCTGGGGGATGGCCCAGGGGCCCGATCGCAAACACTCGATTGCAGAGGTGGGCCATCCGGTGGGGGGGTGGGCTGGGCGTGCCTTAAGTTGGGCGGCGCCGTATCCCCCGACAACCGTGCCCACCATCCGTTTTGACCAGGAAGGCCAGCAGGTGGGTTGCATTGAGGGCGCCAACCTCCGCAAGGCTGCCCTTGATGCGGGAATCAACCCATACAAGGGCCTCAACAACTTCAATAACTGCGGTGGCCTCGGCCAGTGCGGCACCTGTGTGGTGGAAGTTCTCGAGGGGGCCCGCAATCTTTCTCCCCGCAGCGATGTGGAGGAGGTTTACCTCGCAGATCGTCCCGCCAGCTACCGCCTCAGTTGCCGCACCACCGTGAACGGGGATGTCACGGTCCGCACCCGTCCCTCCGAAGGGGTGGGCAAGGGCTCGAACAGCCTCGTGGGTGCCCTCAAAGCGCTGGTGGGTCGCGGCTGAGTCCCACCAGGTTCATCCGCCTGACCCACCACCGATACCTCCACCCCCCTTTGGCAGGCAGCGTTCGCCTCTACTCTTACGGGCCCTGCGGAACCTGCCGCAAGGCCCTTGTCTGGCTTGCGGAGCAGGGAATCAGCGCTGAGGTGTTTGACATCACCCGCACTCCCCCTTCCAGGCACGAGCTTGAGGAGGCTCTGAAACAGCTTGGGTCGAGGGCTCGCCTGTTCAACACCAGCGGCCAGCGTTACAGGGCTCTGGGCGCAGCCCGGGTCGCCGCCATGGGCGACGGCGCTGCCCTTGATGCCCTGGCGGCTGATGGGATGCTGATCAAACGTCCCTTTCTGATCACGGCCCAAGGGAGGATCGTCACCGGTTTCCGTCCACTGGAGTGGCAGAGCCTGCTGAGGCCCCCGGAGGTGGAGTGATGGCGCTTGTCGACTTTTCGGCCTGCACGATGATCTGATCGAGTTCCTCGATTAGCACGCCCACCCCGGCACGACTGATCTGGCGTAGGTAAGTGCGCTTCACTTCCTCAATTAGGGCACAGAGCAGCGTCTGGGAGCGCTCCAGAGCCGTGCCGCTCTCCAGGGCCATGGCCAGCTCCTCCCAGAAGCGGTCCACGAACCGTTGCAGCAGGGCCAGTTGTTCATCATCCCGACGCCCCAGGCGGGTGCCGGTGCTTCGGGTCAGGTCGAGCAGGCTGTCCACCACTCCCCCTGCCAGTTGGCGGCTGAAGCCCTTCTCCACCTCAAGCACCGGCTGCAGCTGGCGCAGGGGAGGTGGAACGATCGCACTCTGGAGACTCTGCTGCAGGGCGTGACCGAGCACCCCCTCCAGTTCCGGCGCCAGTCGGGGCGCCACCTGCACCAGCAGCAGGGGGGCCCAGATCCTGATCAGTTCCACCAGCTCCCGCTGCTCATGGTTCATCACCGTCTGGTGGGACCGCAGCGATCGGATCCTGGCCGGCCAGCGCGGTGAGCGGATCAGCTGCTGCAGGCCATCCAGAAGTTGGAGAGCGAATACCTCAAATAACTCCACCGCCAGCAGCGCCACCACGCCCCTACTCACAACTGCTCTCAGTGGTTCGATGCTGATCAGGCCGCTGGTCTGCAGGCGTTCGAGCACGGGCGCCAGCCGCAGCCAGCGCCAGAAGGGGAGCAGCAGGGGCAGATCGATCCAGCGCCTGAGGAAGGCATCGCGCCAGCTCAGCCCGGGCAGTCGACGCCGCAGCCGCACGGCCCGCAAGAGAATGTCCACAGCGAAGACGCTTTGGAACAGCAGCAGGTCGATGCGCCAGAAGTGGTCGGTGGGACGACCGTTCTCATCGATTGATCGCCAGTAATTCGTGGCCACCAAGGGGAGCACCTGCTCGTTCCAGAAGCGCCGTTCCTGGCTCCAGGGATGGCTGGCCATCCAGGCGGGGCTCAACAGTGTGGAGGCGGATTGTTTTGCGGAGTCGATGTTGGCCCGCTGGCGCAGCCGGCCTTTGATCTTCTCCAGGGTGCCGCTGGCTCCTGAGGATTGGAAAGGATTGGTGTCGATCATCTGGAGGGTGGCCTCCAGCTGCTCCTGCAGCAGGGCCCGTTGCGTCGGGGTCGGCGTACTGGTAGCGAGCCCCTGGCCGGGGCCCGGGGTCATTGCCGCATCCAGGGCCCGGAACTGGCGTAGATAGGCGCTGGTCTCCCGGTGCGGTTCGATCCCCTTGATTGGGTCCACCCAAGGGGTGATGTCCGGCAGGATGGTGAGCGGCACCATCAGCGGCACGGAGGGGATCGGATAGAGGTTCCGCTGCAGCCAAAAGGTGCGCAGAGGTACATAGGTGAGATCGAATCCCACCAGCACCAGATTCAGGGTCGCCCAGAGCGCCACCGATCGGTCCCAGAGCCGGCCGATACGGCTGCCCTGGGGCGAATGGATCCGGTGCCAGCGGGGTCGGGCCATCGAAGGGATCCCCCAAGGTGCGTCTAATCTGCCTGGCTACAACGATCGCCGCCTCAGGAGTGCCTTGACGCCAACCAAGACGCCCATGGATCCCCTAGTACCGGATCCCGCCTCGGCGAATTCCGGGCCTGGCGATACCCCCTCCGGGAAGCACCCGGCTCCGCCGGCTTCTGAAGAGAGCGCCTGGGAGTTCTGGCGCAGCGTTCTGATCACCCTGGCGATCGCCCTGGGGATCCGTCAGTTTCTGGTTGAGGCCCGTTACATCCCCTCCGGTTCGATGCTGCCAGGGCTGCAGCTCCAGGATCGGCTGCTGGTTGAGAAGCTCAGCTTCCGCAACCGCTTGCCCCGCCGCGGCGAGATCGTGGTGTTTCACGCCCCCCAGCACTTTGACCCGGTGTTGCTCTCCCAGGGCAGCGGCGCCGGGCCTCTGCGGTGCCTGCTCGTGAACCTCCCCCTGATCGGTTCGATCCCGGGGCTCGAGCAGCCGGCCTGTGACGCCTACATCAAGCGGGTGGTGGGACTGCCCGGGGAACGGGTGGCGGTGGATCCCCGCGGCAGAGTCAGCATTGATGGCAAGCCCCTGGTGGAGCCATACGTCAGCAACACCTGTCCGGTCGATTCCCGCGGCCTGGGTCCTTGTCGCACCCTCAACGTGGTCGTTCCACAGGGCCACATCGTGGTGCTCGGCGATAACCGCGCCAACAGCTGGGATGCACGCTTTTGGCCGGGGGGCCCCTTCCTTCCCCGCAACGAGATCATCGGCCGGGCCTTCTACCGCTTCTATCCCTTCACCACGATGGGGGCACTGGGACCAGCCAGTCCTTCGGCTCGCTGAGGCCCGAGGCCACCACCCGGCCCCGGAATGACCCCTGCGTTGCTTCGGGACGGTTGGCCGCCAGGGAAGGATCAAGGATGGGGGCGAATCCTCCCGGCGCTTTCGGGTCGAACAGGATCCAGTCGCTGCTTCCGGCCTCAAGCCGGGAGGGAGGCAGATCCAGAAAGCCACAGGGACCCCAGCACAAGACCTGCCACAACTGCCGGGCACTCCAGGTTCCCCCGGCCACCAGGGCATCCCAGAGCAGGGGTAGTACCAGTCCGTGGCCGGCCAGCCCAGGTCGGCGCTGGTCGAGGGGCAGCAGGCGCTCCTCCGCGTCGAGGGCCTCGTGCTGCACCGCCACGGCGCTGAGGGTGCCATCCGCCAGGCCGGCGATCAGGGCTTCCCGGTCAGCGGGACCCCCGAGGGAGGGCACCATTCGCCAGCCCTCGGCGGAGGGATCCAGGTTGCCGCTGTCGGCCAGAAGGTGCCACCAGCCCACGCTGGCCTGGGGCTGGCCCCGCCGCTGACGCAGCAGCTCCACCCCTTCGGCCGTGGAGAGGTTCATCAGCCGCAGGCAGGCATCCGGCAGGGCATCGGCAAGGGTGAGCAGGCTTTGGAGCGGTAGAAGCTCACTGAGGACCGGGTCCACCGGCCAGCCGCCCCGCAGCGCTTCCACCCGTTCGCGCACAAAACCCTGCTGGGTGAGGGAAAGATCGCGCGGGGCCACCAACACCGGATGGGGCCCGGTCTCCCCCAAGCGCAGGCCCCGCTCCAGCAGGGCCAGGGGTGGCAGGGTGGTGGATCCCGCCAATCCGCAAGCCCCGGCAGCGAGTTGGTCGGCATGGGGGGCCAGCTCCCGGTCCTCACCTCCCTGGCTGAAGGAGCCCCAGAGCAGGAGCCTGAGGGGTTCGGGCCAGGCCAGATCCAGGCTCTCCGGCCGGTCTCGCCAGGGTCGGGCCCAGGGAAGCAGGGCCACGGTGCCGTAGCCACCGAAGCGGGCCGCATCGGCCAGGGAGGCGAGGGTTTCGGCCCTGCCGAGCCGGGGATCCTCCAGAACGCTGTGGGGATCAACGAGGGCCGGGCCCAGCCAGAGGTTGGACGCCTCGATCTCAACCGGGCTCCCCAACCCCGCCATCACCTCCAATCTGTACGGCTCCCCGGCCACGGGGTTGCCCAGGATCGTGGCCAGGCGCGAGCCTTCCAGCAGCACATCGGCCCGTCGTTCGCGACTGTCGGGGCCCTCCAGCAGGTTCACTTGCCGCAGCAGAAGGGGGGCGGGCATCGGGGAAGGTTCAGAGGGCGCCGACTGCGGTGCGGTCGAGAACTCCCCCAAGGTGGCCGGTGAGGTTGAGGCAGGCCACCACGGGAGGGCCGGCTGCCCCGGTGGGGTAATCGATCACTGTCACGCCCCCATTGCCCTGTTTCACCGCCCAGATGTCGGCCGGCGTGAGGCCGAGGAGGGCGCAGAGGATGGTCTTGTTCACCGCATCGTGGGCCACCACCAGAGCCGTTTCGCCGGAATCGAGGCCCGCCACAATGTGGTTCCAGGTGGCCAGGGAACGGTTCCACACCTGCTGGATCGTTTCCCCCTCCGGCATCTGCACCGTTTCGGGGGCCCGTTTCCAGTCGCGCAGGAGCTGGGGCCAGCCTTCGGCGATGTCCTGCTCGAGGCAGCCCTCCCAGAGGCCATGGCCGATCTCCATCAGGCCGCGGCTGCTGGTGAGAGGCACGCTGGGGTGGGAGCGCAGGATCACTTCGGCCGTCTGGCGGGGGCGGGCCATCGTGCTCGTGTAGGCCCGCTGGATCGGCACATCCGCGAGAAAGTTCCGGGCCGCTTCCGCCTGGGCCAGGCCGTTGGCGTTGAGGGGGATGTCGATCTGCCCTTGGAAGCGGCCCTGGCGGTTCCAGTCGGTCTCGCCGTGACGCACCAGCAGCAGGCGGGGGCCGGCGCCCTTCGGCGGCAGGGCCTCTTCGAGATGGGCCGTGCCGTTGTGGGACTCGATCTGCACATCCAGCTCCCCATCGGCAGTCCGACTGATGTTGAGCACCGAGAGGGCGGCATTGTCGAGGCGGAGCCGGCGGAAGCGCGCCACCGGCAACCCCAGCAGCTGCAGCATCAGGCAACGGAGGATGGCGTTGTGAGCCACCACCAGCACCGTCTCGGTGCCGGCAGCTTCGAGACTGTCCAGATGGTCGGCCAGGAGGCGATCGGCGAAGCACCCGGCCTGGTCCATCAGCTCCAGCAGGGGGTGGTAGCGCCTGCCGTCGGGATGCTCAAGCTCCAACGTTTCTGGAGCTTCCCGCCAGCGGCGCTCCTGTTCAGGAGCGTGGAGCAGCAAATCCTCACGCCGGAGGCCGCTCCATGGAGCGAGGTCGATCTCCAGGAGTTCCTCCACGTGGAGCGGGTCCCGGGGGGAACCATGGGCCTCGAGCAGCAGGGCGGCCGTCTCGCGGGCGCGTTGCAGGGGGGAGCTGTAGATCGCCTTGAGGGGTACATCCGAGAGGGCATTGCCGGTGCGGCGGGCTTGCTGGACGCCTTCCTCCGACAGCGTGGAGAGGTCGTCGCGGCCCTGGATCCGGCGTTCCTTGTTGAAACTGCTCAGGCCATGGCGAACGAGCAGGATCCGGAGGGGCACGGGTCTTGCGCCGCGGGTATCCCATCGTATGGGAGCGGTTTCGTGAAGCCCGCTGCCCGGGTCCGCCCCTTCCATGCCGGGAAGGCCGCACCGGGCCGGGAGGGAAGGCCATCGACTCTGGGATCATCCGTCCAGGCAGGGAACAGGGGAGAATCGCCCCACCTTCCGCCATGAGGCTGCGGTTGAAGCAACCCCGACCGGGCCTGCCCCCTTCCCCCCCGGCCGCGGCGCCAGCGCCCAGCTGGAAGGTGCTGCTGGCCCTGCTCAGCCTCTCCCTGAGCGCCCTTCTCTGGTTTGAGGGCCTGGCCAGCAGCCTCACGCGTCCCTCGGTGGGCGGGGATCTCGATCTGCACCAGCTGGAACTGGCCACACTGGTGGCCGATGTGGTTCCATCGAGGCTCACCACCCTGGTGGCAGGCGAAGCCCCCCGCTCCAGGCTGGTGGAGCAGCTCGCCCTCCAGGTGGATGGAGGGGATTCACCGGCTCCGGCGCTGCAGAGGTTGAAGCTGGCCCTGCTGGAGCGCCCTTCGGATCCGGTCCGTGCCGAGGCCCGGCTGCGGGAGCTGCTTCCCATGGTGGAGGCAACCCGCCGCCCGCTCCTGGAAGCCCTGCTGCGGGGGGAGGACACCCTGCCGCCAGCGAACCTGAAAGGGGTTTTGGAGCCCTGGGCGGCTCCCTTGCTGGTGCGCCAGCTCAGCTGCGAGCAGCTCGGCGGCAGGCAGCGCCAGTGTCCCGCCTTCCGCGGGCGCCAGTTGCACCTGCTGCGGCTTTTGGCGGTCACCCTGATGCCCGCTCTTCTCCTAGTGACGGGGGTGCTGCTGTTGGGCCGGGAGTTCTGGCTGCTGGCCCGCGGCCGGCTGGCCTCGCCCCCAGCCCTGGTGGGGCCGCCCCTCGGCCTGGTGGACACCACACTCCTGATCGCCGGCGGCTTCGTGCTGATCGGTGAGGTTCTGCTGCCTCAGCTGCTTCAGCGGACCCTTCAGACCACTCTGCTCAGCATGACCAGATCGGCCGCCCTGGCCCAGGGTCTCGAGGTGCTCCTCCTCTACCTCTCCCTCACGGTGGTGCCCCTGCTGCTGCTTTGGCGCCTGCTCAACGGTGCCGACGGGGCTCCAGCCGGCGGCTGGCTTCAGTGGGGCTGGCGTCCCCCGGCAACGGCCCTGCGTCAGGCCTTGCAGATGCTCCTGCTCATCCTTCCGGTGGTGGCCCTGGGGGGCTGGCTCGTGGAGATCCTTTGGCGTGACTCTGGCGGTAGCAATCCGATGCTCGAACTGGTGCTCCAAGGCTCCGACCCCTGGGCCCTGGCCTGCTTTGCCGTCACCGCCGTGGTGGTGGCGCCCCTCTTTGAGGAGATCCTCTTCCGGGGGGTGCTGCTGCCGGTGCTCGGCACCTGGCTCGGGCCCACCGGCGCGGTGCTGCTCAGCGCGGCCCTGTTTGCTGCCGCCCACCTCAGTCTGGCGGAGTGGATCCCCCTGTTCCTGCTGGGCATCGGTCTGGGGGTGTTGCGCCTGCGCTCGGGGCGTCTGGCTTCCTGTGTGCTGCTGCACGCCTTCTGGAACGCTCTTACTTTTGCGAATCTGCTTTTGCTGGGGAGCTGACGAGCCGCTGCGCCGGCTTGCCGGCGGGGTCGTTGGGTGGTTCACTTGCGCAGCCTCTCCATCCGTTCTTGGTCGCCCTCTTCACCTCCGACCCATCAACGGACCGGGCCGGTCTCCGCCTCCCTTCCCCTGCCGACCGGGCCGGGCGTCGTTCGCGCCGCTCGGGGTCCCTGCAGGTGCTCCAGGGTTCCCTCTCCGCCCGGCGGGTTGAGCGCCAGTCCCCCCTAATGGCCGGGCTGCACCGCATCACCACGGGGGTGCTCACCGGTCTCGGTGTTTCGGTGGTTGGCCTGAGTGCCCTCAGCTTCCACTGGCAGAGCGTGTGGGCGGCGAACTACAACCATCTGCAGGCCTCCCGCACCCTGGAGCAGAAGCTGCAGGAATCGGCCGCCCTGCTCGAGCAGCACCACCTCTCCGCTGTCCGTCGCCCCGGTCAGCTGGTGCCCACCAGTAGCCAGCAGCTGCTCCATCTGGTTCCTCCTCCCGTCACCGCCTCCTCCCGGGGTCTTCCCCTCCTGGCCACCCTGCCGCGCCAGCCCATTCCGGCCGGCTACTGATGGCAAGGGCCTCCACCCGACGCCACCCCCCCGGGGGCCCTGTCACCGACCTGCGCCGTCGTCACGATCGGGGGCCGCGACCCGGCGGTCATCGTGTTGTGGCGTTCCAACCCTGTTCCCCCCAGCGGCTGCTGGCTGTGTTCCTGCTGCTCACGACAGCCCTCACCGGGCTGGCGGGACGGCTTGCCTGGCTGCAACTAGTGGATGGAAACCGCCTGCTGGCCCGCGCCCGTTCGATCCAGACCCAGTCCATCGATCCGATCGGCGAACGGCGCACCGTGGTCGACCGGATGGGACGGCTGGTGGCCATCGATGAGGAGCGCTTCACCCTCTGGGCCCATCCCCGCTATTTCAATGTCCCTGGAGATCCCCCCCAGCTCGTACGCAACCCGGCCGATGTGGCCCAGCGTCTGGCCGTGGTGCTGGCCAGGCCCAGCGGTGCTCTGCTCGAGCTCATGGGCTCCCGATCCACCGGTGTGAAGCTGGCCACTAATCTCGACCCAGAAACCGCCGCCCAGGTTCGCAAGCTCGGCATCAGCGGCCTCGATCTGGAGGCCTATCCCCAGCGGGTGTATCCCCAGGCCGGTCTGTTCGCCAATGTGGTGGGCTTCCTCAATCTCGAGCGCAAGCCTCAGGCGGGTCTGGAGCTCAGTCGCGACCGCGATCTGCAGCGTCAGGAATCCGGCTTCAGCCTGAGGCGTGGCGCCGATGGCACGCCCCTGCCCGATGGTCTGTCGGCCGGTTCCCTCTACGGCGATGATCTCCGCCTTCAGCTCACCCTCGATGCCCGCCTCCAGCAGGTGGCCCAGCAGGCCCTGGCGCGCCAGGTCAAGCAGTGGGGCGCTAAGCGGGGCGCAGCGCTGGTGATGGATGCCAGTAACGGTGAACTGCTGGCCCTGGCCTCCACCCCCACCTACGACCCCAACGCCTACTGGACATTCGATCCCGGTCTGTTCCGGGAATGGTCGGTGCAGGACCTCTACGAACCGGGCTCGACCTTCAAGCCGATCAACCTCGCCCTAGCCCTGCAGGAGAAGGCGATCGATCCCAACGGCAGCGTCTACGACGGGGGCCAGCTCACAATCGGCGGTTGGCCGATCTTTAATGCCGATCACAGCGGCCATGGGCAGATCGATTTCCCCACCGTGCTGCAGGTGTCGAGCAATGTGGGCATGGTGCAGGCGATGGCGCAGCTCAACCGCAAGCGTTATTGGGAGTGGCTGCACAGGCTTGGGATCGATGTGGTGCCCGACACCGACCTGCCAGGGGCCGTGGCGGGTCAGCTGAAGAGCCGTGCCGACTTCATCGGCGGTGCGATCGAGCCTGCCACCGCGGCCTTCGGCCAGGGTTTCTCGCTCACCCCCCTCAAGTTGATTCAGCTGCACGGCATGCTCGCCAACGGCGGACGCCTGGTGAGTCCGCATATCACCCGTGGCCTGCGATCTGGTGATGCCCTGGCCAGCCACGGCACACCGACCGGCGTGCAGCTCCTCGATCCGAAGGTGACCCGCACGGTGATCAATTGGATGGAGACGGTGGTGCAGAAGGGCAGCGGCAAGGGCCTTCAGATCCCCGGATACCGAATCGGCGGAAAGACCGGCACGGCTCAGAAGGCCCACAATGGCGTGTACATCCCCGGTGCGCGCATCTGCAGTTTCGTTGCCGTGCTGCCGGTGGAGAACCCCCGTTATGTGGTGCTGGTGGTGGTGGATGAACCCAAGGGCGGTAATGCCTATGGCTCCACCGTGGCGGTGCCGGTGGCCCGTCAGATCGTGGAAGCGCTGCTGGTTCTTGAGCAGATCGCGCCGAGCGCACCGGTCGCGGCCATGGCGAAACCCGCACCCGCCCGCTGATTCCTATCCCCAGCAGCGCCGGCGCTGGCTAGCTTGCCAGCAATCCGCCTTCAACGGGACTACCGATTCGATGGCCAACCTGCTCGACCAACTGGCCGCCATGACCGTGGTGGTTGCCGACACCGGTGACCTTGAGGCCATCCGACAGTTCACCCCCCGGGACGCCACTACCAATCCATCATTGATCCTGGCGGCCGCCCAGATCCCGGCTTATCAGGATCTGATCGATCGTTCCCTGCGCGAATCGCGAGCGGCGATCGGCAGCGAGGCGGGGGCCGATGCAGTGGTGAGTGAGGCTCTCGATGAGATCAGCGTGACCTTCGGCAAGGAGATCCTCAAGATCGTGCCCGGCCGTGTGTCCACCGAGGTGGACGCGCGCCTGAGCTACGACACCGAGGCCACGGTGGCGAAAGCCCATAAGTTAATCGGTCTTTATGAACAGGCCGGCATCGGGCGTGAGCGCGTGCTGATCAAGATCGCCTCCACCTGGGAGGGGATCCGCGCCGCCGAGCGTCTCGAGAAGGATAGCATTCATTGCAATCTCACCCTGCTGTTCGGTTTCGCCCAGGCGGTGGCCTGTGCCGAGGCCGGTGTCACGCTGATTTCCCCTTTCGTGGGGCGCATCCTTGATTGGTACAAGAAGAGCACGGGCCGTGAGAGCTATCCCGGCTCGGAGGATCCTGGCGTGATCTCCGTGACCCAGATCTTCAATTACTTCAAGACCTATGGCTATCGCACCGAGGTGATGGGCGCCAGCTTCCGCAACATCGACGAGATCATTGAATTGGCGGGTTGCGACCTGCTCACTATTGCGCCGGCCCTGATGGACCAACTGCGCAGCACCGAAGGCGAGCTAACCCGCAAGCTGGTTGCCACCGCACCAGGCGGCACTGAAGCGCGCATCAGCATCGACCAGGCCAGCTTCTTCGATCGGATGGCGGCCGATCCGATGGCGACGGATAAGCTCGATGAAGGCATCCGCGGGTTCAGCAAGGCCATCGAGACTCTTGAAGCCCAGTTGGCCCACCGGCTGGTGGAATTGGAGGGAGGCGAGGCCTTCACCCATGCCGTTCATGAGATCTTTCTGCTCAATGACCTCGACGGCGATGGCTGCATCACCCGCGAGGAGTGGCTGGGCAGCGATGCGGTGTTTGACGCCCTCGACACCGATAACGATGGCCGCTTGGTGCCGGCGGATGTCCGCGGCGGCCTGGGGGCCCCTTTGGCCCTGACCCACTGAACTCCGTAGGCCTTGCCTGCGTCAGACTGATAGGCGTTGGAGACTCCCTACTGTGCACGCCCTCGACACCATGCGCGCCCTTGCCAGCACCGGCGAGGTGATCCACTTTGAACCCGGCGATTCGATCTTCCGCTCCGGTGAGTCCGGAGACTGCATGTTCGGGCTCCTCGATGGCACCGTGGAGCTCACCTGGAACGGCGAGAGCGGCCTCGAAACCATCCACGCGGGCGATGTCTTCGGTGCTGGGGCTTTGGTGACCCATGATCACTGCCGTTACGGCAATGCTCGGGCGGTGACCCCCTGCAGGCTATTGGTGATGAATCGCGAGAAGTTTCTTTTCGCTGTACAGGAATCGCCGATGTTCGCCATCGAACTGCTCGGCTCGATCGATCAGCGTCTGCGCGATCTCAAGGACTGCATCCGCAATTGATCAGCCCCTCTGGAACAGAAGCCGCCGGATCACCCGCTGGGCGATGTCGCCGTAGCCCATCTCCCCCGAGAGGATCTGGGCAATCCGCTGGGGTGCCGTGGGGCGTTTGATGCCGAGCTGGTAGCCCACCTTCGGCACCCGATAGAACACTTGGGCGATCCGTTTTCCCCAGGCCATCGAGTCACCCCAGTCGTGTCGCATGGCGGCGCTATAGCCTGCCAATGCCTGGCTATCGCCCCCCAGCCAGCCTGCCAGGGCCTGGCCTGCGCGGCTGCCGCTCATCAAGGAGGGACGCAGCCCTTCAGCCAGGAAGGGATCGCAAAGGGAGGCGGCATCCCCCGCCACCACCACACCGTCGCGGTGAAGTGGGTGGTGGCCATCCCAGATCCGGAGCCGCCCGGAGCGGCGCTGCCCAGCGTCGGGCGGCAGTCCGAGGTTGGGCAGCAGGGCGGCGAGCACGGCGTTGGCGTCGGCGCTCTGTTGGCCGATGAAGGTGCCCACCCCGATGCTGGTGCCCCCCTGGCGGGGGAAGGCCCAGCAGAATCCGTGGTGCACCAGGCCGAAGTCAAAGCGGGCCGTATCGGCTTCAAGGAGCGGGCCATCCACTTCCACCGACACCGTGTTGGCAAAGCGAGGACGCGCAGGGCCGAGACCCAGCGCCCCGGCGTGGTGCGAGCCGGATCCATCAGACACCACCAGGCCCGGGGCCCTGAGGGTCTCACCCCCCGCCAGCCGCACCTGCCAGAGCCCATCCTCCCGGCCGATCGCCTCCGCTGGGCTGGAACAACGCAGTTCGGCGCCCGCCTCTTGGGCCTGACGGCTGAGGAACGCATCGAGCACCCGGCGGCGCACGATCCAGAAGGGCGCATCACCGGGAAGCTCGGCGGTCACAGGATCCTCCAGGGCCCAGGTGAAACGCACCCGCCGGATCACCTGATCCACGGCCGGGGAGAGGTCGAAGGGAAACCAGCGCTGCACCGAGGCGGCCATGCCCCCACCACAGGGATTGGCCTGGCCTGGACTCTGTTGCTGCTCCAGCAGGATCACGCGCCGACCGGCGCTGGCCAGGTGAAACGCCGCAGCCGCTCCGGCCGGTCCGGCCCCCACCACGATGGCGTCGGCGGAGGGAGTGCTGCTCAAACCTTGAGGATGTCGGTTTCCTTATCGGCCAGGTGTTTCTCAAGCTCGCTGATGAAGCGGTCGGTGAGTTTCTGCACCTTCTCCTGGGCGTCGCGACTCTGGTCTTCAGAATAGTCGCCTTCCTTTTCCAGTTTCTTGATCTTATCGATGCCATCCCGGCGGATGTTGCGGAGCGCAACTTTGCCCTCCTCGGCATACTTCGCTGCCAGTTTGCAGAGCTCCTTGCGACGATCTTCCGTGAGCGGTGGGATGTTGATCCGAATCGCCCTGCCGTCGTTGTTGGGGGTCAGACCCAGATCACTCATGCCGATCGCCTTCTCGATCAGATTGATGGAGCTGGCATCAAACGGTTGAATCTGGATGGTCTGGGAATCGGGAGTGCTGATGGTGGCCAGCGATTTCAGCGCCGTTTCAGCGCCGTAGTACTCGACCACGATCTTGTCGAGCAGGGAGGGATTGGCCCGGCCGGTGCGGATGGTGTTGAAGGTGCGCTGGGTGGCTTCCACCGATTTACGCATGCTGGCTTCAAGGTCCATGGCGTGGTTGCTCAGACGGGGGCTGGAGGGGGGAAGCGGCGGCGGCCTGCCGGGGCTCAGTGGGCCGGCACGATGCGGGTGCCGATCGCCTCACCGGCCACGGCCCTCCCGATGTTGCCCGTACCGAAGAGATCGAACACCACGATCGGGATGGCGTTGTCCTTGCAGAGGGCGATGGCGGTGCCATCCATCACCTCCAACTCGCCACTTAGCACATCAAGGAAGGTAAGGCTCTCATAGCGCACCGCATCCGGATGGCGAGCCGGATCCCGGTCGTAGACACCATCCACCTTGGTGGCCTTGAACACCACATCGGCCCCGATCTCAGCGGCCCGCAGGGCGGCGGTGGTGTCGGTGGTGAAGAAGGGATTGCCCGTGCCGGCTGCAAAGATCACCACCCGCCCCTTCTCCATATGGCGGATGGCCTTGCGACGAATATAAGGCTCGGCCACTTCCTGCATCGAGATAGCGCTCTGCACTCGGGTGGGTACCCCGGCCCGCTCCAGGCCATCCTGCAGGGTGATGGCATTCATCACGGTGGCAAGCATGCCCACGTAGTCGGCGGTGGCGCGATCCATCCCGGCGGCGGAGCCCTTCAGCCCTCGGAAGATATTGCCCCCTCCCACCACAATGGCGAGCTGGGTTCCCGAGGCCACCACGGCGGCCACATCACTGGCGATCGACTGCACGATCTCCGGATCGATGCCGTAACCCTGGGCGCCCATCAGGGCTTCGCCACTCAGTTTGAGAAGAACGCGCCGGTAAGCCATCGAGCCCTTCAATCCAGCGAACAGTAGCAACCCCTCCCCCAGCGCACCTCAAGGCCGTACCCCCCTGGGAGCGCCCATCCCGCAGCTTTCGCTCCAGTTGCTGGGCGCCTTGCTAGCTGGGCCAGGCCGCGCTTGGCTGGATAAACGATGCATCGCCATGCCTGAACCGCTGCCGGACCGCGCGAGCGACGGTGCTGCGAGTTCCGCCAGCGAGCTCATGGCCCGCCTCACCCTCTCCGCCCTGGAGAGGGCCAGCGCCGATCCGGCTGTTTGGCGCGAGCCAGTGGTGCATCGGGCCGTTCTGGTGAGCGGCCTTTCGGTGCTCATGGGCTCCCTGGTCCGGCTGCGGGCGGATCTGCCGGGCCCGGGTTCAGTTGACTGACCGCCACCAGCCCAGTTCACCACCCCCCGCCCATCGCTCTTCTGCGCAAACAATCTCCGCTTCGAAGCGCCATCGTTGATGCTCAGAACTCGATTCCCGCCTGGGCCTTCACGCCTTGCTCCCGGAAGGGGTGGCGCACCAGCCGCATCTCGGTGACTAGATCGGCCTGCTCCAGCAGGCCCGGCGGTGCCCCACGGCCCGTCAGAGCCACGTGGGTGAGGGGTGGGCGCAGCCGCAACCCTTCCAGCACCTGGTCGAGCTCCAGATAGCCCAGCTTCAGGGCCACATTCACCTCATCGAGCACCACGAGCCGGCGCTCAGCATCAGCGAGATAGGTGCAAGAGCGCTCCCAGGCCCGCTGCACCAGCTCGCGATCACGATCCCGGTCCTTGGTTTCCCAGGTGAATCCCTCTCCCAGGGCATGCCAGTGAAGCGATTCGCCGAATAGGGCGAGGGCCTTGGCTTCGCCGGGCTGCCAGCCCCCCTTGATGAACTGCACCACCGCCACCTGCTCGCCGTGGCCCAGGGTCCGCAGCACCAGGCCCAGGGCTGCGGTGGTCTTGCCTTTGCCATCGCCGGTGAAGACCAGCACCAGGCCCTTCTCCAGGTTGCGTTCCCCCACCCGCTGGCGCTGCACCTCCTGGCGGCGCTCCATGCGGCGTCGGTAGGCCTCCGCCTCCTTCTCGGGAGCCAGATTGCCGCCGGGACCGAGCTCGGCCGCGGCTCGGTCGAGGGGACTCTCCAGGGAGGCGGGAGGTTCGACGCCGGTCGGGTCGGGCTGGAGAGGCGGCACGCGGGAGATCCGGAGGCGGAAGCCCGGTGATTCTGGCGGGCCCCGGTCGGCCGCGGGCCCGTTGCGGCAGCAGTAAGCCTCCCGCCCCTCCAGGTTGATCAGGCCGCCCGCAGCCGCAGCAGGGCGGCGTCCACCGCCTGCTGCTGGTCGCGGCGGGTGATCCAGTGGTGATAAGTGCGGGTATGGATGCCCACCGAGTGCCCCATCATCCGCGCCGCCACCGTGTCGGGGAGGCCCACGTGGATGGTGCGCACGGCCCAGGCGTGACGCAGGTCGTAGGGGGTGATCGGCAGCTCGTAGCGCCGGAACTGCTCCGCTACCCGGCGCCCCACCTGCTGGAGGGTGGTGCGCCCCAGGTCGGTGCGCACCGGCGGCAGGGCGTGGCGATCCCGGCCCAGTCGCTCCAGCTTGAAGTGCTCGACCCAGGCGGGTTGGAACGGCCACACCTGGTGTTCACCGGTCTTGCTGGTGGGCAGCACCCGGATCACCCGATCGCCGCCCGGCGCGAGGGCGGAGCAGTCGCAGAAGAACACCTCATGATTTCGCAAGCCATAGGTGGCCATCAGGCCGTAGGCCAGGCGCCATCCTTCGTTGGGGATGCGGTCCACCAGGGTGAGGATCTCGGCATCGCTCGGGAGCTGGCGGAAGCGGGCGGCATGGAGCCCGTAGCCCGCCGCCCTCTCCGACCAGTCGGTGGGAAGATCAAGGCCTTGGTGCCGGGCCAGGGCGGCCAGGGCGATGGCGCATTGCTGCCGGCTGCGGCTGGTTAGCCCATAGCTCTCCACCACCTCCTCCAGCAGCGCCGCTCCGAAGGGTCGCGGCTGGCCGCTGCCGGCGTGGGCTGCCAGGCGGCGCAGATAGGGCAGATAGGCGGCGCTCCAGGTGGTGCGAGTGCCGGAGCGGCGGCGGCGTTTTGGATCGGCGAAGAAGGCCTGTTCGAAGCTGGTCAGGCGCTGTTCCAGGGGCGGATCGGGAGAGGCCTCCTTGGTGGGGGTCGCGGTGGCGCGAGGGAGTGGTGGTCGGCCGGCGTCGGATCTGGAGATGCCGTGGGGTTCCCCTGCCCCTTGCGGCGGCATGTCCCCACCGCCGTCGCGATGCGCACGCCCCCAGTCTTCCCAGCGGAAGCGGTGCTCCTCCAGTTGGTGCTCCAGCCCCGCCAGCTGCGCGAGGGCCCGCCCCAGTCCCCGCTCATCGGCCGGCAGGCCGAGGCTGAGGCGCTGCCGCAGCAATCCCGGTTGGCCATCCTTGCGGGGCAGGGGGCCCCGCAGACAGAGACGCCCGCCGCGGATCTGCAGCATCCAGCGGCTGCCCCGGGAGGCCAGCAGCGCGTTCTGGCCCCGGAGGGCCTCGTCCAGGGCGTGGGCGGTGTCGCTCAGGGGGACCGCGAACCTCTGCCTCGGACCCTATCGAGCCAGCACCCGGGTCGCCAGCCTTGAACAGCGCTCTTCAGGGTCCGGCGTTACGCTCAGCCTTTAGTGCTGGGCGAACAGGACATGGCCAGGGTCGGGGTGGTGCTGCTGAACCTCGGCGGGCCGGAACGGATCCAGGACGTGGGGCCCTTCTTGTACAACCTGTTTGCCGACCCGGAGATCATCCGGTTGCCAATCCCCGCCTTTCAGAAGCCCCTGGCCTGGTTGATCAGCACCCTGCGAAGCGGCAAGTCCCAGGCGGCCTACCGCTCCATCGGCGGCGGTTCCCCCCTGCGACGGATCACTGAGCAGCAGGCCCGTGAACTGCAGAGCACCCTGCGCCAGCGGGGCGTGGACGCCACCACCTATGTGGCGATGCGCTATTGGCATCCCTTCACCGAATCGGCCGTGGCCGACATCAAGGCCGACGGCGTGGAGGAGGTGGTTGTGCTGCCGCTCTATCCCCAGTTCTCGATCAGCACCAGCGGCTCGAGCTTCCGGGAGCTGCAGCGGCTGCGCCAGGCCGACCCGGCCTTCAGTCGGCTGCCGATCCGCTGCATCCGCAGCTGGTATGACCACCACGGCTATATCGAGGCCATGGGCGGCCTGATCGCCCGCCAGATCCGCGCCGCCGGCGATCCGGCCGGGGCCCATGTGTTCTTCAGCGCCCACGGTGTGCCCAAGAGCTACGTGGAGGAAGCTGGCGACCCCTACCAGCGGGAGATTGAGGCCTGCACCCTCCTGATCATGCAGCGCCTGGAGCGCGAACTGGGCCACACCAATCCCCACACGCTCGCCTATCAGAGCCGCGTCGGCCCGGTGGAGTGGCTGAAGCCCTACACCGAGGACGCGCTCCACGAACTGGGCGAGGCCGGGGTGAAGGATCTGGTGGTGGTGCCGATCAGCTTCGTGAGCGAACACATCGAGACCCTTGAGGAGATCGACATCGAATATCGCGAGATCGCCACCGAGGCCGGGGTGAGCAACTTCCTGCGGGTGCCTGCCCTCGACATCGATCCCACCTTCATCGCCGGCCTCGCCGACCTGGTTCAGGAGGCGATGGCGGGACCCGAGGTGAATCTCGACCAGGCTGCCGAGCTGCCAACCCGGGTCAAGCTCTATCCTCAAGACAAGTGGGCTTGGGGCTGGAATAATAGTTCCGAGGTCTGGAATGGAAGGTTGGCGATGGTGGGATTCTCCGCTTTTCTGTTGGAGCTGATCAGCGGCCATGGTCCCCTGCATGCCCTTGGACTGCTCTGAGGCCCGGCCCCGCCGGGGTGAGCGGGGCCGGCGTCGCCTCCCACCTCTTGTTGGCGTTTCCCTTGGCCCGCTGCTCCTGGGCTTCGGGGCCGCCTTCGCCTTCCCTGGCGACGCTCGGGCGGCGGGGGAGCTGGGTTGGATCCAGGCGGTGTTTCCGGTGGTGGGCTTTGCGGGCTACACCAGCTCCTTCGGCATGCGGGTCCATCCCCTCTCCGGCTCGCTGCGCTCCCACGACGGCATCGACATCGCCGCCCCCCTCGGGGCTCCGGTTCGCAATTGGTGGAGCGGCCGGCTGGTGGAGGTGATCCAGGACGGTGGCTGTGGCAACGGCTTGGTGATCCGCTCTGGGCACTATGAGCATGTCTACTGCCACCTGGGCGGCGTCGTTGACGGACCCCGTTACAGCAGTGGTCCGGTGCAGCTGGTGGAGGGCCAACGACTTCGTTCCGGCCAGGTCATCGGCCATGTGGGCATGACCGGATCCACTACCGGCCCTCATCTCCACTGGGGGCTTCGCTACCGGGGCACCTGGCTCGATCCGGCCCGGGTGCTCCGGGCGATGGCCGCGAGCCGTAGCGATCCCCGGACCACCCAGGGTCGCCGACCTAGTGTTGGGTTGTTCCGCTAGAACAACTCCTTTCGTTCCGCCCTATTCCGCCTCCTGCCGCCGTGACCCTCACGCCCTTGAACCCTGCGGCAACGTCCGCTCCGTCCCCATCCGTCGTCCTCGGCTCAGCTCCTGTGCCGGCTCCCGATTCCGGCCGGGGCCTGCGGGTGAGCGGCGGCTATGCCCTGATGGATGCGTTGCACCGGCACGGGGTGAGCCACATCTTCGGCTACCCCGGGGGCGCGATCCTGCCGATTTACGACGAGCTGCACAAAGCTGAGAGCCGCGGCTGGCTCAAACACATCCTGGTGCGCCACGAGCAGGGTGGCACCCACGCGGCCGATGCCTACGCCAGGGCCACCGGCAAGGTGGGTGTGTGCTTTGGCACCTCCGGTCCCGGTGCCACCAATCTCGTCACCGGCATCGCCACAGCCCAGATGGATTCGGTGCCGATGGTGGTGATCACCGGTCAGGTGCCCCGGGCGGCGATCGGCACCGATGCTTTCCAGGAAACCGACATCTTCGGCATCACCTTGCCGATCGTGAAACATTCCTGGGTGGTGCGAGATCCCGCCGACATCGGCCGGATCGTTGCCGAGGCCTTCCTGATCGCTGCCAGCGGCAGGCCCGGCCCCGTGTTGATCGATGTGCCCAAGGATGTGGGCGCCGAATTGTTCGACTATGTCCCCGTGGAGCCGGGTACAGCGGTCCCCGCCGGCTTCAGGAGCACCCAGCCCCCCGATCCCGCCGCCATCGCCGCTGCCCTCGAGCTGATCCGCCAGGCTCAGCGCCCCCTTCTTTACGTGGGCGGTGGAGCGATCAGTTCCGGCGCCCATCAGGCCGTTCTTGAGTTGGCCGAGCGCTTCCGCCTGCCGGTCACCACCACGCTGATGGGCAAAGGCGCTTTTGATGAGCGCCATCCCCTCGCGGTGGGGATGCTGGGCATGCATGGCACCGCCTACGCCAACTTCGCCGTCACCGAATGCGATCTGCTGATCGCCACCGGTGCCCGCTTCGATGACCGGGTCACCGGCCGTCTCGACAGCTTCGCGCCGCGAGCCCGGGTGATCCACATCGACATCGACGCCGCCGAGGTGGGTAAGAACCGCATCCCCGAGGTGCCGGTGGTGGCGGATGTCAACCAGGCCCTCCGCCAGATGCTTGCTGCCTCGGTGGGTGAGCAGTCCCATGGCCGCACCGAAGCCTGGCTCCAGCGGATCGATACCTGGAAGCAGCACTACCCCTTGGTGGTGCCTACGCCCACCGGAGAGATCGCCCCCCAGGAGGTGGTGCTTGCCCTGCGGGAGCTGGCTCCCAAGGCCTACATCACCACCGACGTGGGCCAGCACCAGATGTGGGCCGCCCAGTTCCTTCCCACCCTGCCGCGCCACTGGATCAGCAGCGCTGGCCTCGGCACGATGGGCTTTGGCATGCCCGCGGCGATGGGGGTGCAGACCGCCTTCCCCGATGCCCAGGTGATCTGTGTGGCCGGCGATGCCAGCATCCTGATGAACATCCAGGAATTGGGCACCCTGAGCCAGTACAACCTGCCGGTGAAGGTGGTGGTGCTCAACAACGGCTGGCAGGGCATGGTGCGCCAGTGGCAGGAAAGTTTCTACGATCAGCGTTATTCCGCCTCCGAGATGACCGGCGGCATGCCCGATTTCCCCGCCCTCGCCGAGGCGTTTGGCGTGAGGGGGGTGGCCATTCGCGATCGCGCCGATCTGCATCGCCTGCTTGCTGAGGCACTGGCCCATCCCGGTCCGGTGTTTGTGGATGTGACAGTGCGGCGCAACGAGAACTGCTACCCGATGGTGCCCCCCGGGGCCAGCAATGCCCAGATGGTGGGATTGCCCAGCCATCCGGAGCTGGCGATCGACACCATTCGCCAGTGCGGTGCCTGTGGCGAAACCACCGCCAGTGCCCACCTGTTCTGTCCAAGCTGCGGCGCCAAACTCTGATTCCCTCACTCCTTTCGAGCGCTCTGGCGGCTCTGCTCTTGCTGCCGGCATTCTTTTTTACCGGGGTGGCACCGGTCAGTGCAGCCGAAGTGCTGCAGGTGAGCGGACCCGATCGCCTGCTGATCGGCGATCGCAATCGCACGTCCATGGTGCGGCTGGGGTGCATGGCTGTGACCCCCGGCTCCGAGGCCGCTGCCCAGGCTTGGCTGCGCCTTCGGCTTCCCCGTCGCAGCAGGGTCAACCTCCGCCCCCTCGCCGAAACCGACGACGAGATCCTGGTGGCCCGGGTGAGCGGCCTGGATCGCGAGACTGGTGACCTGGCGGATGGCCTGGTGGCGGCCGGTCTTGCTAGCCCGTTGCCCTGCGGTTGAGCAATGGGTCTGAACCGCACTGCCCGGGGAATCGTGCTTGTGCCCAGTCTGTTGCTGGGGGGGGGGGGCTTTTCTGGCCACGGCGGCCTGGGTTGACGGTCCCGCCGCCGCGAACCGTTCCTTGGCTCTGCTGATCGGTTGGGTCTTGATGGCCTCGGGTGGATTGGTTCAGCTCCTGCCAGATTCCGGGCCACGGTCACGATCAGGAAGTTCCGCATGAACTATCCAATGGATTACAAAAAATGACACCTGTGATTTGTATCATTCAAAGACCGTTGCTGACCCCATTCGCCGGGTCAATGGACCAAAGGTGCCTTGCATAAGCTATGCCTATTTGACAAACGCATGCTTTTTGATAAAATTATTATGTAATTTTCTTAATTACCATGCTGACCGGTACATGTTCAAAACTCCATTTTATAAAAAGTTCGTTACTAGGGGGGCTTGGGGCTGCGGCGATGCTCGTCTCGCCGTTTACCCAGTCGGCCCATGCAAATGCTGTGATTTTCAACAATGCTGATCCGGCGCTGAGAACCCTTGCATTAGGTGTCAATAATGCGGGGAATTTAAATATTTTTGATTCAATCTTTACTACATCCAATGCTGGAGCAACGGGTCTGGCACGCCTATTTGCTGATGGCACCTGGCGAGATTCCACATCGCCAGGTTGTCTTTGCGAGGGTTGGGGTGTGGCCGCCTCAAGTCTGGGTGGAGGCCGATTCGCGGGGTGGGCTAATCAATCTTCGGGAAGCGGTGGATTGACAGGCGGTCTTTTCGGCTCAACCACCACCACCGCCACATCGCAGATCGACCTTGCCGATCTGCCGATCCGCGTGCTCCAGGCCTACGGGCCTTCATTGGCACCCAATGCCTTCCAGGGGAATATCTCGATTACAAACACAGGAACCGAAAAGGTTTATGATGTTGTTTATCGCCGGGCGATGGATTGGGACATTCCTCCAACCGAGTTCACCGAATTTGTTAGCCATTTTGGTGTGGAGGAAAACTTAGAGTCTGCGGGTGGTAATGTGCGCTTTGCCAGCAATAATGGTTTTGCAACTTCTGATCCTCGTTCCTATGCATGGGAGCTTCTCAGCGGTACAATCAATAGCAATTTCTTTCAGAAGGGGCCAGCCGACCATGGATCCGTATTTGATTTTGCCTTCGGTGATTTAGATCCGGGGCAGTCGCGTACGTTCAATATCTTCTATGGCGCCGGTGCCACCTTGCCTGAAGCCCAGAGCACCATTGCTATTCTCGATCCCGATGTCTGGTCATTCGGGCAATCGATAGATTATGGATCTGGTACACCTAATGACGACAGTCCCACTTTCCTCTTCGCCTTCGGAGGTGTGGGGGGTGTGGAGCCGGGTACAACCCCGGGTAATCCGGTGTTGCCCTTCGTGCCCGCCCCCGGTGTGTTCGAGTTCCCTGCTCCCACCCCGCGTCGCTGGTTCGATCCTCCTTTTGTTGATGGATTTGACTATTCCCTGGGCTCGGGCGATTTCCTGAGCTTTATTCTTCCCCCTGGATTTGGTACGACGATCGACCTCTATGTGGGCGGCAGTCTGATCGCAAGCGATCTTTTGGCTGATGGAATAAAAGAATATTTTTTCTCTTCAGACTTTGGCCTGTCTGGCGTTACTGCCTTCAGCCTCCGCGACATTTTCCCTCTGGTTGATGCCGCTGACTCAACGGCCTTCCCCACGTTCCTGGACTTCACCCCCGGGTCTATGGCTCTGACGATGAAAGCGCGTGAAGGGGCCCCAGCCTCTGTTCCCGGACCCCTGCCCGCCCTTGGACTGTCCGCTGCCTTCGCCTTCAGCAGAAAACTTCGCGGTCGCGTCAAAGCTGCCGCTCAGTAGCCAACGGCAACCGGAACGAGTTCCTGTTCTCCATCAGCCAGCGTTGACGGCATCAGCTGTCACGCTGGCTTTTTTTTGTCGGGCGGCGTCAGAGTAAAGCGATGTTTCGCTTGGCGATAAGCGGCGCCCAAAGGGCGCCAAAGGCCAGCTGATCTGGCCGTTATGGTGTCTGGGGTATATCTGCGGCTGAATCCCATGGGCCTCAACCGCACCGCCAGGGGAATCGTGTTCGTGCCCAGCCTGTTGCTGGGTGGTGCCTTTCTGGCCACGGCGGCCTGGATCGACGGCCCCGCAGCCGCCAACCGTCCCCTGGCCCTGGGCCTGGGCGGGGTGCTGGTGGCGGCAGGCCTGCTCGCCCTGGTGCTGCCGGATGGAGCGAAGCCCGATTCCCCGCCTGCCAAGGGAGAGGCGCCATCCCGCAGACGTCCCGGCGCTGGCGCCTGAACCCGGCAGCGCCCCTTCCGGTGGGCGATCCTCATCCGGATCGGAGCCGCACCCGTCGTCCAGCGGTCCATTCCGTGACCATGGTTGCAGCAGCTTGACGCTCCCCCATGGCCATCGCTGATTCAGGATCCTTGCGCCCCGCTCCTGCCGCGGATGAGCCCCTGGTGCTGCCGCTGGCCGCCGTGGGGCTGGAAGCGATCGCCAGCGTGGGCGGCAAGAATGCCTCCCTCGGCGAGATGATCCGCACCCTGGCCGCCTCGGGGGTGCGCGTGCCGGAAGGGTTCGCCACCACCGCCGCCGCCTACCGGCTTTTCCTCGCTAGCAACGGCCTTGAGCCTTCCCTGCGCGCCATCCTGGAAGGCCTCGACACGGCCGATCTGGCGGCCCTCCAGGCCGCGGGCCAGGCGGCTCGGTCTCTGTTGCTGGCAGCCCCCCTGCCCGAGAGGCTGGAGCAGGAGATCCGCATCGCTTACCGCACCCTGGGAGCTCCCGCCGTGGCCGTGCGCTCCAGCGCCACCGCTGAAGATCTGCCGGACGCCAGCTTCGCAGGTCAGCAGGAAACCTTTCTGCATATCGAGGGGGAAGCGGACTTGCTTGAGGCCTGCCGCCGCTGCTATGCCTCCCTATTCACCGACCGGGCCCTCTCCTACCGCCAACTCAAGGGCTTCGACGATCTCGCGGTGGCCCTCTCGATCGGGGTGCAGCGCATGGTGGTGGCAGATCGGGCCTGCTCCGGGGTGATGTTCAGCATCGATACCGAGACCGGCTTTCGCGATGCGGTGCTCCTCACCGCCGCCTACGGGCTGGGCGAGACGGTGGTGCAGGGTTCGGTAAATCCGGATGAATGGCTGATCTTCAAGCCCACCCTGGCCCAGGGTTTCCGTCCGATTCTCAGTCGCCGGCTGGGCAGCAAGGCGATCCGCCTGGTGCGTGCCGATCCCCCGGAAGCAGGCCGGCCGGTACGCATCGAGGCGGTGGAGCCTGCCGATTGCCAGCGCTTCGCCCTCAGCGACGAGGAGGTGCTCACCCTGGCCCGCTGGGCGGTAACGATCGAGGCCCACTACTCCGCGCTTCGTGGCACGCCGACCCCGATGGACATCGAGTGGGCCAAGGATGGCCCCGATGGTGAGCTCTACATCCTCCAGGCCCGCCCGGAGACGGTGGAATCCCGCCGCAGTGGCGCGGTGCTGCGCAGTTGGCATCTGGAGCCCCACCAGGCGAGCCCGATCGTGAGCGGCCAGGCGATCGGCGCCTCCGTGAGTAGCGGAGTGGTGCGGCTGATTCGCGATCCCGCCGCCATGGAGCATTTCCAGCAGGGTGATGTGCTGGTCACTGGGCGCACCGATCCTGATTGGGAGCCGATTCTGCGCATGGCCAGCGGCGTGGTGACCGACCAGGGCGGCCGCACCTGCCATGCGGCGATCATCGCCCGCGAGATGGGCATCACGGCCATCGTGGGCAGTGGTGATGGCACCCGCCTCCTTGAGGACGGTGCCGCCGTGACCCTCTCCTGCTGTGAGGGGGAGGTGGGTCATGTCTACCCCGGAAGGCTGCCCTTCCGGCTCGATGAGCAACCCCTCAGCGATCTGCCCGCCACCAGCACCCGCATCCTGATGAATGTGGGCAATCCGGAGGAGGCCTTCAACCTGGCCGCCATCCCCTGCGACGGCGTCGGGCTGGCGCGGCTGGAGTTCATCATCGCCAACCACATCCGCGTCCATCCGCTGGCGCTGCTCCATCCCGAGCAGCTTCGTTCGGAGCAGGAGCGGCAGCAGATCGCCGCTTTGATCAGGGGCTACGAGGATCCTGGCGATTACTACATCGACAAGCTGGCCCAGGGGATGGCCCGCATCGCGGCGGCGTTCCATCCCCGACCGGTGGTTCTGCGTTTCTCCGATTTCAAGAGCAACGAATACGCCCGGCTTCTGGGCGGAGCAGCCTTTGAGCCGATTGAGGAGAATCCGATGCTGGGCTGGCGCGGCGCCTCCCGTTACACCGCCGCTGCCTTCGCCCCGGCTTTCGCCCTGGAATGTCAGGCCCTTAAACGGGTACGGGAGGGGATGGGGTTGACCAACACGATCCCGATGGTGCCCTTCTGCCGCACCCCCGAGGAGGGGGACAAGGTGCTGGCCCTGATGGCGGAACAGGGTCTGGTGCGCGGTGAGAACGGCCTGGAGGTGTTCGTGATGTGCGAACTGCCCAGCAATGTGATCGCCGCCGAGGCCTTCGCTGAACGCTTCGATGGCTTCTCGATCGGCTCCAATGACCTCACCCAGCTCACCCTGGGCCTCGATCGCGATTCGGCCCTCGTGGCCGATCTCTTCGATGAACGCCACGCCAGTGTGAAGGCGATGATCGCTCTGGCGATCCGCACGGCGAAGCGGTGTGGCCGCAAGATCGGTCTCTGTGGTCAGGCCCCGAGTGACCATCCCGATTTCGCCCGCTTCCTGGTGGAGGAGGGCATCGATTCGATCAGCCTCAACCCGGATGCTGTGGTGCGGACCCGGCTGGCTGTGGCGGCACTGGAGGCCGCCGCGGCGCAGTAATTGGCCCTTTCTCCTCCTCGATCCTCGCGGCCAGGAGCTGTTGGCGGCGCCAGCGGCGCTCGGCTTCGTCATCGGCGGCCTGGATCGCCGCACGGTCGCGCTTCATCTGGTCCGATCCCGCCAGGACCAGGCAACCCGCCAACGCCCACATGGCGATCGCGGGGCGGGATGGACCAGCATCAGGACCAGCCCGAGGGGCACCAGCACCAGAGCCAGGCAATCGCCCGTGCCGCGGCTCGGCTCGCTGGGGGCCCCCAGTTCCATGCGCACCTGAACTTGGAGCTCGGCGTAGGCCACCTGTTGGGCCTTCTCTCCGGCGCGCATGATTTCGCGCTGCATCTGGGACCCTCCGGGAATCGCTTCTGGCCCCCTGGTCGGGCAGACGAGCTGGGGAGGCCCGCGGATCGTGGGCCTGGGGGGCAGACGGGCTCGGGCTTGATCAGGGCGACGGCTGCGGGTTCAGGCCAGACGCCAGAGGAGAACGGCGTGGGCGCCGCTGCGAATGACGCAGAGAACGGCCAGACCCATGCAAAGTGGACAGTGGGTGAGGCCCATCGGAGGCTGCCGGAGATGTGCTCAAGGCCACCTTGGCACCTTTCGTGAAGGCTGTGGGTCTGCGTGCTGCCCTAAACATCAGACGACCCGGACCATGGCCTGCGTGCTGCGTCTCAGCGAACTCAAGCTGCCCCTCGACCACGGGGAAGATGATCTGGCGGCGGCGATCTGCCGCCGGCTTCGGGTGCCCAGGGAGGTGCTGCTCTCCCATCGCCTAGTGAGGCGCAGCGTCGATGCCCGGCGCCGCAACGCCATCGCGCTGGTCTACAGCGTGGATCTAGAACTAGATCTCGATCAGGCCTCGCAGCGGCGTCTGCTGCGCCGCTTCCAGGGTGACCCCCACCTGCGTCCAGTTCCTGACGATCGTTATCGCCTCGTGGCCCGGCTGGAGGAGCCCCCGGCCGGCCCCCGTCCCGTGGTGGTGGGGGCTGGACCCTGCGGCTACTTCGCCGCTCTCCTGCTAGCCGAGATGGGGCTGCGGCCCCTCCTGCTCGAACGCGGCAAGCCTGTGAAGGAGCGCACGGCCGACACCTTCGGCTTCTGGCGGGGCCAACGTGCCCTCGATCCGGAGTCGAATGTCCAGTTCGGGGAGGGAGGGGCCGGCACCTTCTCCGATGGCAAGCTTTACAGCCAGGTGAGTGAGTCGGAGACACTCATCCGCAAGGTTCTCGAGGAACTGGTGGCCGCCGGCGCCCCTGCCGAGATTCTCACCCTGCACCGGCCCCATATCGGCACCTTTAAGCTCGCCACGGTGGTGCGCGGACTGCGCCGCAGGATCGAGGCGCTGGGGGGGCAGGTGCGCTTCGGGGCTCGGGTGGAGAGCCTGGAGCTCCATCCCACTACCCGGGCCGTGGAGGGGTTGATCCTGGCGGATGGTCACCGGGTTGCCGCTGATCGGGTGGTGTTGGCGGTAGGCCACAGCGCCCGCGACACCTTCGCCATGCTCCATGGCCTCGGCGTGGCGATGGATTGCAAGCCCTTCGCCGTGGGGCTCCGGGTCGAACATCCCCAGCCCCTGATCGATCGGGCCCGCTGGGGGCCGTCCGCCGGCCATCCCCAGCTGGGGGCTGCGGAGTACAAACTCGTTCACCACAGCTCCACGACCCCCGGGGCCACGAGCCGCAGCGCCTGGAGTTTCTGCATGTGCCCGGGCGGACTGGTGGTGGGGGCCACCTCCGAGCCCGGCTCGGTGGTGACCAATGGCATGAGCCAGCACTCGCGCAACGAGCGCAATGCCAACAGCGCCCTAGTGGTGAACGTGGAACGGAAGGATCTGGAGCCGTGGGCTAGCTACGCCGGTGATCCCTTGGCCGGCGTGGCCTTTCAGCGCTATTGGGAGCAGCAGGCGTTTCAGGCCGGTGGCGCTGATGGCCGGGCACCCGCCCAGTGGGTGGATGATTTCCTGGCGGGGCGTCCGAGCGAGGACCGGGGAGCGGCAGGGGTGCCGGCGTCCTTTCAGCCCGGCGTGCGGTTGGGCAGCCTTAACACCTGTCTTCCTAGTTGGGTCTTGGAGACGATCCGGGAGGCGCTGCCGGCGTTTGAGCGCCGCATCCCCGGATTTTCCTCAAGCGGCGCGTTGCTCACGGGCGTTGAAACCCGTACATCTTCGCCTGTCAGGATCGAGAGGGATGGCACAACCCTGGAGAGCCCGAACACACCCGGGCTCTACCCCGCAGGCGAGGGGGGTGGCCACGCCGGCGGCATCCTCTCGGCTGCGATCGATGGGATCCGGGTAGCCGAGTCGATCGCCCTCACACGTCTTCGTCTTCAGCGCCCAGGGGCACCAGACGAATCTGCTTGCGACCGAGCTTGATTTCAAACTCATCGCCGGGCTTGAGGTCCAACATGGCGGTGTAGGCCTTGCCCACCATCAGGTTGCCGTTGAACTGAACCTTCGTGTTGAAGCTCAGCTTGCGACCAGCTTTGCCGGCTTTCGGCGCGGCGCCAAAGTCAACCCCCTTGGCGTTCAGCAGCGATTCGTAGAAGGCCGTGAAGTTGAGGCGTTCGGTGCCGTCCTTCTTGGTGGAGACGTAACCACAAGCCCGCACAATCTCGGACTTGCTGACATCACCCAGCTCCTTGACCTTGGCGAGGAGTTCAGCTCCAGTGAGCATGGTCTCAAAATGCAACTCCTGCATAATCACGCACAAAGGGGCGATCTGGCAAGTCCTGTGGTGACCGAATTGTTCGATGAGTGAAACTCCAAGCCTGCCTAAATTCCCTCAGGGTCAAGCGCGAGCTCTGCTCCACAGCGAATGCGAGGTTTGATCCTGATCCTTACCGCGGTTGCATTGGGCAAGCTCGGCTTTCAACTCGGTGGTTTCCGTAACGCGTTCACCAGATCTGCTGTCTTCGCTCAGGGCGTGCTCCGGAGTTCTCTTCAACCCTGGGCAACGATTGCACTCCACTGAACCGCCTTGATCCTGTCGCGTCGCCAGGAATGGAACAATGAAAATTCTGTAACGGTACAGAGCGGGCAGACCTCGATGCGAGTCGGATCAACCCCCGCGTGGATCAGCTGAGCCCTCGCGGCCGCCCGGATGTCCAGCCGGTCGTGGGCGGGGTCGGGATCCTCCAGCAGAGCTCCGCAGGTCCGCAGCTCCTCCAGGGCGACATCGGCATCTCCTCCCTCGGGCCGGAGCGATTGCGCCATCGCCAGGCTCACCGGGCGTTTCACCTGATAGGCAGCCCCGCTCACCGCCGGTCCCAGAGCTACCAGCAGGTCGCCTCGCCGGGATCCGGCCTTTTCCATCAGGGTGAGGGCCGCCGGCAGGATCCTTCCTGCCACCCCCCGCCAGCCCGCATGGCAGGCCCCGACCCGGCCGGTCGCCGGATCGGCGATCAACACCGGCGTGCAGTCCGCTCCACAGACCCACAGGCTCTGGCCGGCCCGATCGCTCACGAGCCCATCGGCCTCGGGCCAGGGCTCCTCCCGGGCCTCGCTGGCCGGAAGCACATCGGCGCTGTGAATCTGGCGGGGCCGGTGCACCGTGATGCCGGCACTGAGGGCGCAGGCCAGCTCCTCAGGCCCGCGGCCCTGCCACTGTCTGGTGAAGAAGCCGTGATCGAACTCCGCCAGCCGATCGGCCTGGAGGTAGTACCCCCCGTAGGTCCCCACCCAGGTCCAGCCCGGCAGGTCGTTGAAGCCCCGGTCGGGGCGATCGAAGGGTGGCTCGAGAGCTTCAGCCATGGGATCCGAAGGGCGGCTCTTCAGGCATCGGGAAGATCCCGCAGCAGCCAGAAGCCCTCCAGCCGTTGCTCCTGTTCCTCGGCCTGCACCGCCAGAAACTGCAGTCCACCCGCCTGGGCCCGGGCCGTTTCGAAGGCCTCCGAGGCCAGCCGGGCTTCCTCCCCGGGCAGGGTGGTGAGCAGCCAGCGATCCTCCAGACCAGCCTCCAGCACCAACTGGTTTCCCTCCAGCTCAAGGCGCACGGGCTCCAGGCCCGCCAACCACCCCGCAATGGCCAGGGCCCGGTGGCGGCTGAACAGGCGGATGCCGGGAATTGCCGCTCCCGACTCCAGCTCGGGGGGCAGCTGGATCAGGCCAGCGAATCCAGCGCCCCATTCGGCCGCATCCCTCAGGGCTTCTGCGGGAAGGGTGGCCCAAGCCCAGCGATCGCCACGGGCGACCTCGGGTAGGGGCACCGGCACGCCCCGGATCGCAGCCGGTACCGGTGCCAGGGGACCCACCAAGGCACCGGGCTCGGCGGGATAGACCTCCGCCTCCCGTTGGCGCAGCCATTCCACGAGGGCGTAGCAGCGGCGGCTGGGCACCAGTTCCAGCTGGAGCGCTTCGGCAGCCCGCTGCACCATCGTGCGCATCGACCCCCTCCAGCAGCGCAGGCGTCGCGGCCGGCTGAAACCCTGGCTCCGGGCTTCGGCCAAGGCCGCTTCGATCGCCTCCCGGAGCCAGAGGGAATTGACACTGGTGGCCGGACAGACCCTCACCCAGCGGAAAGGGGCCGGGGTTGTGCCGTTGGCGGCTGGGGGCGGGGTGGAGCAGATCAGCAACTCCCACCGCTTACGACCATCGGCCTCCAGCACAGGCCTGGAATAGAAATCGAGCTCCCAGTCGGGCTGCCCACCTGGGGCATCAGCCACGCTGGCCGCGCCAGTGCCGGCTAATCCGGGATCGGGGGCGTCCGGCTGTTGGGCATTCATGCTGCTGCGGTTCCCGGCACGGCATTCATCCCAGGGTTGTTGCCCTCTCGTTTCATCCCGCCTCCTGTTCTTTTTGGCGCAACAGCGAGCGGGCCCTGTTGGCCCGGTCGGTGGCTTCGGCCATCACGGTGGCCTTGGCGATCAGCAGCTCTCCGGGTTGTCCCTCCAGCAGGGCCGTGTTGAGGGCGATGCGCCCCCGGCCCGGATCCAGTTGGGTGATCAGGGCCTTGAGCCGCTCACCGGGTTCGAAGGCCTCGCGCAAATCTCGCAGGGCGCCGCCTGTGATCGAGCTGTGGTGGAGGAGGCCACTGACGCCGCCCAGGTCCACGAAAAAGCCATAGGGCTTGATCGCGGCCACCTGACCCTCCACGAGTTGGCCCACCTCCAGTTCCCCGAAGCGGGCCGCCGTGGCCGCCTTGCGTTCGGAGAGCACCAGCTTGCGGGTTTCTGGGTTGACCTCCAGGAAGCTCACGCCAATGGTCTTGCCCACCAAGGCTTCGTGGTTCTCGCCATCCTGTAACTGGGAGCGGGGGATGAAGCCCCGCAGACCTTCGAGATCACAGGTCACACCTCCGCGGTTGAAGCCGGTGATCACAACCTGCGCCACCTTGCCGTCCTTTTCGAGCTGGCGCACTTTCTCCCAGCTCTGGCGCAGCGCCAGGGCCCGGGCGCTGATGGTCACCATGCCGTCGGCGTTCTGCTCGCGGGTCACGAGCACTTCGACCCGCAGACCCTTCGGGAAGCGTTCCTTGAGGTTCGTGATCACCCCCAGGCCAGCCTCCTGCTTGGGCATGAAGCCCGGCGCCTTGCCGCCGATATCCACATACACACCATCGCTCTCCACGCCCACCACGGTGCCGCTCACCACCTCACCGGTGGTGCCAACGATCTCGTTCTCGTCGAGGGCGGCGAGGAAGGCTTCCTCATCGAAGTCGAACTCGTCCACGGTGCGACTCGCCGCGGCCTGGGCTGCGACCGGCACCGCCTTGCGCTCGCCGCCGGGGCGGCCCCGGCCTGGTTCCGGCCCGAGCAAGTCGGCCATCGTCATGCCTTCGAGTGCGCCGAGATCGAAGAGCTCGTCATCGGAGCGGCGCTGGGCCGTTTGGTCGGCCGCGGCCGTCGTCGGGGGCGCCGGCCGGCTGGGCGCCTGCGGCCGAGCCGAGCCGGGGGCAGAGGCGGAGGGCACGGCCATTTCAGGCGGCGATGCCTCGGGTGGCGCCGTCTCCTCCTTGCGGATCAATACCACCTGGGGCGGTTTGCGGGGAGGATTGGCCGCCTGCCCGCCGGGCCGTTGGGCAGGGGGCCGGGGTTGACGCGGCGGGGGGGTGCCGGATCCGGCCATGAACCTCAGCGTTCTGCGATCCCACACTGTAGGGACTCCCCCCTGGAGCAATGGTCGGGTGCACCCCGTTCCCGTTGCGTGCCAGGCCACCATCCAAGTCTCTGTCATGGCATTAGCCCCTTCGATTCCCCCGGGCCCGGTGCGGCGGCGCCTTCTCAGTGAGCTCAGCTGGCCCGAGGTGGCGCAGGGGGCGGCCAGGACCGGCAGCACGGTGGTGTGGCCCTTCGGGGCGATCGAGCAACACGGCCCCCATCTGCCCCTCAGCACCGATGCCCTCTTCGCCGAGCGGGTCTGCACAGCCGTGCTGGAGAGGCTTCCCCACGATCTGCCCATCTGGCAGCTGCCCACCCAGAGCCTTGGCTTCTCCCACGAGCACCGCGGCTTTGCCGGCACCCTCAGCCTGCCGCCGGAGCTGCTCCTGGGCCTGGTGGTCGCGGTGGGCAGCGACTTGGCGGCGGCGGGCTTCCAGCGGCTGGTGCTCCTCAATGCCCATGGCGGCCAGATCGCCCTGCTGGAGGTGGCGGCCCGCCAGCTCCATGCGGCACGGCCGGACCTGGCGGTGCTGCCCTGTTTCCTTTGGCGTGGGCCGGAAGGGATCGCCCAGCGGATTCCCGAACCGGAACGTCAGCGGGGGTTGCATGCGGGTCTGGCCGAGACCAGCCTGATGCTTCATCTGGCGGAGGATCTGGTCGGTCCTGAGCGTCAGGCGGATGGTCTCCTCCGGGAGCCACCGGAGGGCTGGAGCCTGGAGGGCCAGGCCCCCTGTGCCTGGCTGACCCGTGAGCTCAGCAGCTCTGGCGTGATCGGTGATCCTGCCGGCGCCTCCGCCGAGCTGGGTCAGGCGCTCTTCGAGGCGTTGGTGGAGGGATGGCGGTGCCGGTTGCACTCCCTGCTGAACAGCGACTGGCCGCCGGGAACCCTGCGGGGTTGATTAAAGTCTCCGATTAAGTGCGCCCAAGGCTCTCCATGGTGGTTTCCCTGTCGGATCTGTCTCCAAATTCCTCGGCCTCGTCCGGGCCAGGCAGCGGGGTCGATGCACCGGCTGAAGCCGTCCTGCCCGATTTCACCAGCGAGAGCTACAAGGACGCCTACAGCCGCATCAATGCCATCGTGATCGAGGGCGAACAGGAGGCCCACGACAACTACCTTTCCCTGGCCACCCTGCTGCCCGATCAGGCCGACGAACTGGCTCGGCTGGCCCGGATGGAAATGAAGCACAAAAAGGGCTTCACCGCCTGTGCTGTCAATCTTGGCGTCGAGGCCGATATGCCGTTCGCCCGCGTCTTTTTCACGCCACTTCGTAACAATTTCCAGCAGGCCCTAGCCGAGGGCAACCTAGTCACCTGCCTGTTGATTCAATCGATTTTGATCGAAGCTTTTGCCATCGCGGCCTATCACATCTACATCCCGGTGGCCGATCCCTTCGCCCGCAAGATCACTGAAGGCGTGGTGCAGGATGAGTACACTCACCTCAATTACGGACAGCAGTGGCTCAAGGCCAACCTCGAGGCTGCCCGCCAAGAGCTGGAGGCGGCTAACCGGGCCAATCTTCCCCACGTGCGGCGGATGCTGGAGCAGGTGGCCGAGGACGCCGGCGTTCTTCACATGGACAAGGAGGACCTGATGGCCGACTTCATGACCTCTTATCAAGAGGTTCTCACCGAGATTGGTTTCAGCTCCAGGGAGATCGCCCGGATGGCCACAGCAGCACTGCTGGGTTGAGTGGCCCTCACCCATGGCAAGATGAGCTTCCTGCCTGGTCCGGCGGTTCCCATCCCTTAAGGTTTGATCGTCATGTTTGGCTTGATCGGTCACTCCACCAGCCTTGATGCCGCTCGATCCATGGCCACCAGCCTCGGCTTTCCGGAATACGCCGAGGGCGATTTCGAGATGTGGTGTGTCGCCCCGCCCCAGTTGGTTGAAACGGTCACGGTGACCAGCCCCACCGGCCAGGTCATTGAGGGTGCCTACATCGATTCGGTATTTGTGCCGGAGATGTTGAGCCGCTTCAAGACGGCCAAGCGCAAGGTGCTTAGCGCCATGGAGCTCGCTCAGAAGAACGACATCGCGATCACGGCCCTCGGTGGCTTCACCTCGATCATTTTCGAGAACCTCAACCTGCTCAAGGAGCAGCAGATTCGAAACACCAAGCTGCAGTGGGAGCGGTTCACCACGGGCAACACCCACACCGCCTGGGTGATCGCCCAGCAAGTTGTGCACAACGCGCCGCGGCTTGGTATCAATTTGTCCAACGCCAAGGTCGCGGTGGTGGGAGCCAGCGGCGATATCGGCAGCGCGGTGTGCCGCTGGCTGCAGCGCCAGGGGGTGGGGGAACTGTTGCTGGTGGCCCGACGGCCCCAGCCGCTGCTGGATCTCCAGGCGGAGCTGGGTTCCGGCCGGGTGCTGGAGCTCAATGAGGCACTAGCCGAAGCCGATGTGGTGATCTGGGTGGCAAGTCTTCCCCAGGGTCTCAGCATCGATGCCGACCTGCTGCCCAGGCCCTGTTTGATGATCGACGGGGGTTACCCCAAGAATCTCGATTCCCGCTTTGCCGGCGACGGAGTGCATGTGATCAAGGGCGGCATCGTGGAGTTCTGGCAGGATCTCGGATGGCAGATGATGGAGATGGCCGACATGGCCAATCCCAGGCGCCAATTGTTCGCCTGTTTTGCGGAAGCCATGCTGCTGGAATTTGAAGGAATCCACACCAATTTCAGCTGGGGCCGCAACAACATCACCCTGGCCAACATGGATCGCATCGGTGAAGCCTCCCTGCGCCATGGTTTCCGGGCTCTAGCCCTGGAACCGATTCAGGCGGCCAGCCTCGTGCCCGCCTGAATCCCAACCCCAACCCCTGCCGCACTGATCCGCCACCTGCGATCCTGAACATCACCTTGTCTACGCCCATGGTCCGCCGCGCCCTCCTGGATTTCGAGAAGCCGCTGGTGGAACTCGAGGAGCAGATCGAGCAGATCCGGCAACTGGCCCGGGATTCCGAGGTCGATGTGAGTCAGCAGCTGCTCCAGCTCGAAACCCTGGCCACCCGGCGCCGTGATGAGATCTTCCGCTCGCTCACGCCGGCGCAGAAGATCCAGGTAGCGCGTCACCCCCAACGCCCGAGCTGCCTCGATTACATCCAGTTGATCACCGAAGCCTGGGTTGAGTTGCATGGCGACCGACGCGGTTCTGATGACAAGGCTCTCGTGGGGGGGGTCGGTCGCATCGGCGATCAGTCCGTGGTGCTGCTGGGCCACCAGAAGGGCCGCGACACCAAGGAGAACGTGGCCCGCAATTTCGGCATGGCCTCACCGGGGGGGTATCGCAAGGCGCTCCGCCTGATGGAGCACGCTGATCGTTTCCGGCTTCCGATCATCAGCTTCATCGACACTCCCGGTGCCTATGCGGGGCTTCTGGCCGAGGAGCAGGGTCAGGGCGAGGCGATCGCCGTGAACCTGCGGGAAATGTTTCGGCTGCGGGTGCCGATCATCGCCACGGTGATCGGGGAAGGGGGCTCCGGAGGGGCCCTCGGCATCGGTGTCGCCGACCGGCTCTTGATGTTCGAGCACAGTGTCTACACCGTGGCCAGTCCCGAGGCCTGTGCCTCGATCCTCTGGCGGGATGCCGCCAAGGCTTCGGTCGCCGCCGAAGCCCTCAAGATCACTGGCCCCGACCTGCTCCAGCTCGGTGTGATCGATGCCGTGCTCCCCGAGCCCTCCGGGGGCAACCACTGGGCCCCCCTCCAGGCGGCGGAAACCCTGAAGGAGGCGATCCAGGCGAATCTTGCCGAACTTAGCGCCCTCAGCGAAACCCAGAGGATCGAGAGCCGCTACTCCAAGTTCCGGCAGATGGGCCGCTTCCTTGACGCAGCCGCCACGGAGCACGCCCGAATTGCTTAAGGTTTTAGAACCTATGCCCGTTTCGACGTGGCCGCCATCGTGCTTACCGGACCACCGAGTGGGATGCTCTTCTGCGCCCCCCCGGATCAGACCCCAAGCCCTGGCGGGAAGAATGGCCCGAAGCATGGCCCGATCAATCCGACTTCCCAGCCGCCCGCAGCCAACGGCCGCTCATTGGGATGTAGGGCGGGATCCATACCCAGTGTGCGGAGACCACACCACTTCGGCGTCATGAACCTGTAAACAGTTGCTGTGATCGGCGTGCCATGCTCAATCCGAGCAGGCTGCCGTTGTCCTGCTGTTCCTTGCGCAGCAGCCCTCCATTCCTTTCGTGGAGGTTCCCCCTGAAGCCGATAGCCGGCCCCCTTGGACACCCATGACCTCCACGTTCCCGACACAGATCACTGCCGTGACCGTTCCGGCAGCGCCTCCCCCGAACGGCCTTGGGGCCGCTGGCGGTTCGGCCACCCAACTGCCCATCAGTGCCCGCCTGAGGAAGCGCCTCCAGGAGGCGAAGGCTCCGTTTCTGGCGAATGACAACATCTCGGCCCATCTGCGGGAAGGTGAGATGGACCAACTCGAATCCGAAGTTACCGACAAGGTTCGGGAGCTTCTGCGCAGCCTGGTGATCGATATTGAAAACGACCACAACACCGCTGAAACTGCTGAGCGTGTGGCGCGGATGTATCTGCACGAGGTGTTCAAGGGTCGCTACCAGGAGCAGCCGAAAATCGCTTCCTTCCCTAATGTGAAGAAGCTTGACGAAATTTATACCGTAGGACCGATTACTGTGCGTTCGGCTTGTTCGCATCATCTTGTTCCCATTCTCGGCAGTTGCTGGATCGGCATCAAGCCGGGCGTGAGGGTGATCGGCCTCTCCAAGTTTTCCCGGGTGGCCGAATGGGTCTTCTCGAGACCCCATATTCAGGAAGAGGCCGTTTTGATCTTGGCCGATGAGATTGAGCGTCTTTGTGAGCCGGAGGGCCTGGCCATCCTGGTGAAGGCTCAGCATTACTGCATGAAGTGGCGAGGCGTGAAGGAACCCCAGACCACCATGGTCAATTCGGTGGTTCGGGGTGATTTCCGCCGTGATCCAAACCTCAAGGCCGAGTTCTTTGAGTTGGTTAAGCAGCAGGAATCGGTGCTCGGCTACTGAGCATCCACACCACCAGCTTCAGCAAGACGAGGCTGGTGGTTACGGACCGCCCGCACCAAGGCTTCCACTCGGGCAAGATTCTTCACGCCTGGGGCATCCTCCACCCCGCTGGAGGCGTCGAATCCATCGGGATTCACAGCTCCTGATAAGGAAGCCATCCGCTCCGGGGTAATCCCGCCCGCCAACCACCAGGGTTGCTCACAGTTGAAATCCCGCAGCCATTCCAGCGGGATCCGGTGACCGGTGCCGCCCAGTTGGCTGCTCACCCAGGCATCCAGCAGCAGGGCATCCACCACGGAGGCGAAGTGGGGCACCTGCAGCAGATCTCCGGGCTCCCGGATGCGCAGCGCCTTCCAGAGCAGGATTCCTTTGGGCAGCCTTCGCCGCAGCTCCAGGCAGCGCTCCACGGTTTCATTGCCATGGAGCTGAACCACGTTGTGCCCTCCCGGGCCCGGTTCCAGCTGGGGGATCTCCTCCTCGGCGGGATCCGCCACCACCAGCACCCTGAGGCAATCCCGCTTCGTCGAGGCCACGGCACCAAACAGGGGCGCTCGGCGTGCAGGCTCCAGCCAGCGGGGAGAGCTCGGTACCCCGATCACCCCCACCGCATCCACCGCCAGCGCGGCCACGGCTGCCGCCTGGTCGGGCTGCCTCAGGCCACAGATTTTCAGGAGGGGAGGCGCCATGGCGACCGACCGGATGGCTGCCTTTCTAAGATCACCACACGAGGGTACCGACCGGGCAACCTCACGCCCTTATGGGGCCCTTTGCGGCCTTTTACGGCAGCACCAACGGGTCTCCCAGTTCTCTGACATTCCAGGCTCCCAGCCAGCACCGATCCCATGGCTAATCAGCGTGAGAGGCAGAACCGTGGGTGAGGGCTGGCAGCTTTTGCGGGTCCGCGGCATCCCCCTGCGCATCCATCCAACTTGGTTTTTGATCCTGTTCGCGGCCACCCTGGCCTTCGAGCGGCACTACCGCCTGATCCTGGCCACCACCCTTCCGGAGGGCGGCCTCTGGCTGGTGGCCCTGGCCACGGCCCTGCTGCTGTTTGTTTCAGTGGTGCTCCACGAACTTGGCCACGCCTTTGTGGCCCTCAGCCAGGGCGTGAGGGTGCGCAGCATCACCCTGTTCCTGCTGGGTGGCGTCGCCAGCGTCGAACGCGAATGTCCCACGGCCCTCGGCGCTCTCGCTGTCGCCTTGGCCGGTCCGCTGGTGAGCCTGGCGCTGGCTGTTGCACTCTTGGCCGCTGTGCATCCAGCCGCCCACCAATCCGCGGTGCTGGGCGAGATGGTCACCCAGCTGGGGTTGCTCAACCTGGTTCTTGCCCTCTTCAATCTTCTGCCCGGCCTGCCCCTCGACGGCGGCCTGGTGGTGAAAGCCCTTGTGTGGCAGGTCACCGGCAGCCGGCGGCGGGGCCTCGTGGTGGCCAATGGCTGCGGCCGCTTCCTCTCCTTCCTCGCGCTTGGCCTGGGATCCGTGCTGTTGCTGCGCGGTGGTGGCCTGAGCGGAGCATGGCTGATGTTGCTCGGTTGGTTTGGCCTTGGGGCCGCGCGCAACCAGAGCCAGGTTCTGCAGGTTCAGCAGGCGCTCCGTGAGATCCGGGTGAAGGATGTTTGCCGCCGCCGCTTCCGGGTGCTGGAGGCCTCGACCACCTTGCGTCAGCTGAGCCGGCTCGAACCGATCACCCCCGGAGGCCTCGCCGCTACCAGCCTCGATCCGGTCCGCCCCCCCGAGACCGGTCCCGCCTCCAGGCCGGCTTCCGCCACGGTCGATCCTCTTGCGGACTGGCTGCTCGTGTGTGATCGAGGTCGCTGGCGGGGGGTCATTGATCCCTCCATCCTCCAGGAGCTGCCCGTGCAGCGCTGGGACAGCGAAGCGGTGGGGGATCACATTCATCCCCTTGCCGCCCTACCTACGATCGCCGAATCGGCCCCCCTCTGGCAGGCGGTGCTGCAGATGGACCAGCCCGAGCGGCCCCGCCTCCTCGTGCTCGGCCCTGCCGGTCTGCCCTCCGGAACTCTGGAACGCCCCGAGGTCGCTGAGGCCGTGCTCAAGAAGATCGGCCTCCGCCTCCCCAGCCAGCTGCTGGCCACGGCCCGGGAGCAAAATGGTTACCCACTGGGACTGGCCCTGGCCCAGGTGGTTCGTTCGATGCTTGCTGCCGGTGAGGTGCAGTTGCCTGAGGGCCTGGTCGCCGAAGGAACTCCCCCGCCCTCAGCCACCGGACCTTGAGCCTGGATCCCTATCCGTCGCATGGGGAGCTCTCCCCATGCGTCTTGGCCGCCACCCCGGTCCACTCCTCCGGGGTGAGATCCCTGAGAACCAGGCTCACCCCACCGCGGCCAAGGGGCAGGCACCGGGCGGCCGAACGGAGCAGCAGGGCCTCTAGGTCATCGAATCCCAGCGGCAGGGCGGGCAGTAGCGGAGGCTCCTCTCCAAAGATCCGCTCCCAGAGCTCTGCCTGGGGGGTGATCAGGATGCTTCCGTGCTGGAGCAGGCAGCCGCCCCGCCAGAGCTGGGCACTGCCGATCCGCTTGCTGCCGTCGGTATGGATGAGATCGGCGCTGGTGCTCGTGGCGAAGCAGCTGCTCCGGTCCCGGCTGGGGGCGCTTTGCCCGGGCTGCAGCGGCAGGCCGAGGTCGCTGAAGGCCCGGCAGAGCCAGCCGCAGCAGCGCCCGTAGACGGATGCCCTCGGGCCTGGGGCCGCCGGCCAGATCAGGGCATAGGAGAGGTCTCCCCCATGGAGCACGGCACGCCCGCCAGTGGGTCGTCGCACCAGATCGAAAGCCCCACTTCTGGCCAGCTCCTGCCAGTGGGTGGGCAGGGCCTTCTGGTGGAAACCCAGTGAGAGGGTGGGCCGGGACCAGCGATAGAGGCGGAGCACCGCACCAGCGCCTGGATCGGCGCAGGCCTGAGCGTGGAGCTGCCCATCGATTGCCATCTGCCAGGCGCCCGGCAGGGTGTGCGTGGGGATCCAGCGCACCACCGCGGCTGGCCGATGGGGCTGAGGGCTTGGCCTGAGGGGCTGCAGCACGGAGGATCAGCCTTCGGCCGGCGGAGGTGCGGCGGCCGACCAGAAGAGGGGATCCAGCTCAAATCCCAACACCGCCGCCATCTGAGCGAGGCCCTGGCGGCAGGGAACCCCCGCCTCCGCCGACCAGCCATCGAGCCAGAAGAGCCGGTGGGTGATCCACAGATCCAGGCTCTCCGGGGCGAAGCGGATGCCCTCGCTGCGGCTGAATCCGTGGGGCAGCAGCATCGCCACATGGCGGGTGAGGGTTCCCCGACTGCGTTCGAGCACCAGGGGCAGCCAGGGGTTCAGGGCATCGGCGCGCAGACTCCAGAGCCGTACCTCGGGCACTTCCGAGAGTTCGCGGGGATCGTCGTCGGCCCGAGGCCAGAGCAGCTCAAGCTCCAGCTGGCCCGCCATCGCCACCAGGGACTCCACGCTGGCGGCCTGCAGGGGAGCCAGGGGGGAGAGATCAAGCTCCCGGATCTGCCGGGTGGTGATGGAAAGCGCCAGGAAAGGCGGCTCCGCAGCGTTGGGGGCCATCAAGAGCTGTGACAGGGCAGGGGCAGGATGTGGACCGTAGCGAGCCCAGCGGGAAGAATGGTGCCGTTGCATTTGCCCAGCCGGACCATGATCAACCAGACCGAAGTGCTCATCGCTCTGGTGGTGGCCGCCCATGCGGGCGTTCTGGCCGTACGCCTGGCCTTCAGCCTCTACAAGGCCTGAAGATTGAGCCGCCGCCTTGGCAACCCCTGGTCGGACTGCTACAAGCGGTGATCGCCACTGAGTTCCAAGCCAGTGCTTCCTTTCCGTTTGCCCAGCCGTTCCACCGCCTCCTCAGGTGGCCAGCCTGAACGCAGCCAGCGTCGGCAGTCCGGTGCGTCGGGCTCCCGCTCAGCAACGGGTTCACGCTCAGCAACGGGTTCCCGCTCAGCAAACAGTGGAGTCTCCGGCCGATCCCGGCCCACCGACACCGGTCCGCAGGAGCGGGAACGTCGGGCGGCTCCTGGACCCGCTTTTGGTGCACCCGAGCAGGCCGGCCGTGCTCGCCGGAGCAGGGACAATGGCTCGGATTCCCGTCGTGCCGCTGGTGCCGCCGCCGCCTCGGTCACCGCCGCCTCGTTCGGAGCCGAGAGAGTCGGCCGTTCCGGTGCTTGGGCGGCGCCCGACCTCTTCAGCGCTTCAGCCACCGGATCTCCGGATCCCCTTCCCCGCCCACAGGCAGCGGCTCCCGCTGGTGTTGGCGTGTTCGGAACCGATGGCCATCTGCTGGCCATCACCCAGGAACGGCGTGAGCTGGTCTGCAGCGTGATCGGTCTGATGGTCAAGCTCGGACTGGTGGCGGTGGCCGGAGTGAGCCTGGTTCGCCTGGCTGGGGCCTACCAGCAGCGCATGGAACGCAATGGCGAGATCGTGGCCGTGCTCGAGCTTGAACAAGCCCGCCTGGCCCGCGCCCGCGAACGCTTTGACCAGCTGTTCATGGTGGCTGGGGAGCAACGGCTGATCCGTGAGCAGAGCCAGTGGATCGCCCCGAACCGCTTGCGGGTCGTCTGGCAGACGCCCCCAACGCCCCACCCCCCATCCCCCTCCCATCCCTAGGTGGCCTTCCTTGCCTGACGCCATGGTTCCAGCTTCCGCTGCCCTGTCCACCGCGGCCTCCTCTGGGGCCATCGGCACCCCCGGCACGGTGCTGATCACCGGAGCCTCCTCCGGGGTAGGACTGTTCGCTGCCAAGGCCCTGGTGGACCGCGGCTGGCATGTGGTGATGGCCTGCCGCGACACCGACAAGGCTCGCAGGGCCCAGGCGGCCCTCGCCATCCCCGCTGAGAGGGTGACCCATCTGCAGGTGGATCTTGGTGATCTTGGGAGCGTCCGCCAGTTGGTGGATGCTTTTCATGCCTCCGGCCGGCCCTTGGATGCCCTGGTGGTGAACGCGGCGGTCTATCTGCCAAGGCTGAAGCAGCCCGAGCGCTCGCCCCAGGGCTACGAGATCTCGATGGCCACGAACCACCTCGGCCATTTCCTGCTGATTCACCTCCTGCTCGACGATCTCAAGCGCTCCAGCCATCCCTCCCGCCGGCTGGTGATCCTCGGCACGGTGACGGCCAACTCCAAGGAACTGGGCGGCAAGATCCCCATCCCCGCCCCCGCTGACCTGGGTGATCTGGCGGGCTTCGCCGCCGGCTTCAAGGCGCCGATCGCCATGGCCGATGCCAAGCCCTTCAAGCCCGGCAAGGCCTACAAGGACAGCAAGCTCTGCAACATGATCACCACCCAGGAGCTGCATCGCCGCCTCCATGGCGACACAGGCATCGTGTTTACCTCGCTCTATCCAGGCTGTGTGGCTGATTCTCCCCTGTTCCGCAACACCCCGGCGGCCTTCCGCACGATCTTTCCCTGGTTCCAGAAGAACATCACCGGCGGTTACGTGAGCCAGGCCCTAGCCGGCGAGCGAGTGGCGGAGGTGGTAGCTGATCCAGCCTTCGCCGTTTCCGGCGTCCACTGGAGCTGGGGGAACCGCCAGAGCAAGGGGGGCAAGCAGTTCAGCCAGGAGCTCTCCGACAAGGCCAGCAATCCCGAGACCGCCCGGCGGATGTGGGATCTTTCGCTGCAGCTGGTGGGTTTGGCCTGACCAGGCTTGTGCTTCAGGTTCTCAGGAAGCGTTAAGACTGCTTTTCAGCCTGTGGAGCCGGAACACCACAAGCCGGCCTGGCTGCTATCAAGTCGTTAGTCGTTTCTACGAACCGATGTCCCGCTCCCTGCGCTGGGGGATCGGCCTGCTGCTCGTCGCAGGTCTGCTCCTTGGCGCATTCTTCTTTCTGCCCTTCCGCTCCTGGCTGCCCGGGGGCACCGTGGGCGACATCGCCACGCGAGAGGTGGTGAACGGCACGCTCTTCAATCGCCTGTTCCCCAAGCCCCAGACCGGAGAGCAACTCGTCTTCACCCAGGAGAAGCGGGGCTTCAGCCAGGCCCGCCTGAAGCAGGGAGCCGAAGTGCGTGCCCTGCTCTCGATTTCGGATGTGGCCAGCTCACCAGCCAGCCGCAACAAGTTCACCCACACCGAGGAGCGAATCCAATCCTGGCCGCTGGTGGACCAGGGCAGCCAGGCCAGTGCCTTGCTCGTGGCCGATCGCTTCCAGGTGAAGGTGATCGGCCAGGGGAGTGGACTGGATGCGCAGCAGCGCCATGAGTTGCTCGGGGCCTTCGATCTGGCGGCCCTGGCGGCCCTGAGCCCGGAGGCTGTTCAGGCCCCGGCGATTGCGCCGGGTCGTCAGGCTCTGCCCCCCGGCCGGCAGTCCCCGCTGCGGTTTCCATTTCCCGGCCTGAAGCGGCAGGCACCCCAGGCCCAGCCTTCGCAGGCCCGGATTCCCCAGCCCGCCGCCAATCGCAAGCCCTCCATCTTCAATCGCGCCAACGCCGCCCTGGAGCCCGCCGCATGAGCGCCACCGTTCTCGAACGCCTTGAGCGTCTCCCCCGCCGCAATCTCACCGTGCTGGCCCTGAAGGGTGTCAGCACCCTCGTGCCCGGGGGCTGGCAGAACCAGACCAATCCCGAGGCGCTGATCAGCGATGTGCTGGGCAGCGATGACCCTGAACTGGTGCAGCAGGTGCGGGCCCGCGCCGATGAACTCAGCCGGGCCCGCCATGAGGGGTACCGCCGCGCCCTGAGTCTTTACGACGCCGTGAACCGCTCCCAGAAGGCCGCAGGCGGTCTGCGGGTGCTGGCCAATGTGGCCGGCGCCCTGCCGCTGGTGAAGCGTCTGGCGGTGCTCACCCCCGCCAGCCAGACCCTCCAGGCGGTGGATCTGAGCCTCAAGGTGGCCGCCGAGATGCTCGCCTTCACCCAGGTGAATGGCCTTCCCGGCGACAGCTTCGCCGCCTTCGGCGATTCCCTGCGGGAGTACACGGGCGAGGCGCGGGTGCGGATGGCGGCCCTGGTGTGTTTCGATGCCCTCATGCCCCTGGGCGACAACGCTCTGCACCGTCTCGATGGCCTGCTGGGCCAGGTTGGAAGCCGCGAACTGCATCAACTGCCCTCCTACGCCGGTATGGCCTCCCTGCTGCCGGGTCGGGGCGACGCCGCCCACCTCAGCTTTGTGCGTCGCGGGGTGGACCAATGGCTTGGCTGGGCTGATGGCTTCGTGGGTGATCTGGGGCTGAGCGGCCAGCGGGCCGTGCGAGCCCTGGAAACCACGATCGGCCCTTGGCACGGGGGCATGGAGCAGTTGGCCACCTTCCTGGATGCCTTCACCGACACCTATTCCCATACCGGCGTGCAGGCGGTGGCCCGGCGCCTGGTGGAGAGGGCGGCGGCGGAGATCTGATCGCGGCTCGACATGCAGTCCCGGGCCTGGCTCCGGCCTGGGGTCTCGCTGTCCTGACACCGGTTGGAGCTGAAATCGATGCGGGAAGGCCCGGCGCCAGCCAGACTCCCCGCACTGCTGCAGACAACCAACATGCGCTGGTCTGACGGACGCCGGAGTGACAACGTGGAGGACCGCCGCGGGATGGGAGCCCCCGCCGTGGCCGGTGGCGTGGGCCTGGTGGGCATTCTTCTGGCGATCGCCGTGGCCTTGCTGGGCGGCGACCCCTTTGTGGTGCTCCAGCAGTTCTCCGGTGGCGGCAATCCGTTCGGACCTGCGCCCGCCCAGGTGAGCCGGCAGCGCCAGAAGGCTCCAGCCGATGACAAGATGGCCGATTTCGTTTCGGTGGTGCTGGCTGACACCGAGGACACCTGGAAGAAGGAATTCCGCGACAATGGCGGCACCTATCGCTCGCCCACGCTGGTGATTTTCGATGGGGTGGTGGCCTCGGCCTGTGGCCAGGCTGCCGGCGCGACGGGCCCCTTCTATTGCCCTAATGACGAAAAGGTGTATATCGACCTGGCTTTCTATCGCCAGTTGCGCCAGCAGATGGGAGCCCCGGGTGATTTCGCCCAGGCCTACGTGATCGCCCATGAGATCGGGCACCACGTGCAGCACCAACTCGGGATCGATCAGCAGGTGCAGAAAATGCAGCGGCGCCTGCCCCAGGCTCAGGCCAACCAGCTCTCCGTTCGGCTTGAACTCCAAGCCGATTGTTTCGCCGGCGTGTGGGCCCATCGCAGCGCCACCCAGCGCCAGACCCTGGAGGAGGGAGACATCGAGGAGGCCATCAACGCGGCCGGGCGCATCGGCGACGATACCCTGCAGCGCCAGAGCACCGGCCGGGTGCGGCCAGATAGCTTCACCCACGGCAGCTCGGCCCAGCGGCAGCGCTGGTTCACCAAGGGCCTGCAAAGTGGTGACATGAACCAGTGCGACACCTTCAACACCAATCAGGTGTGAGGCTCTCGATCAATCGAAACCGAGCAGGTCGAAGATATCGCGATCCTTGAGCGATTCGGCCTCGAGGGGCTTCACATCTTCGAGCATGGTGCGGGCCAGATGGAGATATTCCTGCTGCACCTGCTCCACCTCAGGGCTGGCTTCCATTTCGAAGATGGTGCACTTCTTGAGGCGCGAGCGGCGGATGGCGTCGACGTCGCGAAAGTGGGCCATGGTGCGCAGGCCGGTGCGCTCGTTGAACTTGTCGATCTGATCGGTGTCCTTGGAGCGGTTGGCGATCACGCCGCCGAGGCGCACCTTGTAGTTCTTGGCCTTGGCGTTGATCGCCTGCATGATCCGATTCATGGCGAAGATCGAATCGAAATCGTTCGCCGTCACGATCAGGCAGTAGTGGGCGTGCTGTAGGGGAGCAGCGAAGCCGCCGCACACGACATCACCCAGCACATCGAAGATCACCACGTCGGTGTCTTCGAGCAGGTGGTGCTCCTTGAGCAGCTTCACCGTTTGGCCGGTCACGTAGCCGCCGCAGCCGGTGCCGGCCGGTGGGCCCCCCGATTCGACGCACATGACGCCGTTGTAGCCCTCGAACACGAAATCTTCGGGGCGGAGCTCTTCGGTGTGGAAGTCCACGGTTTCGAGGATGTCGATCACCGTGGGCACCATCTTCTTGGTGAGGGTGAAGGTGGAATCGTGCTTGGGATCACAGCCGATCTGCAGCACCCGCTTGCCCAGCTTCGAGAAGGCGGCCGAGAGGTTGGAGGAGGTGGTGGATTTGCCGATGCCGCCCTTGCCGTAGACGGCGATCACCAGGGCGC
>Ga0207941_1000020_pt1 | contig 55876 bp, 57 predicted proteins | sample LakMenEpi13Sep12_FD_150695 | JGI IMG/M metagenome (GOLD analysis project Ga0207941, IMG submission 150695) | Freshwater microbial communities from Lake Mendota, WI - 13SEP2012 deep hole epilimnion (SPAdes) | ecosystem: Environmental > Aquatic > Freshwater > Lake > Epilimnion/Euphotic zone ...
GGGGCCGCCGGTGTCGCCGCGGCTGGCGGGCTGGCGGCGGGCGGAGCGGCTGCGGCGGCTGCGATACCGGCGGGTGGCGCCTGGGAGCCCGAAGAACCCGAGACCCTCCTGGTGCCTCTCACCCGCCCGCGGACGCCACGCGGTGCGGCAGCCGCCGGCCCGAGCTTCCCGGCGGCCCCCGAAACGGCTCGCTTCGACGGGGCTGGCGCCGAGGCCGATGCCCCCGAAACGGCTGGCTCAGCTGCTCTCCTCGATGGGGAACCTCTGGCGAGGGACTCTTCATAGATCATTCCCTCCACCACTGATCCCTTCCTGACGGATCGCGGTGGATCGCTCCGCAGCCCTCCCTGCTGCAGGCAAGGGCAGTGCAGGCAAGCGCCCCTGGATGCTCCCGCGGCAGGGGGCTACGCCGCAGGGACAGCGCCATCAGGCCAAGCGAAAACCCCCGGGAATCAAGACTCCCAGGGGCTGCATTGTCTGTTTGTGGTGTGGCGAAACGGCTTGTGGTGTGGTGAAACAGCGCTGCGGATCAGTCGTCGTAGACGCGGCACTCGGGCGCTTCCGGGTTGAGGTCGCAGTAGACCTCAAGGGGGGAGGGATCGTGGCTGTCTTCGGGGTGGTGGGTCTTGTATTCCTCCAGGCCCTTCAGCTCTTCCTCGAGGTGGCGAACCTTGCCGAGGTTGCCTTCCGCTTTGGCGGACTCAATCTCAACGAGGTCCTTCTTGATGTGGTCGTCAATGGTTTTCATGAATAACCGGCCGAACACGGCCGGAGCTCACCGGCCACACCATACGGGCGCTTCCCGTCGCTTGAGACCGTCCTGTGCGCTCCTGCTGATCTGGCACGCCCGGGTCCGCCATCGGGCCCTGGCTCAGTTCGGCCGTTCGCTGAGTTCCAGCCAGCGCTCCTCGGCGCTGTGGATCCGCTCCACCAATTCCGCCAGCTCATGGGTGAGGGTCTCCATCTGTCCGTAGTCGCCGCCGCTGGGATTGGCGAGGCTCGTTTCCAGGCTGCCGCGGCGTTCCTCCCAGAGGGGCAGGTCCCGTTCGATCGATTCGAGTTCCCGGTTTTCCTTGAAGCTGCGGCGGCGGGGTGGGGTTGGCTTGGCCGTTGGACGGTTGTTGCTGCTGGGAGCTGGGGCTGATCCGGTCTGGGCCGCTCCCCCGGCTGGCCGGCCCGCGGCAGCCTGCTGGCGCTCGAGGTAGCTGCTGTAGTTCCCTTCGAACCGCTCAAGCTGTCCATCGCGGAAACAGAAAAGGCGATCCACGGTGCGGTCGAGGAACCAGCGGTCGTGGGAGACCACCACCACGCAGCCGCGGAAATCCTCGAGGAAGTCCTCCAGCACCCCGAGGGTGTTCACGTCGAGGTCGTTGGTGGGCTCATCGAGCAGCAGCACATTCGGCGCCTCGATCAACAGCCGGCACAGGTGCAGCCGCCGCCGCTCGCCGCCCGAGAGCTTCGCCACCGGCTGGTGCTGCTGGGCCGGCGGAAACAGGAAGCGCTCCAGCAGCTGGGAGGCGCTGAGTTCCACCCCATCCACCTCCACCCGGCTCGCGGCCTCTTGCACAACATCGATCACCTTGCGCTGGGCCCGGTCGGCCAGCAGCACCTCGCTGTGCTGGTCGAAGTAGGCGAGTTTCACGGTGGACCCCAGCTCCAGTGTTCCGGCGCTGGGCATCCGGCGGCCGGCGATCACCTCCAGCAGGCTGGATTTGCCCACGCCGTTGGGGCCGATGATCCCCACCCGGTCTTCGGGGCTGAAGTCGTAACTGAAGTCGCGCAGCAGCAGGCGGGGACCTGGATTGTCAGGCCCGGGGTGTGGAGCCTCTTCTGGCGGTTCGGCTGGTCCCTCGGGGCGGCCGGGCCTAGGTCCTGAGGCATCCCCGCCCGGAGGGCTGGCCGGCACCCCCACGCACAGCCCTGCGGCCGTGATCGCCTGCTTGCCGATTCTTCGCGCCGTGGAGGTCAGGCTCACCTGGCCCTTCGCCTGGCGGGTGGGGGCCTCGCGCATCGCCTCGATCCGCTGCAGACGGGCCTTCTGCTTGGTGCTGCGGGCCTTCGGGCCCTGGCGCAGCCAGGCCAGTTCCCGCCGCAGGCTGCCGCGGAACTTGGCGGCGCTCGCCTGCTCGGAAGCCTCCTCCTCGGCCCGCCGTTCCAGATAGGTGGCGTAGTTGCCCTCGTAGGGCCGGGCCTCGCCCCGCTCCACCGCCACGATCCGCCGTGTCACCCGGTCGAGCAGGTAGCGGTCGTGGGTGACCAGCACCAGGGCGCCGGCGAAGCGATCCAGCCAGCCCTGCAACCATTCCACCCCTTCGGCGTCGAGGTGGTTGGTGGGTTCATCGAGCAGTAGCACCTCCGGTTGGGCAACCAGGGCCGCCGCCAGGGCCACCCGGCGCCGATTGCCCCCCGAAAGCTCCCCCACCCGCCGGCCCAGCAGCTCCGAACCGCCACCGATGCCGAGCCGCTCCAGCACCTCGCGGCAGTCGCGCTCCAGGTCCCAGGCGTTGCAGCTGTCCATCCTGTGGTTGCAGGAGCTGAGCCGGGCCAGCAGGGTGTCGCTGGCGGGATCGGCGGCCAGGGCCAGGCTGAGTTCTTCGTGTTCCCGCAGCAGCGCCAGCCGTTCGCCGCCGGCGGCGAAGACCTCCTCCAGCACCGTGCGGGCCGGATCGAGGTCGGGCTCCTGATCCAGCAGCACCACATTGAGCTTGCTGGAGCAGCGCCGCTCGCCCCGATCGAGGGGTTCACGGCCGGCCAGCACCCGCAGCAGGGTGCTCTTGCCCGCCCCATTCGGTCCGATCAACCCCAGCCGCTCGCGGGGACCCACGTGCAGCTCAAGGTCGGAAAACAGGGTGCGGATGCCGTAGTCCTTGCCGGCTCCCACCAGGGAGATCAGGCTCACGTTGCCTCCGTGGACACGGCTGCCGGAGTGACTGCGGCAGCCGGAGTGGACACGGCAGCCGGAGTGGCTGCGGCGGCACCCTGCCGCTGGGCCTCCAGGTGGAGGAACACGCTTTTATCGCCCACATCGGCCGCGGCGGGCATCGGGAACTTGCGCAGGCAGAGCACCAGCAGCAGCACGCTCTCGAGCGTGAGCAGGGTGGCAGTGGTGGTCACCGGCAGCAGGCCGCTGAGCCGGCCCAGCAGGGCCACGGGCAGCAGCAGGGTCACGCCGATCGCCTCGGGCCTGCGGAAGCAGAAGAACTCCTTGAAGCCCACGCCGGTGAGGGCAGCGAAGAAGGGGCCCACCGCCAGGATCCAGAGGGGCTGCTCCCGCAGGGTCTCGCCCATGGATCCCAGCCCCACCCGCTGGGCGAGCAGCAGCCCCCCAAGGCAGCCCGCCAGCCAGAAGAGCTGCAGGGCCCGGTGCAGGGTCCGCAGGTAGATGTGAATCCAGCGCAGGGCCAGGCCGAGGCCGGCGGCCATCAGCAGCAGCCAGGGCCAGAGCAGGGCATCTCCCCCCTGGCGCCAGCTGAGCAGCAGCCCCAGCTGGCCGACGGCCACGGCGGTGAGGGCCAGGCGGTAGCCCAGCACCTCGCGGCGGTCGTGGTCGGTGATCGTGTACGGCCCGAACATGCCGTCGAAGCTGGGATCAGCCGGGCTGGGGAGGCTGCTGCTGGCCACGGGGTCGGCGCGTCTGCCCCCATGCTGACTGAGCGCTGGGAGGTTGGTGATGTCCAGCTCTCGGCCGGTAGTAGAGAGAGGGCCCGCCCTATGGGGTGCGATGGGCGGCACCCAGGGGTGAATCGGCCCTGCGGGGCGGTGCTGGCCGGGCGCCAGCGGAGGGCGTGGCCCGCTCCGCGATTCCGGGGACTTCAGCCCGGTGATGGGGGGGGCTTGCCGGGGAGCGGCAACCCCCCGGGCCCCGCCACCAGGCTGGCCAGATCGGCTCCGGCCGGAATGATGCCGGAGGGGTGCAGCGGAAACAGGCTGCCGAAGTAGTCGCGGCGCCAGGCTTCGGGAAAGCAGCTGGCCGCCACCCCCGGCAGAGAGAAGAAGCGGGCTCGCCATCCCGCCAGGGCTGGAAACTGCCAGAGGGGCCGGCGGCTGCAGCCGAACAGGGGTGCGTACACCAGCTCCAGGCGGATCAGGGTGGGAAACAGCACCACATCGGCCAGGCTGACTTCGGCGCCGCACAACCAGCCCTCCCCGGCGGCGCCGCCCCGTTGCAACTGCTCCTCCAGCGCCTCCAGGGTGCTGAACAACTCCGCCTCGGCCTCGTCGTAGGCGGCCTGGTTCCGCGCGAAGCCGCAGCGGTACACCCCGTCGTTCACGCTGCCCTGCAGTCGTTCCCGCCAGCGCTCGATCGTCTCCCGCTGCGCTGTGGGCCACAGATCGGGCCCAGCGCCGGGCCAGTCGTTGAGCAGCTCAATCAACCGCGCGCTCTCGTTCACCAGGATGCGGCCGTGGCTGCGGGAATACAGCGCCGGCACCGTGGCCGGAGCGCCCGCAGCGCTGCCGCTGGTCCGGTAAAGCTCCGCCAGGGTGGTGCAGCCGGCAAAGGGGGTGGCGAAGCGCCAGCGGCCGGCGGCCGGGTCTGGCTCCACCACCACCAGATCGATGCTGCCCGCTAGGCCCCGCAGGGTCCAGATGAGCCAGGCTCGGTGCGCCCAGGGGCAGCTGCGCCCCACGATCAGCACGTGGCCGGAGGGCGCCGCGGCATCGGCGGGCAGGGAGGGCCGCTCAGCGAAGGCCGCTGCGGGCCGCCGGTAGCGGCCTTCCGCATCGGCCGGACCGAGACCACCCATCAGGGTGAGCCACTGGCCCCGCCACAGGCAGCGGGCCGAGCGCACCAGGGCGGCGGGTGGGGGCATCGCTGGGATTCATTTCGCCTGACTCTGCGTCAGGCTGGGGGCTGTTGGGAGGTGTGGTAAGCGATGGCAGTCGCATCGGGGGCGGATCCGCTGGGGTCAGGCCTGAACGGATCCGCTGCTGAGGGGCCCCAGGCCGGTGCGAAGGGGAAGGTGCTTGTGGTGGCCGGAACCCACGGCAATGAGTGCAATGCCCCCTGGCTGCTCGATGCCTGGGCCCGGTTGCCCGGGCGGCTGGACTCCTCCGGCCTGGCCCTGTGCCCCCTGATCGGTAACCCCGATGCCCTGGCCCAGTCGCGGCGCTATCTCGACCGCGACCTCAACCGCAGCTTCCAACCGGCCCTGCTGGCCGATCCGGCCCGGCAGGAACGGGAGGTGGTGCGCGCCCGCAGCCTGCTGGCCGACCACGCTCCGGAGGCAGCCGATCCGTGCCTGGTGGTGATCGATCTGCACAGCACCACCGCCGCCATGGGTAACTGCCTGGTGGTGTACGGCCGCCGCCCCGCCGATCTAGCTCTGGCCGCGGCGCTTCAGCAGAAGCTGGGGCTGCCCATTTATCTCCATGAGGGCGACCCCCACCAGAATGGCTACCTGGTCGAGGCCTGGCCCTGTGGCTTGGTGATCGAGGTGGGGCCGGTGCCCCAGGGGGTGCTCACCGCCGCGGTGGTCCTGCAGACCGCCATCGCCCTGGAGGCCACCCTGGCGCTGCTGGCCGGGGCCCGGCAGGGAAGGCTGCCCCAGCCCACCCACCTCGTGGTGCATCGCCATCGCCAGAGCCTGGATCTGCCCCGCCATGGCAACGGCAGTCCCGCCGCCGTGATCCATCCCCTCCGCCAGCACCGCGACTGGCAACCCTTGCGGGCCGGTGATCCCCTCTTCCAGGCCACCGATGGCGGCACGATCGCCTACTGCCCCCCGGCCGGCCTGGAGAACCAGCCGGTGTGGCCTGTGTTTATCAATGAGGCGGCCTACGGCGAGAAGGGCATCGCCCTGAGCCTCACCAGCCGCGAACGCTGGCCCGTGCAGCCAAGCTGGACCGAGGACCTCCAGGCCCTGACCTCCGGGCTGCTGCAGGCCTGATCAGCCACAACCGGATCACCCACAAACGGATCACCCACAAACGGATCGGCCACAAACGTATTAGCCGCACACAAAGGTGCTCTGCTCCTTGGTGCAGGGCAGATCGGTGGTGCTGCCATCGGCCCAGTAGATGCGCAGGCGATCGTCCTCGGTGCCGGTGCGCAGCGTGAGCGACTTGATCCGCCCGGATGGAGGTTTTTCCTGGCTGTCCGATCCAGCGTGGCGCTCGCTGGCCAGCTTGTTGAGTCGCTGCTCCAGTTGCTCGATCTTCAGGTTGAGTTGGTCGATCTGCTGGGCCTCCGGGTTGGACCCCTGTTGGCAGCCGGCCAGCGCCATCGCCAGGACCGCCACCACGCCGACCACACCACGGGCAACAGGCTCCGGGCGGCGGGATGTTCGACCTGATGCGGAGTTGCGCGCGGCTTCTCGGTGGGGGCTGCTGCTCAGGCGGGCCATGGTGGGATCGGGGGGTGGGAGTGAACGGACCTCAGGCGGGCTGCTCCCGCATCAGGCACTCGCTGGGGTGGCGCTCAGCCGTCCTCAGCTGGTGGGGCGGCGCCGGCACCAGCCGGAATCGCTCGATCCGATCGCTCTTGCTCCCGTGTAAGGCCAGAAAAGCCTGAATCCGCTGCACGGCGATCTCCGGGCTGGCAAGCCGCAGGGCCCGTGAAGGGTCGGCACTGAAATAGCCGTCCTCGTCGAGCCAGCGCGGGTGACGATGCTCACCGCCGGGCCCACTGCCGGCAAGGGTCACGCTCCAGCGATGAACAGCCGCCATGGATCGCTCCAACTCCTACGGCATCGTGCCGCGCCGCTGGAGTGATGGCCAGGATTCGATGCAGTTTGCAGGCTTTGTAAAGCAAGGGCCTGCCCCACAACCGAGCTTCAGAGGTCGCCGGTGGGGGCTCATGCAAAGCACGGGATAACCGGCCGCGATCTGATCGTCATCCAGGAAGCTCTGGTCGACTGCTCCTCCGAGCCACTCACCACCTCCATCCCCGCACACCTCTGTGCGTGATGTCCGCAGCAGGGCGGAGGCAGGTCTGCTGCAGCGGGCTCAGGGGGCTGGTGGGCGCCTGGAGGTCTGTAGGATGCAACTGGTTCAAAGATTTCTCTCCAGCAACGATTTCTCTCCAACGGGTTCTCTCCACAGGTTCTCACCAAGCGAGCGGTCGTCTTTCTTCAGGGCTTTCGGCGGATCAGGTTCATAGTTTCTCTCTCAGGTTCATGACGATTTACGTGGGCAACCTTTCCTTCGATGCCGAAGCGGAGGACGTCCAGCAACTGTTTGCCGAATACGGCAAGGTCAGCAAGTGCAGCCTCCCCTTGGATCGCGATACCGGCCGCAAGCGCGGTTTCGCCTTCGTGGAGATGGCCAGCGATGCTGAGGAATCCAAGGCCATTGATGAGCTTCAAAACGTCGAGTGGATGGGCCGCGCCATCCGCGTGAACAAGGCCGAACCCCGCACCGGTGGCGGTGGCGGCGGTGGTGGCGGCGGCCGTGGCGGTTACGGCAACGGCAGCTTCGGCGGCGGTGGCGGTTACAACGGCGGCGGCTACGGCAACCGCAACCGCTACTGATCACTCCTTGCCCTTTGGGGCCTGCTTCGGGGTTCCGATCCTGAGCCTCCGATACCAACCCTGCTCCGGCAGGGTTTTTTTATGGCATCCCTTCTGCACCCGGGCGGCGCAAGGTTGGGGCGGGCCGCTGGAGCCGGCCGCAACCAAGGGCCGGCAACCAAGGGCTGGGCGCAAACCAAGGGCTGGGCGCAACGAGAGGGCCGGTCAACCTGCACACCCCCCTGTTGCTCAGCTGATTGCTCAGCTGATTGCTCAGCTGATTGCTCAGCTGATTGCTCAGCTGATGGCGCGGAGCTGTTGCTGCTGGTATTCGCGGCGAAAAAGCCAGAACAGATATTCGGGTGATTTGTAGTTCTTCGGCAGACTGTGATGGAGAATCGCCAGGCGATCCCAGCAGACAGTGCGCTCTATTTGCTTCTGGGTGCAGCCTTCGCGCAGCAATAACCTCATCGCCTTGCAATACATGGGGTATTGCGCTTCTAGCTGACCAATCGTGAGCGGAGGCGTGGTGGATTCAGTCAGGGGTCTGCCCCGAGAATCTCCATCCTAGGCCCCTGCTGCCCCAACCTGTTTAGCGCGGCTTCGCTGGCTGGCCATGGTGGTGAGACGGCCGAGGCTGGGATCCCAGAGGATGTAATTGAAACAGCCCGGAATATCGGAGAGTTTAAGTCTTTCCACTCCTTGAAGTCGATCCGCGTTGCGCTGATTACAGGCCCGTAGGCGATAATTGGGAATCGCCGCACAGAGGTGGTGAATCGCGTGGCAGCCTATATCTGCAGAAAACCAGTTGAGCACCGCTGGCAACTCGAGATCGCTCGTGCCTTCCAGGGCGCCGGCCATCGCATTCCATCCCTCTGTGGTGTGGGCGTAGGAGCCGGGAAAGTTGTGCTGCACGAAGAAGATGCAGATGAAGATGGCGGCACCACAGGTCATCACCGGTGTATAAATCGTCCAGAAGGCGGCGGCACCCACCGTGGCGCCCATGGCCGTCCAAAGCGCGAGCACCGCGAGGTTGTTGAGGAGCAGGTCGTGGAACTCCTCGGGGCTATACCAGTGGCGGCTGTGGTGGGAAGCCAGGATTTCCTGGAAGGAACGATCCGGTGACTCCTGCAGGCTGCGGATGGTGTAGGGCAGCAGGGCCGCAAGGCCGAGCAGCAGAGCTAGCCGCGGTTTGATCACCAGGTAGAAGAAGCCGCCCGGAAAAAGCATCAGAGGATGGCGGAGCCAGGCGTATTGGCGCTGCTGACTGGGGTTCAGGCGGGCAAAGGCTTCGGTGCTCACCAGGGCGGAAGGTCCCTGGTACTTCTCCCAGTCGCCGTTGTGGCGATGGTGATATTCGTGGCCCCGGGACCAGGGCAACTGGGGGATGCCACTCACCACCCCGAGCAGGAAGCCGCACCAACGGTTGGCACGGCGATTGCGGAACAGTGAATGGTGGCCGCAGTCGTGCATCAGGGAGAAACAGCGGGCCAGGAAGAGCACCTGCAGGGCGATCACGGGCAGGAGCAGCCACGGGGATCGATGCAGCAATTCCAGGCCTAGCCACCACAGCAGCCCATAGGGCACAAGGGTGTTGAGGATCTGCCAGGTTGCCAGCCGATTGGAGCTGGCCATGAACGGACGCAGGTCGAAGTCCCTACGGCCTAGCGGTTCGGGGGCCGTCGGCCGATAGCTGGCGGCCTGGCCTGGCGAGGTCGGGGACGAGGCCCCTTCCCGGGGGAGCGAAACGGTCAAGGAAGGCAGGGTTGGGGGGTCATGGCACGGAAGAATCGTTGGGTGTTGCGGTGACCCTAGGCGGGGCAATCCCATCGATCAGTGGGCCAGCCAACCTAAGCCGGTCGGCTGGCTGACCAACCGATCAGGTTCCTGGTGGCGGCGGCTTCCAGGCCTTGGGCAGTGGCATAGGGCTTAAAACTGCGCCATGGCCCGGATCTTGGCCAATTTTGCATCTGCGAGACCCTCGAGCTCGGCCAGATCCAGCAGCTTGTCTTTTACAAGGCTGGCAAAAAGGAAGAGGATCGGCTGGGGCCGGAAATCAAAACGACCTTCGATGCGGTGGCGCTGGATGCTCAGATAGTCGTGAAGTTGCCAGAGAGCCCCGGCAGAATCAACGAGCGCCGCCTGGAGCTGAATCTCGATGATCAGACTGGCGAGGGCCCGGCTGTGGGCCGTGTCGTAGGCCGTTCGCGCGATCTGCTGTTCCAGTTCAGTCCAATCCGGCCAAAGCTCTGGGGCCGTTTCGGAAGGGGCCAGCGCAGTTTCCACACCGATCATGCTCCGTTCAGCCATGCTGCATTTTCCCGTACTGGAACTTTATCGCTGCTGGAGAGGCACCGTGAGCCAGGCAGTTCATGCCATGCCAGCCAGGGGTACTGGTGGTGTTCCCAGTGGTAACCGAAGTGATAGCAGGTGAGCAGTGACAACCAGACCGGCAGGTCCAAGCTGCGGGGCTTTTGGCTCCCACTGTTCGGATCTGTGGCGCGATGGGGCAGATAGGTGCCGAACACGAAGAGTTGCGCAGAGCTGAGGAGCAGGGGGAGGATGCAGAAGAGCAGCAGGTTCAGGCCGGCGGTGGGTGTGACCGCCAGGCTCAGCAGCCCCAGGGCGCCCCACCCCCCCAGGAGACGGGCCATCTGCTCCCAGCTCAGGTAACCGCCCAGGAAGTGGAGGAACCAGCGCAGGGCCGCCAGCAGCCCAGGCCGCTCGGCGCCGTGGACATCGGGATCCCCAGAGCCGCCGGAGAAACGATGGTGGAGCTCATGCTTGGCGCGGCAGCTGCCGTAGGCCAGGCCGGCATACAGGGTGAGGGCGAGCCGGCCCCAGCGAGCGTTGGCCTCTGGGCAGGCGGGGCGCAGCACCCCATGCATGGCGTCGTGGGCGACGATGAACAAGCCGGTGTGCAGAAAGCTGCGCAGCAGCACGGCCACCAGCACCAGCAGGGCTTCGATCCACGGCCCTGCGGCCATGCCGGAGGCCAGGGAGAGGACCTCGCCGAGCCGATCGAGATCGACACTCAGCAGGCCCGCCCCACTCACCAGCCAGGCAAAGAGGATGGCCGCCGACCAGCCCACGCCCCCGACGCCGCCGGTGCTCAACGGGCGAGCTTGAGCAGTTCGGCCGGCGAGGCGAGCAGATCAATGGCCACGAAGTAGATCTTGCCCTCGGGGTTGAGCAGGAAGCGCCAGGCCACATCCATGCCCACGCCGGCGCCGAACCAGGGGGTCTGTACCTTGCCGGTGACCTTGATCTGGTTGAAGCCGCCCTCGGCCGGCTCGGAATAACCACGCTCGGGGAGGAGCTTGAGGTTCTGGCAGTCCTCGCGGAAGAAGCGCAGGATCGCGTCGCTGCCCACGATCGGCTTCTGGAAGGGGGGCTGGAGGGCGCCGTCGGGGAGGAACAGCTGGATCAGGGCGTCGAAGTCGTTGGCATTGAGCAGATCCATGTAGGCGTTGACCGTGGGATTGATCACGCCTTCGATGAACACTTTCTTGCGGCTCTGCTCGGGGGTGGGGGCCACCACCGCTTCCATCACCCGCTGGCCCTCGCCCTTGGCCGGGTCGAAGCCCATGTCCACCACGAAGTTGCGCAGCAGGGTGATCTGCTGGCCCTGCTCTACACCCTTGACGGAAGCGAGCACGGCGGCGGCGTTGGCGGAGAGCTGGTAGCCCTCGGGGATCGGTGCCACCAGGCCGGCGGCCATCCACTGGCCGAGCTGATACCAGAAGCCGAGCTTGATGTTCACCGACCAGCTGGCGTAGGTGCGGTTGATCGGGGTGTCACTGCTGTTGGCCAGGTCGCACATCACCTGGCTCTGGCCGGCGAAGTCCATGGCCTTGATCTGGGCCAGCACCGGCTCGGCGAACTGCATGCGGGCGGCCCCCGGAGCGGCCACCGTGATCGTGGTGCCCATCTCGAGATAGGCGTACCAGATCAGGGCCAGCTGGTCTTCAGCGCTCAGCAGGCGGAAGCGGGCCGTGATGGCGGGTACCGCATCGGCTGCCAGGGTTTCAGGAAAGATCTGGGTGGCCTTGGTGAGCGTGAACATCCTCAGAGGGTCCTGATTGTGTAGGAATCCTTCAAACCCTACCGCATGCTGCGCGGCTTCTGGTAAAGAAACGCGTTTTTGCCGCTTGTCGGCCCCTGATCCTGGTCGGCTTGCCGCGTGCTGCGGTGGTTGTCGGCCACAGCGTTCTGCCACAGCGTTCTGCCCGTTCAGGTGTGCTGGCTGGCGGAGGGAGCTGGAAGGCCCTGCCTCTCCAGGTGGTCCAGGGCCAGCTGCAGGGAGGGTGCCAGGGGCCGGCGCTCCTGTAGTTTCGGGCTCCAGATGGCACCGCTGCGCAGCGCAGCGAGGTCTGCCAGCACCATGTCTTGCCCTTCACGCAGCTCCAGGATCTCGAGGGGGGCCGTGAGCTGAACGTGGAACACGTGCAGGACGCGGTGGGGCTCCTGGTGGCTGAACCAGAGGTTCACCTCGCCGGCCACCCAGTTGATCTCCTCCTCCACCTCCCGCCTTAGGGCCTGTTCCGGCGTTTCGCCCGGATCCAGGTGGCCGCCGAACAGCCCCCAGGTGCCTGGATGCACAATTCCCTCAATGTCGTCGCGCAGTTGCAGCAGCCATTCCCCCTGCCGCTCGATCATCGCCACGGCGATCTGCAGAGACATGGAGGCGATCGGGTGGAGGCAGATGTAATCGAGGCAGACTAAGACAGGGGGCGCACCTCCCATGCCCCTGGGTCCGGTTTTCCAGGCGTGGCTCGGTGGTCTGATCTGGGGGTGTCCAGCCAGGCTGATCGAGCCCTTCAGCGCAGTTCAAACACCAGGAGATCGGCCCCGCCAGCGCCCGCCGTGATCGTCCCCGGCATCCCAGGCTCCATGCCGAGCCCATCGCCGCTGTGCAGGTGGCCCCGCAGGGGGCCTTGGGCGGCCGGCTCCAGACTGATCTCCAGATCACCATCGATCAACTGGATCCAGCCGTGGGCCTCGGCCGCACCGGGCAGTGCCAGCCGTTCCCCGGCCCGGGGCCGGGCCCGCCAGAGCCGCACCGACCGATCGATGGCCATGGCCCCAGCGCTCTGCTCGGGATCGATCAGCAGGGTCCAGCCGCTGCCGAGTTCAAAGGGCTTCTGGCCGTAGCTGGGGGGAAGCCCCTGCCTGCTGGGGGCGATCCAGATCTGCAGCAGCCGGCAGCTCTGGGACCCCTCGTTCATCTCGCTGTGCACGATGCCGCTGCCGGCGCTCATCCGCTGCACCTCGCCGGCCCGCAGCGCTTCGCTGTGGCCCATGGAGTCACGGTGGTGCAGCACCCCCTCCACCATCACGGTGATGATCTCCATGTCTCGGTGGGGGTGCATGCCGAAGCCTCTGCCGGCCGCCACTCGGTCGTCGTTGATCACCAGCAGCGGCCCGAAGCCCCGCCAGGCGGGGTGATCGTGGCCGGCGAAGCTGAAACTGTGCCAGCTCTCCAGCCAGCCGTGGCTGCTGTGGAAGCGTTCGGCGGCCGGGCGTAGCACCAGGCCGGGCTGGTCGACCAGGGTTGCCTGGTCGGCGGCGAGGCCGGCTCTGGAGGTGGTGGTGGGGGAGCCGGGGAAGACGCTCGTCATGGGCGGAGACCGGAGGGGAAGCGGTGGGCGCGGCGGGGACGGAAGCTAAGCACCAGAACCTGGGCACGCTGGAGGCCTGCAGACGTCAGCCGGCTGCACCATTCTGGAGCGTGCTCCAGGCCACCCTGCCCATCAAGGCCGCGATCGACGCCAGCGGGATCGGGCGACTCAGCCGGACTGAGCCATTCCTGTGTCCTGCATCCGCTTCCAGAAGCCGCTCTTGCGGGCATGGTTCTGGCGGATCGCGGCGAGGTGGGCGGCATGGCCGTAGCGGCTGGAGCGAGCGTTGGCCAGGGTGAAGTCCACCATCGATCGCAGGGCGATGGTGGCGGCCAGGGGATGGGCCTGGATCCCCTTGTGCTCTTCTCCAGCGGCGGTACAACGCTTCCACGGTTGGGGATTGGCATGGCGCGCCAAGGCATGGCACGGCGAGGAAGCATGCCGTGGCCAGGACTATCGCGCTTTGGCGCCTCCAGGGCCTTGGTGCTTCTCGACGGACGCTGCCTCCGCCTCCGCTTGATCGGGGTTGGGAGTGGGTTGGGGCTGGCATGGCTGGCGGTGCCAGCGGCTCGAATCAACGGAGCCGAACAGGGCTACCCGGTTCGACCCGCCCCCCCTGCCACCTCGGTGGTGTCCAACCTGGCCCCTGCCACCCTCCGTGGTGTGGCGGAGCCAGGCCGCTGTCCGACCGCAACGATGGCCCAGGGACGGCGCACCGTGGCGGGGGCCAGCTTGCGCTATCCCTTGACCCGCTGGGCCGAGGAAATCTCTCCCTTTGGCTGGCGTTATTCCAGTGCCCGTGGCACCTGGAGCATGCATAGCGGCATCGATCTGATCAGCCCACCGGGAACGCCTGTGGTGGCGGTGATGGGGGGCCAGGTGGCCAGGGTTGACACCATCGGCGGCTACGGCCTGGCTGTGATTGTGGACCACGGCAACGGCTGGCAAAGCCTGTATGGCCACCTGCAGGCGGTGGCGGTGCGTCCCTGCATGGTGCTCCAGGCGGGGGGCCAATTGGGCTGGGTGGGTCGTAGCGGCAGCGCCAGCACGGACCATCTTCATCTGGAACTGAGGAGTGGCATCGGGCCCTCCCAGGTGGCGGTGGACCCGGCGAAGTACTTACCCCGGCCTTAATCCCTTAGGGGGTCGCTGAAAAAATCGGCCACCTCTGTCAGAAGGGGGCAGCCGGGGCGGCCCTGGCGATGCCGGCTTGAACAGGGAGGACAGATCGGTGAGTCACTGCTGGATACGGCCGGCCACTTTTCCCGCTGCGGGACATCCGCTTGAAATCCAGGCAGCCAATGACGGATTCAAGGCGTCTCCGGCTGCTTCTGGGCCGTGCCCTCCCTTGAGATTGCTTGCCCTGGCTGAGCCAGACCCCAGTGCTGCTGCGGTTTATGGCAACGCCCCCTGTGTGATTCGAACACACGACCGGCTGCTTAGAAGGCAGCTGCTCTATCCAGCTGAGCTAAGGGAGCATGGTCGAATTGTGCCAGCCACTGGTTGTGCCAGCCACTGGCACCGAGCGTCCTCGGGTCACTAAATCACAGGCTTTGCGTCAAGCCTCCTAGAGTGGAGGGCTGTGAGAATCACCGCTCCATGCCAGCCGCCCGGCTCAGCGACAGCCAGAAAGCCGAGGTGGTGGAGAGGTTCCGCGCAGGTGAGGGCTTGCAGCCACTTGCTGAGGCCTATGGCTGCAGCCCCAACACCGTGAGCCGGGCGGTGAAGGCGGCGCTTGATCCCGGCGAGTACGACCGCATCAAGGAGCGGAATCGGCGCAGCGCCACCCCCCGGATGGAGCCGGCGGATCCGGTGGTGCCCGCGCTCATCGCTTCCCATGGCGAAGAACCTGCCGGTGAAGGCGAGGGCGATAGCGAGGGCGAGGGCCATAGCGATGGCGAGGGCAATAGCGATGGCGAGGGCAGCGGCCGGGGGGAAGACGCAGCGCTCGAGTTCGATCGTCCCTCAGGCGCCACCGATCCGATTGTTACCCCCGTGGCACCCGGGTTCCCCGCAGCGGCCATCGCCCACGACCCTCCCGATCGCCCCATCCGCCGGTCGGGCCAGCGGACCCCTGCCGATGCCCCAGCCGCGGAGCGGGAGGATGGACCGGCTGTGCTCGCGATCGACGACGCCGATGACTTCGGCGACGACGAGTCCGACGATGACCTGGCCCTTGATGCTGATGGCGACGACAGCGAGGGCCAGAGCTTCGTGCCGGTACCGCTGTTGGAGGTGGTGGATGACCACACCGAGATCCGCCCCCTGCCGCTCACGGCCGCCGATCTGCGTGGCAGCGCCTGGATGTTGGTGGACAAGACCGTGGAACTCCAGGCCAAGCCCCTCAGCGAGTTCACCGAGCTCGGCCGCCTGCCGGCGGAGGAGCAGGACCGGCAGGCTCTGATGGTGTTCGTGAACCCCCGCCAAGCGAAGCGGCACTGTGGTCGCACCCAGCGGGTGATCAAGATTCCCGATCCGGCGGTCTTTACCCGCACCGCCCCCTACCTGCTGGCCCAAGGCATCAGCAGGGTGGTGATCGAGGGGGCGTTGTTCGCGTTGCCGGGGAGTTGAGCCCGACAACCTCGTTGGCTTCACACCTCAACGCACTGAGCGTTCAGCAGTGCTGGCCTGGAATTGGCTGGAGTTCCTGATGGTTTGAGCAGCCTCCCCAGCAGCCGGTGTTACCGGGCTTCGGGCAGCCCTTAGGCCCTGTCGTCCCGCCGCCCCGGCAAGAGCAGGGCCACGCTGCTTCCCCCACTGATCACGCCCACCGCCAGGGCCAACCCCACCAGGAAGCCGCTGGGCAGGGGTGCGGTCTTGCCGAAGCCCAGGTTGAGGCGCTCCCGCTGATCGAGGTTTTGGGCCCCGAGACACAGCATTGCCAGCAGCAGGGAGCCGCCCAGCAGGCTGCCCAGCAGAAGGCGCAGTCGCAACACCATCACAAGCAGGGGAGGTGTATTCATTCTGCCGGGCACCCGCGGGCCGCACCGCGCCCACAGGCGCAGGTCATGGGTCGCCTTCCGGATCGGGGGGCACCGTGCCGGGCTCCGCGTGCAGCAGGGCGTAGAGCTCTCTCCGGCTGTGGCCGCTGCGTTCCGCCAGGGTCCGGGCGGCCTCCCGCCGGCTGAGGCCCCCGGCCACCAGCGCGGCCAGTTCCTGGCCCAGGGCGATCGGATCCCAGCAGGGTGACACCGGCTCGGCACCCCCCACCACCACGGTGCATTCCCCCAGGGGTGGCGTGGCGCGGAAGTGCGCCAGGGCGGCTTCCACGGTGGGTCCCACCTGTTGCTCATGGCGCTTGGTGAGTTCCCGCGCCACCTGCAGCGGCCGGTTCCCCAGCTGGGAGAGCAGATCCTCAAGCAGGGCCACCAGCCGGTGGGGCGCCTCGTAGAACACCAGGGTGCGTTCCTCCCTGGCCAGGGCCCCCAGCCGCTCGCGCCTCGGCCCGCCCCTGGCCGGCAGAAAGCCCTCGAAGCAGAAGCGCCCCGAGGGAAGGCCACTGCTCACCAGGGCGGTGGTGAGGGCACAGGGACCCGGGATGCAGATCACCGGATGGCCATTGCGGCGGGCCGCTGCCACCAGGCCCTCCCCCGGATCGGCGATGCCCGGTAGGCCGGCGTCGCTGATCACGGCCACCGCCTCACCAGACGCGAGGGCCTCCAGCAGCTGCGGCATCCGGGCCGCCTCGTTGTGGGCGTGGAAGCTCAGCAGGCGACGCCCGCGGATGCCCAGCCGATTCAGCAGCAGGCCGCTGTGGCGGGTGTCCTCGCAGGCGATGCAATCGGCCTGCTCCAGCACCCGCCGGGATCGCGGCGAGAGGTCTTCGAGGTTGCCGATCGGGGTTCCCACCACATAGAGCGTGCCACCGCTCGGTTCAGCGGTGTCCGGGCCCTTCCCCCCCGTGGCCGGTCGTGGCTCCGGGGGGGGCTGTTGCTCCTGCCTGCCGCCCGTCGGGGCTCCGTTGGCTGCGTCGGGGGCGTTGGCGTTGGCGGCATCGGCGTCGCTGGCGTTGGCCGGAGGCTCCACGGGTTCTGTGGGCTCCGCTGGCGGCCCCGACTTCCGCACGGTCACGGCTCCTGCACAATGCCCTTTTCCTCTCCATGATGCCCCCCAGCTCCCCGCTGTCAGCGGCCCCCAGCCTGCCGCCGGGGATCCTCCTGGAGACCCTGCTGAGCGAACTCAGACGGCTGGCCTGGGGTGCCGCCGACATCCTGCGGGCTTATAGCCGGGGCCTTGAGCCACCCTTCGGTTTCCCGCCGGTCCTGGCTGTCGAGGAAGGGGGCGAGGGTCCGGTTTCGGCCGCCGATCTGTCGGTCAACCAGTGGCTGCTCCAGGGGCTTGCCGCGGCATTCCCCGAAGCCCCCTGGACCCTGCTGAGCGAGGAGACCGCCAAGGAGCAGCTGACGCCCGGGGTGCCGCTGGCGGCCGATTGGCTTTGGATCTTGGATCCGCTCGATGGCACCAGGGATTTTCTGCAGGGCACTGGCGAGTACGCCGTGCATCTGGCTTTGGTGCGGCAGGGACGTCCGGTGTTGGGGGTGGTGCTGCTGCCGGAGGTCGAGGAGCTCTGGTTCGGGCTGCTCGGGGAGGCGGGGCAGCCGGCAGGAGCCTGGCGGGAGGATCGCCTGGGCGTGCGCACTCCGCCGGAGTTGAGTGCACGCCACCGGTGCGAGGAGATGGTGCTGGTGGCCAGCCGCAACCACCGGGATCCCCGGTTGGAGTGCCTGCTGGAGGCGATCGCTCCGGCCTCCAGCCGGGCCATGGGCAGCGTGGGGGGAAAGGTGGCCACGATCCTGCGGGGCGAGGCCGATCTGTACGTCTCGCTTTCGGGTCGCACGGCCCCCAAGGATTGGGATATGGCGGCACCGGAGGCGGTGCTGGTGGCCGCCGGCGGTGCCTTTAGCCATGCCGATGGGCGGCCGCTTGCTTACAACAGTGGCGATGTTCGCCAGGTTGGCTGCCTGATTGCGAGCCATGGTCCTGCCCACGCTGAGATGTGCCGCCGGGCAAACCTTGCATTGGCAAAAATCGAGAGGATCTGACGGCCATTAGAGCGGCTGAATGAGGAGGGCTTTTGCTAACGGGTGGGCTCATCGCCGAATCCGATGTCAACGGTGGCTTGATTCACTTGTTTGTGGCCACTAACTAATACAGAGCTCGCCCGCATCGCAAGGGAGCAAATTCGACGCAGATTAGCAGTGCTCGAGCTGAGATGGTCGTTTTTTTATAGCCTTATTTGGCCCATTTCTTGGTTTATTGTGTCCTTCCAGTTCAATCATCGATCCTCCCTTGGCAGCAGTGGTCCAGCTTTTCTTCTGCTTGCTGGGGCGCTTTTGGTCGGCTCGGCGCCTGTCAAGGCCCTTACGGTCACACCTTCTGTCGATGCCAATGCCATGGCTATCGCTTTGTTGGGACCAGGGGTGAGCTTGGTGCCTGGTAGTGCCGTTTACACCGGCGCGTCTAATTCATCCGGCTTTTTCGCGGGGGATACCACTATCTTTGGCGATCTTGCTGGAGCTAAGGGCGTATTGCTCACCTCCGGAGCCGTAACGAATGCGCTTCCGCCTAATGACTTTCCGAATGCCAGTCAAGACAACGGTCTGCTCGGAAGTGCAGACCTTGATGCGATTGTGGGAGGTGACACTCTGGATGCCTCTGTGCTCAGTTTTAAAGTTAAATTAGACCCTGGCACTTCTGGTATTCAATGGAAGTATTCGTTTGGGTCGGAAGAGTACCTAGAGTATGTAGGTACCAGGTTTAACGATGTGTTTGGGCTTTTTCTTAATGGAGTTAATTTGGCGTTGCTGCCTGACGGGTCGACCCCGGTGAGTATCAATAGCGTTAATGACGCTTTAAATTCTTCTTACTATCGCGACAATCCACTTTCTGTTGGTGACTATGGCACCCAGTATGACGGGTTGACTGTGGTACTTGCGTCTGTCGCTACGGGACTAGATCCTGAAGTTGAACATTTGCTGAGCTTTCAGATTGCCGATCGTGATGATCGAATTCTTGATTCTGGCGTTTTTATCCAAGGAAAGTCAATCAGGGACCCCGATGATGTTCCGACACCATTGCCTATGCTAGGTATGATTTCGGCTCTGGCTTCTTCCCGAAAGCTTAGACGCCGAGTTGCACTTGCCAAGCTCCGTTAGGAATGTCGCCAAGTGGAGGAAGAAGGGTCTTTTTGAACCCCTCCTCCTCCATTTGGCCTGACGATCTCAGGCCTGGGTTGGTTCCTGCTGAGGCACCCCCCGCAGGGTGAGGTTGATGCGGCCGCGGTTGTCGATCTCTCGAACCCGCACCGTCACCTGATCGCCCACGTTCACTACATCTTCCACCTTCTCCACGCGGGATTCGGAGAGTTGGGAGATGTGGATCATCCCCTCCTTGCCGGGCAGGATCTCCACGAAGGCCCCGATCGGGATCACGCGAGTCACCGAGCCGCTGAACACCTCGCCCTCGCTCACCCGGCGGGTGAGGCCCTCGATGATGCGTTGCGCTTCCTCGGCGGCGGCGCCATCGTGGCTGGCGATCGTCACGATGCCGCCATCTTCGATGTCGATCTTGGTGTTGGTGCGCTCGGTGATGCCCTTGATCGTGCGGCCTCCGGGGCCGATCACGGTGCCGATCAGCTCGGGGTCGATCCGGAAGCTGAGCAGGCGTGGTGCGTGGGGAGAAAGGGTGTCGCGGGGCTTCTCGATGGCCTCGAGCATCTTCTCGAGGATGTGAAGTCGGGCAGGGCGGGCCTGGTTGACCGCCTCGGCCACGGTCTTGACCGCCAGGCCGGTGATCTTCATGTCCATCTGCAGGGCGGTGATGCCCTTTTCGGTGCCGGCCACCTTGAAGTCCATATCGCCGAGGAAGTCCTCGATGCCCTGGATGTCGGTGAGGATGCGCACTTCGTCGCCCTCCTTGATCAGGCCCATGGCGGCGCCGCTCACCGGGGCCTTGAGGGGCACACCAGCATCCATCAGGGCCAGGGTGCTGCCGCACACCGAACCCATCGAGGTGGAGCCGTTGGAGCTGAGGCACTCCGACACCACCCGCAGCACGTAAGGGAAGCTCTCCTTGCTGGGCAGCACTGGCACCAGGGCCCGCTCGGCCAGGGCGCCGTGGCCGATCTCGCGGCGCCCTGGGCTGCGCATCGGCTTCGTTTCGCCGGTGGAGTAAGGCGGGAAGTTGTAGTGGTGCAGGTAGGTCTTCTCGGTGGACGGGTTGAGGTCGTCGAGCTCCTGGGCATCGCTCGGCGTGCCGAGGGTGGCGCAGGAAAGCACCTGGGTGAGGCCCCGCTGGAACAGGCCCGAGCCATGCACCCGCTTGGGCAGCACGCCAACGGCCGCCTGGATTGGACGAACCTCATCGAGGCTGCGGCCATCGACGCGCTTGCCCTCCTTGAGGATCTGCTCGCGCATCAACTTCTTGGTGAGGCTCTTGAAGCTGTTGCCCAGCACCTTGCTGTTGCCGCTCACCACCAACTTGATGCTGTCGTCGTCTTTGAGTCCGGCGATCTTCTCGCCCACGGCGGCCTTGATGGCATCGAGCTTTTCATCGCGCTCGATCTTGGTCTGGCTGAACTGCTTGAGCACTTCACCGATCGGCTTGGAGCATTCCTTCTCCAGGAAGGCGGGCAGGGCTGGATCTTCCACCTTGGGTTCGGGAATCACCTGCTCGATACCCAGATCGCTCAGCAATTGGAGCTGGGCCTTGATCAATTCGCCCACGGCTTCGTAGCCGAAGTCGATCGCCTCGATCACGTCCTGCTCGGGCAACTGGTTGGCGCCTGCCTCCACCATCACCACGCCGGAGGGGGTGCCGGCCACCACCAAGTCAAGATCGCTGCGCTCAATCTCCCGGTAGCTGGGGTTGAGCACGAAGTCGTCGCCCAGCAGGGCCACCCGCACCGCCGCCATCGGGCCGGCGAAGGGGATCTTGGCCAGGAGGGTGGCGATCGAGGCCCCCGTCACGGCGAGCACGTCGGGTGGAACGCGCTCATCGAGCGACAGCACGGTGGCAACCACCTGGATGTCATCCCGCAGCCAGGCTGGGAAGAGGGGCCGCAGGGGACGATCGATCAGCCGCGTGGTGAGGATGGCGCGCTCGGGGGGGCGCGCTTCGCGGCGGAAGAAGCTGCCGGGAATCCGCCCGGCGGCATACAGCCTCTCCTCGTAGTCGCAGGTGAGGGGGAGGAAATCGATGCCTTCGCGGCCGCCGGAGCGGGTGGCGGTCACGAGAACCGCGGTATCGCCGCATTCAACCAACACCGAACCCCCGGCCTGGGGGGCGAAACGACCGGTGGTCAGTCGGATCTCCCGACCATCGAAGGAGACCGACTGCGTTTGTCCTTGCACTGGGCTTTATGTCCTTTTGTTGTCCATCTCATTCTCGCATCCAGCCTTCACAGCGAACAGTCGACTCACCCAACCGCAGGGTCGTGGGCCGCGAGCGGGCCTGGCGCAGCAGGGCCGTGTAGGCCGGATCATCGATCTCACGGCAGCCGAAGCGCTCCAGGTGCTGGTTGCTCAGCTGCACATCAAAGAGGCTGTAACCACTGTCCCGCAGGGCTTCTACGAGACGCACCAGCATCACATTGCCGGCGTGATCGCGGTGATGCATCATCGATTCCCCGATCCAGCAGCTGCCGATCCCGATCGCCAGGAGCCCCGCAGCCAGCTCCTCCACTTCCCACACCTCCACGCTGTGGGCCCATCCGGCCCGATGCAGTTGGCGATAGATCCGGGCCAACTCGCCGCTGATCCAGGTGTCGGGTCGATCGGCGCAGCCGCGCAGCACCGCATCGAAGGATCGATTCAGACTCAGCTGGAAGACATCGCGGCCGAGGCTGCGCCGCACGGACCGGGGCACGCGAAAGTCTTGATCCAGAGGGATGAAAGCCCTGGACTGGCTGCGCCACAGGTCGATTCCGCCATGGTTTGGGTGGGCCATGGGGAACCAGCCCCTGGCATAGGCCTGAACCCACCAATGCACAGGCCAGCTTTCGGAGGGCTGGCGGGGATCTGCGCCAGCCCTCTGAACATTGGCCATGCCGTGATCAGCCGGGAGCACCGCCTGGCGCAGCGATCACCAGCTCGACTTCACCACACCGGGTAATTCACCCTTGTGAGCCCGTTCCCGCAGCTGGTTGCGGCAGAGGCCGAAATCGCTGTACACACCACGGGGCTTGCCGGTGGCCCAGCAGCGGTTGCGCAGGCGCACCCGGGCGCTGTTGCGGGGCAGGGCCTGGATCTTGCGGTGGATTTCGAGCCGCTCCATCGGGTCGGCGGCGGCCTCAAAGGCAGCCTTCAGGGCCGTGCGCTTGGCGGCGAAGCGATCCACCAGCTTCTGGCGCTTGACATCGCGCGCGATCATCGACTTCTTCGCCATGCGGCAGAGTGCTCGGTTCGTAGAGGAGAATGCAACCTTAGCGCGTGGCTAGTAAGCCTCCTGGCTCTCACCGCAGCAGTGGTGGATGGCTGCCAGTGGGTGCGAGCGCTACTGGGCGGGCATGTTGACGAGGGCGGCTTGGCTTCGGGCTGGTTGCGGGTTTGTTTCGGGTTTTTTTCGGATTTATTTCAGTGGCCGAGCAACTGCTGGATGGCCGGGAGCTGGCTGGTGTCTTTCACGATCAGCACCAGGCTGAGCCCCATCAGGAGCACAAAGCCCGACTGCATGAAGGCCATCTGGAAGCGCTGGGGCAGGGGCCGCCCCCGCAGGCCCTCGATCAGCAGCAGGGCGAACTGGCCGCCATCCAGCATCGGCAGGGGCAGGGCATTGAGCACCGCCAGGTTGATCGAGATCAGGGCGGTGTAGAGGAACAGGCTGGCCCCTCCTTGGTGGGCTAGGGACGCTCCCATCTCCACGATCTTCACCGGGCCCGACACCTGGCCGGCCGTTTCCCCGAAGTGGGTGATCAGGTTGCCGAAGCCCTCCAGGGTGCGACGGGTGAGGGCCAGCACGTCGTGGTTGGCCTGGCGGATGGGCTCAAGGGGCCCGTTGGGGCGGCGGAACAACTCGCTGCCATTGGGTTGGAGCTGGGCTCCCACCCGGCCGATGCCGCCGAGGTCGACGGGGGTGAGGCTGAGATTCAACCGTTGCTGGCCCCGTTCGGCCTGGATGGTCAGGCTGCGGCCGGAGGCGGAGCGGATCGTCTCCACCAGATTGGCCACGGCCTGCTGGCCGCCCGCCAGCGGCGCATCCCCCACCTGCACAATCCGATCGCCCGCCTTCAGGCCGGCAAGGGCGGCGGGCTGGCCGTCCTGAACGCCGGCCACCAGGACGCCCGGGGTGGTGCTGAAGCCCGCCGGGATCCCCACCACCACCCCTTGGGCCACGAGCACGGCCCAGGCCAGCAGCAGGTTGGCGATCACGCCGGCGGCAATCACCAGGGCCCGCTGGCGCAGAGGCCGGTTGCGCAGCAGGTTGGGGTCGTCGGCGGGGAAGGGGCTGTCCTCGTCGTCGTCGGGGAAGGCCACGTAGCCCCCCAGGGGGATAGCCCGCAGGGCATAGACAACACCGCGCCGCGTGCGCTGCAGCAGGGCCGGGCCGAAGCCCACCGAGAAGCCGCTCACCCGGATTCCCTGCCAGGTGGCCGCCAGAAAGTGGCCCGCTTCATGGACCACGATCAACCCCGCCAGGATCGCCAGTGCGGTGAGAACTCCCATTCAGGCCCAAATTCCAATGGGGTCATTCTGGGGTGTTGGCTTCTCGGATGCAGGCCGGCCGCTGGTTCGGTCGGGCTGATCTCAGGGCGAATTTTGGATCGCTGCCAGTGGTTGGCGGCGGCGAGACCCAGCAAGCACGGTCAGTGGGAGTGCGGCTCAGGCCGCTCCCGTCAGCCGGTCGGCGCCGAAGTAGGGAATCAACGAAGCGGGCAAGCGCACGCTGCCGTCGTCCTGTTGGCCGTGTTCGAGCAAGGCCGCCATGGTGCGGCCGATCGCCAGGCCGCTGCCGTTGAGGGTGTGCACCAGCCGGGTCTTCTTGCCGTCGCGGAAGCGGATCGCGGCGCGGCGGGCCTGGAAATCGGCGCAGGTGCTGCAGCTGGAGATCTCCCGGTAGGCGCCGGCGCCGGCCAACCACACCTCGAGGTCGTAGGTGCGGGCCGCGGAGAAGCCCAGATCGCCACCGCAGAGTTCGATACGCCGATAGGGCAGCTCCAGGGCCTCCAGCACGCCTTCCGCGTCGCGGGTGAGCTGCTCGTGGGCCGCTTCCGAGTCTTCCGGGCGGGTGAACCAGTACATCTCCACCTTGTTGAACTGGTGCAGGCGGATCAGGCCGCGGGTGTCGCGGCCGTAGGAGCCCGCCTCGCGGCGGAAGCAGGGGGTGTAGGCGGCGTAGCGAAGCGGCAGCTGCTCCGCCGGAATCAGCTCATCGCGGTGCAGCGAGGTGAGCGGCACCTCGGCGGTGGGGGTGAGCCAGAGGTCGTCCTCGGCGCAGCGGAAGCTCTCCTCGGCAAACTTGGGCAGCTGGCCCGAGGCGGTGAGGCTGGCGGTGTTAACCAGGATCGGCGGCAGCACCTCGCGGTAGCCGGCGTCGTTGTGGCGATCCAGCATGAAGTTGATCAGGGCCCGCTCCAGGCGGGCGCCCTGACCCAGGAGTGTCACGAAGCGGCTCTGGGCGATGCGCACGGAGCGTTCCGTGTCCACCAGGCCGAGGTTTTCGGCGATCTGCCAGTGCTCCTGCAGGGGTGAGCCGTCGGGGTGGGGGCCCTGGCGGGGGGCGCCCCAGGTCTTCACCACCACGTTGTCGGCCTCGGAGCGGCCTTCGGGGGTCTGGGCGGAGGGCAGGTTCGGCAGCTCCAGCAGCTGGTGCCGCAGGCGGCTCTCCAGGGCCTTCTCCTCCTCCTCCAGGCCCGCCACCTGCTGCTTGATGCGGTTTCCCTGCTCCCGCAGCTCGGCCACCTCGGGACCATCGGGACGGGCACCGGCCTGGATCCGTTGCCCCACCTCCCGGCCGATGCGGTTGCCCTCGGCCTGCAGGCTGCTGCGCTGCTCCTCCAGATCCCTTTCCTGGCGAGCGATCTGCTGAAGCCCGGTGAGGTCGACCTCCAAGCCCCTGCGGCTGAGCTGCCGGCGGATCAGCTCCGGGTCATCGCGCAGCAGGCGCTGGTCCAGCACGGTGGGAAGGCGGCTTGGCGGCAGCCTAGGGGTCGATAGTGTCTGTGTTGATTCAAGGCCCTGTGCAGGGCTCCATCCGGTTCCGCTCCTTGCCATCCGACCGCCACGCCGCCGACCTTCCCCCCGGGGGGGAGGAGCCCGTGAAGGAGCCGGATCCCGGGCTCCGCGAGCTGGTGCGGCGCCGCCAAGACGACCACTCCGGCGAGAGCCGGTTGGCCCTAGCGAAACGGCTGGCCGCTGCACAGGATTTCAAGGCCGCCATTCTCTGCCTTCAGGAAGGGCTGCATCTCGCTCCCGAGGATCCGGAGCTCTGGAGCCAACTCGCCAGGCTGCTGTTGGCGGTGGGCCGCTATGGCGATGCGATTCCCTGCCTGATTCGGCTGGCCGAACTTGAGCCTGCCAATGCCGCCTGCCGCACGGAACTGGGCCACCTGTTCCGCAGGGTGGGCTACCTGGGCGACGCCATCCACTGGCATGGGGAGGCGCTGGCCGTGCAGCCCGATTCGTTGCTGCTGCACCTCAATCACCTCTTCGTGCTGCCGCTGGTGGCCGAATCGCCGCAGCAGATCGCGGCGTGTCGGGAGCGCTGCGAGCAGGGCCTCCGGGCCCTGGAGCAGGCGCAGCCGTTCCATGATTTCGACAGGGAGGTGGCCGCGATCTGCCATCCCTACTACCTCATCTATCACGACCGCAACGATCGCGAGCTCCTCGAGATCTATGGCCGCCTGATCACCCGGGCCCTGGGACATGGCCAGTCGCCGGAGCAACGCCCCCGGTTGCCACGGGCCCTGCCCACGCCCGGCGACGCTTCGATTCCCCGGATCCGGATCGGTTTCCTCTCCGGTTTCTTTTACAACCACAGCAACGCCCGGGCCTTCGATGGCCTGATCCTTCACCTGGATCGCCACCGCTTTGAGGTGGTGCTGATCCACCTGGCCACCTCCCCCCGGGATGCCGTGAGCGCCAGGCTGGAGGCCTGCTGCCAGGAGGTGGTGGTGCTTCCCGCTCCCCTCGATGCCGCCAGCGCCAGGCTGGAGGAGCTGAGGCTCGATCTGCTCTTCTACACCGATCTGGGCATGCATCCCTTCGCCACGATGCTGGCCACCCGGCGGGCGGCCCCGGTGCAGGCCACCGGCTGGGGGGTTCCCCAGACCTCGGGCCTGCCTGGCATCGAGTACTACGTCTCCGGCGATCTGGTGGAGCCGCCCGAGGCCCAGGAGCACTACAGCGAAACCCTGGTGCGGTTGCCGGGCCTTCCCTGTTGCTATCGCTCCGAGGCCATCGAGCCGCTCGAACGGGACCGGAACTATTACTTCCTGCCGCCCGACAGACCGCTATGGGGCTGCCTGCATCGCCTGGAGAAACTCCATCCTGATTTCGATCTGGCCCTGGAGGCGATCGCCAGGGCGGTTCCCGATTCGCTGTTCGTGTTCGTGGAAGAGGATGTTCCGTCGCTCACCAGCCTCTACCTCGATCGTCTGGCCCGCTCAGCCCCCACGGCCCGGGAGCAGGTGGTGATGCTGAGCCGGATGGATTGGCCCGATTTCCTTGCCCTGGCGGGCTGCCTCGATGTGCTGCTGGATCCCTTCCATTTCGGCAGCGGCATCACCCTCTACGAAACGATCCACACCGGCACCCCGGTGGTGACGCTGGAGGGTCGATTCCTGCGTTCCCGCTTCGTGGCGGCCGCCTACCGGCTGATCGAGGTGGAGGATCCGCCAGTGGCAGCCACCCCCGCGGAGTATGTGGAGCTGGCTGTTGCCCTGATGCAGGATCCGCAGCGGCGGGAGCTCCTGCGCCAGGAGATCGCCGCCAAGGCGAAAGCCCGCCTCTACGACCGATTCGACTATGTGCGGGGCTTCGAGGACTTCGCCCTCGCTGCCGTGGCCCAGGCCAGGAGCGGCGAGGGAAGGAGCGGCTGAGGATCAGTCCTTTCAGCCCGCCAGCGCTGCAGCCCCGGGGCGCGTTGATCCTTCAGAGCACCTGCACCACTTCGCTCACCTCGGGGATGGCCTCACGCAGCTTGCGCTCGATGCCCATCTTCAGGGTCATGGTGCTGCTGGGGCAGGAACCGCAGGCCCCCTGCAGCCGCACCTTCACGACCGGTCCGTCGATCTCAACGATCTCCACGTTGCCGCCATCGGCCATCAGGTAGGGACGCAGCTCATCGAGCACCCGCTCGACGTTGGGAATGGTGAGGGCGCGGGGATCGTCCGTCGCAGCGTCGGGGGCGGCGGATGGCGTGTCGGTGGCGAGTGAGGTTTCTGTGGTCATTTCGGTTGTCATGGTCAATCTGGGTACTGGAATTGAGTTTAGGAACTGCTTGGGCGTTGGGGGCCCGGCCAGCTGGGCAGGCGGCCGGGCCCAACGGATCGGGCCGGGAGGCCCTTCTCCCTAGGATCATTCGGTCCGCTTGTCGCCCCCGCCCGGCCCCGCATGACCGACGTTCCCGCCGCGCGGATCCGCAACTTCTGCATCATTGCCCACATCGACCACGGCAAATCGACCCTCGCCGATCGGTTGCTGCAGGAAACCGGCACCGTCGCCGCCCGCGACATGCAGGCCCAATTTCTCGACAACATGGAGCTCGAGCGCGAGCGCGGCATCACGATCAAGCTGCAGGCGGCGCGGATGGAATACAAGGCCGCCGATGGCCTCACCTACATCCTCAACCTGATCGATACCCCCGGCCATGTGGATTTCTCTTATGAAGTGAGCCGCTCCCTGCAGGCCTGTGAGGGGGCCCTGCTGGTGGTGGATGCCAGCCAGGGCGTAGAAGCACAGACCCTGGCCAATGTGTATTTAGCCCTGGCCAATGATCTGGAGATCATCCCGGTGCTCAATAAAATTGATCTGCCCGGTGCTGATCCGGCCCGCATCGGCGAGGAGATCGAGGCGATCATTGGTCTCGATACCAGCAACGCCATCGCCTGTTCGGCCAAGACAGGCCTTGGTGTGCCCGAAATCCTGCAGGCGGTGGTCGATCGGGTGCCGCCGCCGCCGGATCGGATCGAGGAGCCGCTGCGGGCTCTGATCTTCGACTCCTACTACGACGCATACCGCGGCGTGATCGTCTATTTCCGGGTGATCAGCGGCACCATCGCCCGTCGTGACAAGGTGCTGCTGATGGCCAGCGGCAAGACCTACGAACTCGATGAAGTGGGGGTGATGGCCCCGGACCAGCGGCAGGTGGAGAGCCTTCATGCCGGGGAGGTGGGCTATCTGGCCGCCTCGATCAAGGCGGTGGCCGATGCCCGGGTGGGCGACACCATCACCCTCCTGAGCAATCCCGCCGACGCCCCCCTGCCGGGCTACACCGAGGCCAAGCCGATGGTGTTCTGCGGCCTCTTCCCCACCGACGCCGACCAGTACCCCGACCTGCGCGAAGCCCTCGACAAGCTCAAGCTCTCCGACGCCGCCCTGCAGTACGAACCGGAAACCAGCAGCGCCATGGGCTTCGGTTTCCGCTGCGGCTTTCTGGGGCTGCTGCATATGGAGATCGTGCAGGAACGCCTAGAGCGCGAATACGACCTCGACCTGATCGTGACGGCGCCCTCGGTGATCTACAAGGTGAACATGATCGATGGCAGCGAGATACTGGTGGACAACCCGGCCACCTTGCCCGATCCCCAGAAGCGCGAATCGATCGAGGAGCCCTATGTGAAGCTCGAGATCTACACCCCAAACACCTATAACGGTGCCTTGATGGAGCTCTGCCAGGAGCGGCGCGGTGAATTCATCGACATGAAATACATCACCACCGATCGGGTGACCCTGCACTATGAGATGCCCCTCGCCGAGGTGGTCACCGATTTCTTCGATCAGATGAAAAGTCGCACCAAAGGCTATGCCTCAATGGAGTACAGCCTGATCGGCTACCGCAGGAATGAACTGGTGCGGCTCGATGTACTTATTAATGCTGAGAAGGCCGATCCTCTCACCACGATCGTGCACCGCGACAAGGCTTACAACGTGGGCAAAGGCCTGGTGGAAAAACTGAAGGAACTCATCCCTCGCCAGCAGTTCAAGATCCCCATTCAGGCCTCGATCGGCAGCCGCGTGATCGCCTCCGAGAGCATCAGCGCCATTCGCAAGGACGTGCTCGCCAAGTGCTACGGCGGCGACATCAGCCGCAAGAAGAAGCTGCTGCAGAAGCAGGCCAAGGGCAAGAAGCGCATGAAGGCGATGGGCAAGGTGGAGGTGCCCCAGGAGGCCTTCATGGCGGTGCTGAAGCTGAATCAGTAGGCGTTTTATTGCTTGGCTCACTCAGATGTCAGCTGCCCCACTTGTTTACGTATTTAGCGTATGAAGGCAGCCAGTTATCATCGTTATAGTTTCCGGCTCCTTGGTGGGTTATCGCAATCGGCCATGTGCCTAACGTCAATCCTCCGCATCGGGCGGTGCGGCAAAAATCCAGATCGTAGAAGTGGAATTCAAAAAGTGGATCAAAGCGAACTCCGCTTCTTCTGAGGGTGGAAGCTCGTGTAGCAAGCAATACTCCATCCAGAAGCTCGCATTTTTGACGCCAGGGTCCAAAGTAAGACAACCTCCCACAAGGTTGGGTGCCGTGCCCAATCATCCCGCTCATGGTATCAACATTTGGGGTGAAATCGGTATCACGGAATGACCAGGAAGGTTGGCCGGGAATTCGTTGGGTACTGCCTGCCACACCGATCACATCAAAGTATTGAAGGCCTTCGATCAGATGCTCTCCCAATTGAGCGTCATCAAGCCAAACGTCATCATGCACAAACAAAAAAATTTCGTTCGCGTCAAGATATCGCTCAGTCTTGGCATCGATCACTTTATTGTAAACGATACCGAGTCCATCTCGATTGGCAAATTGGATCACAGGTCGAAAGCGGATGGCTAGGTCCTTTTCCTGTAGTGGTCGGAAAGTCTGGAAGGTGCGAAAGCGCTTGATTGATTGCCCCAAGGCCGTTTCAGCCCAAAACTCCGGTTCCTGAGTTCGGCTGGCGGAGACGATAGTGATGCAGGCTTGCTTATGAGTCACAATGGCTTGGGCAGGCGAGTACTTCAGTGGTCATCGCTGTCTTCGCGGATCAGGGCTGCCACATCCAAGCTGCGCCCTGCGGCGGGTGTGGTGGCGCGCAGCCGCGCAAGCTCATCGCGCAGGGAACCGTCCGTGCGGACTGCATCGGTGAGCAGATCGTGCAAGCTCTGCTCCAGGGAGAGGCCTTGGGCGCTGGCGCGGGCCCTGAGCGCGCTCACCACTTGGTCATCCAGGTGCCGGATGAAGACCTGCGCCATGGGGTTGAGGTCTGATAATTCTAATCGTAACGCCCTGGACTGGCCCTGTGTTGCGGCGGCGCCCCCCTATCCGCGCCTCCGCCTGTCCGCGGAAGGGAATCCTCGGCAAGCGCTCACGACCCACTGCCATGGCAGCCGTTGTTCCCCGGAAACCTCCAATCCCGCCTTCCCGGGAAGGTGGCTTCGTGTTGCCCCTGGCCCTGGGGGTCTCCATGCTCCTGCTGCTCAGCAGCCTCTCTCTCCAGACCGTGGCCCTGCAGGGCCACTTCGATCAGGTGAGCCAGGCTGGACGGGGTCGCGATGAGGATGCCCTTGTAGGAGCCGCCCAGCGGCTGGTGGGTGAGCTCAATCTCCGTCACGCCTGTCTCCTGTCGTTGCCCCTCAGCCGTTGGGCCCAGGAGGGCCAGAGTTGTGCCAGCCTCCCTCAGCAGGAGGCTCTGGTGGGGGAGGCTGGATCCTTCGGCGGGCGCCTGCTCGCCTGGTCTCCAGGGGCTATGGAAGCCGAGGCCCTGATCGAGGCCGAGCCCGCGGTTCATGGCGGGATCGCTCGTCGGGCTGTCTTCAAGGTGGTTCTCCATACCGATCCGCTCCGGGCCCAGTCCCCGCGACTGCTGGGCCTGAGGGGGGTGGCGCCATGAGCCTGGTGGAGCTGATGTTGGCCTCAGGGTTGCTGCTTGGCTCCAGCGCGGCTTCGCTGGGGGTGTGGAACCGGGTTGCCACCACCCTGCAGGAGCACCGGGTGGAGCTGGAACAGCTCGGGAGCCTGGAGGCGGAGATTCAGGCATTGGAGGCCCGGCTGCGGGATCCGCACCAGGATCCCCTCGGGCAGCCGCTCTCTTGTGAGGAGCAGCTGCAGCGTCTTGTGGCACGGCTGGAGAACCAGCCCCCCCAGAGCGGCGTGGTGCGGACCCTGGCGATGCCGGCTGGGGTGGACGTCTTACAGATCCACCTTCAGGCCGGTGATCAGGAGCGGCGGCGGCTCTACAGCCCTGCAGCTTTCGGAGGCTGCGGCGGCGATCCAGCCCAGGCGTTGGCGAATGGAGGCGGCAATGGCGCGCTCTGAAGCCTTCACCCTGATGGAACTGCTCGTGGCGGTGGCGATCCTGGCTCTGATGGGGCTGATTGCTCTGGGGTCTGGAGCGGAGATTCTGGCCAGACTCGAGGTGGAGGCCGCCACGCGCAGGGTTCTGGTGGGGCTGGAGCGGGGCCGGATCGCCGCGGAACGCCAGGGGCGCCCCTGCGCCCTCAGCCTGGATGCCGCTGGATGGGGGCCACCTCCAGCTGGCGATCTGCCCGCCTGCATGGGCGTGCCCCTGGCCCTAGGGGAGGGACTGAGGTCCGAGCAGGGGCTCCACTTGGAGCACAACCTGCCGCCAGCCGTGCGCTTCAGCAGCAATGGCCTGGTGCTTGATGCCGGAACGGTGCTGGTGGCCCACCGGGCTACGGCTCTCAACCGCTGCGTGGTGGTCTCCCTACCCCTGGGGGTGACCCGGGTTGGGCTCCATGGGGACGGCATCTGCCATCCGGATCCGAACCTCTGACGATGGCGGTTGTCTTCCGGGCCAGTTCTGTGGAGTCCCGATCCGGCGCTGGGCCGTGCAGGCCTGTTCGGGCCTTCACCCTGGTGGAGCTGTTGCTGGTTCTGGCGATGGGGCTTGCGCTGAGTGCCGTGCTGGTGCAACTGCTTGTGGCCGAAAGCCGTCTGGGGGCCGTGATGGTGCGTCAGTGGCGCGAGCTGACCCTGCAGCGCCGCACCCTGGATCTGGTGCGGGACGATCTGCGTCGGGCCGTGGCGATCCGGTTGGGTTCGGCCGGCAGCTCCCCCTGCCCCCTCTCCGGCCGCGAGCCCGTGCTTCAGATCAGCACGGCTGAGGGACCGATCACCTACACGGTGGGGCTGCCCCCCAGTCCGATCTGGAGGGGCCGGGTGCTGATGCGCTGCGGTCCCGCCTTTGGACTCGATGGCGAGCCCAGCCGGGGGGCGAGCCAGAATCGTGTGGTGATCGATGCCCTGGTGCTGGCTGGATTCCGGGCGGAGGTCCAGGCGATCGGTCAGTTTCGCCTCTCGATGGAACAGGAGCTCCCCCACCCGCAGGGGGGCTTGCACAGGATCACCACAGCCGTTGTGGTGGCGGCTCCGCCGCCGGATCCGTGAGCGAGGGCAGGGTGGCCTATCGACCCTGGGACGGCTGAAACTTCCTACTACAATCAGGCATAGATGCACTGACGATTGAATGGCCGTGGGCCTAGGCCGCTTCAGCATCCCCAGAGATGGCAGCACCCCGCGGTCTGGCCCATCGAATCGAGGGCTGGTGGTTGAGGCCGTGTTGGTGATGGCATTGGTCACCACAATCGGTATTTTCGTGATTGCGTCCCGGGTGGCCGGATCGAGGCAATCGTCATCGTCTTCGTCCCTCAGCCTGGCGGCGCGGCAGGCTGCGGAGTTTGGTTTTAGCGAAGTAATAGCAGAGATGAACCGGGATCCGAAATCCTATCTTTGGGTCACTAGGTTTAAAGAGTGGAATAACGTCTCGGCCCAGGACCTTAAGGACTGTGGAGTTGCAGCGACGGCCGATCTCGTCTCTAAGCCAATTTCTAGCTTGGGATCCAACCGGGCTTTGCCTAATTCTCCCGAACTCTTCTATCGATTTGTCAGCTACCAAGAGCCCGCCAATCCCAATGAGGATCTTACAGAGCCAGCAGGTTGCAATAGCAAATTTGGCAATCTGATCGGTGGCACGGGCGAGATCACGATTGTCGGTACTTTGAATCGTGGCACTGGTTACACGAGCACCTTCACACTCAAGCGCAAAGTGTCGGTGAAGCGGGCTGCTCCGATCTTCAACAATCCGATCACGGCCATTCCTGCCAATCGCAGCTTCGACCCTGCGGACACCCGCTTTCCTAACTATCTCGATGCCGCTGACAGCACCACGGTTGCCTATCCGGGAACTCCACCCGGCACCTACGACGACGAGATCTACTGTGAACCCGGATCCTCAACAGACGAGATCAAATGCACGGCTGGCACATCGACTGCCAATTTCAAGAGCGCAACCTCAACCGCTTCCGGATCCGGCAATGATTACTTCCCCTATTCAGGTGGTTCGCCTTGGGGGCCTTGTCAGCAGGTAGGCGCCAATGTGCGATGTCTAGTCAAGTCCATGACAGTGAAAGCCAACACCAATATGCTAGTGACAACCAAGAGAGGCACGACCGAGGCACCGGTCGAAATCTTTCTCAGCGAAAACATGACCATCGAGCCTTTCGCAAAGCTTTCCGGTGAAGATTCTGGGGATGGTAAAGGATGGTCAAGATTCCGTATCTTTGGTGTCACAACCGGTACGAGCTGTGGCAGTCAAACGATCACCATCAATCCCACACCACCCACGAGCCCACCCACCCCTCGCGAGCCCAATTTACAAAACGCCTTCCTGTGGCTGAATAAAGGTAAGTTGAAATACCAAACCTCAACCGCCCTGGACAGCATTCCCGCTCTGGTTGGTTCCGTTTGCGAGTTCGAAAGCGCCGTGGCTGGTCCTGCGAGTTTGTCCAACCTTTCGAACCGCCGTTTTCTTGAGGGCCTCGGGGGAGCATATGGTTTTAGCGGCTTGTTCGGCAGACCAACTCCGATTCGCTTTTTTTATCGTGGATTCGGATTTGAAGACGAGCGTATTTCTTCCTGATATGCTGAAATCTTCGTTCTTTAAACCTTCCGATGCCGCACGGTCTTCCAGCAGCGGCATCACCATCCTCGAGGTCTTGCTGGCGGTTTCTATTGCTGGCGGCTTGATCAGTCTGCTGGTTCCTGCCCTCACGAGACAAGTGGCCTTGGGGGAACAATCCAATCGCCTCACGGCTGTGGAAGCGGTGGTATCTTCCGATCTAAACTGGTTCAGCAACTATGCGAGAGTCTGGAAGTTGAAATCAGGGAGTTATTCGGTCACTAATGCTGTCACCAAGACCTCGTCGTTCACATTAGCCGGTGCTGCTACTTATGAACCACCCGAGGCTGAATGCAAGCAAGCCGCCGATAGTGCTTTCGGTCTTGCGAAAAAGCTCCTTGATGATGGCGTTGATTTGCGCAAAAGTACGGCGACGGCACTTAAAACCTATTATCCACCTAACCCCCTCACCTCCCCCACAACGATCAAGGTGACCAGTGGCGGCGTGACCGGCTTGAATGTTATCCGTACGGTAACGCCTGTAGGCAACATGATTCGTGTGTTTTATAAGTTGGACTTTGCTGATGCCGCTGCAAAAGCCGATCTACGAAACAATGGGCTAAACTTTAGCCGTGAGGCTTCGTTCCTCGTCGAGGCTTCTGCCTGGTGTGATCGGATCCCATGAGATCAAGATCGCCCCAGGGATTCACGATGGTTGAGTTGATGGTTGCCATCGTGGTGATCACGATCGTGACCTCTGTCCTAGCCAGTAGCGCTTTCCGATTCATGCAGGAGCAGCGACTTCGCCAGTCCGCCAATGAACTGGTCAGCTACCTCATCACCGCCAGAGCGAGGGCTCTGCGGGAGGCGACCAACTCTGGCAAGGCCTGTGAGGTTGAGTTGAACGCCTCTACCAAGACGGTGAAACCAACCACGCATACGGACAACATCTGCAACGACTCTCCCAGCCTTCCGCCGCTTGATCTGCTGTTCGCCAGCGGCGGTAGCGATCTCACCATCACCTCGAGTGCTGGACTTTCTCCCTTCTTGATCACCTTCACTCGGATGGGTACCGTGGCTTCGACGAATCTCTCCTCTGCCACGGTGGTGACGCTGCCGCGTATTTTTTATTTTTCTAACGATTCTGCCGGTGCCACCCAAGTGCAGCGATGTGTGATGGTGGATCTCAACAGCGTGCGCCTCGGTTGGCGCAACACTTCAGCCGCCGCGACCTGCACCTACGATGGAAACTGATGCTTCTAGACTCCGGCGCGTGATGAAGGCCTGTTCCTCCACCGTGAGAGCCGCCTTGGCACCCCCTGCAGCGCAGCGTGGGTTCACGTTGGTTGAACTCCTGGTGGCTGTCAGCCTCGGATCGGTTGTGCTGGCTTCCCTGGGAGGTGGGTTGCTGCTATCGGAGCTGAAGGTTTCGGCAACGGTACAGCGCAATCTTTATGCCAAAGATGCTGCTAATCGGGCCATCGATCTGATGCGCCGCGAAGCGAGTTTTTCGCGTTTTTTCGCATCGAACACGCTTATTTTATCGGGCAGCGTGCTGGCTGACTGCACATCGGGCGCCCCTATCGCTTATACTCAGCTTAATAATGACTACATTTGTTATAAAACAGTTGATCCTTCTGTCCTGCCTGCTGCGTATGGATCTGCCTACCAAGGTCCCTGTGTCCTCGTGCGAGTGGGCCCCCCCTACAAGCCCGATGGTACGGTCGACCTCACGGCTACTCCCATCGTTCAAGTCTTACTGGATGGTGTAGCGAAGACTCCTTTCGCTGGCACTCATTGCCCTTACACCACGGCGTTTGCAGTAACATCTTCGTTGGGTTCGTCCATCGACGGAGTATTGCCTCTGACGCGCGATGCGAACGTTGTAATCAATTTAGCTTCTGGTGTTCGTTACAGCTTTAGTGTGCGAGCTCCATCCAATCCTGCCTACGATGGCAAGGATTTGTATGCAAAGAGTGTGGCGGGTGTTACCTTAATAGGATTTGGACCGGCTGATGAAACTTCATACCACTTTAGGCCAAAGATGGATTCCGCGTCTGAGTCCATGCCTGGAAGTGATTCCAAGGAAAATATATTCTATTTCCAGCATCCTCTTTCGGAGTACACTCTGCGTGAAACATCTGGTTCTGGATCTTGCACCTACGCAAGCTGCTATGTCGAGAGAGGTGGTTTTGCTGTGGAGATGACCAATGTGGATGCCTTGATCTTCGCTGATCAGGAGATTCGTCCTAGCACCTAATCAGCGCCTTTCGATGAATGTGAAGCAAGCAAAAGCTGGCGAAGCCCAAGGTCTTGGTGATTTGGAGGCCAGGATATCGGCAGCCCGCTCCGCGGCGGAGGCAGGCGATCGTGCCTTGGCGGAACGCTTATACCGCGAGCTGGTGGCGGCCGGCGTGAACGATGTGCGCCCCTACTGCAATCTGGGCGTGCTGGCCCTGCTGGAGCAGCGCTCCGATACAGCGTTGGGCTGGTTGGAACAGGCCGTGGAGGTGGATCCAGAGCACCCCCGATCCCATCTCAATCTGGGTATGGCCCTGCAGCTCGAGAAGCGCACCGCCGAGGCGATCACGGTGCTGCAGCGGGCCGTGGGCCTCGACCCCCAGCTGGCGGAGGCTTGGAACAACCTGGGCTACGTGCTGGCGCAGGACGACCAGCCGGAATCAGCCATGGCGGCCTATCAGCGCACCCTCGATCTGCAACCCGGCTATGCCGTGGCGGCTCAGAACCTCAGCGTGCTGCTGGCCAACCATGGCAACCCCCAGGAGGGGGAGCAGGTGTTGCGGCAGTTGCCGCTGGCGGTTGGCCAGGAGAGCGGGGTTTTATTCCATCTTGGCGAAATGCTTCGCCTGCAGGGGAAGCTGGAGGAGGCGCAGGCTGCCTACGGCGAATGCCTGGAGCGGGCCCCGGAGGATGCCGAGTTGCGGATGGGGGTGGGTCTTGCCCTGCTGGGCGCCGGTCAGGCCGATCATTCCCTCACGGTGCTGCTGCCGCTGCTGGCGATGCGCCCCGATGATGCACTGGGCCTGGTGACCGTGGGCTGGTGCCTGCAGGAGTTGGAGGAGGTTGCTCAGGCGATCGATCTCTACCAGCGCGCCATCGCCCTCGATCCAGCCAACATCCGGGCCCGCAACCTGCTTGGCATCTGCTTTAGCGGCCAGGGGGTTCATGGTGAAGCGATCCGCCAATTCCGCGCCGGCCTGGAGATGGAGCCGAAGGATTCGGAAATTCGTTCCAACTTGGCGGATTCACTACGCAGTCAGGGTTTCCTCGATGCTGCGATGGCCGAGTTCAACCGCTTGCTGGAGGATGACCCCGATTGCAGCCATGCGCTTGCGCATCAGTTGTTCAACTGCTCGATCGGTTCGGAGCGCCTGGCTCCCCTGGCCCTGGAGCTCAGCCAGCGTTTCTGGACCTTGGTGCGTGGCCGGTCCAATGTGCTGGTTCAATCCTCGGCGGCGGCCGGCGCTCTACCGGCCAAGCCCGCGTTCGCTGCCTCGCTGCCCCTTCGCGAGGGGACGCGCCAAGCCCTTGAGCTGCCGCAGGTGCGCCGCGATCAGCGGCTGAGGATCGGTTTTTTATCGGCGGAGATCGGCAATCATGTTGTGGCTTCGTTTCTGTTTTCGTTCCTTGAAAACTACGATCGCGAGCACTTTGCGGTGGAATTGTTCGCTGCCTCGCGACGCTTCGACGCCACGGCTTCGGAGCTGGCCAGGCTCGCCGATCACCACTGGTTGCTCGACGGCATGGAGATCGGCCGCTCCCGGGATCTGATCCGCAGCCGCCAGCTCGACATCCTGGTGGAAACCTCCGGCTTCACCGCCGATTCCGCGATCGAGCTGCTGGCGGAACGCTGCGCCCCGGTTCAGTGCCATTACATCGGCTACCACGCCACCACGGGACTGGACACGATCGATTGGTTCATCGGTGATGGCGAAACCGTTCCGGAGGAGTTTGCTCCTCAGTTTGTGGAGGGGCTCTGGCGCCTGCCGCGCCCCTGGCTGGCGCGCCAGCCCGACGCCACGCTGCCGCCCGCCGGCAGCGAGAGCATCGATCCGGTGGCTGTGCTGGGATCCTTCAATCAGCTGGCCAAGGTGAGGGCGGAAACCCTGCGCTACTGGGCCGCTGCCCTGCAGGCCGTGCCCACTAGCCGGCTGCTGCTGAAGGATCGCTCCGTGGCGGATGCGGAAACCCGCGAGCGCATTGTTCGCACCCTGATCGGCCATGGCGTGGCCTCTGAGCGGATCAGCTTTCTGGGCTATGTGGGCGGCTGGGCAGACCACATGGCCGCCTACAATCGGCTGGATGTGGCCCTGGACACCACCCCGTGGAGCAGTGCCACCACGGGCTTCGATGCTCTGGCGATGGGGGTGCCGCTGGTGGCGATCCGGGGGGGCTGCACGGCGGCCCGCATGAGCTCTTCCATCCTCAAGGGCCTGGGCAGGCCCGAGTGGATCGCCGAAACGCCCGAGCAGTTCGCTGCGATCGTGGCCGAACTCTGCGCCGATCTTCCGGCCCTGCGGGCTTCGAAGCCGGAGCTGCGTCGCCGGGTGCTCGCCAGCCCACTCTTCGATGGGTTGGATCTCAGCCGCCAACTGGAGCAAGCCTTCCTCGCCATGAGGAAAGCACCTGGCTCCGCGGTCTGATGCTTGTTGCATAAACAGTCTGATGCTTGTTGCATAAAACTGCTGCATAAAAAAAGCCCCCCGGCATAGGCCGGGGGGTTTCCAGAAACGATCTTCGGAACAATCCGGAAATCAGCCGAAGCTGCAGGTCATAACGCCGACGCTGCTCACCGTGATGGTGGCCCTGCTTTGGCCTATGGCGCCGCCCGCTGTGGTGAGGCAGTTCAGGCCGGCCACGGTGCCGGACCAGGTGCGGGCGAAGGTTGCGCCGGTTGAGGTTGAGCAGCCAGTTATTGGGATACCCACACCACCGGTGGTGAGATAGGTGGCGCATTCCTTGCTTAGGCCCACGATTTCACCGAGCGCGGCTCCGGCGGCGCCAGCCGAGCGGGTGCCGAGGAACTGGGGAAGGGCCACGCCGACCAGCAGGCCGAGGATGGCCACCACGATCATCAGTTCGATCAGGGTGAAGCCCTTGGCCTGAGCTTTGCGCTGACGCAGTTTGCGAAGCAGCTCGAGTTGGAGTTGGGTGCGCATGGAGAGAGGCTCGTTTACCCAGCCACTGTAGGCACCCCCTACAGGAATTTCCATTCCTATCCATTCCTAGAGGTTGACCTCTATATTTCTAGAAATTGACCTCAAGTGAAGCGGTTACGTAGCAGGTGGCCTGCTGACAGTAGCATAACCGCTCCATCTATGAAGATCTTTTTCGCTTTATTCACTTCTGCTAAGGAAGCGCTCACGGTTTTGTTCTGTAGGATAAACCAGATTTTCACTGTGCTCTCAGGCTTTTCTCACTTGCCGTGGTTGTGGTGGGCTGGCCCTGCGGGAAGGATCTGCCCTAGCGGGGGTGGCTAGCTTGCGGCAAGAGACTGCTGAGCTTGTCCGTTTCCCTGCTGGCCCGCCCCCGAGGCTCCCTGCGGCAGTGGTTGCTGGGAGCCAGTGTGATCGCGGTGTTGGCGGGTTATGGGGTGCTGCTCTTGGCCTACGGATGGCTCGCGGACCTCGACCGCAGGGAGGCCCACCGGGAGATGGCCAGCCGGTTGCTGGCCCTGGTGCAGCAGCAGGGAGCCCTGCCCGCCAAGCTCTCCCTCAGCGGGGTGGAAGCCTGGATCGTCGAGGGCAGCGGTGGTACCCGGCCCCTGCTCCCCGCCCTGGATCGCAGCCCTGTCCTGCTGCCCCTCCAGACCCTGGTGCAGCGCCGGCAGCGGGGCGTCCCGGTGGCTGGCCCCTGGGACTACGGGGGGCAAAGCTATCTCTCGAGCGCCACGCCCTTGGGCTCCAAGCCGGCGGCAGGGATTCTCTATGTCTTGCAGGATGTGACCCTCGACATCCGCAGGCAGCAGCGCAACTCCCTGCTGCTGCTGATGTTCGCGGGACTATCCACCCTGGTGAGCGCCGCCCTGCTGCGGCCGGTGCTGAACGCCGGACTCCGGCCCCTGGAGGAGCTCAGCGACCGGATGGTGCAGATCGAAACCGAAACCCTTGGGCGCCAGCGCCTGCCTCTGACTCCCCAGCCCCGCGAACTGCAGCGAATCGCCGGCTCCTTCAACGATCTGCTCGATCGCCTGGCGGTGTCCTGGGAGCGGCAGCGAGCCTTCGTGGATGCCGTGAGCCACGAATTGCGTACGCCGATCACCCTGGTGGCCTGCTGTGCGGCCCGCTTGCAGCGCCGCGGCATCAACCTCAGCGCCGCGGAGCGGGAACAGCTCCATCTGATCGAGGAGGAGGCGGCCCGGATGGGACGCATGGTGAGCGATCTGCTTGATATCGCCCGCAGTGATGCCGGCCAGCTCACCCTGCGACGTCAGCGTTTCGATGTGGCCTCTGCCTGCCTTCAGGTGGTCGATCGCCTGAGGCCCGTGGCTGCCGGACGGCTGCATCTGGCGCCGGAATCGGCCGAGCGAGAGCATGCTGTGCACGCGGTGGGGGATCCGGAGCGCTTCGAGCAGTGTCTGGTCAACCTGGTTGACAATGCCCTCAAGTACAGCCCCCCTAGCGGCCTGGTGCAGTTGGCCTGGGAGTGCTGCGGCGATGCAGTGCTGGTGCATGTGCTCGACCAAGGGCCCGGCGTGCCGGAGGAGGACCGGGCCCACCTGCTGGAGCGATTTCAGCGGGGGCGAAGCAGCACTGAAGTGCCCGGCAGCGGGATTGGCCTGGCGGTGGTGGACACCCTGATGCAGGCGATGGGCGGACGGGTGGACATCGGCGATGCCCCCGGGGGAGGGGCCGATTTCAGGTTGTTGTTGCCCATGGCCCCTGAGCCGGAGCTCAGCGATCCTGCTCGATCAGCTCCGCGAGCAGTGCCGGGAGCCCGGTCTTGATCCGGATCCCAGGGGCGGCCCATCAGCACCACCAGGGTTCAGCTACGCACATCACCCTCCCGCAGCATGAAGCCCACGCCGCGCACCGTCTGGATCAGGGTGGGTCGACCGGCCGGTTCGAGTTTGCGGCGCAAGTAGCGCACGTAAACATCGAGGAGATTGTCGTCGCCGAAGTGGTTCTCCCCCCACACGGCCCGCAGGATGGCTTGGCGCTCGAGAACCCGATTGGGCGATGCCATCAGGTGGCGGAGCAGCTCAAACTCCCGCACCGACAGGGTGATGGCTTCCCCGGAACGGCTCACCTCCCGGGTGGCGGTGTCGAGGATCAGATCGGCGTAGATCAGGCGTTCGTCGTTGTCCTCCTCCTCCTGGCCGTAGGAGCTGCGGCGCAGGTGGGCCCGCAGCCGGGCCAGCAGCTCCTCCACGGAGAAGGGCTTGAGCATGAAGTCGTCGGCGCCAGAATCAAGGGCCTCCACCCGCTCCTGCACCCCATCCCGGCCGGTGAGCATCACGATCGGCGTGGTGATGCCGCTGGCCCTGATCCGGCGGCACACCTCCACACCGCTGAAATCCGGTAAGAGCCAGTCGAGGAGAATCACGTCGCTAGGGTTCTCGCGGAGGGCAATGAGCGCACTTTGCCCATCGGCGGCCTCCCGCACCGCATAGCCCTCCACTTCCAGTTCACCGCAGAGGAACTGGCGCAGCCTGGGGTCATCGTCGACAATCACGACCTGGCGCTGGCCACTTCGCCGCTGGCTGGGGCTCGGATCTTGGTCCACCGATGGGGTCACACAAGCGCTCGGGCAGTTCCCCCCGGTGCGGGAGGAGGCTGGCTCCTCCAGATTACGAAACCCCAAATATGCTGCGGTTGGCAACGGAGTGATGGGGCGGTGCCTGACAGACCAGACTGCCATTCCCTGCCCTGCACCCGGTGCTGCGTTCCCTACGGCTTCCCGCCGCTGCCACCCTCTCGGCGCGGATGGCCCGCTGGGGCGTGGCCATCGTGCTGGCCTATGGCCTGGTGGCCCTGCTCACGCCGCTGCTGATTCACCTGGGTGTGCTCGCCGATCCCAATGCCGGCCTGGCCAATCCGATCTACGCCCCGCCCTCCCTGGCCCACTGGTGCGGCACCGATCGGCTGGGGCGGGATGTGTGTGTGCGCACCCTGGCCGGCAGCGGCGTGGCCCTGCAGGTGGTGGCGATCGCCCTGGTGCTTGCCCTGCTGATCGGGGTTCCCCTCGGCATGGTGAGCGGCTACCTCGGCGGCTGGGTGGACCGGGTGCTGGTGCTGCTGATGGACACGCTGTACACGCTGCCGGTGCTGTTGCTCTCAGTTGTGCTCGCCTTCCTGCTGGGGCGGGGGCTGCCGAATGCGGCGGCCGCCCTGTGCGTGGTGTATGTGCCCCAGTACTTCCGGGTGGTGCGCAACCAGAGCGCCCAGGTGAAGGCCGAACTGTTCGTGGAGGCGGCCCGCTCGCTCGGGGCCGGCCCGCTCTGGATCCTGCGCCGCTACCTGCTGCGCAATGTGATCACCTCGGTGCCGGTGCTGCTCACCCTCAATGCCGCCGATGCGGTGTTGGTGTTGGGGGGCCTGGGGTTTCTGGGTCTGGGCTTGCCGGAAACGATTCCTGAATGGGGCGGCGATCTGCAGCAGGCGCTCACGGCGGTGCCCACGGGCATCTGGTGGACGGCCCTCTATCCCGGGTTGGCCATGTTCGTGCTGGTGCTGGGGCTGTCTTTTCTGGGGGAGGGGCTGGAGCAGTGGTTGAGCGGTGTGGGAAATCCTTAGGCGTAAGCCTGTAGTGTCGTGAGGCTATAGTTGGCAGCAACAGGATTAAAATTGCTAATGAACAATCAGCTTTATATCCAGATTCCGCTGGATGCAAGTTATTTTCTCAAGAGCGAGTTCCAGATCGATCGCTTGCTTGATTTTTGCGATTGGAGTTCACCGGCGTCGGATGGTGACGTGCGACAAGCTATTGAGTTGATGGTGCCAACGGGTTGTAGCAAAGAGCTAATCCGAATCGGCGGATCCGGAGATGGAGCCTATCTGCTGCCGGACGATTTGTCTGCCATAGACGCTTGTTTTTCGCCAGGTGTTTCCACGTTGGTCAACTTCGAGCTTCAGCTAGCTGAGGATTTTGGAATTCCCTCTTATCTTTGCGATGCATCGGTTGACTGTGATCAGCTTTAGTTGAATCCCGAGAAGCAATTTTTTTGCCGCAAGTGGCTAGGGAGCTTTGATGGTGATGATACGCAGAGCCTTGATCAGTGGGTGCTAGGAAGTGATCACGCCGACTCGGAGAATCTTCTTCTTCAAATGGATATTGAAGGAGCAGAGTATCGTTCTCTGCTTTCAGCTTCCGACTCAGTTCTTAAGCGCTTTCGCATTGTGGTCGTTGAGTTTCACATGCTACCTTTTCTGCAAAGTTCGCGATTCCTTAACACCTCCTTTCTGCCCGTGTTGCACAAGCTGCTCCGCCGGTTCGACTGCGTGCATGCCCATGCCAACAACTGCTTGCCTTTGATCGATCTCGCTGGCTATATGGTGCCTCAAGTGATCGAGCTATCTTTTTATCGAAAAGCTGAGAATCAAGGCCCCAAGAATTCCTGGTCTTCGCATTCTCTTGACGTTGTTAATGTGCCGACGTCTCCGCGGGTGGTTCTTGGCGCCCCATGGGTCTGAGCGCCACGACCTTGGCCATTGCCATGCATGGGCTTTGAGCCGAAATCGGTTATGTTCTGGCCCTATTGTGAGCTATGGCAGCCTCGTTGCAAGAGGCTTGCCTGATCCTGACCATGAATCCCGAGCAGCTCGCCCATCTCGACAGGATCGGGGGTTTAGTCGATGCCCTGGGCTCACTTCCCTGGATGGAGACTCCCGAGCTCGAGCAGATCTCGCTTCGGCTGCTCGATTTCGATTCCAGTCGCTGGTCGTTTCTGCGGGTGCTTTCGTTTCCCCTCTATGCCGAACTCACGGCCCTCCTGGCGGGCGGGGAGGCGCTGCCCCACCTCAAGAGCCGCCCCCGCATCGCCGTGGTGATGCCGGTCTATGCCCCCCGCCGCGATCTCCTGAAGGCGGCGCTCGCGAGCCTGCGCGGCCAGGTGGGGGTGGCGATCGATTGCTTGATCAGCGTGGATGGTCGGGTTGAGGATCGCCAGCTGGTGGAGGAGCTGGTGGCCGAGCTTGAAGCTGCTGGCGACGACTCCCACTGGCGGGTTTCGGTGTTTCTGCTGGAGCGGAACCGGGGCGTGGGGCTGTGCCGCAACCGGGCTTTCCAGGAGGTCACGGCTCCGTTCTTCACCTGCCTTGATGCCGATGACATCTTCCATCCGCTGCGCTGTCTGCATGCTCTGCTGGCGCTGCAGAGTTCCGGCGTGGACAGGCTTAACACCGGCTGGAGCCGGGTTTCGCTGGATGAGAACAAAATTGTGCTGATCAATGACCGTCTTTATTGCACTGGACAGAGCAGTTTTTTGGCTCGTACAGAGATCCTCTCTCGCTGCGGCTTTCAGGCAGGTTTGCGTCATTTCGAGGATACGGAATTTATGCTGAGGCAAGAATTCTTTGGTGTATCCATGCATAATTCGCCGATTGTTGGTCATTATTTTCATACGGAGCCCCGACCGGACTACGCCTCCCTGTCCAGCGTGTGTCGTCAGGAGGTTCATCCGATCAGCGGCCACCCCTATCTCTGCGGAACGGTGATTGCCGAGCAGCCGGAGAGTTGGCTGGAGATCGAGCGCAGCCATCGCCAGCGCTATCACTCGCTGCTGGCGGAGGCCCTCCGAGCGGCCTATCCCGCCGATCCGGATGCGGCTCCCGGTGAGCGGTTCACTGCCGATTGATGGTTTCCAAGCAGACTGAACTTCCAGCCGCGTTCAGCACCGCAGCCGCAGGTTTCGCGGCAGCTCCTCGCTGATCGCTCCCTCCCCATCCAGAGACGGATAGGGTCGCCCTTCACGGCGGCACCAGGCGGCCACCTGGGGATAGGCCCACTCGAACAGCAGCTTGTTGTAAAGCCCGGGTGGCAGGCCTTCGCCGTGCTCGGGCAGCAGCCCGGCTAGCTGCCGCTGCCGCGCCGCCTCAAACAGCAGGGTGGCCGTGGCCACCGACACATTCAGCGATTGCACCATGCCCTGCATCGGGATGAAGATCGCCTGGTCCACCAGGGCGGCCGTGGACTCGCTGAGCCCCCATTTCTCGGCGCCCAGCACAAAGGCGGTGGGGCCGCTGAAATCGCACTGGCGATAATCCACGGCCTCCTGGGCCAGGTGGGTGCCATAGATCCGGAAGCCCTGCTCGCGTAGCTCGGCCAGCACCGTGGCCGAATCGGGATGCACATGCAGCGGCACCCATTTCTGGCTGCCCAGGGCGGTGTCATTGAAGGTGGGCATCCGCCCCTTCAGGCAAACGGCATGGGCTTCCAGCACCCCCACGGCATCACAGGTGCGCAGGATCGCGGAGAGGTTGTGGGGTTTATCCACCTGCTCCAACAGCACCGTGAGGTTTGCCATGCGCCGGTCGAGCACGTTTCGAATGCGCTGGTATCGGCGAGGCAAAATGGGCATCGGAATCGGACCCGTGAGCTCAGCGAGATACCCGGATCCGCCGGCGGGATGATCTCTTCTTCTTGCGCCAGAACTGCCATTGGCGCGGGATCTTCAGCTGCTGGGGGAGCTGCCGGGCGCTGCTTCTCGGTTTCGAGATCGGGCGGATGGCGCTGCGTTTGGGCAGTTTGAGCCATTGTGTGATCCACTGAAACTGATCGTGCCGCCCAGAGGCCTGGCCGAACAGTCCCTCGGCGCCGCTCGCGAAGCCCAGGGCGAGCATCAGGCTGGCTATGGCTCCGCGCGCGGTTTGTCGCCCCAGCTCTAGGGTGTTGGGTGGCGGCGGAAGGGACTCCAGCCGTTGGCGAAACCGGGATTCGGCCTGTTCCACTTGCAGCAGCAGCCGCTCCCTTACCTCCGCGTAGGGAAGCAGGGAGGCCTGCTTAGGAAGGGGCGGGGCGCCGGGGATCGCCCCCAGACGCTCCTTCAGATCGTTGAGATTGGTGGCGCCCATCAGGGCATCGCGGTAAGACTGCAGTTGGGTCTTGCTGTTGCTGATCAGCCGCTCGCGCTCGTTGCGCGAGGCATCCACCCCGAGCCAGGTGATCGTCACCTGCAGCGGAGCGATCAGCAGATAGACCACAGCGGCCAGGGCCGCCAGGCGCCGCCACAGCATCAGCCGTTGGCTCAGCGCTCGATTCCTCGGCTCCAGCATGCTGGCCAGGTGAAGCAGCACCAGACCGATCAGGATCCAGCTGCCATTGGCAACCAGATTGGCCAGCACCCCCAGCTGCCATTGCCGGTCGGCCAGCCGCAACGGAAACAGGGCCAGCAGCACGGCCGCCACCCCACCGATCAGGAAGGTGGTGGCTCCCCCGCTGGCCAAATTGGCCAGGCGGTTGGCCTGGGTAGGGCCGATGCGGGCAATCTTGGTAATCTCCGCGGTTGTGGCGCGGGATTCTGGCTTCGGTTCGCCACCGATAGCGGCTGGGACGGGATCTTCGGCGGAGCTCATCAGGGCCAGGAGGCGAGGTTGGTAGCAGGTGGAAGAGGATCGAGCCCGGACGGCGCCTCCTCCGGCAGGGCTCAACCCTGGCCGATGCGGTCAAGTTACCGCCAGCGCGGCACCGCCCCAGCGCCATGGGGATGCAGGATTGTGAGCTGGGGGCAAGTCCCCGGCCTGAAACCTGGTCCACCTGGGAGTGATCGGTTTGGAATCTTGGCTGCTGGATGGCGGGGGCCTGACGCAACCCTGGGGTGATGCCCCTCCTGCTCTGGGGCGACCGGACGCTGGCGGTTTGCCGGTTGGGCCGTGGGATCAGCGGGTCTGGCGGTTGGTGGCCCGGATTCCCAGGGCCCGGCTGGCCACCTACGGCCAGGTGGCCGAACTTCTCGGGGCCTGGGGGCGGGCCCGCCAGGTGGGCTGGGCCCTGCGGCGGCTGCCGCTTCCCACTGCCATCCCCTGGCACCGGGTGGTGAATGCCCGTGGCTCGATCACCATGACCCCCAGCCGCGAGGGGAGCGACTGGATCCAGCGGGACCTGCTGGTGGCCGAGGGGATTCCCGTGGATGCCCGCGGCCGGGTTCCCCTGGCCCGCTTCCGCTGGGATCCACCCCAGCCCCTGGTGTTCTGATGACGCCTGTGGATGGGCAGGGCCCCGATGGCCCGGGTCTCGAATCGCGCCATCGCGCCTGGCGGGTGCTTCTGGCGGTGGCGGCCGGTGCCTATGCCGATGCGGCGCTGGAGCGGGAGCTGGCTCAGGGATCGCTCTCGCCCCTGGACCGGGGGCTGGTCACCGAGCTGGCCTATGGCGCCATTCGCCAACGGCGCCTGCTGGATGCCTGGATCAATGCCCATGCCCGGATGGTCGCCGAGCGCCAGCCCCCACCCCTGCGCTGGCTGCTTCATGTGGGTCTGTACCAGATCCTCTTCAGCGAGCGGGTGCCCGTGTCGGCGGCCGTGAGCACCAGCGTCGCCCTGGCGCGGCGCATCGGACTGGCCCGGCTGGCTCCCACGGTGAATGCCATCCTCCGGGCGGTGCTGCGCCGGCGGGAGGCCCTGCCTGGCCCCCTGGCTCCCTGGGATGGCCTCAGCCTCCCCGCCGACCCCGCCGAGCGCCTGGGGCTGTGCCATTCGCTCCCCCCCTGGTTGGCCACGGCCCTGCTCGCCTGGCTGCCGGCGGCAGGAGCCGAGGCCTTCGCCCGGGCCGCTGCCACACCGCCGCCCCTCGACCTGCGGATCAACCCCGCTCGCACCGACCGGGCCACCCAGCAGGCGGCCTTCGCCGCGGCAGGGGTGACCGCCGAGCCGCTGCCGGATCACCCCTTGGCGTTAACGCTGCCGGGCCGTTCCGGGGATCTCCGCGCCCTGCCCGGCTACCGGGAAGGCCACTGGTGCGTGCAGGATCGCCATGCCCAGGCCGTGGTGCCCCTCCTGGCCCCCAGGCCCGGGGAGCGGATCCTCGATGCCTGCGCCGCGCCGGGTGGCAAGACCACTCAGATCGCCGAATGCCTGCAGGGCCAGGGTGAGCTCTGGGCGGTGGATCGCTCCGAGGCCCGCTTGCGCCGGGTGCGGGCCAACGCCGAGCGGCTGGGACAGCTCGAGGGCATCGGTTGTCTGGCGGCCGATGCCGGCGATCTGGAGCTTCTGCGGCCCGACTGGATCGGCTACTTCGACGCCATCCTGCTGGATGCGCCCTGTTCGGGCCTGGGCACGCTGGCCCGCCATGCCGATGCCCGCTGGCGGGTCACGCCGGCCTTGATCGAGGAGCTCCTGCCGGTGCAGAGCCGGCTGCTGGAGGCGATCGCCCCCTTGCTTCGTCCCGGGGGTCGTGTGGTGTACGCCACCTGCACGGTGCATCCCCACGAGAACCGCGGCCGGATCGACGCCTTCCTCAAGGGCCATCCCACCTGGCAACTGGAGCAGGAACTGCAGTGGTGGCCTGGTGAGGGGGGGGGCGACGGGTTCTATGCCGCCCGGCTTGCGGCCCCGGCCCTCAACGGGGCGTAGGGGCAGGCACCGGCGGGGGAGGGGCCACCGGCAGGCTCGGGGCAGGCCCGGCCGCTGACGGTGGCAGGGGCGGCGGCGGGCTCGGCGGCCCAGGCGGCGGTGCCTGGGCAGGTGATGGGGCGGCTGCAGGAGCTGGAGCGTCCTGGGGTGGTGCTGCTGCAGGAGCGGGTTCGGCGCTGCGCCGTGGCGTTTCCCATTGGCGGGGTTCGACCGGCGCTTGCCAGCGGGGACGCTCCTTCTCGGGCTCGGGGGGAGTCCAGCGGCCCTCCTGGAGGGTGGGATCTCTGTCTGTGGGGTCTCTGTCATCGGTGCCGTCGGCCCAGCGGGAGCGGCCCCGATCCGGATCATCCACGGTGGTCTCCCAGCTGCGGCCACTGGGGCCCACCTCAGTGGGGGGAGCATTGCCGTTTTTCGGGGTCTTGGGCGGCACGTAGGGGATGAAGGAGCCGGTGAGCTCCGGCCTCGGTGGGAACTTCTGGACCGGGATGTCCTTGAGCAGCCCGAGCATGTAGCTATACCAGGTGGCTGCCGCCGTGGCGCTGCTGCTGCCCGTCTTCCAGTTTTCGTCGTAGCCGAACCAGATCGCCGTGGTGAGCTGGGGAATCGAGCCGATGAACCAGAGGTCGCGGGCGCCCTCGGCGGTGCCCGTCTTGCCGGCAGCGGCGCGGTCGGGGAGGCTGGCGGGGCGGCCGGTGCCGGCATTCACCACGTTCTGCAGCATCCACATCACCGTGTCGGCCACATCGCTGGGCACCGCCCGGCGCGGCGGTTTGGCATCGACCCGGCGGCTCCAGAGCAGTTCGCCATCGGGCCCATAGATCTCATCGAAGGGGGTGGGCCCCACATAGACCCCCCGGTTGTTGATGGCGGCGTAGGCGGCCACCATCTCCAGCATCGTCTTCTCATTGGAGCCGAGCACCATGGCGGGGTATTCGCCGATCTCGCCGGTGATGCCCAGCTGGCGGGCTACACCGATCACCCGGGGATAGCCCACTTTCTCGGCCAGCCCCACGGCGGCGGGGTTGATCGAGTTGGTGAGGGCACTGAGCATCGACATGCTCGTGCCTGCGCCGGGGATGCAGAAGCGCTTGTAGCCATCGCGGTAGCAGCGCTCTCGGGAGGTCACGGAGTCCTCCGGGCGCATGCCGTATTGGATGGCCGCCGTGTAGGCGAACAGCTTGAAGGTGGAACCGGGGGATCGCACCGCCTGGGTGGCGCGGTTGAACTGGCTCTTCTGCCAGTCGGTGCCGCCCACCATCGCCCGCACCAGGCCCGTGCCGGGCTCCATCGACACCAGCGCACCCTGCAGGCCACCCCCGCCGGCCACCTGGTTCACAACGGACTGGGCCCGCTCCTGCCAGGCCTTGTTGAGGCCGGTGCGGATCGTGAGACCACCCACTTCGAGTTCTTCCTTGCTGAGCACCTTGGGCAGCTGCTGTTCCATCCAGCTGATGAACCAGGGCGCCGGATTGGCGTAGTACTTCGGTTCGGCCGGCTTCAGGGCCAGGGGCGCGGCCTGGGCCCGATCCAGCTGGGCATCATCGATGAAGCCCGCCTCCCGCATTCTCCGCAGCACGATGGCGCGACGCTTGAGGGCCAGGTCGGGATTGATCAGCGGCGAGTACACCGAGGGGGCCGGTGGCAGGCCAGCGATCAGGGCGGCCTCCGCGAGGGTGAGCTGCTCGGGGGTTTTGGAGAAATACACCCAGGCGGCATCGGCAACGCCGTAGGCGCTGGAGCCGAGATACACGAAGTTGAGGTATTGCTCGAGGATCTGCTGCTTGCTGAGCTGGCGCTCGATCTTGCTGGCGAGGGCGGCCTCCTTGATCTTGCGCCAGAGGGTGCGGTCCTGGTCGAGGTAGACGGTGCGGGCCAGCTGCTGGGTGATGGTGCTAGCCCCCTCCTCCACCGAACGCTCTCTCAGGTTGCGCACCATGGCGCGAATAATGCCCACGCTGTCCACGCCGCCGTGCTGGTAGAAGCGGCGATCTTCGGCGGCCACGAAGGCCTTCTCGATCAGTTTCGGCATCTTGCCGCTCGGCAGCCGCTCCCGCGTCGCCGGTCCGTCCTTGAACAGCACGGCCCCATTGGCATCCAGCACGGTGAGGGTGCCGGGGCGGTTGTAGCTACTCAGCCGCCGGGCATCGGGCAGCAGGAAGTCGATGCCGGCCACAAGGGCGCTCTGGCCGAAGGCCGCCCCCACGCCTAGGCCGGCGGCCAGAAGGCCGGGCAGCAGAACGCGGAGGCCGCTCGGCAGGCGATCGCCACGGGAGCGTGCCCGGCCGGCACTCCTGGACTGCCTGGGCGCTCGCAGCTGGGTCAAAGCGGGATGGGCGGCGTCACCGCCAGCTGACTGAGGCCGCTGTGGCCGATGGCCAGGGCGGTGACCAGCATCCCCAGCACGAGAAAGGGTTGGGCGCTGGCCTGATACTTCACATCAAAGGCCACGGGATCACGCAGCAGCCAGATGTCCTGGAACGTGATCTGGGGAACGATCAGCAGCACCAGCAACACGGCGGCGAAGTGCTGGCCGATTGCCACGAGCACCGCCACCATCGCCAGCTGAAACAGATCGATCATGGCGGCACTGATCCAGCTGGCCTTCTCGATGCCGAAGGCCACCGGCAGGGATTGGAGTCCGAGGGCCCTGTCGCCTTCGACGCTCTTGAAGTCGTTCACTACGGCGATACCGAGCCCGGCCAGGCTGTAGGCAAGGGTGAGCAGGGCGGTGGTCCAGGTGAGCTTGCCGAAGAGGGCCTGGCCGGCCCACCAGGGCAGGGCGATGTAGCTGGCACCGAGGGCATAGTTGCCGAGCCAGCCGTTCTGTTTGAGCTTCAGGGGGGGAGCTGAATAGATGTAGCTCACGAAGGAGCCCCCGAGGGCGAGCAGCAGCAGCACCGGGGTGGTGTGGCCGGCCCACAGGTCGAGACCCCAGGCCACGGCCAGACCGCTGATCAGCAGCACCCAGATCTGCGCCTTCACCTGCTGGAGGGGAATGGCGCCCGAGGGGATCGGCCGGTAAGGCTCGTTGATCGCGTCGATCTCGCGGTCGTAGTAGTCGTTGAGGGTCTGGGTGTAGCCGGCCAGCAGGGGACCACTCATCAGCATGCAGGCCAGGGAGGCGAGCACATCGGGCAGACGCCAGTGGAAATTCCCCGAGGCGGCGGCACCGCAGAGCACTCCCCAGATCAGCGGGATCCACGTAACCGGCTTCATCAGCTGCAGCCGGATCTTCCAGAGGGTGGTGGTGCTGCTCGCTCCCTTCATCCCGAGCATCTGGCGCGCGGCGCCGCCTTCGGAGGGATTGGGAGGGGCGGGGGTGGGGCTATCGCTCACGGTGGCGGGGCTGGGCGGCCGGGGTAGGGGGCCGGCTCAGGCGGCAATGATCTCGTCGTCGAAGAACCAACTGGTGGTGCCGTCAGCCAGTTCCACCACCACACCCACACCGGTGCCGTCGGTCATGCGGTAGCCCTTCACCGTTCCGGTGGGATCGGCCTTGAGAGAGGCGACCAGCCCGGCGGGAATGCGGTCCCGAACCCGGGTCACCCGCACTTTCATACCGATGGAGATGGCGGCTTCGGCCATGGCGCCCGGCATTGCAAAAGTGGCGTAACCCTAACAGGGAAGGCGGATTGCTCCTCCCTCCGCAGCCCGAACAGGGGAGCCCCCAGGAGGTCTGCCATTGTTGAACCTCTAAGGCTCGGTTCGCCGGAGCGATGGTTGCCAGGCGCATCATTCCCTGTCTTGACGTGGCCGAGGGCCGGGTGGTGAAGGGGGTCAACTTCGTGGGCCTGCGCGACGCCGGCGATCCGGTGGAACTCGCCTGCCGCTACTCCGCCTCCGGTGCCGATGAACTCGTGTTCCTGGATATCGCCGCCAGCCACCAGGGCCGCTCCACCCTGGTGGACCTGGTGCGTCGAACCGCCGAGGCGGTGACGATTCCCTTCACCGTGGGCGGCGGCATCAGCAGCGTGGAGGGCATCACCGAATTGCTTCGCGCCGGAGCCGACAAGGTGAGCCTCAATTCTTCGGCAGTGCGCGACCCCGATTTGGTGAGCCGCGGGGCGGAACGCTTCGGCTGTCAATGCATCGTGGTGGCCATCGACGCCCGTCGGCGCAACGGCGAGGCGTCGGCCTCCCGCGGGGAGGGCTGGGACGTCTATGTGAAGGGGGGACGCGAGAACACCGGCCTCGATGCGGTGGCCTGGGCACGGCGAGTGGTGGCGCTAGGCGCCGGCGAGATCCTGCTCACCTCCATGGATGGCGATGGCACCCAGGCCGGCTATGACCTGCCGCTCACCCGGGCGGTGGCCGAGGCGGTGGAGGTGCCGGTGATCGCTTCGGGAGGCGCTGGCTGCATCGACCACATCGCCCAGGCCCTCGGGGAAGGGAAGGCCTCCGCCGCCCTGCTCGCCTCGCTGCTCCATGACGGGCTGCTCACCGTGGCGGCGATTAAGTCGGATCTGCTGCAACGCGGATTGCCCCTGCGGCCCTTGCTGGCCCCGCTCGCCCCACCGATCTCGTTACATTAGGTAACTTGATGATTCAGTCGACCACTTCGCCTTGTCCTCCCTGGTCGTGCTGCCCGCACCGCTCCTGTCGCTCTTCGCCTTCGTCTTGGTGGTCGCGGTGGTGGCCCTCGTGGCCTGGGCCCTGCACCTGATGCAGGCCGCCAATGACCGGCGGGAGTTCTCCTTGATGCTGGCCGGCTGCATGGTGTGCTCCGCCGCCGTCGGTCTGGCCACCGTGATGGTGCTCACCCTCACCGGCGCGAACCGGCTCGAGGCCCGCGGCCTATTGCCACCGATCCCCCAGTTGGAGAGCGGCGTGAGCCTTGAGGCCAGCGTTCTCCCCTGGCAGGGGTCGCCCCAATCCCGGCCGGTTTCTCCCGAGTGAAGCCCGGCGATCCTGCCGCGGTGCGCGATCTGTTCGAGGCGATCGCCCCCCGCTACGACCTGCTCAACGACCTGCTCAGTTTCGGGCTGCATCGTTTCTGGAAGCGGCAGGCGATCGCCTGGCTGCGCCCTTCCCCGGGCCAGCGGCTTCTCGATCTCTGCTGCGGCACCGGTGACTTAGCCCTGCTGCTGGCCGAGCGGGTGCGACCCTCTGGCGCGGTGCTCGGGCTCGATGTGGCCGAGGCGCCTCTCGCCGAGGCCCGTCGCCGGGCGGCCGAACGGCCCTGGTTGCCCCTCAGCTTCCGCAGCGCCGATGCCCTGGCCACGGGCCTGGGCGATGGCTGGGCTGATGGGGCCGCCATGGCCTACGGCCTGCGCAACCTGGCCGATCCGGCGGCGGGCCTGCGGGAACTGCGCCGGCTGCTGCGCCCGGGCGGGCGGGCTGCCGTGCTCGATTTCAACCGTCCGGAGGGTTCTCCCGGGCTGGTCGCGGCCAGTCAGGTGGCCGCCTTTCAGCGCTTCTACCTGCGCCAGCTGGTGGTGCCCGCTGCCAGGGCCTTCGGCCTGCCGGAGCATTACGCCTACCTGGAGGCGAGTCTGCGGCAGTTCCCCACCGGGCCGGAGCAGGAAGCCCTGGCTTGGGGCGCCGGCTTCCGGCGGGTGCGGCACCGGCCCCTGGCGGCGGGTCTGATGGGCCTGTTGGAGCTGGTGGCCTGAGGGCGGTTGGCCAGTTCAGGCCGCCCGCCTAGCCTGAAATGTCGTTTCCCCTCGATCATGGGCGTTCCACTTTTCGACTTCGCCGCCAACATCGGCAAAAAGGTGTTCAACCGCGGCGAGGACAAAGCCGCCGAGAAACTCAAGAAGCACATCGAGGCCAACAACCCCGGCATCAGTGGCCTGGATGTGGCGATCGACGGGGACACCGCCGTGATCAGCGGCACCGCCAAGGACCAGGCCGCCTATGAGAAGGCCGTGCTCCTGGCCGGCAATGTGGAGGGCGTGGGCAAGGTGGAGGCCGGGGCCCTGGCCGGCGCCGGTGGCAAGGAGGCCGAGTTCGTGCTGATCCAGTCGGGTGACACCCTCTGGGGCATCGCCGAGCGCTCCTACGGCAATGGCGCCCGCTACCAGGAGATCTTCGAGGCCAACCGCGAGGTGATCGAGAACCCTGATCTCATTTATCCCGGCCAGAAGATTCGCATTCCTCGCTGATTAATTGCCTGTGATCGCTCGCCCGCCTTCGGCGGGCTTTTTCATTTGACCTCCCGGCATGCTCTCAGCCGCATCTGTCCAGTGCAGCTCTGATTACCTTGATTTCCGCTAGTCGAGCGCCGGAAGAGCTCTCCCCTCATGTTCTCCCCTTGGGCTTTCTCTCGGTCGGTTGAGGTTGATCAAGGTTTGCAGGCCAAATAATGAGATGGATCTGAATGTGGTCTATCGTGATGTTTTCGAGTTTTAGAGTTCTCGCGGCTTTGCCAACGTCTTTATTGCCTCACCTGGCCAAGTGGGGGGATTGATTCGGTCCACTCACTAAAGTTGTCAAATCCGATCGTCGCCCGTGCACTTCCAGGACATCATCGCCACCCTCAATCGCTTCTGGGCCGAGCAGGGCTGCCTGATCCTTCAGCCCTACGACACGGAGAAGGGGGCTGGCACGATGAGCCCCCACACGGTGCTGAGGGCGATCGGGCCGGAGCCCTGGGCTGTGGCCTACCCCGAGCCCTGCCGCCGCCCCACCGACGGCCGCTATGGCGACAACCCGAACCGGGCCCAGCACTATTTTCAGTACCAGGTGCTGATCAAGCCCAGCCCCGATGGCATCCAGGAGACCTACCTGGCTTCCCTTGAGGCCTTGGGCGTCCGCCAGGCCGACCACGACATCCGCTTCGTGGAGGACAACTGGGAATCCCCCACCCTCGGCGCCTGGGGGGTGGGCTGGGAGGTGTGGCTCGATGGCATGGAGGTGACCCAGTTCACCTATTTCCAGCAGTGCGGCGGCATCGACTGCCGGCCGGTGTCGATCGAGATCACCTACGGCCTTGAGCGCCTGGCCATGTATCTGCAGGATGTGGAGAGCATCTGGGATCTCCACTGGAACGGGGTGCGCCGCTACGGCGACATCTGGCTGCCGTTTGAGAAGGGCCAGTGCACCTACAACTTCGAGGCCTCCAATCCGGGGCGCCTGCAGCAGCTCTTCGCCATCTATGAGGCTGAGGCCAGTGATCTGGTGGCGGCGGGCCTGCCGGCGCCGGCCCTCGATTTCGTGCTCAAGTGCAGCCACACCTTCAACTTGCTGGAAGCCCGCGGCGTGATCTCGGTGACCGAGCGCACCGCCACG
>Ga0207941_1000021_pt1 | contig 55596 bp, 52 predicted proteins | sample LakMenEpi13Sep12_FD_150695 | JGI IMG/M metagenome (GOLD analysis project Ga0207941, IMG submission 150695) | Freshwater microbial communities from Lake Mendota, WI - 13SEP2012 deep hole epilimnion (SPAdes) | ecosystem: Environmental > Aquatic > Freshwater > Lake > Epilimnion/Euphotic zone ...
AGACAAACTATTATTTCAGGAAAATCAAAAATTCACACAATGGTGGGTTTGGACAATCATTATTGGAACAAATCTAACAGGCGGATATTTATTGTTAAATGAATTTGAAAACAATAAAATATCAATTTTATTTCTTAGTTTCTATTTTATATTTTTTGGGATTTTTATCTTAGTTTTTTATTTTTTAACCCTTGAAACAATCATTACAAAAGACTATATTTCAATACGTTTCTTCCCTTTTCATTGGAAAGAAAGAAAATATTTTTTTTCAGAAATAAGTCAAATGGATGTAATCAAATATAGTCCAATTTTTGATTATGGAGGTTGGGGTGTTCGATACGGCAGAAACGGAAAGGCATTTAATGTAGCCGGAAATATGGGCTTAGAATTGCATTTTTTAAACCGAAAAAATCTTTTAATTGGCACCCAAAAACCGGAAGAATTAAAAAAAATAGTAGAAACAATTATAAAGTAATTGACTAAATAATGAAACAATTATATAATCCTTTTGAACTTTACTCAGAACGTCAACTTTTAATTTTTGGATTAGTAATGACCTTAATTGGTTCCTTTTTAGGCTACTCTTTCAATGGTCGCTTTGACGGTATAATTGATTTTCATTTATTAGAATCAGTCACTTTTTTTGAAGTAGTTCTCGATAATTTTTTTAATACTGTCCTATTAACTACGCTATTGTTTATGACCGGGAAATTAATCAATTCGAAAACGCGTTTTGTAGATGTATTAAACGCTTCTTTAATTGCCCGAATTCCTTTTTATATATTACCTTTTTTTAATTTCAACAATGTAATGTATGACGTGAGTAATCGTACTTATGACATTATGGTAGCTGGAAGTTTTAATGCTATTTCAACTCCGGACATAATACTGTTAATGCTATTCAGCTTTGTAGCTATATTTACTTTGATTTGGTTTTCCGTGCTTTTATGGAATGGTTTTAAAGTAGCGACAAATGCTAAAGGAATTAAAAACATTATACTATTTATTTTTACCATTCTTGTAGTAGAAATTGTTTCAAAATATATAATTACCACTTTTAATTAATCTTTATAAAAATGAAAAAAATCAGTTTATTAGTTGTCCTTTTTTATTCAATAGCATCATTTTCTCAAGATATTACCGGTGAATGGTATGGAAAAATAAGTGTCACGGGATCCGAATTAAGACTAAGTTTTACAATTTCCAAAAATGAAAACAACTATTCCGGAACCATTAGTGTTCCGCAACAAAATGCAAATGGCATTCCCTTATCATCCGTTACTTTTCAAGATAATCTTTTAAAAATTACGTTTGACGCAGCCGGATTTTCTTATACGGGAAAATTAAATGCTGAAACTGTTTTTGAAGGTACTTTTTCTCAAAACGGCCAAAACTTTCCATTAAATCTGTCCCGGGAGAAAATGGAAGAAACCAAATTAAATCGACCACAAGAACCAAAAGGTAAATTTGATTATGGAATTGAAGAAGTAACTTTTGAAAATAAAAAAGACAAAATAACTTTGGCAGGAACCTTAACATATCCTCAAAACAACAAACCTTATCCGGTAGTGGTATTGATTTCAGGAAGTGGACCACAAGACCGTAATTCAGAAATTTTTGGACATAAATCTTTCTGGGTGATTGCCGATTACTTAACTAAAAATGGCATTGGAGTGCTTCGCTTTGACGACAGAGGCGTTTCAAAATCTCAGGGTGATCGTTCACTTGCCACTTCTTATGATTTTGCTACAGATGTTGAAGCTGCAGTCACATTTTTAAAAACAAAATCAGGAGTTGATTCTAAAAAAATTGGATTAATAGGGCATAGCGAAGGTGGTATGATTGCCCCTATTGTTGCTTCAAAAGATAAAACTATCGATTTTATCATATTGTTAGCCGGTCCCGGAATTCCGTGTATGGAGCTTTTATTGGATCAAGCCTATCAAATTGGAAAAGTTGCCGGTATGACGGAAGAACAACTAAGTGAAACCAGAAAAATAAATCAATCTATTTACACAATCGTAAAAAGTGATGCTGATGATGAAACGGTTAAAAAGGAATTAGTCACCATTCTGGAAAAAACAACAAATGAAAACTCCCAATTAGAACAACTTAGCGAATCTGATAAAAAGCAAATGATTGCTCAACAAATCGAACAATTAAGCTCTCCTTGGTATCGAAGTTTTATGAAATTTAATCCAAGTCTCTATTTAGAAAAAGTAAAATGTCCTGTTCTGGCTTTAAATGGAGAAAAGGATTTACAAGTTCCCTCTAAAGCAAATACAGAAGGCATTAAAAATTCGTTATCAAAAGGTGGAAATAAAAAAGTTACCCTTAAAGTATACCCTAATTTAAATCACTTATTTCAAGAATGTGAAACCGGTGCAGTTGAAGAATACGGAACAATTGAACAAACCTTTTCTCCTACTGTATTAACAGATATAAAAGATTGGATTCTATTACAAACTAAATAAACTTTATCAAACACTTAACAGTTAAACGCTTTGAATAAAAGCGTTTTTTGTTGTTATTTGTAACAAAATAAGAACTATTACAACTTATTATCAATTATATAATTATTTCATGAAAAAATCATTTTTATCGATAGTCGTTACCAATACATTTTTACTGTTAAACCTTTCCATTGCAACCGCTCAAAACAAAACCAACGAAGTTCAGGTTTCTATTGACTTAGTCAATATTAACAATGACAGAGTAGCGGTTACCATCATTCCACCAAAAATAAAAACCAATGAAACTACTTTCTATCTTCCTAAAATAGTTCCCGGAACCTATTCCGAAGATGATTACGGACGTTATATTGACAATTTCAAAGCCTATGATGCTAAAGGAAAAGAACTTGTGATAGCTAAAATGGATGAAAATTCATGGGTAATAAAAGAAGCTAAATCATTAGCAAAAGTTACTTATTTAGTAAATGATACCTATGATTCCGAATCAGGTTCTGAGTTTGGAAAAGGGGATATATTTTCACCGGCAGGAACTAACATTGCAGAAGGACTCAATTTTGTTATCAACACGCATGCTTTCGTAGGTTACTTCATAGACTTGAAAGAACTTCCTTATCGGTTATCAATCACAAAACCTACCAATTTATTTGGAGCTACTGCAATGATTGATTTGGATAAGAGTGAAAGTAGTGATGTATTTACAGCTTCAAGATATGCTGAATTGGTAGATCATCCAATTATGTATAATAAGCCAAATTACACCACATTTATGGTGGATGATATGGAAATTATTTTAAGTGTTTATTCACCTAAAGGAACATTCAAAGCGGAAGATTTGAAACCAACGATGGAAAAAATGATGAAAGCCCAAAAGAAATTTTTAGGAAAGGTAAATAGCACAAAAAAATATGCCATTTTACTTTATTTATCAGATTATGAAACATCGGATGCTAAAGGATATGGTGCTTTGGAACACAATACCTCAACAACTGTTGTTTTTCCTGAAGCAATGCCGGCAGAACAATTAGAACAAAGTTTAGTTGATGTGGTTTCGCATGAATTTTTTCATATTGTTACGCCTTTGAGTGTACATTCTAAAGAGATTCATTATTTTGATTTCAACACTCCAAAAATGTCACAGCATTTATGGATGTATGAAGGGATTACAGAATATTTTGCCAATTTATTTCAAGTGAACCAAGGACTAATTTCAGAAGATGATTTTTATGAAAGAATGGCTGGTAAAATTACTAATTCTAAACGCTATGATGAAACCATGCCATTCACTAAAATGAGTGCAGAGGTTCTAAAAAAACAATATAAAGATGCTTACTTAAATGTTTATGAAAAAGGAGCTTTAATTGGAATGTGTTTGGATATTCAATTACGGGAGAGCTCAAATGGGGAAAGAGGAATTCTTGATTTGATGCAAAAATTATCTAAAGAATTTGGTGATGCTAAACCATTTGATGACAGCGAATTGTTTGATAAAATTGTTTCTCTGACCTATCCTGAGATTCGAACATTTTTAACAACTTATGTAGCAGGTTCTACACCGCTTCCTTATGATGAATTTTTTGGCAAAATGGGTGTTACCCAAACTAAAATCCAAATTCCGGGAAATGTTTTTCTAAAAGGTCAAACACCCTATATCACCGTAAATCCTTCGACCAAAGAAATTATTGTTCTACCGGGAATTGAGTTAAATAGTTTTATGAAATCGCTAGGATTACAAGGCGGAGATATTATTCTTGCCGTTGATGATACAGCATATAATTTAGACAACATTTATGATATGATTATTGGAAGCATGTCATGGCAAGAAAATGACCCGATTACTTTTAAAATAAAAAGAGAAGATAAAGAAATTACCTTAAAAGGAACAGTACAAATTCCAATGGATGAAGTAGATGGATATCAAGCTACAGACGATGCCAAAAAAACAATTCGTGAAGCTTGGCTAAAAGGTTAAATCAAAAGATATCAAAAGATAAAAATCCCTGAAAGTAATCATTCAGGGATTTTTAATTTTTAAAACTATCCTCTAAAAAAGAACTTCAGTTTTTCAAAAAATCCCTATTTTGCAACCAAATTCAAAAGACATATAAACAAATGAAATTCATTACTAAAATAGCCCTACTTTTTACCATACTTCTTTTATTTGTAGCCTGTGAGAAAGAAAATAAAAAAGACTATAACCTACATATTTCAGGAAACATAAATGGAATCAAGCAAGGAAAATTATTCATACAACAACTAAAAGACACCAGTTTAGTTGTGATTGATTCTATAATTTTCAATGGAAAATCATCTTTCGACAGCTATTTGACAATTGATTCGCCGGAAATGTTATATTTCTTTTTAGACAGAGGTCAAACAAACTCCTTAGACAATAATTTAGTAGTTTTTGCTGAACCCGGAGAACTTTCATTAGAAACCAATTTAGAAACGTTTTATGCAGATGCTGTTGTAAAAGGTTCAAAAAATAATGACCTCTATTTGAATTTCAAAAAAATAAATGCTCGTTTTTCAAATCAACAATTAGGATTGATAGAAAAAGAAATAAATGCTCAAAAAAACTACAATCTTGTTCAACTAGACAGTATTCAAAAAGCAAAAGAACAATTACTTAAACGCAAATATTTATATGCTATAAACTTTGCTTTAACTCAAAAAGAATTTGAAGTGAGTCCTTATATTGCTTTGTCTGAGATTTATGATGCCCAAATTAAATATTTAGATACCATTCATCATTCAATGTCGCCCAAAGTAGCTCAGTCTAAATATGGAAAATTACTGACCGAATTTATTGAAAAAAGAAAAAAGGAAGAACAACAATAAAACTAAAAACCATAAGATTAAAACTTATGGTTTTTTTAAATACATTTAAAGCAACTTCCATACTATCAAATTAACTTATCTTTAGGTTCAAACTATTTCAAAAAAAAAGGACAACAGTAAAAGTTGTCCTTAAAATTGAGCCGATAGAGGGCCTTCCGTATAAAAATCGGGATAAACTTCTCGTACCGAATTTCACAAAAAAAGGATAACCGTTAAGTTATCCTTTCAAAAAATAGAGCCGATAGAGGGACTCGAACCCACGACCTGCTGATTACAAATCAGCTGCTCTAGCCAGCTGAGCTACATCGGCGTCTCAATCTGAGTGCAAATATAATTTTGAAATTGAATATTCCAAAACAAAAAGGCACTTTTTTTATCAAAAAATTGGATTAAAGTGCGTTCACTTTTTGAACCAATTGAATCGCAGCTGATTCCAAATCTTTTTCTACTTGTTTTAAATGAGCTTTACGACTTTCAACTTTTTTGTTGTTTACTTTAGAAATTAACGTGTCAAAAGTTGCAATAGCTTCATCAATCAACGCATTTGATTTCTCAGTTGGTTTTCCAGTAGTTGTCATTTCGTGGATATAAACCGCCTCAATAATATCTCCCATCACAAAATTGATGTCTTTCTTCAAATTTTTAATACTTGCCATTTTTATATATATTTTAATTGCGGTGCAAAAGTACGTAAAAAATTAGAATTAAATAAATTGGTTTCGTTTCCTAAACAGTAATTTCTAATAATGTTGCTTTTCCCTTTAATAAAAATGATGTTAGAACAGCCGATATTAAAACGGTATTACCTGCTTTGTAAAAGTACTTTTCATCATTTAAACATAACTCAAAATTTCCATCAGTACACATCAATACAGTAAATGCATCTTTGCTTTTATGAATTGGAATTTCTCCGTTGAGTTCAATAATATTTGTTTTAAAATAAGGACAATCAAGAACTGAAATCTTTTTGTTTTCAATTACCGAATATTCTTTTTTTGTTGATACTATTTGAAAGTTGATTGCTTCTAAAGCCAAATCCGTATGTAATTCACGCCCTTTTCCGTTGGAATCTACCCTGTCCCAATCATAAACTCGGTAAGTAATATCACTAGTTTGTTGAATTTCTGCTAATAAAATTCCACCACCAATAGCATGAACAGTTCCGGTTTCTAACAAAAAAACATCACCCTTTTTAACTGGAATTTCATTTAATATATTGAGTAAAGTTTTATTGTTTAAGTGGCTTAAATAGTCAGCTTGATTAGTTTCTTCTTTAAATCCAATAATCAAACGAGCACCCTTATCAGCTTGCATCACATACCACATTTCCGTTTTTCCAAAAGAATTGTGTCTGGCTTTGGCCAATTCATCATTTGGATGCAATTGAATCGACAAATCTTCCCGAGCATCTAGGTATTTGAATAACAAAGGAAATTGTTTTCCAAATCTGCTATAAACTTCTTTTCCTAAAATTTCTTCCGGAAATTGATCTATTAATTCATTTAGATTTTTCCCTTTTAAAATGCCATTATTGATAACACTTACATCATTTGGAACCGTTGATAATTCCCAGCTTTCTCCCGTAATTTCAGAAGAAATGGGTTTGTTCAAATAATCGTGTAGTTTTGTTCCTCCCCAAATGCGTTCTTTAAAAATGGGCTCAAAAGTAAAAGGATAAAGTGGTGTGGTCATTTTTTTTCTTGCAAAGGTCAAAAATAAGCAATTGATTTGATACTATCTTCTTATCAAACACTTATACTATTTTTTTAAGCATCTCAAGTGCTTTTTCAATGTGAATTTTAGCCGATAAATTGTCGAAAATCAATAGTATAATTCCATTTTCATCTGCTACATAAGTTACACGTCCCGGAAGAAGTCCAAATAAAGCGGTTGGTACACCAAAAAGTTTTCTGATATTTTTATCTTCATCCGATAATAAAATAAAAGGAAGCTTGTACTTCGAAACAAACTTTTGATGAGAAGCGATTGAATCACTGCTGACTCCTATTACTTCAGCACCTAAATAAGTAAAATCTTCATATTGATCTCTAAACGAACAAGCTTGCGTTGTACAACCCGGTGTATCGTCTTTTGGATAAAAATAAATTACTACCGGTTTTTTATTCAATACTATTGAACTGTCAAAAATATTTCCGTTTGTATCTTTTGCGGTAAACCGAGGAATTTTGTCTCCAACTTTCAGTGCCATTTTAGTTTCCTTTATAGGTTACAAAATTGCGTGGTGTTTCATACAAAACAACTTCCAATTCTAATTCATTTTTTATTTGATGTCGCAATTTATTCCAAATTACAACGGCAATATTTTCAGCTGTTGGATTCAAATCAAAAAAATCAGGTACATCTACATTTAGATTTTTATGGTCAAAAGCCTCTTCAATATGCTCTTTAATTAAATCGGATAAAATCTTTACGTCCAAGACAAAACCTGTTTCCGTGTCAATTTCTCCGGTTACACTGACAATTAATTCATAGTTATGTCCGTGAAAATTTGGATTATTACACTTACCAAAAACCAAATCGTTTTTTTCCATCGTCCAATCTTTACGATACAATCGATGAGCTGCGTTAAAATGAGCTTTTCTGGAAACAGTAACTTTCATGGCAAATGGTTAAAAGTAATTGGTAAAAGGTTATAGTTTGTGCTCTTCTAAATAATGATAAAACTCGTCAAAAATAATTTTAAACCAAACGGTATAAATGTCCGGGTGAATTTGCATGTCTTCTTTAATGGCTTTAATACTCATCCATTTCCAATCTTCCACTTCATCAGGATTAATTATTGGTTTGTTATTGTAATATCCAATCATCACATGATCTAATTCATGCTCTGTCAAACCATTATCAAAAGGAGCTTTATAAATAAAATGAAACAACTCCTTCAATTCGGCAGAAAAACCCATTTCCTCACTCAACCGTCTCGTCCCTGCTTGAATGTTGGTTTCACCTTCCCGTTGATGACTACAACATGTGTTTGTCCACAATAATGGAGAATGGTATTTTTGATGAGCTCGTTGTTGAAGCATGACTTCGTTTTTATCATTTAAAATAAAAACAGAAAAGGCACGGTGCAAAACCGCTTTTTCATGAGCTTCCAATTTATTCATCAAACCAATTGGTTCATCTTTCTGATTGACTAAAATTACTTTTTCTTCTTTCATAGCACTTTTATAGCTCTTCAAAGGTATGAAAAAGTTCGTTTTTATTTCGATTTATATGGTTTTGTGAAAAATTTAACGGGTGTTGAAGTCTATAAGATATGTAAACTCTCCTTAATTTTCACCGCACATTTTTCGCCGTCAATAGCAGCAGAAACAATTCCTCCGGCAAATCCTGCTCCTTCTCCACAAGGATAGAGTCCTTTAATTTGAAGATGTTCTAAGGTTTGAGTATCTCTGGGAATTCGAACCGGTGATGATGTTCGACTTTCCGGTGCATGCAAAATGGCTTCGTTAGTTAAATATCCTTTCATTGATTTACCGAATTGCAAAAAACCTTCTCGCATGATTTGGGCTAAAAATCCGGGAAAAACCTGTCCCATTTCAACCGAAGTTGTTCCCGGAACATAGGATGTTTTAGGAATCGAAGTAGAAATTTTATTTTGCGTAAAATCAATCATGCGTTGTGCAGGAACTTTCTGTGTCTGTCCAGCTAAATGCCACGCTTTTTGTTCGATGGATTTTTGAAATTCCATTCCGGCTAAGGCTCCAAATTTGGCAAAAGGTTTAAAATCTTCCAATTTTAATTCTACTACAATACCGGAATTGGCAGTAGCTTGGTCTCTTTTGGAAGGCGACCAACCGTTGGTAACCACTTCACCCGGACTGGTAGCACACGGAGCAATTACGCCACCCGGACACATACAAAACGAATACATCCCACGACCATTCACTTGCTTAACGATTGAATAGGGAGCCGGTGGTAAATAGTCACCTCGAAAATCGCAACTATACTGAATCGAATCAATCAATTCCTGTGGATGTTCTGCACGAACCCCTAAGGCAAAAGGTTTGGCTTCGATCAGAATTTTTTTTCTTTCTAGTAATTCAAAAATATCACGAGCGGAATGTCCGGTGGCTAAAATGACTTTGTTAGCCGAAATTGATTCTCCATTTTGGGTTACAATTCCTTGCATTTCATTGTTTTTGACAATAAAATCCGTCACACGGGTTTCAAACAAAACTTGTCCGCCGCATTCGATGATTTTTTCACGAATATCTTGAATAATTTGTGGTAATTTATTGGTTCCAATGTGTGGATGAGCTTCTATTAAAATATATGGAGAAGCTCCGAAACCTACTAATAATTGTAGAATTCTATCGACATCACCTCTTTTTTTGGATCGGGTGTATAATTTTCCATCGGAATAAGTTCCTGCTCCGCCTTCGCCAAAACAATAATTGGAATCTTCATTCACAATATGGTCTACATTAATGGCTTTTAAATCTCGGCGGCGACCGCGAACATCTTTCCCACGTTCAATAACAATAGGTTTTAAGCCTAATTCTATAAGTTGAAGAGCTGCAAAAAGCCCTGCCGGACCTGCCCCAATAATGATAACTTCTTTTTGATTGGCTACATTTGGATAATGGGGTAATTCGATTTTTTGTTCAGAAAAAGGTTCTCCTTGAAAAAAAACAATCAACTTCAAATTGATTTTAATAGCTTTCTGACGAGCATCAATTGAACGTTTTAAAATCGAAATATGCTGAACTTCTGATAGCGTAATACGAATCATCTTCGCCACATGATCTTTTAATAAAAAATCATTGGCGGCAACTTCGGGTACTACTTGAATGAGAAGTTCTTTGGGCATGGTTATCTTTTTGCAAAAGTAATTTTTTTAATTTGTACCGCATAAAAAAAGGTTCAGCAATTGCCAAACCTTTTAGAACAAGATTTTAAAAAAAATTAATTTTTAATAAACTTATAATTTAGTTTTTGATTATTTACTTCAATGTAGATAAAATATACTCCGGATTGTAGTTGACTCACATCTATATTTTGATAGGAATCAGAATTTTTCAATTCTTTGATTAGACTACCATTAATCGTAAATATTTTAAAATTATCAATTGAAAAAGTACTTAAATTATTGATGTTAATTACATTATTTGCCGGATTTGGGTAAATGGATATTGCTCTTTTTAACTCCGATACATCTGTTAAACTCAATGCTACACTTTCTTCTAAAAAGTCAGCAATTCCGTTAGAGTTTGTGTCATCATCCATCGGGTTATTATTTCCGTTGTAATCTTCATCAATGGTTAATATGCCATCTCCGTCATCATCATTATCAAGATAATTGGGAATTCCGTCTAAATCTGTATCAACATTAGTTATGTCATCTGAACTTCTTCCGGAATCAAAAACATATTCAAATTCGGTTAAAACCATATCTCCATCATCATCATTATCTAGAAAATCAGGAATTCCATCACCATCAGTATCGTCATTAGCTAAATTTCCATCACCATTTACATCTTCTAATTCGGTAGAAACAGAATCTGAATCATAATCATTTGCACAATTAACAACTGAAATTTCAACTTCTGTTATCGTACCGCCACCAACGGCATAAAGTGTTTGATTGTTTGGATTTATGTTAATATAATTTGTTCCAGACAAAGCATTTACTCCCGTTGTTGCATCTGATAATGTTTCATGTATTGTTACATTCTGCGGTAAATTAGAATCGATAGCTTCTTTGATTAAGTCCAAATTAAACGATTCAAATCCATCTAAATCATTATCACAAACCGTGTAATAATATACTGAACTTACATTTGGTCTTGCAAATCGCCACCCTTCATCTGATGCTGTCCAGACTCCTGTATTTCTTCCGGGAGGAGTGAAGGAAATACTACCACTTTCATTTATTATACCAATTAAAGCGTTTCCACCATTCCAAGCAGAACAAACCGGTTTGTCAACAATTTGTACATCGATGAAGTTAAATGTTTCATATAATATCAATTGAAATGTGCTTTTTAACTGCGAACAGGAAAAATGTGGTTGATTTTCGAACAAGACAACAAATTTTCTATATGGTGCATAACCAACTAACGAGTAAGTTATAGAACCTGTTTGATTTGAATTATACAAATCGTGATAACTTGCAAAAATTGAGTTCTTTATGTTAAGTTGAGAAATTTGAGCATTTAAACTCCACTCACTGAAAGTGCTTGCTAAATTTAAATTAAAACTGACATAACCATTTGTACTGATAGTCAATTGATTAAAATTATTTCCGAAATAATTAAAATCAAAACCAATTGGAATTACTCCAGAGTGCAAATCATCGCTTGTAGTAATTGGTGTAGCAGTTGAAGTATAAATCTGATGTGGAATTGCAGAAACGGTATAGTTTGTTTGTGAAAAACCGAGGTTAATAACAAATAAAAAAAGAAGGTGAATTTTTGTTAAGTAATTGTTTTTCATATGATTTTTTTTTTCAAATGTAAAAAAAAGTTTTAATTTTTCATGTTTTTCTAACTAATGTTTAAAAAGTAATAAAAATAATAGTTGAAAGAATTATTAATGTAATAGAAATGAATTTACTTTTGCTAAAAAAAAGATGTCAAGAAGGATAAAATTGATTTGGGATTTCAGAGGCCCTGCTTCCTCCAAAACTGCGGAACACCATGAAATTCACTTAAAGGAATTTATCACTACTGAAAAATTATCTATAAATATTACCGGTTTTGAAATATACAATGAAATGTATGCCATCGCATTTATTGTTGTTTCCGATGAAAACATGTTAGCAGTAAGAGATGCTTTAAAACCTCATCGAGGGGAAATTTTTAGTGAGCAGTAAGCAGTTTTTAGTGTTCAGTAACTGCCTACTAAAAACTGCTTACTGAACACTAATTTGCTACTTCGCTAATAAATTTAATACGCATTAAACGCAATTCTTCAATATCATATTCACCATCAAATTCTTTGAGAGCATCTTCTATTTTATCGGTTTGAGAATCCATAAAATACTCGTGAATTTCTTCTTGTTGGTCATCATCCAAAATTTCATCAACCCAGTACTTAATATTTAATTTCGTTCCGGAATAAACTATCTGTTCCATCTCTTTCAACAAATTATCCATAGTCAATCCTTTAGCTTTAGCAATATCTTCTAAAGATAATTTCCTGTCAATATTCTGTATAATATATAATTTGTTAGCCGAATTAGCTCCGGTTGATTTAACAATTAAATCATCTGGACGAATAATGTCATTCTCTTCGACATAGCGAGCAATTAATTCGATAAAAGGTTTTCCGTATTTTTTTGCTTTTCCTTCTCCCACACCATGCACATTACTCAATTCATCAATTGAAATTGGGTATTTCAATGCCATGTCTTCTAAGGAAGGATCTTGAAAAACTACAAAAGGAGGGACACTCATTTTTTTTGCTTCTTTTTTACGTAAATCTTTCAATATAACCATTAAGGCCTCATCTGCGGTGCCGGTAGATTTAGATGCAGCTACAATTGCATCATCTTCTACTTCACTGTATTCATGATCTTCAGTCATCATAAAGGAACTTGGATTTTTAATATACTCTGCTCCTTCTTTTGAAAGTTTTAAAATTCCATATGTTTCGATATCTTTATATAACAATCCTGCCACTAATACTTGACGTATCAAAGCCATCCAATACCGTTCATCATGATCACTACCGCAACCAAAAAGGTCTTGCGTATCGGTTCTATGTGCTTTAATTACGGCATTTATTTTACCCATTAAGGTAAATACGATTTCTTTCGATTTATATAAATGTTTTGTATCCCGAACAACCTTAAGCACTTTTACCACATCTGCTTTCGCTTCTGCTTTCGCTTTAGGACTGCGTACATTGTCATCCATGTCACCACCTTCTCCGGTTTCATTGTCGAATTCTTCCCCAAAATAATGTAATAAAAATTTACGTCTGGACATCGAAGTTTCGGCATAAGCAACAACTTCTTGTAACAAAGCAAAACCTATTTCTTGCTCAGCAACGGGTTTTCCCGACATGAATTTTTCAAGTTTTTCAACATCTTTATAAGAATAATAAGCCATACAATGCCCTTCTCCTCCATCACGACCTGCACGACCTGTTTCTTGATAGTAACTTTCCAATGATTTAGGAATATCATGGTGAATTACAAAACGAACATCCGGCTTGTCAATTCCCATACCAAAAGCAATTGTAGCTACAACCACTTCGACATCTTCCATCAAAAACATATCTTGATGCTTGGCTCTGGTCTTAGCATCTAATCCCGCATGATAAGGAACGACACTGATTCCGTTAACTTGTAGAACTTGGGCAATTTCTTCCACCTTTTTTCTGCTTAAACAATAGATAATACCTGACTTACCTTTATTATGTTTTATAAATTTGATAATATCCGATTCTATATTTTTTGTTTTTGGGCGTATTTCATAAAATAAATTAGGACGATTGAACGATGCTTTATAGGTTGTAGCATTAGACATGTCTAGATTTTTAAGAATATCTTCTTGCACTTTTGGAGTAGCAGTCGCAGTTAATCCAATGACCGGTACATTTCCCAGATGTTTAATAATATTTTTTAGGTTTCTATATTCAGGTCGAAAGTCATGTCCCCATTCTGAAATACAATGAGCTTCATCAATGGCTATAAATGAAATTGGAACCGATTTTAGAAAATCCACATACTCTTCTTTTGCTAAAGATTCGGGAGCAACATATAATAATTTGGTAATTCCTGAAACAATATCTTTTTTAACTTGATTTATTTCTGTTTTGGTTAACGAAGAATTCAATACGTGTGCTATACCATCTTCCGAAGAAACGCTTCTGATGGCATCAACTTGGTTCTTCATCAAAGCAATCAAAGGAGAAACCACAATTGCAGTTCCGTCCTGAATTAAAGCAGGCAGTTGGTAGCACAACGATTTACCACCACCAGTTGGCATTATAACAAAAGTATTTTCTTTATTCAAAATACTTTTTATGACTTGATCTTGTAAGCCTTTAAAATAATCGAAACCAAAATACTTTTTTAATTCCTTGTGAATATCAATTTCGTTGGGATTCATTCTTATGTAATGGTATTTTAATTAAATTTGCATTCATAAAGATACAACTTTCTTTTATTCATACAAATTTTATATCTATTCCGTTTTGATAACAAAAGAAAAAATTTTAGCAATCGCTAAAGAAACCATTCTATCAGAAAGTAAAGCCATTTCAAAACTCTCTGAATTACTGACAGATGACTTAGCTGATTGCGTGCGGTTGATTTATGAATCAAAAGGGCGTTTGATTGTAACCGGAATTGGGAAAAGTGCCATTATTGCACAAAAAATTGTAGCTACTTTAAATTCTACCGGTACACCCTCTTTATTTTTACATGCGTCAGAAGCTGTTCACGGTGATTTAGGTATGGTACAACCCAACGATATCATAATTTGTATTTCAAAAAGTGGCAATAGTCCTGAAATAAAAATTTTAGTTCCCATTTTAAATCGTTTTGGTAACACTTTAATTGCTATGACCGGGAACCTATCCTCCTTTTTAGCTAAAAATTCAACTTATGTTATAGATACTACTGTTGAAAAAGAAGCTTGTCCGAATAATTTAGCACCAACAAACAGTACAACAGCACAATTAGTAATGGGTGATTGTTTAGCAGTTTGTCTAATGGAAATAAGAAATTTTAAAAGTGAAGATTTTGCCAAATATCACCCTGGCGGAGCTTTAGGCAAAAAATTATTACTTCGGGTTAAAGATATCTTGGAGGATTCCAGAAAACCAATGGTTCGAGCAGATGCAACTATTCAAATTGTTATTTTTGAAATTTCTGAAAAAAGATTAGGTGTTACTGCTGTAATAGAAAATGATAAAATTATTGGTATCATTACCGACGGCGATATTCGAAGAATGCTAAGTAAAACAGAAACAATCAAAGGCATTACAGCGAGGGACATAATGACCGTAAATCCAAAAATGATTGAATCTGATGATATGGTGGTGAAAGCACTAAACATCATGGAAGATTTTTCAATCACACAACTCATTGTGAGCGATGACTCTATTTATAAAGGCGTTATCCATTTACATGATATTTTAAAAGAAGGAATTGTATAATGGCGGATAAAAACACCAAAGAAATGTCATTTCTAGACCATCTTGAAGAATTAAGGTGGATGTTAGTTCGAAGTGTTTCAATCATCTTGGTCCTTGCTATTATCGCTTTTTTCTTCAGTGATTTTATTTTTACTGATATTCTATTCGGTCCTAAAGATCCGGACTTTATAACTTATCGTTTTTTTTGTAAAGTGACCCAATTCTTTGGTTTTACAGATTCTGATATTTGCAATGTTGAAATGCCATTTATTATTCAGAATACTGACATGGGTGGACAAGTATCTTTATTAATATGGGTATCTATAACGGTTGGATTTGTAGTAGGTTTTCCTTTTATATTGTGGGAAGTTTGGAAATTTATAAGTCCTGCTCTTTATTCTAAAGAAAAAAAATATGCAGGAGCTTTTGTAATCATATCTTCTTTCCTTTTTTTCATAGGAGTACTATTTGGCTATTTTATTATTACCCCACTTTCTGTATACTTTTTTGGCTCTTTCTCTACCAGTACTGAAATTGTAAATGAATTCAATTTAGAATCTTATACCAGTATGATTAAAACATCTGTGATTGCTTGTGGTGTTTTATTTGAATTACCTATTATAATTTACTTTTTGTCCAAAATGGGCTTAGTTACTCCTGAATTTTTAAAAAAATACAGAAAATATGCTTTGGTAATTGTATTAATAGTTTCTGCCGTAATTACTCCACCTGATGTTATTAGTCAAGTGATTGTTGCTATTCCCATTATGATACTCTATGAATTTAGCATTTTGATTAGCTCTCTTGTCACTAGAAAAGAATTGAAAGAATTGAAAGAATCAAAAAAAATTAATAGCTAATCTATGTCAGATATAGTCCAAGAATTTAATGATTATCGTTCCAAAATGAACGAAAAACTACTTACTGATAATAACTTAATTATCAAACGTATTTTTAATTTAGATACCAATGCTTATGCTGAAGGAATACTAGATGTAAAAACAAAAGAATTATTAGGCTTAGTCGCTTCGGCCGTTTTACGCTGTGACGATTGCATCAAATACCATTTAGAAACTAGTTATAAACATGGAATAACTCGTGAAGAAATGATGGAAGCAATGGGAATTGCTACCTTGGTTGGAGGCACAATTGTTATTCCACATTTACGTAGAGCTTATGAATTTTGGGAAGCTTTAGAAAATCATAAATAAGATAATCTATTGTTAATTTAAGCTAATCAACCTACAAAATTTGTTTATTTGCACTAAAATATAATCTCAGAACTTCAATAACTTAGGTACCCAGCAACTATTAAAATGAAATTAAGAGCCGAAAATATTGTTAAAACATACAAAGGAAGAAGTGTTGTGAAAGGCGTTTCTGTAGAGGTAAACCAAGGAGAAATTGTGGGTTTATTAGGCCCAAATGGTGCTGGGAAAACTACTTCTTTTTACATGATTGTTGGTTTAGTTAAACCCAATAGTGGTAAAATATTTCTTGACGATTTAGAAATCACCGCCTTTCCAATGTACAAAAGAGCTCAAAATGGAATTGGGTATTTAGCTCAAGAAGCATCCGTTTTTAGAAAATTAAGCATCGAAGACAACATTTTAAGCGTTTTACAGTTAACCAAACTATCCAAAGCTGAACAGGAAGCAAAAATGGAAAGTTTGATTGATGAATTTGGATTGCAACACATTAGAACGAATAGAGGTGACCTATTATCAGGTGGTGAACGCAGAAGAACTGAAATTGCAAGAGCGTTAGCAACTGACCCAAAATTCATCTTATTAGATGAACCTTTTGCCGGAGTTGACCCTGTTGCAGTAGAGGATATCCAACGCATTGTCGCGCAATTAAAAAATAAAAACATCGGTATACTGATTACCGATCATAATGTTCAAGAAACGTTGGCAATTACGGACAAAACTTATCTAATGTTTGAGGGCGGCATCTTAAAAGCCGGTAATCCAGAAGAACTTGCTGCTGATGAAATGGTTAGAAAAGTATATTTAGGACAGAATTTTGAATTACGTAAAAAAAAGTTGGAATTTTAAAATTACGTCATTGCAAAACGGAATAATTCAACATTTTTGGAGTTCCATTATAAATATTGATATCGACAGGACCTTTGATGCCTGGAATCGTAGCTTTTTCAGTAAACTGCCAAAAAAGCCAATCATCTTTAATTTGCTCTACAAAAAAATTATAATTGGCAATCCAAAATGAGTAGCCTTTAAATTCATTTTTCAAAAAATCTTTATAATAACTTTCGCCTGAATAAATAATTGGTTTAACACCATAGTGGTTTTCAACTTTTGTTAACCATCGACGTAATCCAACTTTTAAACTATCGATTGATTGTGTTTTAGGTAAGTTTTCTATATCTAAAATTGGTGGAAAATCTCCTTTTTTAAGCGTAACTGTTTTGATGAAATTATCGGCTTGTTTAATTGAATTTTCATTGGGACGATAATAGTGATAGGCTCCACAAACAAATCCGTTTTCTTTTGCTTTCGACCAATTATGTTTAAATTTAGCGTCAATTTTATCTTTCCCTGCAGTTGCTCTGATGAAAGCAAACTCTAGTTGGAAGGTATCTTCGACTGTTTTAACTTCTTCCCAATGAATATCACCTTGGTATTCTGAAACGTCTAAACCAAAGACATTTGAGGAATGTTTGCTTAATACTTGAAAAATTCTTGCTCCTTCAATTTTTGTAGTATTAGTCGTTTTTAATTCGTGTCTGGAGCGAAAACTAAAATAGTAAGCCAATGCTTCTCTATAATGATATCCTGCAATTCCAATAAATAATAAAAATAATAAAAATGCTCCAATGGATAAAAACTTTCCTGAAAAAGGCGATTTTTTACGGCTGGATTTTCTTTTTACAGTAGGTTTTCTTTTAACCGGTTTTCTCATTTATTAGAAAATAATGAAACTTAAAACGATTATTGAACCGTTTTATTTTGAATTACAGAAAGTAGAACATAAAGTAATATTACTAATGGCAATCCTAGTATCTTAAAACTAAACAATAAAATTAGGGAAAACAGTAAAAAAAGCACTTGTATCTTGTGCCTTTCCCATGAAAAATTCTTTATTTTTAAAGAGAAGAGAGGAATCTCAGCATTTAAGATATAAGCACTAAAAGCTGAAATCGCCATCAAAAAGTAAGGGTTACTCAAGAATTCTTTTAGTCCTAAAAAAGTAGTAGAATCTATAATTAAAGGGATACTTAATATAAATAATGCATTCGCCGGGGTTGGCAAACCAATAAAAGAATTAGTTTGTCGGGTATCAATATTAAATTTAGCCAAACGATAACAAGAACCTAATGTTATTAGAAAACCTGCCAAAGGCAAAATATGGTTAGTTGGAAAAAAATCATCCAATACTGAAATACCTTGATTTTGATACTTAAAAATCAATTGAAACATCACAAATCCGGGAACAGCTCCACTGGTTACCATATCTGCTAAAGAATCTAATTGAACCCCCAATGGGCTTTGAACTTTAAACAATCGTGCAAAAAAGCCATCAAAAAAATCCAAAAAAATACCTAAACAAACAAAGAAAAACACAATATCAAACCGATTTCTAGCTACAAAAACTAAAGCTATACAGCCTGATAATAAGTTTAATAAAGTAATAAAATTGGGGATTTTCGACTTAATATTCATATTCAATGGTTTGAAAACAAATTTAATACAATAACTCACAAACAAGTGCGTTTTTTACTTGATATTTTTATGGGAATATTTTTTCTGTTTTATTTCATCATTAGAAAGAAGCACCTCACTAAAATTTTCTATTTTTGAGAAAAAATTGTAAAACCCAAAGGGTATATAAAAAATTTGCTTTGAAAAAAACCTTTATATGTTTATTGCTGTTCATCACGTCCTTTTCTTATAGCCAATCCATCAGAAAATATTCTAATGAGTTCATGAATATTGGTGTAGATGCAGCGGCTTTAGGAATGTCTAATGCTGTTACAGCCAATTCAAACGATGTGAATTCAGGCTATTGGAATCCGGCAGGATTAATCCATTTAGAAGATAATCAGCTATCCTTAATGCATGCCAGCTATTTTGCCAATATAGCCCAGTATGATTATGCTGCCTTTGCCATGCCAATTGATGATCGAAGTGCTTGGGGATTTTCATTAATACGATTTGGAGTGGATGACATTTTAGATACTACTCAACTTATTGACAGCGATGGAAATATTGATTATAACCGAATTAATTTATTTTCAACGGCTGATTACGGGGCAACTTTTTCATATGCCAGAAGTCTACAAGTACCCGGTTGGCAATACGGAGTAAATGCAAAAATTATCCGAAGAATTATAGGAAAATTTGCTAATTCTTGGGGTTTTGGAATAGATGTTGGGATTCAATTTGAACGAAATGACTGGAAATTTGGGTTAATGGTCAGAGATATCACAACAACTTATAATGTTTGGAACATTGATGAAGAGAAATTCCAAAGCATTGCCGATGCGATACCCGGTGAAAATCAGGAATTACCGGAAAGCACAGAAATTACACTTCCAAAAGCTCAATTTGGAATTTCAAGAAAATTCGAATTTAATTATGATTATACTTTACTGAGTTCAATAAATTTGAATATGCAGTTTGCTAAAACCAATGATATTATTTCAACTGATGCCGTTAGTATTGATCCGGCTTTTGGTTTTGAATTTGGATATACCGATTTAGTATTTTTAAGAGCCGGAGTTGGGAATTTTCAAAACATCCAACAAATTGACAATTCAGAAAAAGTGGGATTTCAACCTAATATTGGTTTGGGCTTTAAATACAAAGGAATTCAAATTGACTATGCACTAACCGATATTGGCGATCAAAGTGCCGCATTATATTCAAATGTTTTCTCGGTTAAAGTAGATTTGGGAATTTTTAGATAGTTCTTATGATTCAAAAATTACATTTCTATATTTTTTTATTATTTATTTCACTTTGTGGCCAATCGCTGTATTGTCAAACCTATCCCTTGTCACCAAAATCAAAAATAAGTATCCTGACTTGTGGGAGTGGTGAAGAATTGCATTCTATTTTCGGACATACCGGTATTCGTATTCAAGAACCTTCTCGTGGAATAGATGTGGTCTATAACTTTGGTATGTTTGATTTCAATACGCCCAATTTTTATTTAAAATTTGTAAAAGGCGATATGCAATACTATGTTGCCAACAGTTCATTTGAACATTTCATGTATTCCTATCGAATGGAAAACAGAAGTGTTTTTGAACAGGAATTAAATTTAACAACGGAACAAAAACAAAAACTTTTTGATAATTTAAATCAAGCTGTATTTTCTGAAGGAAGATTTTATACTTATAAATTTATTGATAAAAACTGCACAACAATGGTGGTTGACAAAATAAATGATGAATTAGGAAAACCTGTTATTAAAAAAGTGGGCAATGTCGAAGAAAGTTATCGTGATGTGCTTAATCCCTATTTAGCTAATTTATTTTATGAAAAATTAGGGATTAATATTATTTTTGGCCACCGAACCGATGAAAAAGCTGAACAATTATTTCTTCCAATTGAATTATTAAAAAGTTTAGAGCAACTTGAAGTTAACAACAAACCTTTAGCCGGTAAAACGGTAACATTATTCCAACAAGATGTCACATTGCTTTCAAATTCATGGTGGAATACTATTTATACTTTTCTATTATTTTTAGTATTAGTTGTGGTTTCTAATAGAAATTGGATATATCTGCTCTTTTTATTCCTTCTGGGTAGTTTAGGAATCTTCTTGTCATTAGTGGGATTTTATTCTTTACATCGGGAAGTATTACAAAACTATAATGTTCTGCTTTTTAATCCGTTTTTAATTGGAATTGTTTATTGCTATATCAGGAAGAATTTGATTTGGTTTAAACGCATATTTTACTTTGTTTTGACAAGTTTTAGCATTTATTTACTGTTTATGATTAACAAAACACATTTATTTCAAATGCTGCCTATTCTACTGACGATAGTAATAATTCTTTTTAAATTGAGAAAAAGAATCCTTTCAACTCAATAACTACTTATTGCCCCCTAAAAAATAAGATTGTACTTAAGGTTTTAAGCATTATATTGAAATCTAAAAAGATGCTTCTATGTTTGATGTAATACAAATCATATTGCAATTTGATTAAACTGTCATCAATAGAATCTCCATAGGAATAATTTACCTGAGCCCAGCCTGTTAATCCCGGTTTTACAACATGACGCGTTTGATAAAATGGCATAATTTCAGCAATTTCATTGACAAAAACAGGTCTCTCAGGTCTAGGACCGATAACAGCCATATGTCCTAATAAGATATTTATAAACTGAGGAAATTCGTCAATTCTGCTTTTTCTCAGAAATTTCCCAAACGGAGTTATTCTAGCATCATTAGTAGTAGCAAAAACAGCTCCAGCTGATTCTGCATTTTTGACCATGGTTCTGAATTTAATAATTCTGAACTCTTCTCCATTTTTACCGACTCGAATTTGAGTATAAAAAAGTTTTCCCCGATTTCCTATAAAATTACCTATTAAAATAAATGGTAAAAAAAACATACCAAGAGTAATTCCTATTATCGCAATTACGTATTCAAATATTCTAACAAAAAACAAATACAATTGATTTTGATTACTTCGACTAAAAGGAAAATATCGATAAAAATCTCTCGCAACGTATTGAACGGGAATACGGTGCGTCAAGCTTTCATAAACATGGGTATATTCTCTAATGATAAAACCATTTTCAAGTAGCAGTAATAATTTATTATATAAATCAACCGTAATTTCTTCCGTTTTTTGAGTAGCTATAACTAATTCAGAAATTGAATTCTTAGAAATAAATTTTTCTAAACCGGCCACAGAAATAATAGAAACCGCTTTATTTTGAATAGAAAAATCTGAATTTTCGTCTGTATTAACTAAGGCAACTATGGTATAATGTGGATCTACACTTTTTAATCCCAAAATCAATTCATTGGCTAATTCTTTTTCACAAATTAAAATAACTTTCTTTTCAAAACGATTTGAAGCCAAATATTTTAAATAAAACATCCTCCATAAAAATAAAGCGATAAAAAATGCAATAAAAAAATATAGAATTTGCAACCGATTTGAGGGTAATGTTGGTGTAAAAAATGGCGTCAATAAAAAAACTAAAACAGTGGTAGAAGAGGTCAATATTATACTCTTTAAAACCTGAAATTGATTACTGGCTACTTGGAGATTATACATTTCAAAAATGGATCCAATCACAAGAATATAAGTTCCTAAAACAATAGTCCAATAAAAATTAGTTGGTGTAATTGAAAAATAGTCGAATTTAAAAACAATTCCTACAAGGTAAAGTGAAAGCAAAACGAAAAGTACATCAAAAACACGGAGCAAAATTTTCCGTTCAGAAACTTCAAAATGTATTTTCTTTTTACTTTGCATTATATCAATTGTTAAATTGAAAGTGCAATTTAGTAATTTATGATAGATTTTTTAACCTATTCTAATATTTCTTTCCATTGGTTTTTAACAACATTCCAATCAAATTGTTCTGCCAATTTTCGCCCGTTAGTTGCTAATTTTTGAGCTAATTCCGGATTTTCAATCAATTCTGTAATAGCTTTCACCATTTCGTCTTCATCAGAATCATTAACTAACAGAGCTGTTTCTCTATCCTTAACCAAATAAGGAATTCCACCCACATTTGTTGAAACCACAGGTAAACCAAGTGCTAGGGCTTCTATAAGACTTACGGGTGTATTGTCAACATGTGTTGTATTAATAAAAATATCATAATTTTTTGAAAGAGCAATCCATTCTGTCTTAGATAACTTTCCTGGCAATTTAACCTCTACTCCATTTTTTTTAACTAATTCTTGAACTGTTTCTTTTGTCAAATCTTTATACGGTCCAACCATGCATAATTCTGCATTAGGATAAACTTTTCTCAATTTAGAAAAAACCTTTAAAGCCATTTCAGGATTATAAATTTTTGAAAAAGCCCTAACCCAAAGAAATTTTGGATTAACGGTCATTCTTAATTCATTATAATATTTGGATATTGATATTGTATTGGGAATTAAAATTAGATTTGGATATTTATGATTAAGAAAAACTTTATAAAGAAAACCAGAAGGAGCAATATTTCTATAAGAATTAGAAAAAATTAGTCTAGAAATTTTTGGTGAGTTATTTAAACGGTAAGCCAAATTTCCACCTCTCAAGATAGGAATATATGGTATCGCCATAATTCTACAAAGTTGGCTGACATAAAAAGTATACCAAAAATTTGTAGTACTGTACGTATCAATAAGAACAAAATCAACCTTTTTTCCAATTAATAATGTTTTGAAAAACATTTCTGCAAATCTTAAAATTTTATTCTTTTTAGAAGATGCATAGTAAAGTTTGTAATTTTCACTTTCTAATAAGGGCCCAAGTGTTTCTATAGAAGTAGCAGAATATCCATGTTTTAGGAGTTTATTACCAATATATAGAATACTTTTCATTGCTAGCTTAAATAAAATTTTAAATTAAAATATTATATTTTTTTTGCATAAAAAATTTCAAATAAGAAAAAAGGCCAAATGAGTTTACATATTGTATTTACTTGAAAAGTATTTTTAAAAACTGCTTTAATTTCAGAAATATTTGTTTCATGATAATGACCAGTGAAATCATTTCCTGCTATTTTTCTTCCAAGTTTATATAATTTATTTTCAGTTGGGCCAGAAACAATAAAATATCCATTAGGTTTTAATATTAAATCAAATTTTTCTAAATAAATAGGTAAAACATCTAATGAAATATGCTCTAAAACATCTAAAGCAACTATTACATCAAATTTTTGAGTTTCAAAATTCATTGTCAAAAAATCATCTTGAATAAAATTTATACTTTCAGGATACTGTATTTGAGTTTTTAATAGTTTTAAAGGAGATAAATCTAAATCTAAGGATGTCAAATTAAAACCATTTTTTGCCAAATCATATGAAAAAATACCAGTTCCACATCCAAAATCTAATATTTTTGAATCCGGCATAACCTGTTCAATAATAAATCTTTTTGCAACAGACAATCTTTTCCAAAATATATAATCAATGATAGGATTTTTATGAGCATAAGCCGGTAATGCTGCTTCTGACAATACCTCATCTGTTCCTTGTTTCTTTAAAATTTCAGAAATTGCATTTTTGAATTTAATTTTAGTCTCTTTCATCAAAATTTATTTTATATAAGTAAATATCTCCTATCTTTTTTATTGGTATTAAATCATCCCATGATTTGTCATCAATTATATAGTCAGCATTTTTATTTTTCAAAAATACAATCTTATCATTTGTACTTAAAGTTTTAAACTTGGATTTATCATAATACCAATTAATAAATTTAGCTGGATTACCTTCAATAAGCATACCTGCACCTTTAGAATCCAAAATGACTGGTTTATTAGCTCCCGTTCTGATTAAATAAGAACCATAAAAAACAGCATCATTTTCTGTGTTTTTTTTAACATAATCAATCATTTTTGATAGATTATAATTTGATAAATTATCTGAGTAACAACTCATTGATTTAGGCAAAACAGATGTTGTTAAATCATCTCCTATTATTGGAATTCTTGATAAAAGTGGTGATGTAGAAAAAAACAATAAAACTAGATAGCCGAAAAACATATATGGCTTATACTTGTTAAGAGGTGATAACAATTTAAATATTTCTATTAGCATTAAAAACAGTCCTATTTGAAATAAAAGAATTATTAACTTTTGATATCTAATAAGTTGGAATGACATTCGAATATTTTTATTAAACAAAATATTTATTAAATTCTCAATATAAACAGAAAAATTTGCTGTAAAAAATAAAACAAATGCTGAAATAAATAAAATTTTAAAATTGAATTTATTTTTTGAAGAATCAAAAAAATAATATACAATAAAAAGGATGCCAAAAAAATACATTACAGGCCTATTCCAATCAAGAATATAACGGATAGGGTTGTTAAATTTACTTGGTATTCTAGATAAAAATGCTTTATTAAAAAGAGCTTGATCAAAAGAAATAACATTATCTACTTTTGTAGCATAAGTTATTATAAATGGCAACATTCCTATAAAGCAAAACAGTAGTGCAATCAATAATTTCTTCCCTATATTTAGTATTTTTTCATTTAATAAATAATAATTATACAAAACAAATATTGAAAAATAGAGGATTATTCCTCCTAATCCAGTTATAGGATGAAAATTAAATATCAATCCCAAAACAAAAGAGGCTACTATTAAGTTATATTTTTTTAATTTAAAATAAATTAAAAAAGGTATAGGTAAAAAAGCAGAATAAACAGTTCGAGGCATTATGGTCCACAAATCTGAAATACCTAATAACTCACCTCCTGGAGGCCATAATATTCCTCTAATAAAAACAGAAAAAAACAAAGCTAACCAATAATCTTTTTTAAGGCTAAACAACAACATAAACCAACTTAAACCATAGATAAAATGTGCACAAAAACTAAGTAAATTTAGGGCTTGTAAATAATCATATTCTACAAATTTTGCGAAAAACCTCAAAGACTGTACAAAGAAAGGAGTATAATATTCAACATCCTCAATGTTGTTTAGATATAAGTCATTTTGATATAATTTTGGGTTGTCAATTTTTTTACAAATTGGAATTATATTGGCCAAATCAGAAGAGATATCTTCAACTTTAGCCTCTAAATTACTTTTATAAAATCCAGCAGCAATTGTGAAGTTCACAAAAATTAGTAAAAACCATTTTAATCTATTCATTTCGACTTACATTAGGTGAATTCTGTATATCATACTGAATAGCTTGTAACAAAAATTGAAACCCTAAAATAATTGTCAAGGTAACTAACATAATTGTACCTGTTGGAGCAAGCATATGATGAGTAGAATAATAAATCCAGCTATAAATACCGTGAATAACTCCAAAACTAAAAAGAGGAATTCCAAAAAGAATATATATAGATGCAATATTAAAATCATATAGAAAATATTGTTTAATAACTCTTTTAATAAAGAGTTTCAATAAATTCCAAGAAAACAACAACGGCATTTGCCAAACTTTCATACTAGATTTTTCATCTCCATAAATTGCTGGCATGGTAATATCTTTTATTTTGACATTAAGATAATATAATTGAGCAATTAATGACGTTTCGAAAAAATAACGATTAGAAATTTTATCAAAATCCAATTCCTTTAAAATACTTGTTTTTAAAGCAAAATAACCATTTGTTGGATCAAAAACATTCCAATAACCCGTTGCTATTTTTATTAAAAAAGACAAAATTAAGTTTCCAAATCTTCTAACAAAAGGCATTTTCTTAAGAGCTTTCATATCTCTAAACCGATTGCCTTTTACGTATCCTGCTTCATTATTTACTAGAGAGGATATCATTATTGGCAAATAACTTAAATCCATTTGATTATCTGAATCTATTTTAACAACAACATCACACTTTAATTCAATAGCTTTCAAAAAACCTATTTTAGTTGTTCCACCAACACCAAGATTTTTTTCATTTTTTATAAATGTAACCTTAGTTACTGAATTAATAACGCTCAAAATAGCTTCTTCAGGCAATATCTCTATACTACAATCATCAACTATAATTAAATGATTTACAGAAATTGGTATGCCAGCTACCACTTCTTTTATTTTAGTAGAAGCATTATAAAATGGAATAATAACTGCAATATTTTTTATTGAATTAGTTTCTTCAGGATTCATTATTATGTAATGATGAGATTAATGCATTAACAACTATTAAAAATAAACCTAAAATAGCAAATAATGGCCGGTAAATATAAAGATGTTCTCCAAAAAAAAGAGCTACTAGCATTGATAATATCAATCCTTTTAATGCCAAAGCATAACCACTATAATTTTTAAATGATATTTGAAGATATTTCAATAGCCATCCAAAGTATAGCACAAATCCTACTAAACCTAGTTCTTTAATTACATTTAAGTACATATTGTGAGCAGAAAAACCTTTGGTAATTCGATTATTAAAACCCATACCAAAAGGAATAACTTCCGGATAATTTCCTAAATAATTTATATAATTCATCGATAACCTCCCTCGTCCTGCACCTAAATCTTCATATAATTTACCAACATTCGCATTCTCAATATCTTGGTCATCTTCAATCTTGTTAATAACCCTATTAGAAATCACATCATTCATCTTTTCATATAAACCTGGATTAGACATTATAAAAAAAGCAAAAAAAGAACCAATCGAAATTGAAAAAAAAACAAAACCTCCTGTTTTATAAAATGAAAAAAACACAATAAATACTAACAATCCAACATAACTAGTTCTAGACCCTGATAATAATAAAACATATAAATTTATAAAAATAACTAATATTACAAATACTTTATTAATTTCTATTTTTTTATTAAATACTAGTCCAATTGCAAAAATTGACATTATTAAAGAGAACATTCCTGTTACAATTTTATTAGGGCCTAGTGTGCCGGACAAAAAGCCTGCATAACCTTTATAATAAATATCACTCCAAAGAAAAGGTATGATTGAGAAATTTTGAAGTACAATAACCAAACACGAAAGCGTTGAAAAAATCAGTAGTAAATACACAAACAATTTCAATCTGTTTTTATTAAAACTTATTACATAAAATAAAATAGATGTAATAAAAAAAACCCAAAGATGATACAAATATAGAACTGATTGAAAAAAAGAACTCAATTTATCATTAAAAACGCTAAATAAAAAGGTGAGAATAATTGAAAATGAGCACCACAAAACAAAATAATATAACCATTTGAATACATCAATTTTTTTTATTACAATGTAATAAAATTTAAAATTTTGTATAAATATATAAAATACAAAAACACCTAAAAGATCATATAGTCTTAATTCATTATCGCCTTTAGCACTATAAAATAATACAGGTAAATTATAAAAATAAGAAAAAATCATTAAAGAAATTAAAACAAAATGCGAATTATCTCTTACTAAATATGAGAATTGATTGATAGGCTTAAAACTCTTATTATTATTTTTATTAATTGAAACAGTGTTCATATAATGTAAAGTAAAGAAGAAAATAAATGAAATCTAAAGAATTACAAATTATACTAATTTAGATTATTTTTCAAAGGTAGTATAATTCAATTAAAATAAAATAATATACATTTTTAATAATAAGAAGTTCTGTAAACATTTAGCAGATGTATTCCTTAAAACTCTTTATTTTTCTAGTATATTACTTTTTAATTTTTGCAGATAGTTATCAAAAGTAAATAATGATGATACGTTTAAAATTTTATTAGATTTAATATTTAATTCGTTAGAATTTGAATCAATTGCTTTCTTTAATATTGATTCATAGGTAATTTTATTATTTTTAATATTCCACACGAAACCATTTGTTTCATCAATATAATGAGAAATACTTCCAACATTTGAAACGATAGGAATAACTCCATAACAAGCAGCTTCCGCAACAACTTTAGGAAATCCTTCTGCCGAACTTGGCAGTAAAAAAAAGTGTGCTTCTTTTAAATATTTATGAACATAATTTCTATCTTGAAAACCATGAAAAATTATTTTATCTGACAAATATTTTGAATCCTCTTTATATATATGAAAATCTATTCCATCTCCAATCATATGGATAACTTTAATATCTTCAGAAGAAACTCCTTTAAATGAATCTATGATTTTTGGAATCCCTTTAACTTCGTCCATCCTTCCAACAAAACAGAATGTAAATGGTTTCTGAAATTTTTTATTTTTTGCAATCTTATCACCATTAAGAATATCTTCTTTTGTGAGACAAGGGTTTTCAAATGACTTACAATGACTTGGCTGATTTTGCCAAAAACCATTAATCGTAACATTACATTTAGACCAATTTTTTCTAAGCCAATAACGTTGCAATCTATTTGAAAAAGGCGGTTTTTTTTGATTCCAATCACCAGCATATTTAACCCAAAATGTAAATTTCCTAGGAATTATAAATGAAAACATTGGAAGTAAAAATAAGCCCATTGAAGTTGGTAAACGCAATTGGACTTCTGATGCTCCTTTAATACTTTTTAAAACAGTAATAATAATAATTGGAATTTTAAATAAGATTAATATTTTATCTAAAATTTTCTTTCCTCCATATGGTGGTATTGATTGGAAAAAAATATTTTTTTTCGAATAAGGTAATGAACTTTTAGGAACATCTTTCTTGTGCAAACAGGCAACATGAACAACTTCATCCCAATAATCTGCAATAAAGTTCACTTCGTTTATTGTGGCTCCCCACCCTACTATTTCACCTTTACTATAAAAATGCTCAGTATGAGAAATAATTACTAATTTTTTCCTTTTCATAATTCTATAACCTGATTGTATTTTTGTATAATTAAATCCCATTGAAAATTAAATGACCATTGAATTGCATTCTCGGAATAAACTTCATAATCTTTCATAATTAAGTCAAATGCAGCCGAAACTTCTTCACTATTTTTAGAGTCCACTACTAATCCGCTGAATTTATGTTTAATTGCATCTGAAATACCTGAATTATTTGAGCCAATCGCTGGAATCCCAAGTGAATTAGCCTCTAAAATTGCAATACCAAAACCTTCTACATCGCCATTTGACAACACATTACTTAACATAAAAAAAACGGTTGATTTTTTTAATAAATATTTCAATTCATTATTACTAACTGCACCATGAAAATATACATGATCATCAACACCTAATTGAGTGGCCAGATTAAGTAAAGATTCTTTTTCTGTTGGGATTCCAACAATTTCATACTGAATTTTAGGATATTTAACTAGTAAACTAGGTAAGGCTCTAATTACATTTTGTTGGCCTTTTCTTTGTGAAACATTTCCAACAGTTATTATTGATAATTTATCTTTAACTTTGTTAAAAACTTCTCCTTCTTCAATATCTATTTTAGAAAAACCATTATTAATAACTTCTACTTCAAGATTGGGATTTACTTTACTTATTAAATCTCGTGTAAAATTTGAAACCGCAATATTTTTGTGAAATGATGACAAACTATATTTTGTTAATTTTTGTTCAAAATAATTACCTGAAAATAATTCAGAACCATGAATAACCGAAAATGAATTCTTATTTTTTTTGAAAAAATTCAAAATGCCTACTGTCCACAATGAAAATCTGCCTGAAGCAAATATCACTGAATTTTTATGTTTATTAATGGTTTTTTTTGCAGCTAAAATTCTATTTAAATAAGTAAATAACAAATTATTTTTTCGCTCAATTCTAATTACCAAAAAAGGCAAAGAAGAATCAAAATCAATCTCAATTTCTTTTTGATTAACCCTGTAATCTGTTATAACTGTAACATTATGTCCCAATTTAGAAAAGTTTAAAGCTAAATTATAGGCATGATTTCCAATACCACCGGGTAGAGGCGGAAATTCTGAAGCTAAAAGAACAATATTTTTCAACTCTAATTTATACAAAAAACATTATTTGGAATACCCTTAAACTCTTTTAAATTTAAATTAAGTAATTTATAATTACAATTCTTTAAAAACTGTAACACTTCCTCACTATCATTAGTTTCTACTACCATAATTGGTTTATATTTATTTATTGTGTCTTGCAAACCTTTTAAAACATTCAATTCATAACCATCCACATCTATTTTTATAAAATTTGGAATAATATTTCGATCAAGTAAATAATCATCTAATTTAATTTGATTTATTTTAACTTTCTGAACTACTTTATTTCCGGTATCTAAAATATTACTGGTTTGTCCGAATAAATTAATTTCAATCAGTTCATTATCATTTCCAACTGCAACATTTTCAAGAATAATATTTTTGATATCATTTTTTAAAATACTTCTAGAAAATGCTTTAACAATTTCTGGATGTGGCTCAAAAGAAAAAATAGATGTTTGACTTGTCAGATTTGATTGCAAAGCAAGACTTATAAAACCATAATTAGAACCCACATCCAAGATAGTAGGATTTGTAAAATTATCATTTTTAAATAGTTGTAAAGTATTCTTTAAAAGTAAATTTTCAATTCCTTTATTTTTAGCTTTTGTTGCAACTTTTATTGGTGCAAAAAAATAAAATTTTCCCTTTCCCCAAGTTACTAATTCATCAATAATAACCTCTTTATTATTTGGTCTTAAAACCAAATCTCTGAGAAATTTTAACCCGTTACTTTTTCCTAAAAAAAGTATCCACTTTTTTGGCAAATAGGTATATAATAACCTGATAATTTTATTCATTTTTTTATTTTAACTTAAACATTTCTTAGAAATTAAGAAAAGTGAATTTTTTGTCCTTCTTTTAATTTTAATGATGCTAATTTCCATGACTTTACTACTTGATAGCAAATTAAAGGGAAAAGGAAAGGCACTAATAGTATACTTACTAATTTTAACATCCTGTTTTTTTTGTATTTATAAGGAATCAAAGACGGCAAAACTGCGCTAAATATATAATATTTCGCAGACTTTGAACCATAATAATTTCGAGCTAAATACAAAACACTGGGAATTGGTCTTGGATCAAACATTTTTTTCGGTCGCCAACCATCCCAGCTTCCCATTTGTCTTAATCCCCCTTCACTCACTTTCAAATGAATTCTTTTTGCTCTATAATTTGATATATTTTTATACCCGTTCAAATAGCATCTCAAACCAAATTCTCCATCTCCCATTCGTTGCTTCTCAAATTGTAAATCAAAAAAACCTATTGTATAAAATATTTCTTTTTTTAACATTACATTCCCTGTATCTAATTGGTCGCTCCAACGAAAATAGCTGTAATGCTTTGGGATTTCAGCTCCGGTCTTACTGATAGAAACACCTGAAGACAAATCTGCATTAAAATAATCCAAACATTTTATGTGCTCCTCAATCCAATTTGAATCAATTAACGAATCATCATCATATAATAATATTAAATCCCCTTTTGACTTTCTTATTGCTTCATTTCTAGCTTTCCATAATGCTTTTTCTGTTTGATTCCAATACGTCAAATTTAATTTCCAATTTTCATAAAACTCTTCCTGAAATGGTTCAGATTGATCCACCACTATTACTTCAAAATTTTTATATGTTTGATTTTCCAAATCTTTCATAACATCCTTAAGATAATTATATCTGTTTAAAGTAGGAATAACGACAGAAATAAAAGGTTTAGAATTCAGCAATTTACTTTCGAAAGATTCATAATCAGAAAATTGATAAATTTGTTTTAAATATTCAACTCTTTTCGTTTTTCTGGTTTTCAAAAAACATAAAAGTTCAGTTATAGGATTATGAAATGTTATAATTCTAATTATTAGGACATAAAACACCCACGCTTTATGAACATTTTTTCTTAAAAAATAATATTCATCAATTATAGGAATTTTAACCTCTTCCCAAAACTTCAAACCTGGTTGATACTGTTTATTTATAAAACCGGATTGAAAAGCGGTCCAAGCTAAATCTCTTAGTTGAGATTCTTTACTTAAATAATTAAAATCAAGTTCAATTTGTAAACCAGATTCTTCTATTTGTTTAAGGGTAGGGAAATAACCATTGTCAATTTGAGGTTTCAAATTAAAGTACCATATAGGCCTGATATATTTCAAAAAATAAAAAATCATAGTTAATCTGTATTTTGGTTTTCATTAAAATACATTTCAACTACCTTTTTTGTACATAACTCTCTCCCCTTCGTATTAACATGAATTCGATCATAAAAACAATCGGGGTTTGTTAGAAAATCTGAATGATTAATAATATTTACCGTTTTAGGGAATATGATTTTTGTATTATAAATTGGTGATTGATAAAGCGTAAGTTTAATATTATTTTCGTTACAAAAATTAATTACTTTATTCAAATATGGATTCTTATATTCAATTGTTCGGATTAAATTCTCTGCGTTTTTGAATTTCTTATTAGAATTATCTATTGGATAACTATAATTACCCTTATCATCAAAACGATTTCTAGCCGAAGGATTAAATATTGATACTAACGATGGATAAAACAATTCTGTATTAAAATAGCTCAAACCAACTAAAGGAAAATAGTTAGACAATAAATAAACATTCTTATTTTCACCATCAATTTCACGAAAATAATTATAAACATTATAATCACTTATAAAAGGTATAAATCGATTATCATTGCCATTTACCTTGGGATTTATGGTTTCTAAATCATCTGGCATGACACATAAAATAAGACTATTTGTTTTTTTACCACAATTGTAAAAATGCTGCAACATTAAATATTGGGAACTTAATGCAGAATCATCCATACTAATGTTTAATCCCTTTTTATTAGTTATTGAGTCAATCTGCTTCGTATCAAGTGTTGTTAGCCCTGTACTTGAACCCAAAATTACATAATCAAACGAAACTTGATTAATACCATTTTTAATAAACTGTTGCTTATAGAAAGTTGAATTTGCTAAAAAAAACAAACACATAAATGAAATAAGATTTAATACTATAAAAATAACAAAACCATATATTCCTATTTTAATTAAAAATCTTTTCATTGATTAAAATTGAAAATAAATAAAACTCAATTGATTTTTAAAAGCACCCATAAAAAATATCATACAAATTAGGGTAATTAATTGAATTTTATTTAGTTGTATTTCATAATTATTATTTTTCACATTCTTCCATTCTATTTGTAATAACCAAAAAATTGATAGGAAACAAATACCTGTTAATAAACTATACTTTGAATTTTTAATAAACAAATCATAACTTAAATCAGAAAAATCAATCATACCGGTAAAATAAATCCAAGCATCTTTTAATGAATCAGCTCTGAAAAATATCCAAGCAATGCACACAAAAGCAAAAGTAGAGCTTATTTTAAATATATCTACCAATTTATAACCTACTTGTTGTAAAGAACTTCGATTGGAATCAGATAAAAGTAATGGCATAAATAAAATCGCATGAATAAGTCCCCAAATAATAAATGTCCAATTAGCTCCATGCCAAAATCCACTGACTAAGAAAATGATAAAGGTGTTTTTTACACTTTGCCATTTTGAACCTCTACTGCCACCTAATGGAATATATAAATAATCTCTAAACCAAGTGGAGAGCGAAATATGCCAACGTCGCCAGAAATCAGCGATGTCTTTTGAAAAGTAGGGGAAATTGAAATTTCTGAGTAAATCAATCCCAAATAATTTTGAAGTTCCTAAGGCAATATCGGAATAACCACTAAAATCACCATAAATTTGAAAGGCAAATAAAATGCTTCCCAACCATAATTCGGGTGCTGAATAATTAGCTGAATTATCAAAAATTTGATTGACAAAAAAAGCACAATTATCGGCCACAACAACCTTTTTAAATAAACCCCAGATAATTTGTTTAACACCTTGAATAGCTTTGTGATAATCAAAATTTCTTTTTTTCTTGATTTGCGGTAATAAATGCGTTGCACGTTCGATTGGACCAGCCACTAGCAAAGGAAAATAGCTCACAAATAAAGCATATTCTACAAAATTATGTTCCGGTTTAATGCGTCTTTTATAAATATCGATGACATATGAAAGTCCGTGAAATGTATAGAAAGAAATTCCAACCGGAAGAATAATATTTAGTGTAGTATAATGAACTTGAAACCCGAAGTTACCTATTAGATTTGCAAAAGAATCAACAAAAAAGTTATAATACTTAAAAACACCTAAAAAACCAATATTTATTGAAATGGTGAGCCAAAACCAAAACTTTCTATTGGCTTCTTTCTTAGCTTTTTGCATCATTAAACCTGCCAAATAATCTAATCCTGTAGAGAACATCAATAAAAAAAGGAATCGCCAATCCCAACAAGCATAGAAATAATAGCTCGCTACTAAAAGCAATCCGTTTTGAAGAGATAATTTTTGTTTTTGTAATATCCAATAAAGAAAAAATACCAGAGGTAGAAAAACAAAAAATTCGATTGAGTTAAATAACATGAATTCTTTTTATGATAAATCTGTGTAAAATGATCTAAATTCTTGATTTTGCTTAGTTAAATTAAACTCTTCTTTAACTCTTCCAATTGCATTTCTTCTAATTTCATTTTTTTCAATTTCATTTAATCCAATAACTTTCTCTATTATTTGAGCTAATAATTTTGGGCTTCTTTTTGGAACAACCCAGCCTGTTTCTTCATCCAAAACATTTTCATTCAATCCGTCTGCATCACTAACAATACAAAAAAGTCCCATTGCTTGTGCTTCCAAAACTGCGTTGCAAAATCCTTCTTGCAAACTGTATTGTAAATAAACATGACTTTGTTCCATGTGTTTAATTACTTCTTGCTGGGATACTTTTCCAACAAATATAACATTTTCAGTTAAACCCAATTGGTAAACAGCAAATTTCAAACGTTCTTTCTCAATTCCTTCTCCAATAATTCTATATTCAAATGGAATATTATTATTCTGTTTAAAATAAAATAAGGCTTCTAACGTATATTCCAGTCCTTTTTTCCAATGCAACCTTCCTACTGTTAAAAAACGAATAGGACTATCAAAACTGAAAGGTGTTGTTCTTTTAAAAGACTCAAAATCAATAGCCGGGGTAATTTTAAAGATGAATTGGTCAGAAATACCATTTTCTATTAAAGTTACTTTCATCTCATTAGAAAGCACATGGTACCTAACCTTTTTTGAAAATAATTTTTGATAACAATTAATATGTTTTGTTGGATAAATATACAAATCAAATCCTCTGAAACTTACCGCCATTTTTGCATTAATTGCCTGAGCTACATTTTCTCTTTGAAGAGCCATTGTCCCAAAACCAAAGTGAAGCCACTCTAATTTATAAGGCAAAAAGTGATTATTAATCAAAACTATACGAATTGAATCAAGAGCAGTTGCACCGTCTTTTCTACTTAAACTAAACAAACAAATTGCTTTTTTAAGATTTGATAATAAAGTCCGAATAATTTTCAACATTTCAACTATTAATTTAAGTCGAACGGAAAAATCAGGAGCTGAAACAACTTTAGTTAAGACAAAGGAATTTGATGGCTTTCCACCCACAAATAAAATGACTTCGAAACCATTTTTCTGAAGTCCTTTAATCATAGATGTAAAGAAAGTCTCCGAATAGGCCGGAACATTTGGCAAAACCAATCCAATTTTTTTACTTCTCAAATTCTTCATCCCATTGTTCATATAGTTCATTGAATGCTTGAATCATTCTTTTTATTTCATGCTGACTTTCAACTTTATTTTTAGCCTTTTCAATAAGATTGATTTTATTTTCTATTGTTAAAGATTGTGTATAAACAATAGCTTCTGCAATTGCCAAGGGATTACGTATTGGTACTATATAACCATTTTCTTTGTTAACAATCAATTCTGAAATACCTCCACAATCTGTTGAAACAACCTGTACTCCAAGAGCCATCGCTTCTATTACAACATTTGCGATACCTTCTTTAGTGCTTGATAGAAGTAAAATATCTGATTTTATCAAATATTTTTCAACTTTTTCAAAAGGTACTTTATCTATAAAAGTAACTTCATTGTTTAAACCTAATTGATTTCTTTGAAAAAGTAATTCTTCATTTTGACCTAATCCAATAATTGTATAAGTAAATTTGAATCCTTTTTGTTTAAAAATAGACATTGCATCCAATGCATAAGAATACCCTTTTATCCAATGTCCTCTACCTATTGAAATAATATTTACAGTTCCTGATGAATTACTGATTTCAAAATTATTTTCTTTCAAAATTGGTAAACCACTGTAGATTACTTTTGTTTTTTTATTAATATCGCCATATTTTGATGCCTCCTTTTCAATTTCATTGGAAACAGCGTGAAAAAAATCTACTTCAGGAAAGCATTTTCTGTATTGGTCAGCAATTTCTGGATGACATATTGGACTATAATTAATATGAGCTCCTCTTAAACTCACAACTAATTTCATATTAAATTCTTTTATCCATATCCAATCTGAAATACCTTTCACCCATTGTAAATGAAATATATCCGGATGATGATATAAAATGGGATAATATTTCATCTTTTTCAAATAAGTTGAATTTCCAACACTCTTAATTATGTTGTCTAATTTTTTTTTATCTGCATGCTTGAAAAAATATAATAACAAACTATATTTTAGTAGGTGGCCAATTTTATTCCATTTATTAGTGTAGCCAATAACTTTAATATTTTTGGGATAATTGGTCATTCCCTTTTGAATTGCTCCAAACAAATAAATAGTATGCCCTTGTTCAGCCAATCCTAAAATTAATCTGTCTACAAAGGTAGGCGGAGGAAGTTCTCCTGTATAAATAGCAATTCTTTTATTCTTCATTCCTATTTATTTTACAAAACAAGGAAAACGTTAGAAGTGTACTGACCGGATGAGAATAAAGTAAAGAATTTGTGTTTTTAAATTTTGCATAGAATTCCTTCACTAGTTCAGGATTAATAAATGCATCAAAATCTTTGTTATCAAAAAGCCAATGTTTTAAAAACTTTTCATTTGATTCTCCTAAAAATTGATTCTCGTAATTATTTACAATAGAATTATTTCTAAATAGTATTTTTTTACTTTTTTGCAAAATTCGATAGGGAATATTCCAAGGTAAATTGTTCCATTTATAGGAATATAAATTAAATGGTCTGTGATCTTGCCAAGTAATTTTAGCTAAAGCTGGGTTTCTAAATTTCAAATATTCAATTTGGATTTGTCTTCCAACAAGATACTTTTCTGGAATGGTGCAAATAAATTCACAAATTCTATAATCATAATACGGCAATGTAATTGGCTTCACAGATTGAAAATAGGATAAATTAACACTAGTCCAACGCGGAGCCCAAAATAAACTCTTGAAAGCCCTAATTTGAGCATTGGCATTGTTAGTTATTTTAATTTGACTGTGTAAAAATTCAATTCTGGTTTTTAAATATTTTTCAAAATCACCTTCAATATTCCAACTTTTCCATAATGCTTTAGCCAATTCCATCCCTCCTTTTTTAAGCACTTTTTTGTAAAGCATTGCAGTTTGCTCATCAAATGACATATCATCAGCTACTTTCATGTCATCAAATAACACATCACCCCAGTGACCCAAACTAAAAACATCACCCATGTGTTGAAATTTATCCAAAACTGCAGCTTGGCGAGAATGAGTAAATTCGGTATAACAACCGTTTATTTCCGCAATATGTTCGATATTTTTCCACAAATAGCCTTTAGGTATAATCCATTTTTGAAATGGAAAATCACAAACTTTTGCTATTTGTTCTGCATAATTGGTTTCATTATGCCCATCTTCAAATTCATAACTATAAGCTTGTACATTTTTCTTCAAATAAGTTAAAGCGGCAGCTTGGGTTCTACTATCTAATCCACCTGATAATGGGAGAATTACTTTTTTATTTCCAACTTGTTCGTCTATTATTTTTTCGAAAAGAGATGCGAATTCAGAAACAATTTGAGACAAAGGCCGATCAACGGGTGAATAATGCCACTTAAAATAAGGCATATTTGATTCTATTGCATTGCTAAAATCATTAATAACATAATCTGATGCAGGCTTTAAAACTTTTTGTTCTTGAAAATAAGTATCGTCATCCAGAAAAAAACCGGTAGCGGCAAAAACACAAATTGCTTTCAAATCATATGTTTTTTTCTCACCTATAAAAAAAGGTGTCGATGGAATTATATCCGTTTTATAATTTATGCTCATTATTTTTCTAAGATTCTTTTATAAAGCTCTTCATGTTGGAGAATACATTTTTCAATAGTAAAATTAGTAACTGTATAATCCCTCAAAAGTTTTCCAACTTTATTTCTTTCTTCTTCATTCATAGTATAGAAAAAACTAATTTTTTTGCTCAACTCTTTTTCATTACCAGGTTCAAAAAGTAAATTTGTAAAATCTTTTAGCACAAAATTAATTCCAGAAATATTTGAACCTAAGACCGGAATAGACATGCTCATTGCTTCCACAAGTGCCATTGGCATTCCTTCCTTCCTTCCTTCGTTTAATGTTGGTATAATATATAAATCTGAATTTTTAATAAAAGGCCTAACATCTGGCTTTTTTCCTAAAAAACGTATTTGAGATTCAAGTTCCAATTCAATTATAAGCTTCTTTAAATCATTTACATACGGATCTCTATCATCACCTAAAATATCTAACACTATTGATTTCTCATTTGTTAATTTAATAGCTTTTATTAACACTTCTATCCCTTTAACCGGAACCAAATTAGCTACTGTTATAATTTTAAAAAATCTTAGATTTACTTCTTTCTCAAAAAAATCAGGATTATAATAAGTAACATCTAAGCCTAACGGGATCAACTGTTGGTTTTTTTTGTATGGATAAAAATCAATCATTTCATGATTAATTGTAATTATAAAATTTGCTAAATATGATTTTATTTTCCAATGAATATTTCCCCAACTCATTGCTTTCTTGGTAAAAATAAATTTTGCTCCTCCAAGTCTAGCTGATATAATTTCTGTCCAATCACTACTCCAATGCCATGAATGTACAATATCAAAATTGTTTTGTTTTATAAATTCTTTAAAGGGTTTAATCCGATTAAAAAAAGAAAAAAATGGTTTATAATTAACTGTAGTTTCTAAAAAATAAATTGGAAGACCCAAGGATTGTACTTCTTTAAAAAATATACCTTTTGAATTTCGACAGGCAATTGAAACCTCAAATCTGTTTTTATCAAGATTTTTTGCCAAATCATATAGTACTTTTCCGCTTCCGGCGGTATCAAAATTCGGAATAGTAAAAAGAATTTTTATCTTGTTCTTAGCCATAACTGATAAAAAGGATTATATTTTATATGTGAAATTTTTTTATTAATTAATAAACTTATTGGATTAAACAAGATTAAATTTAATTTAAAACCTTCTAACTTTTTATCATCAATCAAATTTGATAATTTAATTTTTTTATTGTGTAATCTTAAAATATCAGAATTTAATTGTTTTTTTAAAATTCCTTTCGCTTCAACATTTTTTGAAACAATATCATCTTGAAATAAATTTTTTCTAAGTTCAAAATAAGACAACAAAGTTGCGTTTTCTTGCTTATTTCGTTTAGAAATTGTTGATTCTGAATGTCTCCAATAAAAGTTAAAAACTTTATTGTAAAAATAGCCTCTATATGTTAGGCCTAATCTGATATATAAAAAAGTATCCTGTCCTGTTTTTAAAGTATGGAACCCCCCCAAATCTTCAAAAACTTCTCTTTTGGCTAAAATTGCACCGGGACCTTGTAAATAAAAATAATTTTTCAACCAAACAATACCCAACAATGGCGGCTCTAGAATACCTTCTTCAATACCCTTTAAAGGCTGAATCATCTTTCTACCATCAGTATATTTTCGCTCAGTTCTACACAAAACAAAATCTACTTCATTTTCTTCTAACAGTTGAATATCTGTTTCTAATTTTCTGTAATCTATTGAATCATCACAATCAATAAAAGTAACATATTTTCCTGAGGCATTTTTTAATCCTTTATTTCTGGCAAATCCTGAACCTTGAGTACTTTCCGTTAAAATTTTATATTCAAATTCTGAATTTGGCAATAACTGTTCTAAAACTTCAATCGAATTATCAATAGAGTTATTATCAACAAATATAAGTTCAAAATCTTTAAAGGTAAAGTCTTTTAAATGTTCGATAAAAGCCGGTAAAAAGTTAGCACCATTATAAACAGGCGATATTATACTTACTATTTTCATACCATTTATCTAATCAAAAAATTGCTAAAAATATTTTTACCCTTTTGAAAATGTCTAATAATAAATATTAATTAATTTCACAATTCTGTTTTAACACCTTGGCAGGATTACCCGCCACTATAACATTGTCCGGAATATCTTTGACAACAACAGATCCTGCACCTATAATAACATTATTTCCAATAGAGATGGGTCCGATTATAACAACATTTGCCCCTACCTCAACATTATCTCCAATTATAGGTAATAAACTATTGTTGTTACCTTTATTACCAATCGTTAGTCCATTTCTAAAAATAAAATTCTCCCCAATCATTTTTGCGTTAATTACTGTTCCAAATGGATGATAAGCAACAATCCCACCTTTTATTTTTGTACTCTTAAAAATTTTACATGAATATTGTTTTAAGAATAAAACTTTCCATAAAAAGAAATTACTGTTTATTCTCCAAAAAAATAAAAAAGCAAATTCAGGATAGTAAATTAATAAATGATGTAATTGTTTAAATAAAGAAACATTTTTAAAGGTTGCTCGTTGTTTAAAATTATATTGAATATCTTTTATCAAAATAGCATTATCAATAACATAAAACTTAAATAAATAATATATAAATATCTTTGCTATAGCGACTCTAAATTTTAATTTCAAACTCCGATAATTCATGAAATTATATTATTATAAATTAAAACCCAAAGATAAAATCTTAATGAATTAAAAACATAAAGATTAGCACTTTTTATACCTCAAAAAAAGAAATGAATAAACTATAGTTTTTATAAAACAAAAGCTATTTTTTTTGAGCAACAATAACCAAATGAAGATTTAATAATTTTTTACTTGTCAATTCATAAAACCAATTACTCAAACCCAACCTTTTTACTAAAAATTGAACATACTTATTAGAAATAAACTTATAAATTCCAAAATCTCCCTTTGCCTGAATTAATGAATGACAAGATTTAATCTTAAATTTTTTAGAAACTATTTTTTTCAATTCCGTTGGGTATAATATATTTTCTATGGGTTGCCGTGAATAATTCCCGCCTTTTAGCCTGTCAAAATAATATTTATTTGGAGTGGTTAAAATTAAAAAACCATTACTTAACAATAACTTATTACATTCTTCTATATATTTATCTTGATCAATGATATGCTCAATAACTTCTTGAGAAATAATAATATCATATTTATTAGAATCATAAGATGAATTGCACGCATCACCAAATTTAAAGTTTATATAAGGGTAACGAAGTGATGCTTCTTTCATGGCTGTTTCTGATAAATCAAAACCATCCGCAGGCCCCACTAATGACCAAACCGGAACTGAACGCCCGTCACCACAGCCAAAATCCAATATTCTTGGATTTTTTTTAATCTTGCTTAATTTTTTTAATATTTTTAAAAGTTCAATAATTCTTTGAAGTTTATAGTCTCCAAATGGCTTTAAATCACTCCAATAGAAATTATAAAATGCTACTTGCTCATCCAAAGAAGGGTTGTTATTATTTACCATTATATTGTTATAAAAATTAAAAAATTTGTATTTGTATAATACTTTTTAGCCATTTATTGATTAATTTGATTATAAATCTCAATAAATTTATCTCCTAAAATTTCACTTTCAAATTCATTCAAAACATATCGTTGACCTTTTTCTCCCATATCCTTACTTAAATCAGGATTTTTATAAAGTAAGATTAATTTCTTTACAAAATCCTCTTCGTTCTCACTTTCAATTAAAAAGCCGGTTTCATTTGGAATCAAACCGTATTTGATTCCACCAACATTAGAGGTAATAACAGGCAACTTAAAATATTGAGCTTCTTGAAGAACTAATCCTTGAGTTTCGGTGCGTTGCGTATCTTGATCTTCAATTCCAGGATATAAAAAAACTGAGCCATTAGCCATAATTTTAAATACATTTTCTTGGTTTATTGTACCATGAAAAATCACGTTAGACTCCATATTCAATTCCTTAGTTAAAGCTTTTAACTGTGGCATCATTTCACCATTCCCAATGATGTGCAAAACGACATTCTCACAATCTTTTTTCATCATTTCATGCACTATTTTTATGGCTCTATCAGGGGCTTTCCAATTGATTAGTCTTCCGCAGAAAATAATGTTAAAAACGCTGTCTTTTGGTTTTTCTATTAAGTGTTTTTTCAAATACTTTTCTTTGAACCCAACCGATATAATATGGTGATTTGAAATGTCTGACTTTACAGACAACAATATATTTTGTAAATAAACCGAATTTGTTGTGAAAGCACTAAAATAATTAAAAACACCTTTGTACAATGTTTTATAATAATCAATTTTTGAAGGAGTCAAATCTGAACCGTGAAAAGAAACTATTGCTTTGGCATCCCCACACATGGAAAGTTCTAAGGCATCAGCAACTTTTTTACCATTAAAACCAAAATGACAATGAATAATATCAAAATCATTTTTAAATAATAATATTGGTAAATCATAATAAATTTTGAGTTTTTCTAAATTTTTACTTAGTTGAAATGGATTTAATAACTGAAGAATCTTAAAGTGATTAATTTGAAAAAAATACTTTTTATAAAATAAGATGGCTTCTTCAATAACCTTCAATTTATTACCGTAATTTTTAAAGTGAGTAACCGCAATTTTATCTAAATTATAGTCTGCAAAAATTTGGTGTTCAGGTTGATTTTTAGGCTTAACATAGGCAAATACAGTAACCTGGTGACCCTTGTCAAGAAGGTCGGTTATATGGTTAAGTATAAAAGTTTCCGTTACTGTGGGAAAAGTTGTAACGACAACTAAGATATTGAACTTTGTTTTCATTTTTCTTTCAACTGTAGATATATCAACACAATGTAAAAATAGATTTAATTATGAAAACTAAATATAAATGTTTGAAAATTTAGTTAAAAAAAGAATATCCCTTTCTAAATAGCAAATATAAAATTATCCCAAAAGTTATTTTAAATATTGAAAAAAATGAATTGTTTTTAAAATATAACACACATGCTTTTTTGTAGTAAACAAACCAATTTTTTTGATGAGCTATTAATTTATTTCGTACCGTTTTTTTGTAAAAATGAGCAATATGTTTTGAATAAATTTTATGATTTGAAGGATTTTGGTCGGTTAATAACTTTAAATGTTTAAGTCTAGCTTTTATAGCTGATTCTATTTGAACATCATTCGCTTTTTGAATTTCCTTTTTAAATGAATTTTGATGTTGATAATAGATTACCAAAGGTTTATGAATTTTTACCAATCGTGCTTTTGCATAAATCATTCTTAAATTAAAATCCCATTCGTCATGGTGACCGAGGGTTTCATCAAATAATTCTGTTTGTTGATTTAAATAAGATTTTTTCCATAAAACTCCGCAAACAAAATAGCATACTTTGTTTAAAAAATAATCTTCAATTAAGTTTTCAGAATCAATACGATTTACATCCTGTAAAACGCCTGTATTTCTGTCGACACGTTCAACTTGTGCTAAAACACCATCAGTATCTGATTTAAATGCATTGATATAGGTTTCTAAAGCATCTGGTTTTAAAAAATCATCACTATCAAAAAAATAAACAAATTCACCTTTGGCATTTTCAAAACCAAAATTCCGACAAGCATTAGGGCCTTTTATTCTGTTCAATGGTCGTTTATGAAATTGAAACCGGTTGTCTGAATCAATAAATAGTTGAATAATTTCTTCTGAATCATCTTCAGAACCGTCATCAACAATTAAACATTCAAAATCTTTATATGATTGGTTTTGAATACTCTCGAGCGTTTTACTAATTAAAGCTGCTCGATTATAAGTCGGAATTATTATGGAAACCAATCTATTCATTCCAATTGAATTTGAATTTTAACCACCTGTCTCTAAGCTTTTGAGGTGATTTTTTGAAAACATACATCACTCTTCCTAAAAAAATTAATTCTAACGCTTTTAATTTATCATACTTCAATAACCGTGGATAAAACATCTTTAGGATAGATAGTGTTACTTCTTTGTGCTGATTTCGATTGCTTGTTATGAATAGTTTTAACAATCTATCATAAAAATAATCAAGTAATTCTATTGATTTAATTTGCTCGCTTCTTTTAAAATTTTCAAAAAGATAAAAAAACAATGATTCTTTATATCCTTTGTTATAATTGCTGTTTTTAGTAGATTTTGTATCTTGATGTTGCCGATATAGAAATCCTAAATGTGGAACAATAAGGTATTGATTGGCTTGACATTTAAAAAAAAGTCGGGCAAAAAACTCGGCTTCTTGTCCTCTTTTCATTTCTGGATTAAATAACGGTTTGTTCTCTAAAAAAGCTTTTCTAAACAACACGGAATTGGTGATAATTTTAATTCGCCATTGGGCAAATTCAACATATAATTGATCGGTTGGTTCGACTTTTAAAATAAATTGGGTGTCATCACTTGGATTCCAATAATAACCAGAAGCTATCACAAAATCAAGGGTTGGTGTAAACGCTTTTATTCGTTGCTCAAGACAATCAGGCAACATCACATCATCACTATCAAACCAATTGATAAATTCACCGGAGCTCACTTCAAAACCATAATTCCGACATGAATTTGCTCCTTTTATATACGTTATAGGACGATGATAATAGGCAAACCTATTATCTTTTTCAACAAAAGTTTGAATACAATTTTCAGTAGAATCCGTTGAACCATCATCAACAATAATACATTCCCAATTGGTATACGATTGATTTTGAATGCTGTTTAAGGTTTCAACAATCAACTTTTCACGATTGAAAACGGGAATAATTATTGATACTAAGCCACTAATCATGCTTTAAATTACTTAAACTTTCTTCTGAAATTTCATTTTCAAAAAAGCTTTTGTTCTTCGCTATTTTTTCATCAGGCCAATTCCACCATGCTAGTTCTTCAAGTTGTTTGATTATGGATGGTTCAAATCGATAACCTATTAATTTTGAAGGACTACCTGCCATAATTCCATAAGGCGGAACGTCTTTAGTTACTACGCTATTTGCAGCAATAATTGCTCCATTACCAATTTTGACACCCGTTAAGATTACGCAATGGGTTCCAATCCAAACATCGTTATCCAGCATAATATTTCCTTTTGAAACTTTTTCATTAACCCATTTTTCATCAAAGAAATTCTGCCCAATGAAGTAGCTTGTTGGTTTTTTAAAATTATGATTAAACGTTTGAAAAGTAACATTCCGAGCAATAGAACAGAAGTTACCAATTGTCACACTTGCATTTTGATTAGAGTGTATGTCTAAATTTGGTCCCCAAAGTGAAGTATATCTACCAATTGCAATTTTTCCTAAAAGTGTGGCCCCGTGAATTTTGTTATTCTCTCCAATTTCAATTTCCCCTTTGAGAATACTGTTCGTAATTTTAGTAGAATCTCCAATGCTAATTTTACCTTTTAAATTACTTGAATGGATAGTGATTTTATCAGAAAGTTTAATATCTCCTTTTAAAGATGAACCAACTATTACAGCTTTATTTGGAATTTTTACACTGGAACTTATTGCGTTTAACTTGTCTAAACGTGATTTAATTTTTAATAAAATTCGATTATAAAAGCTCATCGCTACTCAAATAAATTTTCTTGAAAAGAAGTTAAATTTTTATCTCTTGGTAAGTTGTTCTTTTGTTGGATAATAGCATTAAATTTTTGTTGAAAATTAGAATCAACAGGATTCAAATATACAGCCTTTTGTGAAGAAATTAAATCTTGAAATGAAAAAATGCCAATCTCATTTAACAAAACAGTAAAAACATTGAAGAAAGAGGCTTCTATCACAGTGCCAGAAAAATGAGTTAAATGTAGTGTTGCTTTAGAGAGCAACAATGGTAATGGGTCATATGTTGCTTCATCAATATTTACTAGTTCTACTATGCCTTTACATTTTAAAAACGATTTTATTGTTCCCATTTCATTTAATTGTCTTGGATGCAAACGAATAAACCACTTGTGCGGATTGTTTTTAATAAAATTAAGTATGGATTCTGGGAATAACTGTTCAATTGTAAGTGGACTGGGTTGCAAAGAATAAAGAATAAAATTTTGATGTTTATAATTCATTTCTTTTGCTTTCCAATAATCAATCCAAGGATTACCGATAACTTTCACTGAATAATTCTGATTGTTTTTTGTCCAATCATGAATAACATTATAGCTTCCCTGATCCCAACACCAAAAGTTTTTAGGAATCATATCATAACCGGATTCGGGTAAAGAAGACCAATTACTATAGGCTAAATGAACATTAGGTTGTGGACCATGCTGCATTTCAATAGTACTAATTTTTAATTGATTTGCAGCAGAGGTAAGTGCATAAATATCCTGAACATAATAGCATAATATTACCACTTTTTTAGGTTGAACAATTCGTAAAACTTTTTGAAAAAACAACACTTTTAAATAAAATACTTCTGCTGCCCATTGAGCCACTAATTCTACTGAATATAAATTTGTGAATCGTTCAAAAAGTTTATCCTTTTTTAAGAAATTTAAAAAAGAATCATATCCTGCTAAATTCAAATCATTTGGTGATTTAACAAATTTATTCAGAAAGAGAAATCCTTTTAAAGCCTCAGAAAATGTAAAAATCAGATCCGAATTGTATTGTTTTTTAGTATTTTTACCATATTCAAAATAAATGGATGTATCTTGTATTAAATATTTTTCAATCATAACATCAAAATATCTATTAAACCTCGAATGCTTATAATCTACCCGATGAGCATCAGCACCTACAAACAAATTTTCTTTTTGAGTTAAAGACTGTTTCCACCGTAAATAAAAAAAAACAGAACGAATATTTCGATATAAAGATTTTACTTTGTCGATTCTACTTTTAGATTTGTTAACTTGGGTTGAAACTAATGGCTTTTCGATTGAATTAATCAAATAAAAATAAATTTTTATTCGAATATATGGCCATATGTGTATAGAGTTTATTTTCCAATTATTTACAGGAAATTTTTTTTCTAATCCTAGGATAAAATCCTTGATTTCTTCTCTATTTTTCATTTAATAGTATTTCTGATATTTTCCAATCTAAAAGTGTATCAACATCGTGTGAACTGATTTCGTCCATGACATATTTTCTAATTTTTTTAAAATTTGAAATAGTTTCATCTTTTAAAGATTTTATATTAATGATATAAATAGCCCCATTATACTGCCAAACAGCTGGACAATCCTGTCTTCTGTTAAATGAGGCAGCTTTTGACTTTTTTAAAAACCCACTAGGATTCTCTTCAAAAAGATTATAATATGGATTGGCTTTTGCTTCTTTAACAGAAACCACCATATCAATTTTAGAATTATATAAATTGATTGCCTCTTCTATATGTTTTGAAGTCCTAAATGGTGAAGTGGGTTGCAATAATATCAAAGTATCCGGATAATACCCATTATTTTCATAAAATTCAATTGCATGAAGTAATACCTCATAAGTTCCACTTGTGTCTGTAGCTAATTCAGATGGCCTTAAAAACGGCACTTTGAAATCTAATCCTTCTGCACATTTTTTTATCTCTAAATCATCAGTAGATACGCAAATAATATCTCTTGGAAATAATGCTTTGGCCGCTTCAAGGGTATACTGAATTAGCGGAATTCCTCCCAGCAACTTTATGTTTTTACCCGGAATTCCTTTTGAGCCACCTCTGGCCGGTATGACGACTAATGGTTTCAAATTAAAATTTTATTTGATTTATATCACGTTGTGCTTTTTCAAAATCTTCATGCTTCCCAATATCTAACCAATAACCTAACAAAGGATACGAAACCACTTTATAATTATCATGAATTAGCTTTTCCATAAAATCGGTAGCATTAAAAAATACGTTTTTGGGAAGCATCTGTAAAACGAATCGCTTCATTAAATAAATACCTCCGTTTGAATAGTAGGTATAGGTTGGCTTTTCTTTTAAACTTAATATATGTCCGTTACTAGTTTCTAGTACCGCATAAGGCACACTCACTTCGTAAGGAATAGAAACTACTGCAAAATCTGCATCTTGTTTAATGAAATCTAAATAAAAGTGTTCATAATCTATATTAGTTAATACATCAGAATTGATTATCAAAACATATTCATGTTCAAAATTTGTAATTTTACTAACTGCACCAATCGTTCCCATAGGCACTTCTTCCTGAACGAAGTTCATAACAATATTTTTTTTGTATCGTGGGTTAAAATGTTCTTTTATCTGTTCTCCAAGATAATTTACTGAAATCCAAAAATCATCAATACCATATAAAATCAATCGATCAATATTGTGTTCTAAAATTGGTTTACTTCCAATTTTTAATAAAGGTTTGGGCGTGTAATCCGTCAAAGGTTTAAGACGTTCTCCCTTACCTCCTGCCATTATTACTGCATCAATAGGAAGATATGATCGTATTTCACTAAAATTAATCACATTCACCACCTTTGCTTCTTTATCTAAAATTGGAATAATTCTAAAATTGCCTTCCCTTAATGATATCATTTTTTCCACATCATACTCACCTTTGCATAAAAACTTTGGATTAGGGTGAACCACTGTTTCTATTTTATCATCAATCTTTGCACCATTTATTAATCCTCGCCTAATGTCGCCGTCAGTAATTGAACCTAATAACTTATCCTCTTTGTCAACTACAAAAATTATAGCATCTTTTGCCAATAAATCTAATTGAATTAACGCCTCTCTAATGGTACTTCCTTTAAGTATTAAATGTTCTCTGTGATTTTTCATACAAATTCTTTTAAAATTTTTATTACTTTATCAGCTGCACCATTTCTAAAATAAATGTTTTCTCCTTCGTATGGCTTTGATGTACCTAATTTCATTGCTGCATTATATATATCATTTGCAATAAAATCACAATTTACTATATTTTTACTTTGCAATCTTCCTTTTTGTCTGTTACCAACATTAATAACATACTTATTAAAAGAAGCTGCTTCAATTATCCCACTGGATGTATTTCCTATCAGCATTTTAGAATGATACATTGCTGTAAAATAATTATCTTTCCCAAAATTCTCAACCAGTACAACTCTATCTAAATGTTCTGAATGCAACAACATGAGTTGCTCTCTTATTACTGATCCCATTGTATCAGCATTTGGCATAGTAACAACAACATTCATGTGTTCTGAAATTTTACTTAAAGCTTGTCGCATTTCTTGAGCATACATCGTGTTTTTTTCAAAAGACATTGTTTCTGGGTGAAAAGTAACTAATACATAATCTTCCTTAGAAATTCCAAATTGCTCTAGAAAAATAGTCTTTGGTTTTGGTTGAAAAGAAAATAACTCATCTAAACTCAAAGAGCCGATAATGAAAACATTTGAAAAATCTTGAGTAATCTCTGAAACTCTTTTACTGAATTGCTCCGTCGCTGTAAAATGTAATTGGGATGCCAAAGAAATTTGATGTCTAAAAATATTATCAAATGCTCCTAATGTTGTTTCTCCACCATATAAATGTGCAAATTTGACACCAAAAGGTATTCCAGCCTGAACAGCTGCATTCATTTCAAATCTGTCTCCTAAACACAAAACCATATCATAGTTGTTCTCATTCCAAAAATCAGCAAAAACTGAGATTGTTTTAGCATATGATTTTGCAGTTCCTAACTGTGTATCATCATCAATCAATGTTTCTAATGCATAAACTTTTCCAAAATTATCTTTTTCAATAATCCTAAGTGTATAATCATGTAATTTTGATAGATGCGTTCCAAAAGCAATTATTTCCACCTGAAAACAGGAATCGTTACTCATTTTTTTAAGTAACGGCTGATAAATGCCGTAATCGGCTCTCGAACTTGTTAAAATGCCTATTTTCATTGTAAATCAGTCCAATTTAATTTTTCAAAAGCATTTTTATCAGTTATCAACTTTTTACCTATTACAGTTTCCCAATCCATAGCTGAAATACCGTCACCGGGTCGTAAAGGAATAATATCTGCCTCGGTTAAAATATGTCCTTTTATTAAATCACCTCTCAGGTGAATGCTTTTTCTTGCAATTAATATGTTCTTAAATTCGCTTTTACTTGGGTTTTTTTTACCATCTCCACTAATTGCTTTTTCTATATTTCGAATCGCTTCTACCATTTTCTTCAATTCTATAGGTTCTAAAGATGCTTTATGATCCGGACCAGGTAAATTTCTGTCTAATGTAAAATGTTTTTCTATTACTTTAGCTCCCAAAGCTACCGCAGCAATAGGAACTTCAATGCCTAATGTATGATCAGAATATCCAACATTCACACCAAAATGATTTCCGATGGTCAACATGGCTTTCAGATTTACATCTTCCATTGGTGTAGGATATTCTGTATTACAATGTAAAATTGTAATGCTAGATCGTTTTACTCCAAAACGTTCTAAAACATTTAAAGCATTTTTAATTTCTTCCAAACTTGCCATTCCAGTAGACATTATAACAGGCTTTCCCTTATGTGCAATTTCTTTCAAATATCTAAAGTTTGTTAACTCACCACTTGGGATTTTAAAAATTTCTAAACCCAATTTATCTAAAAAATTAATTCCTTCAACATCAAATGCTGTAGAAAAAAAAGAAATCCCTCTTTTTGTAGCATACGCTATTAATTCTAAATGATCTTGTTCAGATAATTCTAATTTTTTAAGCATTGAATATTGGAAGTCGTCTTCTTTATTGTCAAGAAATTGATAAGTTGCTTTTTTTGCTAAAGGACTTACAATAGTATCTGCTTTAAATGTTTGAAATTTAACATAATCTACTTTTGCATCAGCTGCAACATCAATTAATTGCTTAGCTAAGGTAATATTTCCATTATGATTTACTCCTGCTTCTGCTATAATAATAGTTTTCATCATCTTATCTTTTTGGCCGGATTTCCTAGGTAAACTCCTTTTTCTTGAATTGACTTAACAACAATTGCTCCCATACCGATGATGGTTTCACGCTCCACTTCTAAATTTTGTTTTATCGCTACTAGTGTCCCAATATCAACTAAACTATTAATTGTAACATTTCCACTGAGTACAGAAGCCGGAGAAAAATGCACAAAATCGGCTACCTTACAATCATGTCCAATCTGCACGGCACGATCCAATATGCAGAAATCACCCACCGTTACATCGCAGCTTATAATTGCATTTGCTAAAATTACTACTCCATTTCCTAAAATAACCGTTTCATTAACCAAAGCACTTGGATGAATAACCTTTGGATAAAAAGTAGCTGCCGGCAAACTACTTGAAATTTGTTTTCTGATTGTAGGATTACCAATAGCAATAATAACCTGATAGGTTCGTGAATCAAAATTTTCTTCTAGAAATAAGGGACAGTTTAAAAAAAAAGCACTTTTATTGGGCAACTTATCCACAAAAACAACTTGACCTTCAAAATCATAGTGGCCTTTTAAATAAATCTCCTTTAAACAAAAAAAGACGTCTTTAGCCAATCCTCCAATACCAAAAATGGCAATTTTTTTTGTAAAATCTAACATGTTATAGATTATAAATATCCGCTTTATAATGGGCTAAATTTTCTTTCAATTTAAACCATTCTATAGTTTCTAAAATCGCCTGATTAAATTCAGTCTCCACAGTCCAATTTGTATGATTTCTTAATTTGGTATTATCTCCAAACAAACGAAACACTTCACTTTTTTCAGGTCTGATTCTATCTCTGTCTGTAATAATTTTTGCTTTTGGATTTAGTTGTTGTATCAGTAAATCGGCAACTTCTTGAATACTAATTTCTGAATTTGTAGCAATATTTACTTCATGACCAATTAATTCATTACAATTTGCTATTGCTTCAAAAGCTCGAACGGTATCTTTTACAAACAATAAATCTCTTGTAGGTGCTATATCACCTAATTTTATTTCTGTTTTACCACTCAGAAGTTGTGTAATAATGGTTGGTATGAAAGCTCTGGCGGATTGACGTGGACCAAAGGTATTAAATGGTCTCACAATTGTAACCGGTAGATTAAAACTTCTGTAAAAAGAATCTGCAATTGCATCTGCTCCTATTTTAGAAGCTGAATAGGGCGATTGTGGCTGTTTAGGATGCTTTTCATCAATCGGAACATACTGAGCCGTTCCATATACCTCTGAAGTAGATGTAACTAAAACACGTTGAATGTTTAGTTCCCTAGCTGCTTGAAGTATATTTAAAGTTCCTTTAATATTAGTATCAATATATGAATCTGGTGAATGATAACTAAATGGAATTGCAATAAGTGCAGCTAAATGAAAAACAACATCACACCCTTTCAAAGCTTCCCGAACACCGTTTGGGTCACGAATATCTCCTGTAAATACCTCAATTTTTTGCAAAACTTCTTTGTCAAAACTATCGAGCCAACCCCATGAATTGAAAGAATTATAGAAACAAAATGCTTTCACCTGATATCCTTGATAGACCAAATATTCAACTAAATGAGAACCAATAAAACCATCTGCTCCTGTAACTATTATTTTTTTATTTTGTAAAAAACTCATTACGTGTACTTTTTGATTTGAATTACTACTGATTAAACCAACTTAATGAATGCTTCCTGAATAAATCCCTTAGGTCTGTTAAGTACTCCAGAATTCCAATAATCACCTCGTATAACATTTAAAGTGAAAGCATCTTGCAAATAATCGATTATTTGATGTGGTGTGTTAAATGACAATTTTTCACTAACCATATAGTGTAAAGTATATCTTCCCTCTCTAAATTGTAAACGTGGTATTTCAACTTCTATAGAACCCTTATCTTTAACCTCAGAAAATTTAAAACCCAATTCATCTGTTGCAATAGTTGTAAACAACTCATCATTTTCATTTTTAAATTGAAGTACAATTGTTAACTGTTTTGGATCTATTTCTTTTTTCTTTTCATATTCAAAAATGATTTTGTAATATTCCCCACTATGCATTTCACCAACAATTACTTCGTCTTTATTTTTTACATAAATTTCATTGATTATTAGTTTTTTATTCCCTTTTCTGTCAATTCTGTCGCTTAATTTAATTTCACTCTTTTTATAGGAATTCTCTAAATAATAATTAATCGCATCATCGCTTGATCCACTAAAAGTGATTCCGCCATGTTCTAGAACAATTCCCTTCGTACATAAACTTTTAACGGCGGCCATGTTGTGACTCACAAACAAAACCGTTCTTCCTTGCGTTTTAGAAATATCTTGCATTTTACCTATGGCTTTCTTTTGGAATTCGGCATCACCAACGGCCAATACTTCATCAACCACTAATATTTCAGGCTCTAAATGTGCAGCAACAGCAAAGGCTAGACGAACTGTCATTCCGCTACTATAGCGTTTTGTCGGCGTATCGATATAGCGTTCACACCCTGAAAAAGCAATAATTTCGTCAATTTTAGACGCTATTTCTTTTTTTGTCATTCCTAAAATAGCCCCATTTAAATAAATATTTTCACGTCCAGTCATTTCATGATGAAAACCAGTTCCCACTTCTAATAGTGATGCAATTCTTCCTTTGGATTTAATAGTACCTGTCGTTGGAGAAGTAACTCGAGACAAAACTTTTAACAAAGTAGATTTACCCGCACCATTTTTTCCAATGATACCGAGCACTTCACCTTCTTTGACTTCAAAATTAATATCTTTTAAAGCCCAAACATATTGGCTATCCCCTTTAACATTTCTATCATTAACATCTCCTATTTTCAAATAAGGATCTTCTTTCCCTCTAATGGAATGCCACCATCTATTTAAATCGTGACTTAAAGTACCTGTACCAATTTTTCCTAGTCGGTATTGTTTAGATAAATTTTCTACTTTTAATATCACCTCGTTCATCTTCCTTTCATTTTTTAAATAACATCAATAAAACTTTTTTCTGTTCTAGTAAAAACAAGTAATCCTAAAAAGAAAATCACAATTGAAAATATAACTGAATATAAAATAGCCCCAAAGTCGAAACAATCAGAACCTAGAAAAGCAAACTTAAAGAAATCAAAAAGTCCAGTTAACGGATTCAAATAAATTAACTGATGGTATTTTGGGTCAATCTTTTCTAATACTAAAGAAGTTGGGTATACAATTGGTGTAATATACATAAATAGAGATATTCCAAAAGTAATTACAAAATTCAAATCTCTATACTTTACTGTCAAGGAAGAAATAAGCATACCAGCTCCTAAAGCAATAAATGCAATGACCAATAATAAGAACGGCAAAAGTAACACATAAGGCGTTAAGGTTATAGGTGTTTCTTGATAAAGATAATAAATAAGTACGCCTAAAAAAAACACAAACTGAATTCCAAACTTAATCAAATTAGAAACAGCGACTTTTAAAGGCATAATGATTCTTGGAAAATAGACTTTGCCAAAAATATTTT
>Ga0207941_1000022_pt1 | contig 52276 bp, 62 predicted proteins | sample LakMenEpi13Sep12_FD_150695 | JGI IMG/M metagenome (GOLD analysis project Ga0207941, IMG submission 150695) | Freshwater microbial communities from Lake Mendota, WI - 13SEP2012 deep hole epilimnion (SPAdes) | ecosystem: Environmental > Aquatic > Freshwater > Lake > Epilimnion/Euphotic zone ...
GCCCCGGCTACTCCGATGAGGTGATCCCCCTCTTCCTGGCCCGCGATCTCACCCGCCTGGAGGCCCCCCCCGCCGGCGACGACGACGAGGATATGGAGGTGCTGTTGATGGAGCCGGCAGCGTTGGATCAGGCCATTGCCAGTGGCGATGAATATCTCGATGGCAAGAGCGTGACCGCCTGGTTCCGCGCCCGCCAGCTGCTGAACCCATGACCCCTCCCCGCTGGCTGTTCTGGCATCGCCGCGACCTGCGTCTGGCCGACAACCTCGGCCTGGCTGCGGCCGCCGCCGCCACCCCAGCGGTGACGGGGGTGGTGGTGCTCGATCCGGCCGAACTGGCCGCCGTGCACCAGGCCCCAGCCCGGCGCTGGTTCCTGGCCGAGAGCCTGCGGGAACTCTCCGCCCGTTGGCAGGCCGCCGGCAGTCGCCTGCTGATCCTCCAGGGGGATCCGGTGGAGCTGCTGCCGCGATTGGCCGCCGCCAGCGGCGCAGCCGTGGTGGCCTGGAACCGGGGCGTCGAACCGGCCGAGCGCGAGCGCGACCGGCGGGTGGCGGCGGCTCTGCAGGGCGATGGCGTGAAGGTGCTGGTGGATTGGGACCAGCTGCTGGTGCCCCCCGAAACGATCTTCACCGGCGCCGGCGATCCCTACCGCGTGTACGGCCCCTTCCTGCGCAATTGGCGCGGCCAGGTGGAGCGGCGCGCCGCCGCCGGCGAACTCGACCCACGGCCGGCGCCGCGGGAGTTGCTGGATCTGGATCCGGCCAGCCTCCCCCGGCCGGAGCTGTGGGCGGCCTTGCCTTTGTTGGCAGCGGTGCCGACGGCCGCGCAGCTGGCGGCGACGGCGATGGGCGGCGGCGACGCTGATGGCGTTGGCAACGTTGCCCCGCACCACAGCGAGGCCAGCGGAGAAGATCACCCCTCGACCCGCCGCCCGCAAGCCAACGGTGCGCTTCGATCAGAAGCCAGCGGCAGCCGCCCCCCGGAACCAGGCACCGGGGGCACAGCTGGGCGGGTCCAAGCGCCCTTCACCGGCGCCGACCTCTGCCCCTGCCGCCCCGGTGAAGCGGCGGCCCTGGCCCAGCTGGAGGCCTTCGCCGATGGCCCGGCCCTGGCCCGCTACGACGAAGGCCGCAACCTGCCGGGGGAAGCCGGTACCTCGGCCCTCTCGGCCGCTCTGCGCTTTGGCACCCTCAGCCCCCGCCAGGCCTGGGCCGCCGCGGCCGTGGCCCGCTTCGCCGCCCGCAGCGACGAAGCCCTGGCCTCAATCACGGTGTGGGAGCAGGAGCTCTGCTGGCGCGAGTTTTACCAGCAGGCCCTGTTTCATTTCCCCGAGCTGGCCGATGGTCCCTACAGGCCCCAGTGGCGCCACTTCCCCTGGGAGAACGACCCGCAGCGGCTGGCTGCCTGGCAGGAGGGTCTCACCGGCATGCCGATCGTGGATGCAGCGATGCGGCAGCTGGTGGAGAGCGGCTGGATGCACAACCGGCCGCGCATGATCGTGGCCTCCTATTTGGTGAAGGATCTGATCTGTGATTGGCGCCTGGGCGAGCGTTTCTTCATGGAGCACCTGGTGGATGGCGACCTGGCCGCCAACAACGGCGGTTGGCAGTGGAGCGCCAGCAGCGGCATGGACCCCAAGCCCCTGCGCATCTTCAATCCCGCCACCCAGGCCGCCAAGTTCGACCCCGAAGCCACCTACATCCGCACCTGGCTGCCGGAACTGGCCCACGTGGCCACCGCCGACCTGATCAGCGGCCGCATCGGCGCCCTGGAACGCCGCGGCTACCCGGAAGCGATCGTGGACCACAAACTCCAGCAGGCCCGCTTCAAGGCGATGCATGCAGCGCTGCCGCGGGGTTGAGCCGCGAGGCGACCTGGCGAGGGACGCCGCGAACATCTCAGAGCGCGCCCACCGATAGCGATTCCTGCCGGTCCAGGGATCTGCCGGCGTCGCCGCTCAGCAGCTGCTGCAGGGTGCGGATCACGGTGTCCTGCTGGTCGGCGCTGAGCTCGGGGAAGATCGGCAGGCTGAGCACCTCGGCGCAGAGCCGCTCGGTGGTGGGCAGGCTGCCGGGGCCATAGCCGAGCTCTGCGAAGGCGGGCTGGCGATGAATCGGGATCGGGTAATAGATGATCGTGATCACGCCCGCCTCCTGGAGCTGCTGCTTGAGCCAGTCGCGGCAGCAGGCCTCGGGCAGGCCGTAGCAGGCGCTGTCGGAGGAGGGGGTGCAGGCGCCGGCGCAGGCCGCCGAGGCCTCAGGGCAGGCGGCCACCCGCACCACAAACTGATTCCAGCTGTGACCATCGGGGCCAGCCTCGGGCAACTGGATGCCCGGAAGGTGGGAGAGTTCGGCGAGGTAGCGGGCTGCGATCGCCCGACGCCGCTCCACCCAGCGCTCCAGGTGCGGCAGCTTCACCGCCAGCACGGCGGCCTGGATCGCATCGAGACGGCTGTTGTAGCCCAGGTCGGTGTGCAGGTAACGGCGAGGCATGCCGTGCACCGCCAGCTCGCGCACCCGCTGGGCCAACTGGGGATCGCGACAGGTCACCGCCCCGCCATCGCCGGCACCACCCAGGTTCTTGGTGGGGAAGAAACTGAAGCAGCCGGCATCGCCCCAGCTGCCCACCGGCCGACCGGCCCACTGGGCACCGCTGGCCTGGGCGCAATCCTCGATCACCAGCAGCCCATGGGCGGCGGCGATCGCATTGATGCGCTCCATGTCCACCGGCCGGCCGAACAGATGCACCGGCAGCAGGGCGCGGGTGGCGGAGGTGATGGCCGCCTCGATCCGATTGGCATCGATCAGATAGGAGCCACCCTCCACATCCACGAAGACCGGAATCGCACCCACGGCACTGATCGCCTCGGCGGTGGCGAAAAAACTGAAGGAGCTGGTGATCACCTCATCGCCAGGCCCGATCCCCAGACCCCGCAGCGCCAGGATCAGGGCATCGGTGCCGCTGTTGCAGCCGATCGCATGGGGCACGCCACAGAGCTCGGCAAAGGCCTGCTCAAAGCCGGCAATGGTGCTCCCACCGATGTACTGACCACTGCGCAGAACCGCGAGAACCGCCTCCTCGAGGCCGGGGCCGAGTTGCTCCAGCTGCTCGCTGAGGCTGAAGGGGGGAATAGGCATGGCGGCAACCTTAAGCCCGCCTACCGGATGCGCGCGTGGGCGCACCAAAGCCTCAACGGGCCCACGCCGGCGCGGCGCCGGGATGCCATTTGATGTTGCAGCCGATCGAGGCGATCTGGGGCTCGGACACCGGCTGGTCCGCCAGCACCGCCGCCAGGGCGGCCCGCAGATCGCGGCCGTCGCAGGGGAGGTCGTTGCCCGGACGGCTGGGATCGAGCTGGCCGCGATAGGCCAGGCGATGGGCGCGATCGAACAGAAACGGATCGGGGGTGCAGGCGGCCTGGAAGGCGCGGGCCACGGCCTGGTCGCGGTCCAGTAGGTAGGGGAAGGTCCAGCCGTGGGTGGCGGCCTGGGCAGCCATCCCCTCGGGTCCATCCTGGGGATGGCTGCGGAGGCTGTTGCTGGCGATGCCGAGCAGCACGGTCCGATCGCCCAGATCCTTGTGCAGCCGGGTGATCTCAGCCTCGATGTGCTTCACGAAGGGGCAATGGCAGGAGAGGAAGAGCACCAGCACCGGCCGCCCCGCCAGGGCACCGGCGGCGGGTAACCGCCCCACTACCTCCTCGAGCGCCCCCCGGTTGCGCTCGCGCTCCAGCAGGGCCTGGGGCAGGGGCGTGCCCAGCGGAAGCATGGTGGAGGGGGTGAGGGCCATCGATCCGGAGTCCTCGACGAACGGCTGCGGCGTTCCTGCCGCGATCAGGATCATGGCGAATGCTGCAGCCCCCGGTGCCTCTCCCCCTGGAGTCCGATCGCCCGTCGCGGCCAGCGGCTGTCCCCTGGTCGGGCGGCCCCGGGTCGCCCCGTTCCGGCCAATGGCGCCGCGACCCGCCGGGAATGGGCCGTAGGCGGGCAAAGCCCAGCGACCTGCGACCGCTCTTCGTCGCCCTCGCCCTGCTCTGCGGCGGCTGCCTGCGCCCCCAAGACCACAACAGCGGCCGCGTGTTCCCCTTGATGCGCCACACCCCCGGCGATGGCCTGGCGGTGGTGAACGCCCCCGGGGGCAGCGGCATCCACATCTGGCTCGACCCCGACACCGAAACCGCCGGAATCTGCCGCCCCCGTTGGAATCCGGATCCGGCACGCCTGAGCGGCGGCGATGGCGTTTCCCCCACGAGCAGCGGGCGGGCGCCTCGGGAGGAGTTCTACGCCGCCCTGCGGCGGGGTCCGGTGCGCTGGGCCCTGCGCCGCCAGATGGTGGAACTCTGCCGCCACCGGGCTCCCGGCCGGCGCTTCCAGTGGCAGGGCCCGCCCCTCAGTGACGCGGCCTTCCTGCCGGTGCTGCATCCGCAGCTGGAGGAGGAGCACCTGCTCAGCAATCCCACCGCCGTGCGGCGGACCGAGAAGCAGCTGCTGGGGATACCCCTCACCCCCGAAGACTGGAACGAGACGCGGCCGCCGCGGCCGCCGGACGGCCCCTGATCAGCCAGGCCCCCCTGGGGCACAAGCTGGATTCCGGGCTGACCCGGTCGTTCTGCGGCACCGGCTCAGAGGGGCTCCGCCAAGGCCACCGCCGCCCCATACCCCGCAGGCACCTCCACATTCCAGATCGCTATTTCGGCTGGCTGGGTCGCAGATTCCCGCCGCAGACGCTCCAATCCGGCCAGCCCCTCGCCACTGGCCTTCAGCCTGGCCTCGAGCCGGCACCAGGCCTCCAGAAAGGCTGCATCCCCCTGCTCCGGCGGCAGGCTCTCCAGGCGAGAGACCGCATCGGCCGGCAGGACCCTCCGGGCGATGGGCCGCCAGTCCAGACCCGGGCGGAGCCGCTCAACATCCACGCCCACGGGGCGGCTGGGATGAAAGGCCAGCAGGATCAGATTCCCGGAATGGGCCAAGTTGAAGTGCGGAGTGGTCTGCTCCGACCCATCGAGCACGGGCTTGCCGTGGGGGCCATAGCGGAAGCGCAGCGCCGCCGGATCGCAGTCCAACCAGGTCCCAAGCACCTGCCGCAGGGCGGCGCGGCCAACTAGAAAGCGCACGCGATCCTCCGGGCTGCGGAAGCGAGCAGCCCGCTCCTGTTCGGCTCGATCGAGCATCGAGATCCACTCTCCCGTGGTTGCGGCTGCTCCAACATCAGAGATATCGAGGACCAGGAGCACTGGCACCAACCGATCCTCAGGTCTTCCCCACACCAAGGAAGGCAAAGTCTGTCCTGGCCACCAAGCCAGGGGAGCATCAAGAAGCTCCAGCCTGGACAAAATCGATTCAACTCATTGGTATCTACCTTAATCCCCTCATTGGCCCTCTCCGGCCCTACCCCCAAACCAACGGCTCGGCGCGGCGCCAGTACCGGGAGAAGCGGCGTAGGTCCGGCGCGGCCTGGCCCTCGAAGGGCAGGGCCACGAACGGCTCGGGTTCCAGCATCTGCAGCGGCAGCACCGCCGCCACCCTTGCCGCGCTGCGGAGCAGGCGGGGATCCACCGGCCGGCTGGTCACGAGGCCATCGCAGCCGTGCTCCTCAGCCGCCGCCAGGAGCTGAGCGGCCACATCCCCCTCGCGCACCGGCACCGGCAGCTCGGCCAGACAGGCGCGCAGAAAGCGAATCCGGCCGGGGGCCGGCGACCACTCCCCTGCATGGGAGGCCAGGCTCGCCGCCCCGGCCGTGCCAGCAGCAGCACGACCGGCGATCCAGTCGGCGTCGAGCACGGCCACGGCCGGAGCATCGGGGTGGGCGAGGAGAGCGGGGTTTGCGGCACCCAGAGCCTCCTCATGCACCCACACCAGCGGCCGACGGAGCGAAGTACCCGGGCTGGCGGCCTGAGCGGCAGCAGCCAACGCAGGCTGCGGCGGACTTTGCTCTGGCATCCGCCCTTCCTTCTGCCCAGCCAAGGGAAGGAACAGCCGCGTCTGCAGATCCTCGTAGCTCGCCTCAAACGGACACCCCGCCGCGCCGCCGCGGCCGGCCCGGGGGCAATCGCCGCAATAGCGGCCGCCGCTGAATCGTTCCAGGTTGGCCCGGTTGAAGATGTAGGGCTTGTGGCTGAAGCTGCTGGCCACCCACTGCCAGCTGAGGTTGTTGCTGGCCGGATCGCCATCGAGCAGGTGCCGCAGAAACCAGCGGGCGCCGACCTGCCAGCGCACCCGCCGCCAGTGCACCACGTAGGAGGCCAGCCACATCCGCGCATGGTTATGGAGCCAGCCCGAGCCGATCAGCTCGGCGGCAAAGGCATCGATGCAGGGCAGGCCGGTGGTGGCGGCGGCGATGTCGGACGGGAGCTCGGGGGCGTAGGTATCCGGCCGATGGCCGGTCTTGAGCGGTTCGCGGTCGTCCCAGATGCCATCACCGAGCTGGCGCCAGAGGCGCTGCCAGTAGTCGCGCCAGCCAAGCTCACTGATCAGTTTCTCGCCGGCACGGCGCTGGGCGGGACTCCAGCCAGCCGTCGCAGCCGCATCACCAACGCCACCCCCATCACGAACGGCGGCAGCGCCGAACAGATCCCCCTGGACCAACGGAGCCTGCGGGGCTCCCTGCCGCAAGTGGGCAAACACCGCGTCGCGCACCTCCGCCAGCGTCAGCACCCCGTGGCGGATGTAGGGCGACAGGCGGGTGACGGCACCCTCGAGATGGTTGCGGCTGGCGCCATAGCGGGCGGGGTCGATCGCGGCCAGGCGCGCTTCGGCGGCGCGGCGACCGCCCACGGCGGCGGTGTGAGCGCTGGAATCGGCGGAGGGGAGGCTCATCGAACGACCAGCGCCAGCGACGCCAGGGCGGGGGGAACCCCAGGCTGGCCTGCGAGGGGGGCGCGGGCCTACCTGTTTTTCTGGATACCTACAGAACCTGCGGCCAACAGACGCCGCCGCAGCCGCCGCGTCCACCCGAAGGCGAGCCCAGCACCGGCCAGAGGCAGCGGGCCGGGCACGGTGGTGATGGTTTCGCCCGGCAGTGGGGGAGTCAGCAGAGGCGAAAGCCGGGAAGCATGGGCCTGCTCAAAGTCGTAGGCGTAGCCGATCAACTTGTCTTCCTCGTAGGCCTTGGCCAGGAAGGAGAGACCCAGGGGGTTTTTATTGTTGAGGATTTGGTAGCCGGCCGGCACGATGATGGTGGGGTAGCCCGCCCGGGCGCCGATGCCCGCACCGCCAGTTCCACTGTAGAGAATGGCGTCCAGGTTGTTGTCATCCATGAACATGTCGATGCCGAGCGTGCGGGAATTGAGAATGTCCAGGTCACGATCAGCGAGGTATTTGGCTGTATTGACGCTGCCGGGGGAAAGATCCATGGCAATGGACGCATCAACCCGCACCTTGCCGTATTTGAAGGGGCCGTCCGCTGCAGGATTGGCTGCCACGTAATCGGTGATGAAGTCACCGACATCGTCGATGCTCTGGAGGGGCGCCGAAGGGCCCAGGCTTTCCAGATAACTGTTCAGGTCTCGCTTGAATTCATAAGCGAGCACCGTAGAGCTATTGCTGGGCGGAGAAAAGGGGATCTCCAGAACCGTGGCGCCTTCCGCACGCAGGGTATCAAGGGCGGCATTGAAGATCGCCAGCTGTTCAGCGCCGCTGGCGGTTGAAGCGCTGGGCTTGCTGTAGTAGCCCAACCGGACTCCCTGCAAAGCATCGAGCTTGAGGTAGGGGGTGTAATCACTCTTCGCCTTACCGACGCTCTCGGAGGTCTGGGGATCCTTCGGGTCTACGCCGGTGAGCGCCCCCAGCAGGACCGCGGCATCGGTGACGCTGCGGGTCATCGGACCAGCTGTGTCCTGGCTGGCGGCGATCGGAATGATGCCATCACGACTCCATAGACCCACGGTGGGCTTGATGCCCACCAGGGAATTCTGGTTGGAGGGACTGAGGATGGAGCCGGAGGTTTCCGTGCCGATCGCGAGGGAGGCGAAGTTGGCCGCCATGGCCACACCGGAGCCGGCGCTGGAGCCGCCGGTGGAGAGCAGCGGCCGGCCGTCGCTGCCGGGCTGGGCAACGGGGTTGTAGGGGTTGAAGGTGTACCCGTTGAGCGAGCTATAGCCGGCGGGCATGCCGGAGGTGAGGTAATTGGCGAACTCAGTGAGGGAGGTTTTGCCCAGGATGATCGCGCCCGCATCGATCAACTTCTGGGTGATGGTGGCGTTGTCGGGCGGAAGCGAATCCTTGAGCCCGAGGAAGCCGGCTGTGGTGGGCAGGAAGGAGGTGTCGATGTTGTCCTTCAGCAGCACCGGAATGCCATGCAGTACTGAGCGGGCCCCACTGGTGAGGCGCTCCAGGTCGAGGGCAGCGGCCTGGGCGATCGCGTTGGGGTTAAGGGCGATGATGGAGTTGAGATTCAGCCCGGGAGATTCGTCGTAGGCGGCGATGCGATCCAGGTACATCTGCACCAGCTTTTTGGAGGTGAGCAGGCCCTGGTTGATGGCCTTCTGAATGTCGGGAACCGTGGAGCCTTCCAGGGTGAACTCGGCCGCCACAGCAGGCCCCTGGGCCAGCGGAGCCGCCAGGGAAAGGCTCAGGCCAACCAGGGCAAGGCGACTCACATTTAATGACTTCACAGAATGGAAGGATCGAATACTCCCCGAAGATCTCACCGCCGCCTCGGCGCCAAAGTGGCAGAAGCTACGGAATCAGGCACCTATTTCTATTCCCGCTCATTGGGCGGGAAGGAGCCTGGTCGCCAACCAGAGCGATGCATGCCGGATCTCCCTGACTGGGTTGGGCGTGATCCTGCGCGCTCCGGGCGTGGATGCCGGCTCCACCATGCGGCCATGTTCAGCCTCGATCGCCATCAAGGGCTTTTACTGCGCCGGTGGGCCGAGGAATGGAAGGCGCTGGAACGCCGCCGCCAGGTCGTGCTGGGCGCCGCGACGGAGGCGGGCCAGGCGTTGCGCCATCGCTGGCCCGCTTCCGTCGCCATTCCGATCTCGATCTCGCCGTGGCGAGCCTGCCGCCCGACTGCCAGATCGAAGCGCTGGGCCTGGCGGAACACCTCCTGGATGCGGCTTTAGCCGCCGCAGGCGAAGACGCCATCGGCGCCGACCTGGTGCGACTGGAGGCGCTGCCGCCACACTGGCAGGGCCGGATCCGCGACCACGCCCTCCCCCTTGGCTGAAGCGATCCGATGAGCTGGCCCACCCCCCAGCGCCTGACGGACTTGGCCTTGGATCTGCAGGTGGAGTGGAGCAAGCTCAGCCGGCTCGTCGCCAGCCTGGACGCTGCCTGGTGCAGATCGCCCGCGTGCTCAACGGTGGCAGCCCCGATGGGCCGGAATGGCACCGTGTCCGAACTGCAGGAGCTGCTGCGCTTCCGCCATCTCGTGCGTCATCTCTACGCCTACGAGCTACGGCCTGAACCTGTGGAACGGTTGCGGGTCCAGGCCCTGGCGCTCTGGCCAGCAGAGGACTGAGGCCCTGGGCGGCGCTACGGGAGAATGGCCGATTGCGTCCCCAGCGCCTCCCGCGGCGCCTCTTCCCCCCATGCTCCTCGACCTGCGCGGCAAGAAGGCCCTCGTCACCGGCATCGCCAACAACAAGTCGATCGCCTGGGGCATCGCCCAGCAGCTCCATGCCGCCGGCTGCGAGCTGGGGGTCACCTACCTGCCGGATGAGAGGGGCCGCTTCGAGGGCAAGGTGCGCGACCTCACCGCGCCGCTGGCCCCAACTCTGTTCGAGCCGCTCAACGTGCAGGATCCGGCCCAGATCGAGGCGGTGTTCGCCCGGGTGGCCGAGCTGTGGGGCTCAATCGATGTGCTGGTGCACTGCCTGGCCTTCGCCGGCAAGGAGGAGCTGATCGGCGATTACTCCGCGATCAGCCCCGAGGGCTTCGGCCGGGCCCTGGAGGTGAGCGCCTACTCCCTGGCGCCGCTGTGCCGCTACGCCAAGCCCCTCTTTACCGACGGGGCGAGCGTGATCACCCTCAGCTACCTCGGCGCCGAGCGGGCCATCCCCAATTACAACGTGATGGGCGTTGCCAAGGCGGCCCTGGAGGCCTCGGTGCGCTATCTGGCGGCAGAACTGGGCCCCGAGAAGAATGTGCGCGTGAACGCGATCAGCGCCGGCCCGATCCGCACCCTGGCCAGCTCCGCCATCGGCGGCATCCTCGACATGATCCACAACGTGGAAGAAAAGGCCCCCCTGCGCCGCACCGTGACCCAGGAGGAGGTGGGCTCCGCCGCCGCCTTCCTGGCCAGCCCGCTGGCCTCCGGCATCACCGGCCAGGTGATCTATGTGGATGCCGGGTATTGCATCACGGGGATGTGAGCCAACTCTCCGGCGCCGCGATCACGCGAGAGGGTTAAGGAAGCGCAGGCCGGGGAAGCGGCGGAAGTCAGCGTCGCAGCTGTGCACCACGCCGTCGTGCTCGATCGCCAAGGCCGCCAGATGGGCATCCATGGTGAGATTGCCGGCGGTTCCAGCCTTGTGCAGAAGGCCCGACAGAATCTGCCAATGCTGGGGACCTGGGTGCAGCAGCAGCACCACCGGTTGGTCAAGCCAAGCCTGAACCACCTCGAGCGCTTGCCCGGCCTTAAGGGCATTAGGGAATAGACGCGAATTGGTGCAAATCCGCACGACTGCCAGGATCACCACCCAGCAGAGAGCCAACGGCTCCTCGGCAGCCAGGCACTGCTCAAGCCAACGCTTCGCAGCGGCATGCCTGGGCATGTCGGCATGCAGGGCGTAGACCAGCAGGTTGGCGTCGGCAACGATCATCGGCTCTGCCTGAGCCTGGCCAAGATCTCCTGGTCCTCTAGCTCTGCAGCCAGGGCGAGAGCCCGATCGAAATTCACGGGCCAGCGGGGCTCTCCCATCGAAAACGTGGGGCAGACGTAGCGAGGCCGCTCCACCGGCACCAGCCGCTCCAGCCCCGCCCGCAGGGTCTCATCCACCACCTGCTTGAAGGGCTTGCCGCTGTCGAGCGCCTTCTGGCGCAGCTGGCGCAGCAATCCGTCGTCGATGGTGAGCGTGGTGCGCATGGCATCAAGATGCTGCCGCCCAGGCATCATGGCATCAGCTTCGGCGCTTCGGCATGATCCGTTGGGCCTCTCCAGCGACGCGGCCACCCCCATGCAGAACGGCACCCCCAGCGCTTCGGCCCGCACCGGCACGATCCACCGCGTCACCGGCGAAACCGACGTGCGGGTGACCCTGGGCCTCGATGGCAGTGGCACCTGCCAGGTGGCCACCGGCGTGCCCTTCCTCGATCACATGCTCCACCAGATCAGCAGCCACGGCCTGATCGACCTGGAGATCAGCGCCAAGGGCGACACCCACATCGACGACCACCACACCAACGAGGACGTGGGCATCGCCGTGGGCCAGGCCCTCGCCAAGGCCCTGGGTGACCGCCGCGGCATCCACCGCTTCGGCCACTTCCTGGCCCCCCTCGATGAGGCCTTGGTGCAGGTGGCCCTCGATTGCTCGGGTCGGCCGCACCTGAGCTGGGGCCTCACGATCCCCGCCGCCAAGATCGGCACCTACGACACCGAGCTGGTGAAGGAGTTCTACGTGGCGGTGGCCAACAACGCCGGCCTCACCCTGCACGTGCGCCAGCTCGATGGGGTGAACTCCCACCACATCGTGGAGGCGAGCTTCAAGGCCTTCGCCCGGGCGCTGCGGCAGGCGGTGGAGATCGATCCGCGCCGGGCCGATGCGGTGCCGAGCAGCAAGGGGGTGCTGGAGAGGGCCGGAAGCTGAGCCACGACCCATCCCAGTGCCCCCGCCGGCACTCGGGCAGCGACGGTGCCGGAAAGATCAGGCAGCCCTGGCCGTGGTCGGCCTGCTGGCCGAACTCGCCTGCGAGCTGTGGCCAGATGCTCCCCCCGCCGCCGAGAACGGGGTCATCCCAAGGCCGGTGGCTCCCGGCCCCTGCTCCGCCGCCACCTGGGGCCGCCGCATTCGGCCGGTGCGGGCACTCACCTGGCGGCTGCGCTCCTGGTAGCGGTGCACCACGGGAAGGCGCTCGGCGTTGTAGCGGAGCAGGGCGGTCTCCACCCCGGTCCCGTCGCTGGCCTCAGCCGCCAGAGCCCCCAGCTGCTGCGCCAGGGCCACCGCATCCTCGAGGCCGGCGGTCATGCCCCGGGCCTGGGAGGAACTCATGGCGTGGCCGGCATCCCCCAGCAAGGCCACCCGGCCCGCCACCAAGGTGGGTAAGGGGTCGATGTCGAATGACCAGTTGGCCACCTGCCGCTGCGGCGGTGTCGCGCGGATCAGGGCCGCCAGATCGGCCGGCAGCTTGGCGAGGCCCTCCTCGGGCACCGGCTCGGACAGCAGGCGACGGCGCTCGCTGCGATCGGCGGGCAGCACCTCCTCCTGGAAGAAGCCCCAGTGGGTGAGGGGCACCCCATCGGCATCGGTGCCGAGGTCAAACACGTTGGCGTACACGCCCCGGCCGCGGGCATAGACAAAGAACTCGCCATCGCGGCAGAAGGAGCGATCGGTCACCACCCCCCGCCAGACCCGATCACCCAGGAAATTGAGGCGCCGCAGGGGTGCCAGCTGCTGCGCCACCCGCGAATGGAGGCCATCGGCACCGACGAGCAGATCCCCCTGCCAATAGGAGCCGTCGTCGAAATGGGCCTCCACCCCGGCCGAATCCTGACTCCAGCTCAGCAGGCCCGCCCCGGGGCGGAACACGCCGCGATCCAGCCGAGCGGCTAGGGCCTCAAGGATGAATCGGCGCTGGATCAGCAGGGAGGGCTGCTCACCGGGTTCCCGTTCCGCCGGGCTGCTCTCGATCAGGTCGCCGCGGAGGTTGCGCACCACAAAGCGACTCACCGATAGGCCCGCGGCCAGGATCTCCTCCAGCAGGCCAGGAATGCCGGCGGCGGCGATCGCCTCAACACCGCTGCGCACCAGCAGGATGCCGCAGCCCTCCGGCCGCAGGTCGGGAGCCCGCTCGAACATGCACACCTGATGGCCCTGTCGCTGCAGGAGCAGGGCCAGCAACAGGCCGCTGCTGCCGGCGCCCACGATGGCAACGCGGGCAACGCGACGGGCAGGAGCCTGGCCCATGGCGAATCCGGCACTGGAGGGATCCGACCCTATGGGGCACGCAGCGGAGGCTGTGTAGCGATGACCACGCAGCGATAACCACGCAGCGATAACCACGCAGCGATAACCACGCAGCGAAAACAACGTTGCGAAGACCACGCAGCGAAGATCATGCCGACGCCAGGTAGAGCTGCCGCCCCTACATTGAAACCAGTGATCGGATCACCATGAACCGCTCGATTCTTCTGGCCGCCCTCACCGCCGCCACCTGCCTGCTGAGCTCGCCCGGCAGAGCCGCCCAAGTGCCCAGCCACCCCTGCGACAGCGCTGACCTGAATCCGCCCTGCGAGCGTCCCTTACCGCCCTGCGAACCCAGCCAGGTTCCCTGCCTTCGCTGAAGCGGGAGCCCCGGGCAGCAGCTCATCGACCCGCAAGCAGGCCGGCGATCCGGATTCGTCGATCAGACGAGGACCCCCTGGCCCAGGAAGGTCCGGGCCACGGCATCGCCCACCTTGAGGCCCACATTGAAGGAATCCAGGCAAGCCTCGCGAATGTGCACACCGCCATAGACGCGGCTGACCGCATCCTCCAGGCCGGCCTCATAGAAGCTGTTGGGCCTCACCGCCACGGTGCTCAGATCCCCCAGGCTGCCGGGAGCGATCCGGCCGTCAAAGGAACGCTCCACACCCGGCACTTCCACCGAGCGGGCCGAGAACACCACGTTGTCACCGAAGAACTGGGTCATCACGCTGGCGAAGGCCCCGCCCATCACCGAGTGGCCCGAGAGGAAATCAGGAAAGGGCGGGGACTGAACGCCATTGATTGAGGAGAGCAGCGACTGCCATTGGCTGTCGCGCACGGTGGATGCCACCCCATCGGTGTCGGAGAAGGCGCCGGTGATCAGATCGGCGGGGCGGGGCTGAACGTTGTCGTACTTCTCCTTCCAGGCACAGATCACTGCGTCTGCCATGGCAACGCTCAGGCTGGCGATCAGGCTGGCATTGGTTTCGAGGCTGCTGTCCTTTTGGGCCGCCACATCCATGGCGATGTCGAGCAGCTGGCCATAGGGGCGGAAGGTGTCCGGTCGGTCGTAGGCCCAGAAATAGGCGATCTCGGTCTGGTCCGCGGTGCGCAGCTGGTTCTGGGTCACCGCCGTGCTGGCCAGGCCACCGAACTGGCGCACCTCGTTGAGCTGGGTTGCGTACAGGTTGAGGTCGACATCCGGCCGGCACTGGAGACCGTCGGATCGGTAGGCATCGGGGCCGCTGATCACCCAGGGGGTCACCGATCCCCAGTTGGCGCCGAGGGCCACCCCGGCGGTGGGACCTGAGGTGGCTGGCATCCACACATAACCCGGCAACCCATCGGCGGGTGGGGTGTAGGGGGTGTTGTTGTTGTAGCCATCGCTGGCGCGCGAGGCGCGCACCTGATCCGCCAGGCCGGCCCCGAAGGCCAGGCCCGCCTGGATGCCCCGCTTTGAGCCCTGGAGCTCAGCCAGGGATTTGGCCAGCTGGGCCTGGATCAGGTCGGACTCCCCTGGCAGCTCCTGGGACAGGATCCGCTGGGCGGCCCCCACGACCGCGGCCTGGCGGTTGGCGCCTCTGGGGGCCGTGAGATCGAAGTGGTAGGGGTTCACCTTGTCGCCAAAGGCGGCCACGGCATCGAGCATCGCGGTGGAGAGCATGGCCATCAGCCGGGTGCCCAGGGTGGGGGGCACCCCGGGCTTGCCATTGCTGCCCGCCGACTGAATGGCATTGAGAGCCGTGCTGGTCCAGACCAGCACCGGATCACTGCCGCGGCTGTTCACCAGGGCCACGCTCTCGTTGTTGGCCAGGTTGCTATCCACCACCCCGGTAGGGGACTCGATGCGGGCGATCAAGTTGTAGGAGCCTTCGGCCACGGCCAGGTCGGCGGTGGAAAAATCAAACTTCAGCACCTTTTTGGAGTTGGCCTCGAGCCTCACCTGACGGCGCATCAACAGGCTGTCGCCACTATCGAGGCGGCCATCGGTGGAGAGATAAAGGGACACCCACACCAGCTGACCGGAAGCGGCATTCCCCGCTCCAGGTGAACAGTCGTCATCGCCGTCATCGCCGTCTTCGTCATCGCAGTCATCGTCCTGGCCAGACTGGAAGCCCTGGGCACGGGGGCGCGGCCCATCGCTGGCCCGCAACCGCAGCTGGGCCAGGCCAGATCCCCCGTTGGCCTTGATGAAGGGGGCGCACAGAACATCGAGATCGATCGAGAAATCAGCCATGGAGATCGTGCGAAAGACAGGGGGTGTTAGCGGTGCATACGCGACAAATCGAGGCCTTCGTGGCCTTTGGCGTTCAACAACTCGTACTCAATAGGGAGAGACTGCTCACACGACTTGGAAAAACTTTTCCGGAGGCGCTGCAGCGCTAACGCAGCAACCCTACCTTGTTTTGCCGCAGATTCACAGCAGAAATGCAGCGTCAACGGCCCAGGTTTTGGAATCGAAAAACAACGGCTCGCCTACAGCGTGTGCACATGATGATCAACAATTGATCTACAACTTGCACACATGCTGATCAACAATTCGCCAAGCCGGCTCCAGGCAGCCCCGACCCCCCCTGCGGCTGCGGTCGCCATGCTTCATAATCCTTAACAGTAAAAACCTGCGGTGCACCGCCCACAGGTCTCTCCCCATCGCACACCATGACCCTCGCCTCCGGCCGCCAGCAGGTCTCCAGTGCCGATGGCAGGGGAGCCTCAGCGGCAACACCCGCGCAGACTGCCGAAACCACCCTCCGCTACAACCGCGCCGACTGGGCCAGCGGCTTCCGCAACGTGGGCCAGGAACTGAGCAACGTTCCGCTGAAGGCCAGCAAAGGCACCATCCCTGCTGATCTCAACGGCACCCTCTACCGCAACGGTCCCGGTCGGCTGGAGCGTGGCGGCCACTGGGTGCACCACCCATTTGATGGCGACGGCATGATCACCGCCCTGCGCTTCGAAGCTGGCGGGTTGAACCTCACCAACCGCTTTGTGCGTACCGAGGGCTGGCTGGCCGAGGAGAAGGCCGGCAAGCCTCTCTATCGCGGCGTGTTCGGCACCCAGAAGCCCGGCGGCCTGCTCGCCAACGCCTTCGATGTGCGGCTCAAGAACATCGCCAACACCCATGTGGTGAAGCTCGGCGATCAGCTGCTGGCCCTGTGGGAGGCCAGTTCCCCCCACGCCCTCGATCCCGAGACCCTCGACACCAAAGGCATCTCCCTGCTGGATGGCGTGCTCAAGGCCGGCGAAGCCTTCAGCGCCCATCCCCGCTTCGATCCCGGCCACCACGGCGAGGAGCGCATGGTGACCTTCGGGGTGAAGAGCGGCCCGCGCAGCACGATCCGGCTGATGGAATTTGCCGTGGCCGACGACCCCGTCAGCGGCGTCAAGGCCGGCCAGCTGCTATGCGAGCGCTCCGATAGCTTCGGCGGCTTCGCCTTCCTGCACGACTTCGCGATCACCCCCAACTGGGCGGTGTTCCTGCAAAACGCGATTGCCTTCAACCCGCTGCCCTTCCTGCTCGGCCAGAAGGGCGCCGCCCAGTGCCTGGCCTCCAAGCCCGGCGGCCAGGCCCAGTTCTGGCTGATCCCGCGCGACTCGGGCGCCTATGCCGGCCAGCCGCCACGGATCGTGCCGGCCCCCGAGGGCTTCGTGTTCCACCACCTCAATGCCTGGGAGGAGGCGATCGACGCCCCTGAGAGCAGCAACAACCCCCAGGAAGCAGCCGCTCCGGCCACGCCTGCCCCGATCGTGGTGGAGAGCATCTTCTACGCCGATTTTCCCTCAATCGGCCCCGACACCGACTTCCGCACGATCGACTTCGACCTGATCCCGGAAGGGCTGCTGGAGCGCTGCAGGATCGATCTGGCCACGGGCACGGTGGGCACCGAGCGGCTGAGCGAGCGCTGCTGCGAATTCGCCATGGTGAACCCCCGCCGCGAGGGCCTCAGCTGCCGCTACGGCTGGATGGCCGTAGCCGAGCGCGAAACCGGCAACGACCCCCTCCAGGCGATCAAGAAGCTGGATCTGATCAGCGGCGAGCGCAGGGTGTGGAGCGCCGCGCCGAGGGGCTTTGTGAGCGAACCGGTGATGGTGCCGCGGCCCGCGACCACGGCCGCGTCCTCCGGCCAGAGCGCAGCGGCCGGCGACCCAGAACCGGCCAAGCCGGAACCCGCCGAGGACGACGGCTGGGTGCTGTGCATGGTGTGGAACGGCGCCCGCTGCGCCAGCGATCTGGTGATCCTCGATGCCGCCTCCATGGAGGAGCTGGCGGTGGTGGAGCTGCCGCTGGCGATCCCCTATGGGCTGCACGGGAGTTTTGTGGAGGGGTGAGGCGACCAGCGCCCCCTCAACCCGCCCAGATCTCCACCGCCCGCTCCGCCGGAATCAACAGCCAGCCGAGGCGGGCGCCCGTGTCACCTCCGGTGGGGGGGGGCATGCAGATCAGGGAGCGATCGGCGGCCAGCTCCAACACGGCGTCTGGATTGGCCCCACACAGCTCGGCGAGCGTGCAGGCTTTGGGGCCAAGGGGCGGTGCCGGCAGCTGGTCGCGACTGCGGGCATGAGCGCCTTGGGCTTGGGCACTCAGCGACTGGAGCAAGCCCTGGCATTCAGGCTAGCTTGAATAACCCTTAGGCTGGCCAGCGATCATGAGCGACAGCTGCCCCGCCGGCTCCCGGCGCCAACCCACCCTGGCGGTGCCCTTGGCGGCAGCCAAGAACCAGCTCTCGGCCTTGGTGGCTCGGGTGGAGCAGGGGGAGGAGATCGCCATCACCCGTCGGGGGGTGCCGGTGGTGCGGCTCGTGCCCGATCCCGGCGAACGCGATCGGGGGGCTGGGCGTCGTGAGCGGGTGGCCCTGGCGCTGGAGCGGCTGCAGCAGCTGCGGACTGGCGTTGTGTTGGAGGGCGACCTGGGGCTGATCGCCCGGGAGGGCCTGGATTGAACCCGGCGATCGCAACCACCGCCTTTGTGCTCGACAACTCCGTGCTCTGCGGCTGGATCATCGCCAACCAGGCGACGCCCTACGGCGACGCGGTGGCCGGCCTGCTGCCGGTGGTCGATGCCCACGCCCCCTGGTTGCTGCAGCTGGAGTTCACCAATGTGCTGCGCACCGCATGTCGTCGCGGCACGATCGAGATCGCTGCGGCCCGAGAGATTGTCGATCAGGTGGCCCTGCTGCCCATCCGCATCGATGCCGCCCCTCCCCAGCCGGCCGCCCTGCTGAGCCTGGCTTTGCGCTTTCAGCTCACCAGCTATGACGCGGCCTACCTGGAGCTCGCCCTGCGGCTGCAGCTGCCGATCGCCACCCGCGATGACGCCCTTGCTGATGCTGCCTGGGCTGCTGGGGTGGGGGTACTCACCCCCTAGTCGCCCGCAACCGTGGCGCAGCGGGCGATGGTCGGGGCCATGGCGACATGGTGCCGTGGGAGCAGGTGAAGGCCGATCTTGGGCTGCTCTGAGGTCCGCAGGCCCGTGAGCCGTTAGCGGTGATGACAGCAGCGATGGCAAGGCCCAGGCCCAGGCGCGGGAGAGCGACGAGATGGAAGGCTCGATTCGGTTGACTGGGCGCCGGAGATCTCCAGGCTGGGACCTGATCGCCTTGGGCCAGGTGGCGGCGCTGTGCTGCTGAGGTTTCGGCTGAATGGGCCGTGCTGAAGGCTGGCGGAGGCAAGCCGGTGAGGCCCTGGCCCAAATCTCACGGGAACCTGACGACCAACAGCAGAGATGGACGTTTTGGAATTGTCTACCCCCCAAAAATTAAAAAAATTACGCAATTCTTGCTTTTCTCCAGATATCTGGGGAAAAAATCCGCAACTTCTCAGAATTCTTAATGTTCATTCTTTCTGGCTTCTCGAGTCCATCCTCCAATGCCAAGGGCCGCACCTCCAATCCCGACCGCCGTCGCCGCTGGATCAAGCCAGCCCTTGGCGTTGCCTTGGCGATGGGGGCGATTACCGCCGGCCAAGCCCAGGCCTTTAATGTAAATGTGGATGGCCAAGATTGGGCCTTGTCCACATTCACATTTACACCAAACTCATATATTGCAAATCAGGCTTACTACGACGCCAAGTTTTTTAGCCAGCCCTGGTATGGCAACCAGTCTAAAACGCTTTCGTTCGCCAACGCTATCTTCAGTCCAGATGCATGGATTGCATTGTGGCCAGTCAGCTCGCGACCTGGGGATGGCTATTTCAATGGCTCGCTACACTTTACGTATGAAATACCCTCTGAAGGATGGTATACGATCAATCAAAGTCAAGCTTCGGTCCTAGTGGGTTGCAACAACGGGATTCCAAGCGACTGCCTCGATCCCGGTGTCCCGGGCATAACAGGGGTGGGGAACCCATTACAAACCCAAAACGAGATCTTTGATTGCAATGTAGGTGTTGGTTGCAAGTTTTATGGTGGGCCGTCGAACTCAACTCCCGATGCCACATACACATTTGTTGAGGCAACCCCACTTCAGGCAACTCCGGTTCCCGGCCCCATGCCTGCCCTTGGAGCCGCCGCTGCATTCGGCTTCAGCCGCCAGCTGAGGAAGCGCATCAAAGGTAGCATCAGCGCCGTTTCCAGCAGCTTCAGCCTCTGGTCGGATACCAGGCACCTTTTGCATCTGCCAGAGCCTGATTGGCCTTGGGCAGATAGCCTTGTTGGTCCACCAGCCAGCGGGCGGAATTAAGCCACCGCTGGCTATCCATTAGCCCAGCGGTTGCAGCTGTTTATTGCATGATTTATTCGCATCTTAATGTCCTGTTCCGTCTGCTGCTACAGCCCTTCAAGGTTAAAGCGATTGCAACAATAGCTTCGCTTCCCGGTCGCGGGGCCTAGCCCCATTGGCCCGCTTGGGCGTCTCGGTCAGTTGCTGTTGTTGCCCAGATCAACGCCGATTCGCTGCTCTCAGGGCCCCTTGTACTCGAAGGGATTGAACAGTTCCACACCGAAACCGTTGAAGTCCTTGACGTTGTGCGTGACAACGGTGAGCCCGTGCACCAGGGCGATGGCGGCATCCTGTTCCAGCGTGATTTCGATGCCGGCCTGGATTTCGCCCAGGCTCACCTAGGCGAGCTGCAGATTGGCGTTGTCGACGGCTTGGAGCCAGGCGAGCACGGCGCCATGGAGCCTGGACACCATCAATGGTGCTGTCGGTAGGGTTCTTACATCCAGCCTCAGGCGCCGATGCGAGTCACCAGCAAGGGCCAGGTCACCATTCCTCAGGCCATCCGCGAACGCTGCGGCCTCCTCCCTCACACCGAGGTGCACTTCGTGGAGGAAGGGGGGAGGGTGTTTCTGGAGAGAGACGACAGCCAGCCCAGTCGCGGCACTGAGGCGGTGCAGCGTCTGCAGCAGGCGCGACTTCGCACCAAACTCAGCACCGATCAACTCTTGGCCCTTACCCGTGGTGACATCGAGTCGGGTGATCAGCTCTGATGGTGCTGGCCGACACCAACGTGATCCTTGACGTGGTGACCGCAGATCCCGGCTGGAGCGACTGGAGCCGTCGCCAACTCGTGCATTGGCTGGATACGGGCCCCGTGGTGATCAACGCCATCATCTACGGCGAGATCGGCTTTGCCTGTGAGCGCATCGAATCGCTGGATGCTCTCCTGCCATCCCATCTCTACGACTACCGGGCCATCCCGCGGTAGGCGGCCTTCCTCGCCGCCCGAGCCCATGCCGCCTACCGCGAGCGGGGCGGCAGCCGCCAGATGATCCTGCCCGACTTCCTGATCGGGGCCCATGCCTTGGTGGAGAATCTGGCCCTGCTCACCCGGGACGGGCGCCGCTACCGCCAGGCGTTCCCAGGGTTGAAGCTGATCACGCCGCAAGCCTGACTCGACCGGCAAGCGACAGGGCGGGTCACCGTGACCGGGCTCAGGCCAGCTGGACCAGGTTTGGAGATCGTGGGGCAGATCCTGGGGTTTTGGTTTAGCGCGCCAGGGGCGGCGCGAAGGTGTCGACGCTCTTGCCGCGGCAATCGAAGTGCTAGTGGGCTGGCAGCCCCCGCCGCCACAATGGCGCCATGAATCGTTCCGCCGACTGGCTGCATCAGGCGCAGGCCGATCTGGAGCTGGCCGGAGTGAGCGCTGCCGCCGGCCACCATGAATGGGCCTGCTTCGCCTGCCACCAGGCTGTGGAGAAGGCCCTCAAGGGTTTGCACCTCCGCCATGGCCAGCAGGTGTGGGGCCACGGCCTCGGGCGCTCCTGCCGCGATCTGCCTCCGGCCGTCGCCGCTGAGCTGGCGGCCTGCGTCAGCGATCTGGAGGACCGCTTGCGCATCCTTGATGCGCTGTATATCCCGACGCGCTATCCCGATAGCCTGCCCGATGGGGCCCCGACGGACCACTTCGGCCGGCTCCAGAGCGAGGACGCCCAACGCCATGCCCGTTCGATCGTTGACGCAATCGCTGCTGCGCTGGCCTGAGCCCGAGCAGATCCTGAACCAGGTGCGCCTCTGGGCGGCCCAGGTGGCGGTGGAGCATCCGGGCCTGCAGCGGGTGGCGCTGTTCGGCAGCTATGGGCGGGGTGACGCCGGGGTCGGCAGCGATCTCGATCTATTGCTGATCGATACCGCTAGCAGCGGCCCCCAACACCAGCGCCTGCTGGCCTGGCCCCTGGCGGAGCTGCCGCTCAGCTGCGATGCCCTGGTGCTCACGCCCACCGAACACGCCGAGCTGCTGGCCAACGGCTCAGCCATGGCCGCCGCCCTGCAACGGGACAGCCGTTGGTTGTGGCACCGGTCGTGATCAGCCGCTGAGCGAACCACCCCAGTTGGTGCGCCTTTGAGGTGATCACCTCTGGAACAACAGCTCAGTGAGGAAGCGCGACTCAGTGGCCAACCTCGCTCCCAGCTGCTGCGCGAGGCCTTGGAAACCCTGCTGTCCCAGCGGCGGGAAGCACGGGCGCAGGCGGCCCTGAGGCTGGCCTCAGAGGCTTTGGCCAGCGATGCGGACGCCTGTGCGGAGGCTAGGGAGATGGCCGCCGATTTCCTGATAACGGAGAACGAGGCACTGGCCGGGGCCGAGGCGCCTGCGACCACGACCATGACCACGACCTCGACCGAACCGTGGTGGCGCTGATGCGCCGCGGTGAGGTGTGGGTGGCACGCCTCAACCCCAATCAGGGGGCCGAGGTGGGCAAGGTGCGGCCGGTGGTGGCGATTCAGGCCGATGCGCTCACCGAAGCCGGACTCGCCACCCTCTGCTGGTGGTGCCCCTCACCAGCCGGCGACGCCACGGCGCCGAAGCCCTGCGGGTGCCCATCCCCGCGCGCGACCGTCTGCTGCGCGAGTGCTGGGCCATGGCAGAGCAACCCCGATCCCTGGATCGCAACCGCATCGGCGAAGGCCCCCTCACCCGACTCAGCGCTGAAGAAATGGCCGCTCTGGAGCGGGCGTTACGGGCCACCTTGGGATTGGCGGGCGGCTGATGCTTCGTGTGGACCGGCAGGCTGCTCTGCCCTCCACTGGTGGCCGCCGCCCTTGCCTCCCTGCAGCTGCTTGATCCCGCCCGGACTGGCCTGGGGAGCCAATCAGGATCCAGCCGCCCCGGCACAGATGTCTAAACTGAGGGCTAAACGTTCGGCACCGGATGGCTCCCCAGCCCCCTCGCCAGGATCTGCGCCGCTGGGGGAATTCCCTCGGGGTGCGCCTGCCAGCCGCCATTGCCCGTGAGGCCCAGCTTCACGACAACCAGACCGTGGAACTCAAGGTGGTGGCCGATGGGGTGCTGATCCGGCCTGTTCAGCCCCGGCTCTCCCTGGCGGAGCGACTGGCGGGCTACACGCCCGTAGCAGGCGAAGCCACCGAAGCGATGGCCTGGGATCCCATCGGCACAGAGGTGATCGAATGACCCCGCCCCGGCCCTCAGCCCCCTGGGTGCCGGATCGGGGTGAGGTGATCTGGATCGACCACAACCCCCAGGCCGGACGGGAGATGAAGGAACACCATCCCTTTCTGGTTCTCTCCACCGCCCCCTTTCATGCCTCTGTTGGGTTGGTGGTGGGATGCGCCATGACATCGGCGGCCTACAACCGCGGCTCCTCCCTGGCGGTGGATCTGGGGCCGATTCCCGACCGGCCGGAGGCCCACAGCTTCGTGCTCTGCCACCAAATCAAGTCCTTCGATTGGAAGGCCCGGGGTGCCCGCCCCCATCCCATGGGCTCCCTCAGCGACGACAGGCTGGACCAAGTGCTGGAGATCGTGGGGCAAATCCTGGGGTTTGTGGATTAGCGCGCCAGGTGCTCGCCGCGGTTTCCAGTCTTGACGCCATCGCTGCTGCGCTGGCCTGAGCCCGAGCAGATCCTGAGCCAGGTGCGCCTCTGGGCGGCCCAGGTGGCGGTGGAGCATCCGGGCCTGGAGCGGGCCCCTGGCGGAGCTGCTGGCCAGCGGCTCCGCCATGGCCACCGCCCTGCAACGGGTCAGCCGCTGGTTGTGGCAGAGGAAGCGATCAGCCAGCCAGCTGGCGTATCAGGCCAGCTGGGATGAGGAACCACTGAGAAGGGTGTGGGGTCGCTCGCCAATCAGGGGCCCTGGGAGGCAACGCCCCCGAAGTTCCACCCAATCGGCAAAGGGTTGCTGCATGTGCCAAGCGAGCAACCGTCCCTGGGGTGCGGATCCGGTGAGGGGGGCAAAGTGCAGCAAATTGCCATCTGCTTGCAGTGGATTTCCCCCTCCTGGCTCGACACTCCAACCGCCTTGTCCCCTTGCTGGCCGCACCAGCCGCCTTGCTCCTGAGCCAGGGGCAGGCGAAGGCGGTTCTGACCTACAACATTTTTGAATCCGCAGGAAATGTTGTTGTTCAGACGAGTGGCAGCCTGGATTTCACTGGGGCAACCCAGTCCGCCCCTTATTTCTGCTCTACTTTTAATGGAGCAATCTACTCTAACTATGCGGCTATTTGCACCGGCACTGATGCACTTGTTCCCACCTATTCTATCACCGGTCCCGGAAAGTTTAATGGAAGTGGATTGTTCTCCGCTTCCAGCGTGACCGGAATATTCACCGCGCTTTTGGGTACTAATGGTGTTTTTATGATTGATCCTGCTTATATTTCTAATTCACCAATTGTCAGCAGCGCCACGTTTAATAGCCAAACCCTCGTAACCCTCAACTTCACCACAACGGGCCTGATCGGCACTTGGTCCCTCACCGGCACCAGTGAGACAATCCAGGTGATCCTTGGGTCCCCTGCCGCCGCCGTCCCCGGCCCTCTGCCCCTGCTCGGTGCTGGCGCTGCCTTCGGTTGGAGCCGTCGCCTCCGCAAGCGCATCGCCACTCCTTTGATCACGCCGCCCCAGGCCTGAATGCAGCCCTGAATTCCCTTCCAGGTCCTGCCATCGGCGGGGCTTTTTTGTGGCCGCCATGAGCGGCAATTCCTGCTCTGCGCTCTAGCCCCCTGAGTTCTGCCATGCCCCCCAGCTCCGATTCGTCCCGCTCCGGCAGCCTTGTGCTCTTCTCCGCTCCGAGCCTGAGTGTGGTGGCGCTGGTGCTCTTTGTGCTCTTTGCCTCGCTGGTGGCCCCAGCCCTGTTCCCGTTGCAGCTGCTCGATCCCGCCTGGCAGTTGCGCCTCGCTGGCGCCTTGATCAATACCGCCGCCTTCCCCCTGCTCGGCCTGGCCTTGCTTCAGATCGCCGCCGAGCTCGGCCCCCACGATCCACAACTGAAAAACCGCGCCCGCCTCTGCAGCCAGCTAGCCGTGGCCGCCGCCCTCGGCTTTCTGCTGCTTCTTCCCCTGCAGACCATCGCCGGCCTGCGGACCAGCCGCACAGCCAACAACGCCCAGGCTGCCCGCATCCAGGGCGCCGAGGCCAAACTCAAGGCCCTGCGCCAGGCCGTGGCCAGCGCCGCCAGCAACGCCGATCTCAACCAGCAGCTCCAGAAACTCCAAGGCCCGGTGCTCGGTCCCGCCGGCATCGCCCAGCCCCTGCCCCTGCTCAAAGCCCAGGTGACTGCCGTGCTCGATCAGGCCGCTCTGCAGATCAGTCGCGAGCGCGAGGCCAGCCAGCTCCGCACGCCCCTGCTCCTGCTGCCCGAGCTGCTCCGCAATGCCCTTGCCAGCCTGGCGCTGGCTCTGGGCTTTGCCGCCCTGGCCCGGCGGCCTGGTTCAGCGCGATCCCTGCTGCAGGAGTGGCAGGGGACCTGGGGCGATTGGCAATGGCGCCTGGAGCAGAGCCGTGCCGCGCGCCGGGGAGGCACGTCCGATGAGAAGTCCATCCGGCAGCTCAGTGGGGAGGAGCCGGATCCCTAGCTGCACTCCTGCGTGAGCTGGGTCGCGGGGATTGGGATTCCTAAGACAAGTTGATGCGCTGATGCTAAGATGCGCTAAAGTTTAAGCTGGCCATGCGAACCACGCTCGACATCGAGGACGATGTGTTGGCCGCCGCCAAAGAGTTGGCGCAGCGCCAGGGCGTCTCCGCCGGGAAAGTGGTTTCGAGCCTCCTGCGCTCTGCCCTCACCGGCGAGGCACCAGCCCAGCGCTCTAGTGCTGCGGTTGTGGCCGGATTCCGTCCCTTTGCGGCCCGTGACCAACACTTGGTGAGCAACAAACAAATCGACAAGTTGCGCGATCTCGAAGGCATCTGATGCGGGCCTTGCTGGATGTGAATGTGATCATCGCCCTGCTTGATCGTGGGCATGTGATGCATACCTCCGCCTGCACCTGGCTGGAGCGGAATCTCAACCAGGGCTGGGCCACCTGTCCGCTCACCGAAACCGGTGTGGTGAGGATCATGGCGCAGCCCGCCTATCCCAACACCCAACCGGCCCAGCAGGTGGCGGCCCGTCTGGCCGAGGCCTGCAACCATCCAAGCCATGCCTTCTGGCCCCAGGAGATCAGCCTGCTCCAGGAGGGTCTGATTCGCTGGGAGCGCATACTCGGCCCTCGCCAGATCACCGATGCCTATCTGCTGGCTCTGGCCGTGGCCCATGGCGGCCGGCTGGTGAGCTTTGATCAACGCCTTGAGCCCCAGCAGGTGCCCGGAGCCAGCGCGACCCATCTCCATGTGATTGCGCCGCTCTGAGCCTGGCGAGCGCTCTCGGAACGACAGCAACGAGGGCAAACCGCTTCGCCGCCGGGTTCCCCCTCAGCCCCCAACCCCCTCAGCCACCACCGGATTGCGGAGCGTGCCGATCCCCTCGATCGTGATCTCCACCAGATCGCCGGGCTTAAGCCAGCGGGGCGGATCGGCGGCCATGCCCACGCCCTCGGGGGTGCCGGTGAGGATCACGGTGCCCGGCAGCAGGGTGGTGCTGCCGGAAAGAAAGGCGATGATCTCGGCCACCGAAAAGATCATGTCGCTGGTGTGGCCGTTCTGCAGCCGTTCGCCGTTGAGGTGGGTGCTGATCGCTAGTGCCTGGGGATCGGTCAAGTCGGCGGCGCTCACCAGCACCGGCCCGAGGGGGGCGAAGGTGTCGAAGGTCTTGCCGCGGCACCACTGGCCGCCGCCGAGTTCGGGGCGCTTCTGCCAGTCGCGGGCGCTCACATCATTGGCGCAGGTGTAACCGAGCACTGCCTTCAGCGCCTCATCCACGCCCACGTTCTTGCAGCGCCGGCCGATCACCACCGCCAGCTCGGCCTCATAGTCCACCTGATGACTGGCCAGGGCGGTGGGCAGCTCGATCGGAGCCTCCGGATCCTGCACCGCCCCCGGCGACTTCATGAACAGCACCGGCCGCTGCGGGATGGCGGCGCCGGTCTCGGCGGCGTGGCGGCGGTAGTTGAGGCCGATGCAGAGCAGGGCCCGCGGCTCCAGCGGCGCCAGCAGGCGGGCCACCTGGGCCACCTCGCCGCTGGGGTGCTGGCCAGAGAAGAGATCACCCTCCAATCGCTCGCGGCTGCCATCGGCATGGAGCAGGCCGTGGTGGATGTCGCCCAGGGGATCGGCGTAGCGGAAGATCGGCATCAGCGGGCCGTGGGCTGAGTTCAAGCTCATGAGCCTAGTGGAGCAGTTGGAGCGAAACTTGGCTGCAGGGCATACGCAAACGTGCCGAAGGAACGGACGACGCTGACTCACAATCATTGCAGGCAACAGCAACTGCTGACGGCGCTCCGAATCATCAATCACGTCTTCGACTGGGACCACGCCACCAGCGATGGCGATGTATTTAGGGCCGCACCTAATTGGTGCCGGCAGATCTTCTCCAGAGGCCGAGCTTCCTTGTCTTGGCGCTCAACTCAGCCTCTCGATAGCTGTCCTGGCTGCAGAGGCTCGAGGCGTTCCTCTCCATCAAGGCCATACCGGCCTGCACCTGTCTCAGGTTGATCGACACCGTTGTGCCAGCGGCAATGATCTCCGCCAGTTCCACACCATCGGTGGCCTTACGGCGAGTGGCCAGCGTGACCCAGGCCCCGGGTTGGAGCAGGCTCTCCAGCGCTGCCTTGGCCGCCAGGCCAGCGGTGCCCTGGTGAAGTTGGGGAGAATGGATGCAGGCGAGCCGCACCTTGAACGGATCGCCATAAGGGGTCACCACGATCGTGTTGCCGTCAATCACCTTCACGATGCGAACATCGTCGGGCGGTGGCGGTGGAATCGCACGAACGGTCGTCCCCACCATCGGCAGGCACAGAAAGAACAAAGTCGAAACGGCGCGATTCATTTCGGGATCCATCGCTCAAGAGAGGCCTCAGCCCCCCACCACCAAGGCATCGACAATCTCATAGCGCTCGAAGTTCTCCCCCAGACTGAGCAGCGAAACATCGCCGCGCTTCTGCACCCTCAGCTTCTCGGGTTGATCCGAAGCAACCGCCTTGCCGTTAACGAAGAGAAACTGACGCTTCTGCCCCTCGGGGTTCATCACCACCACCGTGGCGCTGTTGTTGGCCCTGCGAATCACGGAGGCTTTACAGCTGGCAGCTTTACCGCTGCTCCCAGAGATGCAGGGCAGCTCCGCAGAGGCGTGATAAGGAGTGCCGGGAATTAGGGCATCGCGGGATGCGGGAATCGGGGCAAGGGCAGCGCCGTCGATCCCCAGGCGCAGGCTGTAGCTGCTCGATTCATGGCGCCGCGCCGCCGGGCGCATCAGATACACCCTCACCCTGACGTCGCCATCGCTCGGCAGGAGGCCACGGAAGCTGTTGCCGGCGCTGCTGCCGATGAACAGGGCGGTGTCAGTGCCGGCCGCCAGCACGTTGAAATAGTTCTGCAGATTGGAACCCTTGAGATCCACCGTCAGGGTCTGACCGGCGCCGGCCCGCAGGATGTAGTCGACGGTCTGATCGCCCTTGAGCTGGCCTTTGACAAGGCTGGAATCGGCTCCGGCGCCAAACGTGACCCTTCGGCTCTCAATCGCGGACTGGGCAATGCCATCCCCAGCCTGGAGGCTGATGGCCAGGAGGCCGGCGGCAACGGAGGCGAGTGGAGCGCGCATCGGATCCCTCGAGAGTGGGCTTTCTTCAACTTAGCTTGTCTTCGTTTCGAAATACTCCTTAACCATTATCACAGCACAAAATGATCATTTCTGCCGCCTGCAAAACACCCTGTAGCGCATTTAGCGAAGAGTCCAGCAGATTTCCAAAGGGCTTGACAGGGCGGCCCCTGTCGACGGCCTTCGGCTGGCCCTAACGTTGCAATGAGCCGCGGCCGAAGTCCGTCGAATCCATTGCTGGGTTGTACTGCTCTTTACTCGGTCGGACTCAAGCAAAATGCATCGTAAAAAAGATATGATGTGCTTGATAGTCGAGTTGCTGTAATCCCGCTAAAGCGAAGCATGGTCTCTAGGGCAAACGAGGTAGCACCGCTTCCATGCGCATCCCAGCTAGACAATGCGATGGCTTGCCCATCGTTCAGTAGCTCGCATAGCATTGCGAAGGAGTCGAATGTTCGAAATGGTAAACCACGACCACAGATCGCCGTTAGTGTGATCCCACAAGAGCATGATAACAACGATACTTTGGTTCCTGGAACGCACTGCACCGCTGAATCCTGGAACTCTGAAGCTGTTACTTCAGCTAGCGATGGTGGTTGAACAACCCATGCATTGTACTCCCGAATTTTTCTGGTCGTCTCGACAATTTTCGGTCATGAAGCTGCATGTGATCCGGCAGGGACATCTGCGGCTAACAACTCAGACTGTGACCATATCGACAATTCGCCGCTCGCGAAGTTGCGATTGTACTCATTGACGCACTCGACATACGATGTCGGATAGTAGTAAAGTAAACGCTGAATTTCTAGTTTGTGGTTTCAAGGACCCCCATGATCTATCGGCCATTGCTGAAGGCAGCTCAAAATAGAGCCGTAAATACTTCAGGTGCAGCCTGGGTGACAACAATGAAATCCTTCTAGAGGGTTTGGCTGGGATCAGCGGTAGAGCATTTTCTTCAGGGTCCGCACCAGCTTGGATGTCAAGATGCGTTTTAGCCAGTGCTTGGATGGCTTGGGCTTCGACGATGCAGGACTGGGATCAGCAGACGAAGGCTTCAAAATAAGTTTTCCCTGCGAAACTGCGTACAACTTTTCGGTATCATTCAGGTATATTTCAACATCAGCGCAAAGTTTCTCAGTTGTCGTAGCTTCCCTCGCCGGGCACTGGCTGCAGCACCTCAGCAATTCGCCTGTCAAAAGAGAACTACGCAAGTGCTGGGCTTTCAAGCCACTGACAATTGCATCTAGGTCGGCCGAATTGACATTTCCAATCGGTTCAGACCAGCAACACAAGCAAACATTACCGTCTGCTTTGATCAGCAAAAACGACCAAGGATCTAGACAAGCTTTGCTAATAGTAGACATGGTGAATTTTACAGTGAAAGGGCGGCTAAGTTTAATTCGATTTCACTGAAGATGCGTGGATGCACACTCAGGAAAATCTCCCTGGCTGGATCGTCATCGCCTCCATAGGTGATCAGCACACGTTTCAGTTTCAGCAATTGCTCTTGGCTTAAGGCGGAAAGGGGACTTATTTGGAAAGAAGAGTCAAGAGGCATCGGGTATTCTGTCAAGCTACATAGCTGGATCGCGTGAATATTCATGCATAGAGCTGCAAGGATGAATTCCTCCAAGTGCTCACTGTTTTCAGCTCCGAGAACGCAGCTCAAGATGATCGCTGGTGGTTTCTGACGTCGTTTTATTGCAGCTAGGCGGATGCGGTGAATGGCGCGGAGAACAAAACGCAATTCAGATTTGCGTCGAAAGCGTGCGTAAAGCTCCGAATCAAAAGTATCACATGAAATCGTGATGCTCTTCAGGCGACACAGGGCGTCAAGTTCAGCATCACTATAGGACTTGGCCGCATTTGTGATGATGTGACAGCGGGCTTCACTCTCGAGCAAAGGCGCCACGATAGTGTCCCAGTCTCGCACAATAGTGGTTTCTCCATGGCCATTAAGATTGACATTGGGTACGCCATTCTTGATAAGCCACTCCGTGATTGCGCTTGCCTTGTCCATCGAGATGGATACCCCAACATACCCAGGCTGGGATACGGCACAATAAACGCAGGCAAGATTGCAGTTGCTCGTGATCTCAAAGTGGGCCCATTCACACCTGAATCCTTGAGTAAGGCTTGGAGACATGCTTGGCTGTCCTTGGGAATAGCTAAATAGTGAAATGACTTGGCCCCGATGGGCTCGAAGCAAGCGCTTCAGTAAGTACAGGCCGATCCTACTACAAGAAGCTGTAAGCGATCATGCGCTCGTGGGGCTGAATGAACATCGCAGGGGATCAAGCGGATCCCGACGAATGGGCGCCGTGGAGCCCAGCTCCTCTCCCTTGCGCAGGGTTGCCTGGCTGGTCGATTCGCCACCCTAGATCTCCACTCCCTGGATCTTCGGGCGCCTAGTGATCATGCGGGACTGGGCCAGTGCGAGCGCAGCCTGGAGCGCGGGTAAGCAACAAGTGAGGTTCAAAGTGACATAGCCCCGCAGGCCTCCCTAAATGGATGGCGTGGACCTGGGCTCTCCTGCGATGATGTGCGAGGCAGCGCAGCAAGTCATTGGACGGGTCAGACCCAGGGTGGAACCGTTTTGGTTAGTGACAGCAACGGGCGCCTCATGCCAGCCGCAGGAAGAGCCCAGCGTCGTCTCGTTTGGGCCAGTCCAACTTCTAATTGGGCGAATCCGCCCAAGGCGCCCCGAGGGCCCGCGGTTGTCCGCTTAAGACTCAGCTTTTGACCGTGTGAGAGGCGGCAGAAGCACTGCGCCATTGTGGATCTCACGGCTCAAAGTCCAGCGTTGCTGCATCTTGGGCGGATCCGCACAAGATGCGTTCGCTACGATGTAAAAGGGTGAGAGGGACGGCATAGGTCATGCTAACGCATACTCCCAAGGCTGATCTACCTTGCTATGAAGTCGGGAGGTTGGTGGCGGCATCACGATCCGAGTCTAGTGAAGATCGCTGTGTCTGTGTAGCCTTGCTTCTTCTGGCTTGTCGATACTTGGGGTAATCTTTCGGCGGATCCTCATCATGTCCCCATCGCCGCCGATTTTGCTGTCTAATATTGGAAAGCAAGCGGCAAGCGCCTGTGAGAACGCCTGCGATGAAAAGCAACTCACTCGAGTCGGAGGGTTTCCGGGTTTGATGGGCGGATCCGCCTCTAAGGGTTCTTTTTAATAGGAATGGTCGGTAGGTTTGGTTGTGCCAAGGCGCTTCTATTCAGCCTAGGCGTGTGTCAATCATGCGGCTGTTGCGGCACAACTTGGCGCGCCTGGCCTGCGGCGCCAACATGGTTTGCACCCAAATGAGATCAACTGAGCTGGGCCGCCACGCCAAGCCCGGCGGCAGGCGATCTCCTCGACACCGGCGGGCAGTTGGTGGAGCCCACCCGCACATCAATGCCTGCGGCAGGACCCTCGCGAATCAGGTGATGGGGGCGGCTCGGGTGGGTTACACCCGCAGGGCAGGGTTTCGAGCTCCGTCACAAGACGCGGGCTGATCCGGTCGCTGATGCGATTGGCGAGTCGCGCCTCCTCGTCCAGCTCGGCGGCCCCGGCATGCCAGGGCCGCCGCATGGCCCTTGGGCCCCGATCGGCGCTCAGGCAATCAGCAGCTGGTAAGCGTCATTGATCCGCCGGAAGGATTCGGCGTCGCCCCCCATATCCGGGTGGTGGACCTTCACCAGACGCCGATGGGCCGCCTTCACGGCGGCCTGGGAGGCGCCCCAGGCGAGCTCCAGGATGGCTAGCGCCTCGTCCCGCTGCCGATCCGGAGCGGCCTGGCGGCCCTTCTGGGAGCTCCGGCCCTCACCCGCCCCGGCGCCAGGGTCTGCGCCCGACCCCGACGAACTGCGTGAACCACCCGAACCGGCGCTCCAGGCCCGCTTCGAACCGTCATCCCGGGATCCGCCCGATCCAGCAGCGCGGGCGTCAGCATTTGCGCCACCTGCTCCGGTGTATCCCCAGCTCCGGCTGCCCGGGCGGCGAACATCCTGCTGGCGCCTCCAGGCCTGCTGCCGCTCTTCCTGCTCCCGCCTCACCTGGGCCTCCTGCCGCACCTGCGCCTCCAACCGCGCAACCGCTGCCAGCAGCTCCTCCACCACCGCCTGGGGATCGGCACTGAGACGATCGGCGGCCCGGGGGCCATGCAGGGCAAAGGCCGCCCGCACCGCCGCCTTCGCCCGGCTGGCGGGGCCGGCCAGGGCCCAGCGCAGTTCAGCGCCAAGGCCGGGTGAGCGGCGATCAAGGGCCTCTTCCAGCTCCAGGGCGGGATTGTGGGAACGGCTGCGGAGGTCGTCGAGGAGGGCCTGGAGGCCTAGTTCCAGGCAGCCGCCAGCGGCCGGATCACCCTCAAGGCGCGAACCGAGGCGCAACTCCCGCCAGCGGGGATGGCTGCTGAGCGCCTCGGCCCATTGCCGCACCAGCTGGGGGGTGATCCCCGGCGCCGCCCCGGTGGTGACCTCCGGGCCGGAACGCCAGGAGCGCCCCCGCTCGCCGCGGGGGGCCGCCTGCCGCCATCGCGGCTCCGGGGTCGGCTGGGGCGCGGTGAACTCCTGGTCGTCGCGCCAGGCGCGAGCCCCTTGGCTGGACTGGGAGCGGCCGGCAAAACCGGCTGCCGCTTGGGATTGGTTCTGGGCCTGGGCATGCGCCTGGGCATCGGCTGAACGGCCCCTTTGCAGCAGGGCCAACTCCTCCCGCAGCAGCCGCACCTGGTGGTGAAGTGCCTCGTTTTCGAGCAGCACGGCATCGAGGTTGGTGGTCACAGCGCGACCACCGGGCCCATGCATCCAGCTCCTGCGCTCACGCCCCATGCCTTGCCATCGGCCCTTCTAAGGCTCGCATTCTCGCCGCGGCCCTGGACTTTCGCAGCGCGGGATCCCCCTCCGCCTTGGACGGAGAGCCGCCCACGGAATCCGCCGGACGGGGCGGCCTCACAACGGCTGCATTGAAGTGCTGTATTGAAGCGCTGGATTTCAGTGCTGCATTTCAGTGCAACTGAAATCGCCACCACAGGGGATGCCTAGGCTGAATTTGTGATTCGAAAGGCAACGCCATGTCCAACCCAGCTGATGCCAAGGCCAAGGAAGTGGAAGGTAAACTCGAATCGGCCGCCGGTGAGCTGACCGGTGATGTCGGCCACCAGATCATGGGGAAGGCGAAGCAGGTTCAGGCTTCGGCCATGAACGCTGTCGAAAACCTGAAAGAAGGGACCATATCGGTGGCTCATGCCATCAGCAATGCCGCCGACAATATCGCCGATAAAGCCGCCGACAATGTGGCCAAAGACCACAGTTGAAGACCGGGCTTAAGGCGATTTGGCCCTTTTCCACACCCAAATCAAGGAGCAGTTCCATGCTTGAAATCCTGGCCGTCGTTCTGATCGTGCTCTGGCTGCTGGGCCTGCTCACGTCTTACACCCTCGGAGGGCTGATTCATCTGCTCCTGGTGATCGCGGTGATCGCCATCCTCCTGCGCCTGATCAGCGGACGTGCCGTCTAGGGGGCGCCATGTTCACCCCGGGCGGGGATCCCCCAGCCCTTCCCTGCCAAACCCGCCTGGAGTGCCCTTGAATACAGCAGATTGCATCGGCCTCCATCACCACATCCCCAACCCCGCTGGTGCTGGTGCACGGCATGCTCGACAGCTCGCGGGTGTTCAACCGGCTGCGGCAGCACCTGGGCCAATCAAAACGCCGCCTGCTGGCGCCCGACCTGCCCCTGCGCTGCGGGATCACGCCGATCGCCGAGTCCGCCGCCCTGTTGGGCGAGCAGATCGAAGCCGCCTTCGGCGCCGACCAAACGATCGACCTCTGCGGCTTCTCGATGGGTGGGGTGATCGCCCGCACCTGGATCCAGCTGCGGGGGGGCCACCGGCGCACAAGGCGGTTCACCAGTGTCGCCAGTCCGCACCAGGGCACCCTCACGGCCAACCCCTGGCCGAGTCGGCTGCTGGCCGGCATCGCCGACCTCAAGCAGGGCAGTGCCCTCCTGCAACAGCTCAATGGCGACCTCTCCAGCCTGGAGGCGATCGAGTGCTGCAGTTTTTATTCCGATATCGATCTGGTGGTGGTTCCCGGCAGGCGCGCCGTGCTGCCGGTGGGGGCGCAACGGATGCTGCCGGTCTGGACCCATCCCCAGGTGCTGCGCGATCGCCTCTCCCTCGAACCGCTGGCCGAGGAGTTGATGCGGCCCTGAGGCCATGGCTCTGGTAACCCTGGGCCTGCTGAACCTTTCGCTGCTGCTGCGCTGGGGGCTGGGCTGGGCGCTCTGCCTGCGGATGCCCGCCCTGGCTGCGGGAGTGGTGCGGGGCCACCCCTCGGTGGCGGTGTTGATTCCGGCCCGCAATGAGGAGGGCACCCTGCCCCACCTGCTGCGCGCCCTGGAGGCTCAGAGCTTTCGGCCCCTGGAGGTGATCGTGATCGACGACCACTCCAGCGACCGCACCGCCGCGATCGCCACCCAGACCAGTCCCCAACTCGCCGTGCACCTGGTCCAACCGCCACCCTTGCCCGAGGGCTGGTGCGGCAAGACCTGGGCGCTGCACAACGGCGTGGCCGCCAGCAGGGCCGAGCTGCTGGTGTTTCTCGATGCCGATACCGAACCCGCCCCGGATTTTCTGGCCTCCCTGCTGGCCTGCCATCAGGAGCTGGGCGGGCTGGTTTCCGTGCAGCCCTACCACCGCACCGAACGGGCCTATGAGCAGCTTTCCGTGCTGTTCAACCTGGTGGGGCTGATGGCGGTGCCCCTGGGCCCCGGCGGCGGGGTGGCCTTTGGGCCGGCGTTGGTCACCAGCCGCGCCGACTACGAGCGCAGCGGCGGCCATGCGGCGGTAGCGGGGAAGGTGGTGGAGGATTGGTTCCTCGCCCACTGCTATGAGCGAGCCGGGCTGCCGGTGAGCGCCTTCCTCGGCGCTGGGCAGCTGGCCTATCGGATGTATCCCGGCGGCCTCGGGGACATGGTGGTGGGCTTCGCCAAGAACTTCGCCACCGCCGCCGGTGAAGTGCTCTGGTGGCGCCTGGTGGCGGTGCTGCTCTGGCTGTCGGGTCTGTTCTGGGCGGCCTGGTGCCTGCCGGCCTCCTTGCTGGACTGGCCGATGCTGGGGGACCGCAACCTGGCGGCCAACCTGCTGCTGTATGGCGGCTTCGCAGCGCAGCTGCTCCTGATCACCCGGCGGGTGGGCAGCTACGGCTGGATCAACCTGATTTTTCCGGTGCCGGTGTTGTTTTTCCTCGGGGTGTTTGTGCTGGCCATCGCCAACCTGGAGCGGGGCACGGTGCGGTGGAAGGGCCGCACGTTCTCGACCCGGCCATGAGTGGGGGGCCCCTGCTCTCGCCCCCCCTCACCAGTGCCCTGGGCTGGCTGGGCTGGAGCCTGCTGGTGGGGGCGCTGGCCAACCGGCTGCCCCTGGCCATGCTGTCCAGGGATTCGTGGCTCACCCGTCCGCGCCCCTGGGGGGAGCGGGCCCAGGCCTATGAACGGGGCCTGGGAATCCGCCGCTGGAAGCCGTTGCTGCCGGATGCCGGCGGCGTTCTGCCCGGCGGGATGGCCAAGGCCGCCCTGGCCCGCAGGGATCGGGCCAGCCTGGAGCGGCTGTTGGCGGAAACCCGCCGGGCCGAGCTGGTGCATCTGGCCCTATGGCCGTTCTGGCTGCTCACGGCCCTGTGGCTGCCGCCCCAGGGGGTGCTGGTCAACCTGGTGTTCGCCACGCTGTTCAACCTGCCCTGCCTGTGGGTGCAGCGCTACAACCGCCTGCGCCTGCGCAAGATCCTGGGGGAGGAGCAGCAGCCCGCAGCCCGCCACCTTCGGCCTCTTGCAGGGCCCAGCACCAGGGCCCCCGGCTGAAACCTGGCTGTTCAAGGGCCCAGCAGCATCGCCCCAACCTCAACCTGCACGGCCAGGCCCGGATCTTCGGCATGGCGGGCCACCACCACCCGGTGCGGGCCCGCCTCCAACCGGAAGGCATCGGCGCCAGCATCGAAATAGGCCAGGCGTTGCAGCGGAATCGCCAGCTCCAGCCGTTGGGCCTGGCCAGGCTCCAGCGGAAGCCGCCCGAATCCCACCAAGGTGCGCACCGGCCGCTCCACCTCCCGCCCCGGCGCCTCCAGGTACACCTGCACCACCTCCGCGGCCGCCATCGGCCCGCTGTTGGTGACCGTGAGCGCAACCCGCAGGATCCCCGCTCGGGGGAGAAGCTCGGCCTGGAGCTCCCGATGGGCAAAGGTGCTGTAAGAGAGGCCGAAGCCGAAGGGGAAGGCGGCGGCATGGCCCTGGCGATGCAGCCGCCGGTAGCCGTGCCAGAGGTCGTAGACCATCGACTCCGCCCGCGGCTCAAACGCCGGCAGGTGCTCGGCGCTGGTGGGCACCGCAAAGGGCATCCGGCCCGAGGGGGCCACCCTCCCCAGCAGCACATCGGCCAGGGCTTCCCCACCCTGCTGGCCGGGGTACCAGAGCAGCAGGATCGCGTTCGCCCGGTGCCGCCAGCGCTCACAGAGGATCGCGCCACCGCCCATCAGTACCACCACAGTGCGGGGGTTGGCGGCGGTCACCGCCAGGATCAGGGCCTCCTGGGCCGGGTCCAGCGCCAACTCGGTGCGATCGCCGGCGGCGAAGTCACCGCCCGTGCGGGCTGAAGCCAGGCGGGTGATCGAGGCCGCCACCTCGGCCACCGGCTGCCAGAAGGGCCGCAGCCGCTGGCTGCCAAACCAGCGCTGCAGGGGGTCCGGAGCTGGCATCTGCCGCAGGATTGGCGCCAGATCGCCGGGGTGGATGTGCTCCCCCTCCTGCCGCCAGTCGAGCCCCACCACCACCACGGCGGCATCACAGGCCGCCGCCAGCCGGGCCGCGGCAGCCGGATCGTCGCCCTCGCTGTGGTGCACCTGGAGCTGGGGGGCCGCGGCGCGGATCCCCGCAAGGGGGGTGACCACCACCCCAGGCTCCGGTCGGGTATCGGAGGAACCCCGATCGCCGAGATTCGCCCCAGCGGCCAGGGCACCGATCACCGCTAGCGAACCCCGATCCGGCAGCGGCAGCAGCGCTTCGGCATTTTTGAGCAACACGATCGCTTTGGTGGCCGCCTCCCGGGCCAGGCTGCGGTGGGCGGCGCAGCCCCGCAGGGAGGCCGGGTACTCGCCGGCTGGCAGCGCCAACTGGGCCCGCAGCAGGCGCAGCACGGCATCATCGAGGCGCTCCAGCGGCAGGGTGCCCGCTGCCAGGGCTTCGGCCAGGCAACCCTCGAAGATCATCGGGAAGGGCATCTCCAGATCGAGCCCGGCCCGCAGCGCAGCCAGGCCATCGCGCAAGCCAAAGATGAAATCGCTTACCACAAAGCCGCCAAAGCCCCAGCGGTTTTTGAGGATGGTGGTGAGCAGCTCCTGGTTCTGGGCACACCAGAAGCCATTGACGCTGTTGTAGGCGGTCATCACCGAGCCGGCCCCGGCGGCCACGCAGTCGCGGAAGTGGGGCAGGTAGACCTCATGGAGCACCCTGCGGCTCACCCGGATATCCACCAGAAAGCGGGAACTATCGATCGAGTTGAGGGCGAAATGCTTGATGCAGGCGATGGTGTGGCGCTGCAGACCGCGGCTGCAGGCCGCGCCCATGGCCCCGAGCAGCACGGGATCCTCGCCGTAGGTCTCCTGGGCCCGGCCCCAGCCGGGGTGGCGCAGCAGGTTCACACACACCGCCGCCACCCAGTTGGCACCAAACGAGCGGGCCTCGCGGGCGATGGCCTCGCCGATCCGCTCTTCGAGGTCGATGTCCCAGCTGGCGCCCCGGGCGATCGGCACCGGAAAGGTGGTGGCGCCCCCCTCCAACACCACCCCCCGCGGACCATCCACGAACTGCAGCCCCCTCAGGCCGTGGTTGGGCAGCACCCCGGCCGGCCAGGGGTGGCGGTGGGAGGCATCGGCAACGGCGATGTCGACCATGCCGGCCCAGAAGGGGGTGGCGCCACACAGGTGGGCGAGCTTCTCGGCCGGGGAGAGGGAAGCCAGCAGCTGACGGGCTCGCGTTTCAGGCGAACCGGTGGGGGCAGGGGCAAGCACGGCGTCGCAGCAACGGAGCTGGCTGGGCGGCTGGAGTTCGCTCAACACCCACCCATCCATCCGTGCTAGGCGGAAAACTCTGTCCCGGACGCTCCCCGCGATCTTCCCCCATGCCCTGGTTCGTGAAGACCGAAACCATCCAGGCGGCCCCGGCCGCGGCGCGCCCCCACCTGGCAGCCCATCGGGCCTGGGTGGCCGAACTGCGCACCCAAGGCATCAGGATCAGCAGCGGCTACCTGGTGGATGGCGAGGGTCGGCCCGGAGGCGGTGGCCTACTGCTGCTGGAGGCAACCGACTACGCCAGTGCCGAGGCTCTGATCCGCCAGGATCCGATGCTGCGCAGCGGCTGCGTGACCTGGAGCCTGCACGGCTGGATCAGCGCGGTGGGGGATCTGAATCTGGCCTGAGGAGCCCCTCTGAGCCCGCCTGAGCAGCGGCCACTCCCGGTGGCTCAGCCGCGCAGGTGGCGGGCCAGGCTGGCCGGGGAGAAGTGGAAACCCTCGGCTAGGGCGATGGCCACCACGGCACTGGAATCATCGGCCGCATCCACTCGAAGCTTGAGGGTGGGATCCGCCTCAACCTTCACGAAGAAGGCGGTGAGCTGTGCTTTAGACACGCTGGATTGTTCTTGTTACAAGCAAACCCTAGGGTTATTTTGCGAGCGCGGTGCAATGGACACGCTGCGGTGGCCCGGTTTGGCCTGAACGGCCTCAAATCTGGAACTGGCCAGGGCGGCGCGGGTTCACTGGATCAGGGGCGCAGTTTGATCGGGGCCAGTATGCCCAAACCGGTAAGTCATTCGGTGGCAAGGGTTGCTAGCCGGCCCGGCAGCACTTGCCAGAAGGCTGCCGCAGCACACGAAGCGAGGCCGAAGACTCGGCGAAAAACGTGATGAGGAAGGGTGTCGGATCGAGGTCAGTTGTGATGCAACAAGGCCCTCAATCCGATCTGCTGAAGAATGCCCTGACCGGTCGCCAACTCCAGCACCACGCCGATCGCGAAGCCCAGCATCGCCAGGCGACCATTGAGCAATTCGGCCCGCTGATGGAAGCCCCAGCCCTGGTCCTTGGCCACGATCCGCATATGGGGCTCAAGGGGCCTTGGATCATCCAGGCCCCCTTCATCGGAACATCAGCCCTGGCCTTCCGATTCGGAGAAGCTGCGCCGGTCCAGCGTGGTTTCGCTGTCATTGTTCATGGCTCACCTCGTTCATGGTTCACATCGTTCAAGGCTCACCTCCAATACAGCCATCCTGTTGAGGTTCGTACGGGCCGAGCGCCAGACCGGGCTGGCCTTCTGCGGCAGATCCGCCCTCCCGACGCGGCAAAACCCGGCCCAGGGCCACGGAGCAAGCCGATTTGAGGCCAGCCGTTTCAGGCCAGCAACTGCCGCAGCCCGGGCTCTAGCAGGGCGAAAGCCCGGCCCCGGTGGCCGATCCGGCCCTTGGTGGCCTTGTCCATCTCGGCGAAGGTCTGTCCCAGCTCCGGCACCAGGAACACCGGGTCGTAGCCGAAGCCGCCGGCACCGCGCGGCGCCTCCAGGATCACGCCCGGGCAGTGGCCCTCCACCTCGAGCCGGATCGCGCCGCTCGGATCAGCCAACGCCAGGGCAGCGGTGAAGCGGGCGCTGCGGTCGGCGATGACCGAGGCGGCGGTGGTGAGCGGATCATTGCCGGGCGGAAACGGATCACGCGCCCGGGCTCCAGCCACAGCAGCCTTGCCCAAGCCCGCCCTGACTGCCTCCAGTTCCCGCAGCAACCGTGCAATCCGCTCGGCGTCGCTGGCGGCATAGCGGGCCGAATGGACCCCCGGCTCCCCCCCGAGGGCGGCCACCGCCAGGCCGGAATCGTCGGCCAGGGCCCAGCAGCCGCTGGCCAGGGCCACGGCGGTGGCCTTGAGGCGGGCGTTCTCCGCAAAGGTGGCGCCCGTTTCCTCCACCTCCAGGCCCTCCGGCTGGGCCCGGACCTCCAGGGGCAGATCCGCCAGGAGGGCGGCGAATTCGCGGATCTTGCCGGCGTTGCCGCTGGCGATCACCAGGGGTGTGGGGGAGCGAGCCATCAGATGCCCTCCGCCAGCTTCCGTGCCCAATCGAGCACCTGGGCCACTCGCTCCGCTGTAGGTGCCTCGCAGTAGAGCCGCAGCAACGGCTCGGTGCCGGAGAAGCGCAGCATCAGCCAGTGGTTGGGCCCCAGCCGCAGCTTCACGCCATCGGTGGTGATCACCTCCCGCACCGGCGCACCGGCCACCTCGCTGGGGGGCGCCTGCGCCAGCCGGGCCTCCAGCCGGGAGCGGGCCGCCATATCGGGAAGGCGCAGGTCGAGGCGGTCGTAGGCGGCGGCCCCGCCGCAACGGGTCTGGAGGGCATCGATGCGCTGGCCCAGAGGCACGCCGCCTTCCACCAGGGCCTCGATCAGCAGCAGGGCCGCGAAGGGTGCGTCGCGTTCGGGCAGGTGCATGCCGAAGCCCACACCGCCCGATTCCTCGCCGCCCACCAGCACCTCGCCGGCGAGCATCTCGGCGGCGATGTACTTGAAGCCCACCGGCATCTCGATCACCTCGCGGCCGAGGTTTTCGGCCACCAGCGCCATCAGGTCGGAGCCGCTCACGGTTTTGATCACCGTGCCCGGCAGGGCTCGGGCCCGGGCCAGGTGATCAATGAACAACGGCATCAGCAACTGGGTGCTGCAGAAGCGGCCGTGCTCATCCACCGCGGCGATGCGGTCGCCATCGCCGTCGAACACAATCCCCATCGCCGGCTGCCCGGCGGCCGTGCTGGAGCGCACCGCGGCGATCAGCTCCCCCAGATAGGGCGCCAGGGGTTCCGGTGGATGGCCGCCGAAGAGGGGATCCCGCTCGGCGCGAATCTCCCGGATCACGCCGCTCTCCATGGCCCCTTGGCCCAGCAGGGCCGGCAGCACCCCCGCCGCCGATCCGTGCATCGGATCCACGATCACCCGCAGCCCCAACCGCTCCAGGCCCGCCGCCAGGGCGCCGGTTTCCACCTTGGCCTTGAGGCCCGCCACATAGGCGCCAAGGGCATCAAAGCGCGGCGTGTCGCCCAGGATCGGCACCGTGATTCCGCCGGCGGCCAGGCGACGCTCCACCCGCTGGGTGAAATCCCCCTCCACCGAGCCACCGAAGGGCCCTTTGATCTTCAGGCCCAGCCACTCGGGCGGGTTGTGGCTGGCGGTGATCACCAGGGCCCCGAGGGCGCCGCGTTCCACCACCGCCCAGCTGGAGGCGGGGGTGGGGGTGGGGCTGTCGGAGAGCACCGGCTCCAGATCGGCGCCGCGCACCGCCGCCGCGATCGCCGCCGCCAGCTCCGGCGCCAGGAAGCGGCGGTCGTAGCCGAGCACCACCTCGCGGCTGCTGAGCCCCTCCGGTGCCGAGGCCTCCAGCTCCCGAGCCGCCGCCGCCGCCACCGGCAGCAGCCGCTCCACCGTGATGTCCACCCCGAGGATGCCGCGCCAGCCATCGGTGCCGAAGGCGATCGGGCTGGCCTCCAGGGGCAGGGGGGCAGAGGCCATGGGGCACGGGAAAGGATCGCTGCGGCTGGTCGTAGCAGGAGCGAATGGCACAGCGGCCGCCGCGGGTGCCGGCCTGTGGGCAGACCACCGGACGACGAGGCTCGCTGCATGGCCGCCCAGTGGCCGTTCCGATGCCCCATGCCATGGGAAGCCGATCCTGGGATCAACAGCTGGGGGCTGGGCTTGCCTGCGGCGGTGGCCAAAGCGGACCGAAGGGCCACCGCGAACCTGCCAGCCGCCTCGCCCGCCTAGCGTGGGGTCATGCAGCAGCCTGCCGGCGTCTCCCCCCCCCCCCGAGACTCCGGCACGCCGGCGACCGCCCGGCCGCCCGATGGCGACGTGCCCTGGGACCTGAGCAACGCCGCGAGGCCCACCGCCGAGAGCCGAGCAACCGTGGCTGCACCCCTCACCGACCGGCTGTTGCGCAGCTGGCTTCGCTGCCGCCGCCGTGCCTGGCTCGATCGCCATGGCCCTGCCGAGGCGCGGCGCTGGAGCGCCCACCGCGCCCTCACCCTGCAGGACCAGCTGCACAGTTTTCAGAGCCTGCTGCCCACCCGGCCGAGCCATGGCGAAGCGGCCTGCCGCGCCGGATCCGAAGGGGTGGTGGGGCTGCGGTTACGCGGGGCCGGGCCGGGGGGGATTCGCCTGGAAGCCCATCCGCCCCTGTTGCTTCGCATCGATAGCCCCAGCCGCTGGGGGGCCCATGCCTACCAGCCGGTGCTGGTGCGCCAGGGCCGACACCTCACCCGAGAGCACCGCCTGGTGCTGGCCCTCTGGGGCCGGCTGCTGGCGGCCGAGCAGGGGGCACCGGTGCCCCAGGCATTGGTGCTGGCTGGCACGGGCAGCCAGTTGCAGCAGGAGGTCTTCAAGCTGGGCAGCGGCCTGCAGCAGCAGTTGGAGGAGGTGCTGCCCCGCCTGGCCCAGGAGCTGGAGCCGGGCCGGCCGCCACCGCCGCTGGTGAACGATCGCAAGAAATGCACCCTCTGCTGCTGGCGAAGCCTCTGCGACCGGGAGGCCAGCGCCGAGGGCCATCTCAGCGAGGTGAGCGGCATCGGCGGCAAGCGGCGTGACCTGCTGGTCAGCCTCGGGGTGACGAGCCTGGAGCAGCTGGCGGCCGCCGACCCGGAAGCCCTGGCCGGTGCCCTGGAAGAGCACGGAGAACAGCACCGGGATGTGGCCGCCGAGCTGGTGGCCCAGGCCCTGGTGCAGGCCAGCGGCGAACCACGCCGCCGCGCTCCGGGGGATCCCCTGCCCGAACTGGCCGCCGCCCCGGGGGTGCTCCTCTACGACATCGAATCCGACCCCGACGCCCGCGACGATTTTCTGCACGGCCTGCTGCGGCTGGAGCGCCGGGAGAGCGGCTGGCCCGATGCCTCAGGCGCGGCCCAGGCCCCTTACCACCCCCTGCTCGCCCTCCAGGAGCACGGCGAGGAGCGGCTGTGGCAGCGCCTGAGCGGCCTGCTGGAGCACTACCCCGACTGGCCCCTGCTCCACTACGGCGAAACCGAGGCGATCAGCCTGCTGCGCCTGGCGGAACGGCAAGGGGCCACAGAGGCCGAGCGGGCCCGCCTACGGCGGCGGCTGATCGACGTGCACCAGCGGCTCAAACGCCACTGGCTGCTGCCGGTGAACAGCTATGGCCTCAAGGCGGTGGCCACCTGGCTGGGATTCCGCTGGAGCCAGCGGGGCGTGGACGGGGCCCGTTGCCTGCTGTGGTGGCGGCAGTGGCGGCAGGACCGCCACCGCGCCGGTGTGCCGCCCCGGCGGGCGGCCCAGCCCCTGGAGCGGATCTTCCGCTACAACCGCGACGACAGCCTGGCCACCTGGGCGGTGGCGCGCTGGCTGCTGGAGGCGCCGGAGCCGGCATTGACCGATCTGGCGGACGCTCCGACGCCGGGAGCGTCACCACGACCAGCCCCGAGCACGACACCAGATCCGAGCACGACACCAGATCCGAGCACCACGCCAGATCCAAGCTCCACGCCAGATCCGACGCCGCGACCTTGACCCCGCGGCGGGATGCTCCCGGCAGGCCCACCGCTCTGCCGAGGCGCCCCCTCAGCCGAGGCGCCCCCTCAGCCAAGGCGCCCCGCCCCGCCCAGGCGCCCCGTTCGGCCCCCGGCCGTTGGCTCAGTCGCCCCGTTCGGCCCCCGGCCGTTGGCTCAGCGGCAATTCGCTCAGCAGCAGGTGGCTCAGTGGCAGTTGGCACGGCAGCCCTTGCCTCAGCGTGCAGTGAACGAAGCCGGCAGCGGGGCTGCCCTCAGCCGCCCCCGGCTCCCACCGGCGGCGCCACGAAGAGCTCCGGCCTGGACAGCTGCAGCTGCAGGGCCCCGGCTGCCGGCGCCTCCGCCCCACCAGTTGCGTCAGCCCCATCCGCCGCACAGAGGAGCTGCTCCTGCTCCAGGGCGGCACGCCGCACCAGGGCCAGGCCGATCCAGCCTTCCCCCCCCGGCAGGGCGAGGGCGCTGGTCACCTGGCCGGCCCGCTGGCCCTCGGCGTCCCGCAGGGTGTTGCCCGGCCGCGGTGCCCCTGCCCCGGGGCCAGGGGAGGCCGGCGTGAACCAGCGCCGCAGCTGCTGCTTCACGCCGTCGTAGGTGGCCAGCCGGGCGAGGGTCTCCTGGCCCACGTAGCAGCCCTTGGCGAGGCTCACCCGATCGGCGAGACCGAGCTCGAAGGGATTGGTTTCCTCATTGATCTCCGCAGCGGCGGCCGGCAGGCCCAGGGCGATGCGGCGCATCTGGCGCTCCGGCTCCGGGAGCGGCGCCAGGGCGGCCAGATCCGCCGGCACAGCAGAGCCCGCCGGCAGCACCGTGGCCGGCCCCAGGCGCCAGCCCTCGCCGGCCTCCAGGGGCTCCCAGGTGGCCTGCGGAGAGGCGGCAACCGGCCGATCCGGCCCCACCGGCTCCAGCCAGAGGGCCTCCTGGAGGGGGCCGAGCTTCACGGCATCGGCTGGGAAGAGCACCCGATCCAGGGCGGTGCGCACCGCCGCCGCATCGCCGGCGGTGATCAGCAGCCAGGCGCCGCTGCCATCCACGAGCACCTCCGCCAGGGCCCGCAGCCGCCCCGTAGGACTGATGCAGCAGGTGCGGCGCCAGGCACCGGCTGGAGCCAGCACCAGATCCTGGCTGCTCTGGCCGTGCAGGAAGCGCAGGGTATCGGGGCCCTCCAGGCGCAGCAGGCTCACGGGTTGCTCCAGGCGGTGCGGCCCGGCGGGCAGGGCATCCGACCAGCTCCAGGGGTGGGGCTGCAGGGGGGAGGGGGACAAGGTCATCAGCGGGGGTGATTCAGCGGCGAGTGAGCTGCGGCGAGCGATCAGGAGGCCATGGCTGGACGGGCGGCGGCGCGGGCCACCTCCTCCAGCAGGTAGAGGCTGCGCAGCTCCAGGCCAGCCGCTGCTATGGCTTCAGCACCGCCCTCCTGGCGATCCACGATCGCTACCACCCGGTCCACCCGATAGCCCGCCTCCCGCAGCTGGATCACCGCCTTGAGGGCCGACCCGCCGCTGGTCACAACATCCTCCAGCACGGTGATGCGATCGCCAGGCTGCGGCAGCGGTCCCTCCAGCCAGGCCCCGGTGCCATGGCCCTTGGCCTCCTTGCGCACGATCAGGGCATCGAGGCAACGCCCGGCCAGGGCGGCCTGCAGGGCCACGGCACTCACGAGGGGATCGGCCCCGAGGGTGAGGCCGGCCACCGCCATCGCCTCGGGCTCGACAAGCGCCAGCAGGTCGCTTCCCAGCAGCGCCAGGCCCACCCCACTGAGGCTCACCGGCTTGCAGTTCACGTAGTGATCGCTCTGGCGCCCGGAGGCCAGGGTGAAGCTGCCGTGGCGGTAGGCACGCTGCGCCAGCAGCTGGAGCAGGTGGTCCCGCCGGGCGGAGGGGCTTTCGGGTAGGGAGGACATGCCGGGAGATCAACGGAGCAAGCGAGCCACTCCATGGTGCCCACGGTCAGTGGAGCTAGCCTTGGAGTCAAGACTTGACCCATTGAGACCCGCCACGGAGCCACGCCATGCCCGACACCGGATTCCTCCATACCGCCACATCCCAGACTCATCCCGCCACAGCTGGTGCACCGCTGCTCCGCCTGCTTCTGGCCGGCGCCGGACTCATCGCGGCCCTGGCCCCCGCCACACCGGCCCTGGCGGGTCCGGTGGTCTGCACCACCACCTTGGAAGCGCCGGTGGCCAATGCCGCCCCGGTGGAGATGACCCGCTGCGGCCGCGTCCAAACCGTGCCGGAACTGGTGACCCGGCGCTTCTACAGCTATACAGCCCCGTTCGAGCGCGGCGTGAGCCTCACCAACCAGGTCACCGATTTCTTCGGGATCGCCATGGGCGGCGGCGACGGCAGCCGGGTGATGGGCCTCGGCTTCCCCGACCAGACCATCGTGTGGGACGGCCTAGCCGTGCAGAACACCACGGCGGTGTTGATGGAAACGCAGAGCTCGCCGCTGCCGCTGCGCACCGGTGACAGCAGCCCCTGCTTCACCACCAGCCTGGCCGACACCTCCTGCAGCGGCGCCCGGCTGGCGCCCAAGCTCACCACCTACGGCTACGGCGTTCCCGGGGCCGATCCCTATGGCCGGGCCTCCTACAGCGGCGGCGCCACCAGCGAAGCGAGCGACACGGTGAGGGGGCTCTGGTGAGCGGCTGCGGAGCTGCGGGCCCGGTTCACCGCAGCGATTCGGTGGGATAGTGATTCCACGGAGCGAAGGCGCTGCCGGGTGAGAATTCCAGAGCTGGAGCCGCCTCTCACGCTGTGGTCTGCAGCGACCGTCATGTCCAGATTGGAGGGCTACCCGATCGAGCAGGGGGCGGAGATTGAGATCTCGCTGCTGCCGCCGGGCAGCCGGGGATGTGCCACCAGGTCGAATCAGGCCAGTCCAGTCCCGTGCAGCAGCAGGTCAAATCCCAGGGCTTCCTTAGCCAGCCGCCTGGCCATCGAGGCGATGCTCCAAACGGAATGGATCAGGCGGTCAAATGCCATGAACTGGTGGGAATCATTAGCTCAGCTCGCTGGCGATCGGCCGCACCTGGTACGCCGGCACCCCGAAGGTGGGTAAGCGACCCTTGCTGAGTGGAAAGCGGCGCAGCCAGCCGCAGTCGCTGAAGTCGTCCACATTGACCACCTGATAGGTGGCGCCGCTCACCTCCGGCGGCTGGCCCAGCGGCTGGCGTTGCAAGGGGTGGGGACCCCGGGTGGGCAGGCCCGTTTCCCTGGTTCGAGTTCCACCTCAACCAGACGAACCATCCCCAAAAGTCATTTGTCGATGCAGACCGGCGAGCGCATCGCCAGCAAGGCGGCCTCCGCCAACAAGGAACACCTGCCGCAACTCGACTGAGTAGACGAGAAAAGCTTGCTACAGTGGATTAACTCGCCAGGAATGGCGGCTCAGGCTCCTTGTCATGCCCATCCAGCGTCTGATGAGCGACGAAGCCCTCCTCCATGAGCTGGGGCATCGCATCGCCCGCCTGCGCCTGGAGCGGAACCTTAGCCAGGCCCAGCTGGCCGAACAGGCCGGCATCTCCAAGCGAACCCTGGAGCGGCTGGAGGCTGGTGCCGCCGCCACCCAGCTCTCGCTGTTTCTGAGGGTGCTAAGGCAGCTGGATCTTCTAGAGCGGCTGGAGCTGCTGCTTCCCGAGCCCCAGCCCTCACCGCTGGCCCTGCTGGATCAGCAGCAGCAAGTCACGCGCAAGCGCGCCAGCCGCCGCCGCATCGCCAAACCGGCCAGCTCCTGGAGCTGGGGGCAGCCATGACCGTTGCGGCCGTTGAACTCTGGGGTACACGCATCGGCGCTGTGGCTCTCACCGATTCCACCGGTGTCGCCGCCTTCGAATATGAACCCGCGTTCCTGGCCAGTGGCATCCAGTTGGCTCCCCTCACGATGCCGCTGGAAGAGCGGGTCTACAGCTTTCCTGAATTGCCCCGCCGCACCTTTCGTGGCCTACCGGGGCTCCTGGCCGATTCCTTACCCGATCGCTTCGGCAACAACCTCATCAACGCCTGGCTGGCCCGCCAGGGCCGCACACCGGAGAGCTTCGATGCCGTGGAGCGCCTCTGCTACACCGGCCAGCGGGGCATGGGCGCCCTGGAATTCAAGCCCGCCCAGGGGCCCAGCGCCGAGACCAGCAAGCCCATCCAGATCTCCGAACTCGTGACCCTGGCGTCTGAAATCCTGTCGCGGCAGCAGGGGCTGGCCGCTTCCTTCCAGGACCCCGAGCAGGAGCAAGCCCTGCAGACGATCCTGAGGGTGGGCACCTCCGCCGGGGGCGCCAGGGCCAAGGCGTTGATCGCCTGGAACCCCAGCACCGCTGAGGTGCGCTCCGGCCAGCTGGAGGCTCCGGCGGGATTCAGCCACTGGTTGCTGAAGTTCGATGGCGTGAGCGGCAACAAGGACAAAGAACTTGAAGATCCCCAAGGCTATGGCTTGATTGAACTCGCCTACAGCCGTATGGCCTGGGCTGCGAAAATCACCATGAGCGACTGCCGTTTGTTGGAGGAGAACGGCCGGAGCCATTTCATGACACGACGCTTCGATCGCGATGATGCCGGCAACAAGCTGCACATGCAGTCGCTCGGAGCCCTGGCCCACTTCGATTACAACGAACCAGGCAGCTACAGCTACGAACAGGCTTTTCTGGTGATGCGCCAACTCCAGTTACCGATGCGGGATCTCGAAGAGCAGTACCGGCGCATGGTGTTCAATCTGGTGGCTCGCAATCAGGATGATCACGTCAAAAACATTGCCTTTCTGATGGATCGCACTGGCCAATGGTCGCTTTCGCCGGCCTTCGACATCACCTGGAGTTTCAATCCCGCTGGTGACTGGACAGCCACCCATCAGATGACCGTGAACGGCAAGCGTGATCAGTTCACCCGGGCCGACCTCCTGGCCGCGGGCCGCTCCGCCCAGCTGAAGCGCGGCCGAACTGAAGCCATCGCCGAGGAGGTCATCGCCGCCGTGCGCGATTGGCCGCGCTACGCGGCTGAAGCCGGGGTGCCAGAGGATCGCTATCGCGAGATTCAGGCCAGCCACCGCCTCGATCTGCTGCAAAACGTCAAAACAGGAGCCACATCATAAATCGCCAGATTCGACGAGATGAATTGCAAAACGGTCTTTTCCGCCAGATCTGGCGACTCGTGGATCTGGGGTGGTGGTCTTGGCTTGTGGGTCTCTGCCTTGACCCCGCCCCGCCGCTGGGAGAGGTCCTGCGCTGCGCCTTCCCTGGCTCATCCGCTCACCACTCCCCAGGCCCATCTGCACACCCAACGCTGACGCGAATGGGCCGAGTTCATGGAGTGGTCGAAAAGAATCCAATGGGTTCGGAAGCCATTTTTCGCGGAGATCAGCTGCGGTGCAAGGTCTTTCAAAGACACCAAAAAAGAAAGCCCTTTCTCAAGCAAGAGATGGCTATTGTGCCACAGATTCTTCCTTGATTCGCAGCCTATCAAGTATAGCGCGGAGCCCGTGGATGTCTTGCGCATCTTTCGGGGGATTGTTGAGCCAATGCGTGGCCTGGGTTTTGGTCCAGGCCAGATCACCAGCATCCAACAACTGCGGACGGATTAATAAACCAGCAAGGCTCTCGTCGCTATTCTTCAATACGTTAGTCTGTTGCAACCAGGCGACAACAATCTTGGAAATACGGGCCCAATTTGAATCAGAAAGCCGTGGATGCCGCAAGAGAATATCAATAAGAGGCTTCACTGTTTCTGATTGCTTGTGTTCTTCCAGCCAGGCTAGGACAAGAATAGTCAACCGAGGGGCATGACTGCCCAAGTCAGGGTGCAGGAGCAGTCTCTCGAAAACATCCTTTGCTCTCCAGTGTAGAGGGAACTGCTCTAGCCATGCCATGGCAAATGCCATGGCCTTCGGTGCATGCCCGCGATGATCAGCACAACCCAGGAGAAGCATAAATAGAAACTGCGCACTTTTTTCTGGTGAAAGATCTCCAGCCAGGCCAAGCTGAAGTCGAAGATCTGGTCTGCTTGTTGCCCCGAATCCGCAACGCCCATCAGGGCTTCAAGTACCAAACCCGCCCCGTAAGTCTTGCGGAAACGTGACAGCCAGATCATGGCAATCTGGATCAATCTGAGCTTGCTCGCCGAGATCCTTGCGCTCCAGCAGGGGTTGCAACACAAAACCCGCTTCCGGGGCCTGCTGGAAGCGCTCCAGCCACCCGAGCGCCAGATCGATCGCCTTGGCCGCATGTCCTCCTAGATCATCCCGTCCCAGCAGAGGCCCCAGCCCATAGCTGGCGATGGACAGGTCGAGGTATCGCGGGCACCAGGCCATCGCGGCGTCGAGCAGGTCGGGCGCGGCGTTGGTTGGAATCGACCTCAGCCCCTTGTAGAGCAGGTGACGGGCCGCCGGGTGGAGGCCATGGCTGGCCAGCCAGGGGGCGACCAGCGGGTGCCAGTTGGCCACCGATTCGCCCGCCCAGATGGGCAGACTCACCAATGCCCCCAGCGCATAGGCCGATTCGCTGGCTTCCGTCGCCGCCAACGCCTGCCCCAACCCAGCAGCCTCGTTCCTCAACCACTCGTTCGCCCGCGCACCCAGCGCGGCATCCGCCTTCGTTTCCTCCGCCCCCAGCAGCCGGCTCAAGGCGGTGGCATACCGCCCCAACACCCGCGCACAGCCGCGGGCTGGAGCGAGGCACCAGGGCAACACCCACTCGCGCAGGTTGTCGTCCACCTGATCCCACAACACCTGGGCCAACACCTCGTCGGCCACCACATCGTGCGCCGCCACCAGCTCCAGCCCGATGTCCTCCAGCCAGCCCAGTTGGAGGAGCCCCGCCAGCGTTTTCTCGGCCAGGCGATCCTCAGTCCCCCCCGCTTCCCGGCTGGCCGACCGGCCCACCTCCATCATGGCCTCCCGCACCAGGGGCGCCGCCGCGAGCATGGCCGCCGCGGCGATCAGCTGTGGCGACGGCTCCGGTGGCAGGAAATCCATGCCCTCCACCACCACCAGCTTGTCTTCCACCATGCGCCGCCGCAGCCACCCGAGCAGGTCGCCACCGCGCATGTTTGCCCCAATGGCCCAGGCCAGGGATCCGGCCAGGGCCCGGCGCTCCAGTTCCACGGCTATGAACAGCGCCAGGATCGGCCGGGTGCCGCACAGCTCCCTCACCCTCTCCTTGCCCAGCAGACGGACAGCCTGTGGGACAAGGCGGTCGAGCACGCTGTCGTTGATTTGTAGTTTTTGCTGAGCTGAGGGCTCCAGAGATAGCCAGTTTTCTTTTTCGAAGAGCGTTTCCCGTGCCCCATTGCGCTGCCTCAGGGCAGCGGGCCGCATGTTGGCGAGCAGCGCCAGGCGGATGCCCCTGCGTTTCGCTTCCGGCAACAGGCGCCCGAGCAGGCTGCCCAGATCCAGATTGGGCATCTGGTCGAGATAGTCAAACACCAACAGAGTGGGTGCGCTTCCACTCAGCAACACCTCCCCGATCTCCTCCACCGTCACCCCCGGCTCGCCGGGTAGGGCATGCAGCACCCGCCAACCCTTCGCCTCGGCCCGATGCCCCACCTCCAGGGCCGTGCGCGTCTTGCCGACTCCACCCACCCCTTTGAGCAACACGCCACCGCTGCCGGCCAGGGTCTCCAGCCGCGAAAGGATTGCCTCGGGCTGGGTGTTGGCGCCCTCCTCAGGAGCGATGAACGGCAACACCTCAGGCCGCAGGTAGCGACGAAACCCGGTGAGGCTGGCGCAGTATTCGCCATGGCTCAGCACCAGGGTGGGCTTGGTCTTTGGAGCTTCTTGAATGTTGGTGATTTTGTCGCCGTAGACCTTGTCACCTGTGACCTTGTCACCGCTGAACTTGTCTCCAGTGACCATGTCGCCCTGGGACGACGGGGGCTCCTGAGGCCACCGTCAGACCACCACCAGTGCTGACAAATGAAAGGGATAAGCTCTCCGACCCGCCCACATCCACAATTGAGCCCGAGGGAATCAGCTCGTCCGAGCCCGGATCTGATCGGGGTGGCTCTGGCGGGGGCATTGGCAGGCAGAGCCAGCGGAGTGAGACCCGTTTCAACCTAATGGAAGGGCCCTGGTGCGGCACTCGTTAGCTCAACCCCAGCAAGCAAGATCGTGCCAGCTTGCAGAAGTGGCGCCACACTGGCGAACAATGAGCCTTCACAGGCGAGGCGATGGCAGAGCTACTCCCGATCTCGTCACCCCTTGCGGCGGAACGCCAGCTGGATGTGGTGTTCGTCCATGGCCTCGGCGGCGATCCCATCGAAACCTGGCGCAGCGGAACGGATGAAAACACCTCT
>Ga0207941_1000023_pt1 | contig 49616 bp, 47 predicted proteins | sample LakMenEpi13Sep12_FD_150695 | JGI IMG/M metagenome (GOLD analysis project Ga0207941, IMG submission 150695) | Freshwater microbial communities from Lake Mendota, WI - 13SEP2012 deep hole epilimnion (SPAdes) | ecosystem: Environmental > Aquatic > Freshwater > Lake > Epilimnion/Euphotic zone ...
TGCTGCCAGGAGGTGCTCGAAACGCTCAAACATGAGGCGCCGTTCTGGAAACGGGAATGGGTCAACGGCTGCGGCCACTGGGTGTCAGGAAACACTCCCCTCTGAAGCTTGGGCCGCCGCCCGGCCAGGCCATCGCCTCAGAACAGGGACCGCCGCAGTAGCCGGGCCCAGAGCTGAATGCCAGGCTCAAGGGTGGCGGCTGCGGCTGGGATCTCCAACAGCAAATCGGCCCCCTGCAACGAGCCGATGCGGGAGGAGGCCTGGCTGCCCTCCAGCCGCGCCAAGGGCAGGCCCTCCCCATCCACCTCCAGGCGGGCCCGGGCCAACTCCGGCCGACCCGGCCGACGCTCGCAGCGATCGGCCAGGGTTACCCGCAGCCGCAGGGGGACTTCGGGCTCGGCACCCTCTAGGTGTTGCAGGGCTGGCCAGAGCAATTCCAAGGCGGTGATCGCGGCGGCCACCGGATTACCGGGCAGGCCGAACAGGGGCACCGCGCCCAGGTGGCCAAAGGCAAAGGGACGCCCGGGGCGCAGGAACAATTTCCAGAAGTCAACCCTGCCCCGCTCGGCCAGCAAGGGCCGAATCCAATCGCTGTCTCCAGCCGAAACCCCACCGGTGCTTACCACCACATCCGAGACGCTGGCGAGGTCATCAAGGGCCTGGCCCAGGCGCCTGGGCTCATCGGGCTCCCAGCGCGTAACGGCGACCGGATAACCGAGCCGCAGCAGCAGCGCCCCCAGCAAGGTGCCATTGCTTTCCCAAATTTGGCCGAAGGCGCGTTGGCAGCCTGGTGCCACCAGTTCATCACCACTGACCAATAAACCCAAGCGTGGGCGCTTCACCACCTCGAGGCTTTCGACACCGCATCCGGCCAGGCGCCCCAGATCGGCAGGCCCGAGGCGATGGCCTGCGGGCAACAGCAGGTCCCCCTGGGCCCCTTCCTCATCGGCCGGGCGAATCCAACTGGCCGCACCAGCTTCGGCGATGAGCTGGATGACCTCCGCTTCGTGCCGCACCAGCTCCTGGGCCAACACCCGGGCGGCCCCAGGGGGCAAGGGGGCACCGGTGAGGATGCGAATCGCCTGGTCCCTTTGGAGGCGGTCCAGGCAGGGAAGGCCTGGAGCTGAGCGACCGACCACGGACCATTGGCGCCCCACAGCAGGCGGAAGCTCATCGCTGACGGCATAGCCATCAAGGATGGCGGCACGAAAACCCGGCACAGCCGCGCTGGCCCGCACCGCCACCGCCGCCACCCGATCGAGGCCCGCCAGCAGGGTCACGGTTTCGCGGCCGGCAAGCGGTTTGAGGCTGCTGAGCACGCGGCAGCGGGCCTCCTCCAGGGGCAGACCTTCGGAGGGGAAAGGCTCAGCCATGGCTGGCGGCAGCGTTACTGGCATCACTCGGTTGGCTCTGGCGCGCCCAAAGCCCCGAGCGGCCACCCGACTTGCGCAGCAACTGCACGGGCCCGAGCACCATGGCCGGATCGCTCGCTTTCACCATGTCGTAGAGGGTGAGCAGACCGACACTGACGGCCGTCAGGGCCTCCATCTCGACGCCGGTGGAGGCAGTTGTGCTGGCTGCGACCTCGAGGCGCAAGCCGCTGCCATCAGCGGCCGCTTCGATCAGCACCTGGACGCCGCTCAAGGGCAGGGGATGGCAGAGGGGAATCAATTCCGAGGTGCGCTTGGCCGCCTGAATCGCCGCCACCCGGGCCACGGCCAGCACATCCCCCTTGGGGGCCCTGCCCTCCAGCACCAGCGCCAACACCGCCGGGGCCATGCGCAAATAACCTTCCGCCACGGCCTGGCGCAGCGTGGCGGGCCGATCGCCCACCTCCACCATGCGCACGGCGCCGGTCGCATCAAGATGGGTGAGGGGTCCAGGCGGGGGCGAAAGGCCAGGTTCGGTGCTCATGGACCCTTGGGGTGGGACAGCCAAGGGCTGCCGATGGCTGATCTTGGCAGCCGCAGCACAGGAGCAGGGGGGCTTGCAGGAAAACCGGGCTGCAGCCTCGCCCCTGGCCCCGTAACTCAGCGCAGTTCAAACAGCAGCAGGTCGGCGCCCTGATCGCCGGCCTCAAGGGAAATCGGCCTGCCGGGGGCAAAACCAAGCCCGTCACCCCGGCGCAAGACACCAATGATCGGGCCCACCGCGATTGCTGCCTGGGCGTCACCCTCGGCCTCTCCCTGGAAGCTCTGGCTTGGCAGCATGGCACCTGCAGGTGTCTGATTCGCAGGCGTCTCAGCTGGAGCAATATCACTCGCGGTTACTTCGCCCGCAATCATCTGAATCCAGCCTTGAGCGTCAGGTGCCACCGGACAACCAAGCTCCTGGCCAGCGCCAGCACGGGCCCGCCAGAGCCGCACGGGCCTGTTGATGGCCATGGCCCCCTGCTGGCCCTGAGGATCGATCAGTAACGTCCAACCCCGCTCGATCACGAAGGGTTTCTGTTCGTAGCCTGGGGAAAGACCCTTGCCGCTGGGCTCGATCCAGATCTGCAGCAGGTGGCAGGGGGCGGCCGAAGGGTTGGTTTCGCTGTGCACGATGCCGCTGCCGGCAGTCATCCGCTGCACCTCACCGCAGCGCAAGGCTTGGCTGTGGCCCATGGAATCTTGGTGGTGCAATTCGCCCGCCAGCATCACGGTGATGATTTCCATGTCGGCATGGGGATGCATGCCAAAACCTTTGCCGGCCTGAATGCGGTCCTCGTTAATCACCCGCAATGGTCCAAAACCACACCACTCAGGGTCGTAATGGCCGGCAAAACTGAAGCTATGCCAACTATCAAGCCAGGGGTTCTGGCTGTGGAAACGGTCTGCGGCCGGCCTGTAGGTCAGGCCGGCTTGGTCGAAGCAGGGGCGATTGCGCGTGATCTGGGCACGGACCATGGCCGGGTATCTGGGGCATCGGATTAACTTGACTGTGGCGTCATAGCAACGCCATGGCAAGGAGGAACCGGCCCCAGGGAGGTGGGCTCCACCACTCTTTCGCGGCAGATCTGCTGTGGAGAATAGGAGGGCAGGCGAAGCTGAACTACACCCCCACTAGTAGCGGGGTCTGGGCACCCTGGGACTTCAGGATGAGCCAATCTCCAGAATGCAGAGTTCGGTGATAGTTGCCACTAAACCCGCCAACAGGGCAAGCCTCGAGAAAGAAAAGAGCAGGCGGTTCAGCACGGTGGTCACTGGGGGAATCATCTACGTAGCTCCGCCACTTGGGGCCTGATCTCACTGCCATGGACAGCAAAGGTGGCTGAGCTGCGGGCATCAAGCGGCCAGCGCCGCACCCAGACACAATCGGAGAAATCGTCGAAATTGACCACCTGATAGGTGGTGCCTGGTTTTTGGCTAATGCTGATCAGGTCTCCAGGTTGAAAGGTCATGTCAAGAAAAATGAATTTCCGTTACTAAAGCACCGATGCCCTGGTCAATGAGTATAGGTGCTCAATCGCTGACCCCCCTTTCCGCCAGGATGGCAAAGCCGAGCCCACCCCTGGCAACCAGCGCCGCAAGTGGGGATACGGCGTCGGTCCAGCGGCACGCTTGTTGAGCAAAGTCCATGGCCCAGGACCGACATTTCCCTTAGGCCAGACCCTTAGGCCAGACCCTTGGGCCAGTCCCTTGGGCCAGCGGCTGGCCCTGGAGCTGCGGCCGTAATCAGTCAGCGCCTACGGACAACACCGCCTGATCGATCCGCTGACCCTCGCCATTCCAGCCTTCAAGGCGCAGTTTTTTGGACTCAAAGTTGAGCCCAGCAAAGCTGTACTGGCTGGTGGCGTAGGCCGTGTTCCCATTAGGCAGCACCGGTCTTAGATAAGCGCCACCTCCGCCCACCGTCAGGTAGGTGGTGCCATTGATACGCCGGGTGCGCTCGTAGTTATGTTCATGACCATTGATATAAAGCTGCACGCCATAGCGCTTGAACAACGGCGTCAGGCGGGCAATACCAGCCTCATCGTCGCCATAAAAACCAGCTGAGTAGAGCGGGTGGTGGCCCACCACCACTTTCCAGGGGGCCGTGCTGCGGGCCAGGGCTGCCTTCAGCCAGGGCAGTTGGTGCTGCCAAGCCGCATTGACGTTGGTGTCCAGCATGAAGAATTCCACGGGTCCCCGCCGCAAGTTGTACCAGCGCCCCCCCATACCAAAAGCCTGATAGGTCACCTGACCCTCGCCATTGCGGGTGCGGATGTCGTGATTGCCGAGCACCGCAAAAAAAGGCACCTTGTTGGCCAGCAGCTCCTGATATGGCTTCACAAAAAGCCGATCCAACTGGGCCGGATCGCCGTTCGGATAAACGTTGTCACCCGCCAGCAGCACCAGGTCCACCGGCTGGCGCCGGTTCACCAATGCCATCTGCTGGGCCACCACCATCTGGTGACGGTTGCCACTGCCCGTATCGGCCACCGCCAGCACATGCAGGCTGGCCCCACCCGTGGCCGCTGCGGCAAAGGCCGGGGCTAGTCGCGGCAAGGCCCACAGCGACGCCACAACGGCCACGGCAGCTAGCAGCAACCGATGACGAGCGAGGTTAGGGGATAGATGGAGGCTGCTGAAAGGGACCTTGGCGGGGGTCATCCTGGGCTGGCCTCTAGCTGCTGCAGCCGTTGCAATTCGGCCAGCACCTCCTGGCCATGGCCCAGGGGCCGCACCCCCAGCCAGCGGGCCCGAAGTTGGCCATTGGGGTCAATCAAAAAGGTGTGGCGCTGTGAATAGGGCGCCAGCCAGGAGCCATAGGCGCGGCTAACGTTGCCGCCAGGATCGGAGAGCAGGGGATAGGTGAGCCCTTCGGCGGCACAGAAAGAAACATGGGCTTCGGCTGCGTCGGCGCTAACGCCCACCACGTCGGCACCTAGTCGCTGGAAGTCGGCTAGGGCCGCCTGAAAAGATCGGGCCTCCAGGGTGCAGCCGCTGGTGAAATCCTTAGGGTAAAAATAAAGAACATACCAGCGTCCCTGAAAGTCTGAGTTACTCAGGCGCACAAGGATGGGGCTCGCATCATCCTTGCTGGCTAGGCCACCCTGGGGAGGTGCCACACCATTCAGATCAAATGCCGGAGCAAGCTTGTCAAGCTCGGGAAGCACGCCGCCGATGGCCTGAGCCGGAGGTACTGCCCAGGCCAACACGAGGCCATAGGGGAGGGCAGAAGCAGCAAGGCCAAGTAACCGACGGCGGCGCATCAAAGGAGTCCGCAAAAATGGAGAGATGGACTTCAGAAACGGCGAAGATCCACGCCCAGCTCGCGGGCATAGCGACCCAGGCCGAGTTTCTGGATGGTCCGCAGGGCTTTGGTGGAGACCCGCAGATTGACGAAGCGATTGCCCTCGGCCCACCAAAGGCGCCGATATTGCAGATTCACCTGCTGCAGCTTCTTGGTACGCACATGGGAGTGGCTGACGGCCATGCCGTTGTTGGCACGCTTACCGGTGAGTTCGCAGACGCGGGACATGACAGGGGAAAACGGCTAAGGCCCGGAAACGGCCAGTAATCACTAACCTTACCAAACTGGAAGGTAGGGCACCTATAGCGAGCGTTGCATCAGCTGACCCATCACGCTGGTGCCCCGTTGCTGGAAACCAGCAAGATCTTCTGGAGCCAGTCCGCCCACCGCCAGACGGGCCATGTCATAAACGTGGCGGCCCAGGTCGCTGGCCAGTTGTTGGCTGGGTGATCCGCCTGTGCCCGCCCCAGTGGTCAGCACCGCACCCCGGGAAAGCTTCAACAGCCCAGCCACCAAGGGGTGACGACGGTTCACCAACAGAACGTGGTGGTCGGGCAGGCCAGGCAACCGTTGCTCCATCAGGGCGCCCATGTCGTTGAGGCGGCGCATCTGCTCGGGAAGCAGGATCAGGGCCGCCGGAGCATCCTCGCCCTTGAGGGACTGCACCTGGATGGTGATGCGGTCGTCGGCGAGGGCCTGCTTGAACAGGTCGCGCAGGTTGTCGTTGTCGTCCTTGCCCTCGGCATCGGTGAGGCCGCTTTCGCTTTCCTGCAGGCTGGCGTCCAGCTCAGCATCGACCCGCTGGAAGCGCAGCTCTCCGTGGCGGGATTCCAGCCAGGGCAGGAATTGGGTGTCGATGAAGCTGTCGGCCAGGAGCACTTCGGCGCCCTGGCTTTTCCACAACGCCAGGGCTCCCGCCTGGCCCGCCTCATCGGTGCAATAAAGAATTCGGTTGGCGTTGTCGGCCCCCAGCCGTCCCCGATACCCCGCCAGGGTGGTGTAGGCCTTGTCGCCCCAGGCGATCGGATCGGCATGGGCCTCAGCAGACGGACTATCGCCATCAGCGCTCGTGTCTGTGCTGTTGTCGTCGGCAATCTGGGGAGCGGCGCTGGTGCCGAACAACACCTGGTCGCCCACTTGGTCTGCGAACTTGTCGTCCTCCATGGCGCCAACCTTGATGAAGGGAGCGATGGCGTCCCAGATCTCGGCGTAGCGGGCCGGTTCCTGGCGGTACAACTCCTTGAGCCGATCCCCCACCTTGCGGGCCACGAAGCCCCCAATGGAGCGCACCCGCCGGTCGGTTTGCAGCGCACTGCGGCTGACGTTGAGGGGAATATCTGGTGAATCGATTACACCGCGCAGGGGCAGCAGATAGCGGGGCACCACCTCCTTGATCGAATCGCTAACAAATACCTGGTTGCAATAGAGCCGGATCTCACCCTTTTCCCAGTCGGAACGGCCGCCGAGGCGCGGGAAATATAAAATGCCCTGGAGGGTGTAAGGATAATCAGTATTGAGATGAACCCAGAATAGGGGATCACCCTGGAAGGGGTAAAGATAGCGATAAAACTCTATATAATCATCCTTGCTTAACTCTCGGGCACTCTTGCGCCAAGGGGCTTCCCGCTTGTTGATCGTTTCGCCTTCCAGCTCCACCGCCACCGGCAAGAAGTCGCAGTAGGTGGTGATGAGGCTGCGGATGCGGGCCGGCTCAATATATTCGAGTTCCTCTTCCTGCAGGTGCAGCACCACATCGGTGCCCGCCTCGCTGCGCTCGGCCCCCTCCAAAGTAAAATTGGGCGATCCATCACAACTCCAGCGCACCGCCTCCGAACCGGGCCTAGCACTGAGGCTGATCAGATCTACCTGGCGGGCGACCATAAAGCTGGAATAGAAACCGAGGCCGAAATGACCAATAATTGCATCGGTTTCACGCTTGTACTTTTCTAAGAATTCTTCGGCACTGGAAAAAGCCACCTGATTGATATAGCGCTTGACCTCATCGGCGCTCATGCCAATGCCGTTATCACTGATAGTCAGTGTTTTAGCCTCACGATCGATACGGATGCGAATACTTCCCTGCTCGCCTTCGCTGCAATCCCCCGCCATGGCCGCCATGCGCCGCTTGCTGATGGCATCGACACCATTGCTGACAAGCTCGCGCAGAAAAACTTCGTGGCCTGAATAAACGGCCTTCTTAATGATCGGGAAGATGTTCTCGGTGTGGATCTGAATCTGACCCTGTTCGCTTTGAAGCACTGTGCGTCGGTTACGGCGTCAACCCACTCTGCAATAAGGGTATGGGGCTAGGCCAAGTCCGGATTTCCACCCTGCCGTCGGGGTCGAGGCGTGCACTAAGGGCCATGGCAGCCAAAGCCGGTGCCGACGGCGGCAATGGTGCTCATCCGGTACTGCGCTGCAGTTCAGGCCGCTCCTCCGGCAGGATCGCCCCCGCCACCGGGCAAACTTGCAGGCAGATGCCGCAATCGATGCAAGTGTCGGCATCGATCCAGTAAAAGGCCGTGCCCTTGCGGTTGGCCCCCTTACCGGGATGGATGCAAGCCACCGGGCAGGCATCCACGCAATCGGCCACTCCCTCGCAGATCTCGGTGACGATGGTGTGGGCCATGGCGCGGCGGAAGCTGGGCGGATCCTAAGGAGATGCCGCCAGATAGAGCGCACCGCAGCAGCCCCGCTCGTTGGCGATGCGCTCGGCCTCGGCGCCATCGGCACAAACCTGGTGACACAGTTCGGCCGCCTCACCCCGGCCATGGCATTCGGCCAGTCGCTCCAGGGCCCGGGGCAGGTCCGCCGCCGTCGCCACCGCCACCAGCCAAGGCCTGGCTGGGACGGTGGGGCCAGCGGTGGCCTGCAGCAGCTCGCGGATCGCCCCGATGTCAAAGCCGAAGCCGGTGCCTGCCCCCTGGAGGGGGTCGGTGCAAAAACGCCTCACCAGGCCGTCGTAGCGTCCACCGCTGGCAATGGCCACAGGTGCCTCGCCTCCCTGGCAAACCAGCTTCAAAACCAGGCCGTCATAGAGATCGAAGTGGGGCTGAAAGCTGGGATCTAGTTGTAACCGCAGGCCCATGCCCTCGGCGGCGGGCCCGACGCTGGCCAAGGTGGCAGACAGGCTGGCAATCAGGGGCACCGGCCCCAGCCATTGCTCGATTTGGTAAAGCACACTGCTGGCTTCTCCCCGCAGTCGCAGCAAGGACTGCAAGCGGCGCCGCTGGACCTCCGGCACGGCCAACGCTTCGATGGCCAGGGGGTCATAGCCGGTGAGGGCCCGGCGGGCCAATGGTCTTTGGTCACTGGCAATATCCTCCAGCAGGGCCCCCAAAAGGCCGTGGTGCCCCACCAGCAGGGTGGGCCGGTGGCGCTCCTGCAGGCCCAGGGTGGCCGCAGCCGCCAGCAGCAAGTGGATCAACTCGGTGTCCGCCGCAGCCGAGCCGTCCCCCAGGAGCTCCACACCACTTTGCAGGCGCTCTTCAATGCGCAGACTGCCCCCGTCATCGGTACTGCTGCGAAAGGTGGTGCCTGTGGCCCAGAGCCGCAGGGGGCGGGGGCGTTGGCGCAGGCGGGTGCTGGCGGCCCTGGCAATCGAGGCAGTCAGCTCAGGCCGCAGACCCAGGGGTTGGTCCGCCACCAGTCGCACCAACTCCCGGTTGTTGATCGCGCCTCCGGCCTCCAGGGTCTCCAGGGTTTCGATCGTGGGCGGCGTCACTTCTTCATAACCCCAGAGGCGATAGACCTGGGCCAGGAGATCGCAGAGACGGCGGTTGCTCTCCACATCGCGGGGATGGAGATCACGGGCGCCAGCGGCGGGTTGCAAAGCCATGCGCTCAGGGTTGGTTGGGGACGTCCAATTCGGGGGCGCCGTAACTGGCGCCGCTGAGGGGGCGACAAGTCGCCAAAGCCTCCAGCATCGGCTGTTGCAGTCCAGGGGCGCAGGCCACCACCCGGCCACTGGCCATGTCCAGGGGTTCTCCGCCATAGCCACAGACCAGGCCACCGGCCTGCTCCACCAGCACCACACCGGCGGCCAGATCCCAGGGCTGCAGGCCCCGTTCCCAGTAGCCATCAACGCGGCCGGCGGCCACGTAGGCCAGGTCGAGAGCGGCGGCACCGGCCCGGCGCACCCCATGGCTGCGGTGGGTGAAATGGGCGAATTCGGCGTAATTATTGTCGAGGCGTTCGATGCGGTCGTAGGCAAAACCGGTCGCCAAGAGCGCGTCCTCCAGCTTCTGGCAGCCACTCACCTGCAGGCGGGTGTCGTTGCACCAGGATCCCAGGCCCGGGGCCGCCCAGAACAGTTCATCGGCCATCGGCAGGGCGATGGCACCCAGGAGCGGCTTTCCCTGCCAGGTGAGGCCCACGGAGGAACCGAAAAAAGGAAAGCCATGGGCGTAGTTGGTGGTGCCATCAAGGGGATCCACACACCATTCCAGGGGACCAACACCAGCCAGGCGGCCCCCTTCTTCGGCCAGGACAGGCACCTGGGGTGTCTCTTGCCGCAGCACAGCCAGGACGGCGGCCTCAGCGGCCAGATCGGCTTCGGTGACCAGATTGCCGGCGAGGCCTTTGGCCCGCACCGATTCGAGCTGGCCAAACAGTTGGCGCAACGGCTGGGCACCCGCCAACGCGGCTCGCCGCGCCACGGCCGCCAGAGTCTGGATGGCTTGTGGATCCAGGCCCGAATCCAGGAGGGCCGTATCAGAAAGGGAAAGCATCACAGCAGCGGCGGTTATTCGTCGTCGAGGGGCAGACCGGGCCGCACGGGCCCCCGGCCGAAATAGCGGCCGAACTGCAGTTCATACACCTCGTCCTCGTCTTGAGTCTCCACCTCCAGGGGCCCCAGGGCCCGGGCCACGCAGAGCAGGCCGTAGCCCTGCTGGCGCAGCTCCCGGGACAGGCCCAAAGCCTCCCGCTGATCGATGGCCCCGGCAAGCACCCGCACGGCGCAGGCGGTGCAGCAGCCGTTGCGGCAACTGAAGGGCAGGGGTTCGCCCTGGGCCTCAAAGCTCTGCATGATGTAGTCCCCTTCCGGGACCTCCAAGCGAATCACCCGGCCGGCCTGGCGCCAGTGAACCGTGACAGCGTGACTGGGGGTCATGGCGTAGTCATCGCAAAAGCTGGATGGGGCTGCTGCTACATTGACACCTGCCCCATTTGCCCCTGGAGAGGTGGCCGAGTGGTCGAAGGCGCAGCACTGGAAATGCTGTATAGGGGCAACTTTATCGAGGGTTCGAATCCCTCCCTCTCCGTCAACAAAACCGGCCCTAGGGCCGGTTTTTTTTATGGCATCACGAATTAACATTGAACGCCGCTAGCCCTATAGATCGGGCCCTTGAAAACCAAGGGCCCGCAAGCTTGATTAGCCGAAACGGCCGCTGACGTAGTCCATGGTGGCCTGCTCGGCGGGGGCATTAAAGATTTTTTCAGTTGGGGCAAACTCAACGAGGTAGCCCACCTTGCCCGACCCCCCTTCAACGGCTTCAGCGTTGTAGAAAGCGGTCATATCCGCAACACGCACCGCTTGCTGCATGTTGTGGGTAACGATAACAATCGTGTAATTTTTCTTGAGTTCATGCATCGTCTCCTCGATTTTCAGGGTGGAGATCGGATCGAGGGCTGAGCAGGGTTCATCCATCAAAATCACCTCTGGCTCCGTGGCAATGGCTCTGGCGATACAGAGGCGCTGCTGTTGGCCGCCTGAGAGTGAAAAACCGCTTTCGCGCAACTTGTCCTTGCATTCGTCCCAAACCGCTGCCTTGCGAAGGGAGCGCTCCACCAACTCATCCATATCACCGCGATAACCATTGATGCGGGCTCCAAAAGCAATGTTCTCGTAAATGCTCTTTGGGAAGGGATTGGGCTTCTGAAACACCATGCCAATCCGGCGTCTCACCTCAACTGGATCGACGCGCTGATCGTAAAGATCGTGGCCATCAAAAATCACCCGGCCCTTCAAGCTGCAGCCCGGAATCAAATCGTTCATACGGTTCAAGGCGCGCAATACAGTCGATTTTCCACAGCCGGAAGGGCCAATAAACGCCGTGACTTTGCCATGGGGAATATCGAGAAACACATTCTTAACAGCCTCAAAGCTTCCATAGGAGATGGAAACATTCTGCAGAGACATGCAGATGTTGCCCGAGCTGGAGGAAAGATTCTGGTCGCCGCGCACAGGGGTAGTGAATGTCATGGTCCTGGGAAGGAGGGATGGGAGCAGGCTGGATGAAAAAGAGGGATCGTTAGACCTTGGTGCGTGCAGCCAGCTTACGAGCCAGCAGATTCGCCAGAAGAATCATTATCACCAAAACGAAGGATGCCGCCCAAGCCAGTTGGTTTTGGGCCTCATACGGCATGATGGCAAAATTGAAAATCAGCACCGACATCGTCGCGATGGGATTGAAGACTCCCTCGGGCCAGAACGGTGAAAACAGGGCGGTGAAAATCAGCGGTGCCGTTTCCCCCGCCGCCCGGGCGATGGCAAGCACCATGCCGGTGGCAATGGGGGTCAAGGCGGCGGGCAAGGTGATGCGGGTAATGGTGACAAAGCGTGAGGCACCGACCCCATAGGCCCCTAGGCGAAGGTCATTGGAGACAAGCCTCAGTCCCTCATCGGTGGTCTTGATTACCGTCGGCAACATCAAAACCGCCAGGGCGATACCACCGGCCAAGGCGCTATAGCTTTGATTAAAAAAGACCCTGGTCGCCACGATGGCGCCGTAAACAAAAACACCGCTGATGATTGATGGCACCCCAGCCAATACGTCATTGCCAAAGCGGACGAATTGGGCAAACCAGCCTTTGCGGGAATATTCCGCCAGATAGATGCCGCCTCCCACACCCACCGGGATGGCGATCAGGGAAGCCAACAGGGTAACCAGCAAGGTGCCGAGGATGGCATTGCCTATGCCACCGCCGCTCAACCCAGGGGCTGGGGGCAACTGGGTGAACAGACCAGGCCGCAGCAGGCTGCCGCCCTTGAACAGGACATAAGCCAGCACCAGAAAAAGGGGCAGGACAGCTATTGTGGCAAAGATGCCAGCAATGCAATTGAACAAAACATTGAAACGGTTGCGGGGCAGATTGGGTTTGAAAAATAATGTGCCACGTTTGAATCCTGAGACAGATCCAGGGCCAGAATTAGCGATTGGAATAGCCATGGGTTTCAATCAGTAACGGAGACTCAAACGACGAACGACCCACTGGGCCAAGATGTTTACAGCAAAAGTAAGCAACATCAAAATGAGGGCTGCGTACATCAGAGCTGAAACCTGAATGCCATCGGCTTCACCAAATTGATTGGCGAGCATAGAGGAAATTGTATTTCCGGGTGCCAATAATGAAAGGTTGAAATTGAGAGCATTACCAATAATCATTGTCACTGCCATTGTTTCGCCCATCGCCCTTCCCAAGCCCAACATTACACCGCCTGCAATCGCCGAGATTGCTGCAGGTAAAATAATGTTAAATATAGCTCCCCACCGAGTCGTTCCAATGCCATAGGCTCCTTGACGCAGCTCGGTAGGAACCTGGTTTAAAGCATCTCTAGCAATGGCAGTGATGATTGGCAGAATCATTACCACCAGAATCAAAATCGCCGGTGCCATGCCAGGACCCTGGGGCACCGTCGAGAAGAACGGTAACCAGCCCAAGGTTTTATGTAAGAAGACCAGGGCCGGACGAATCGCAGGCTCCATCACAAAGATCGCCCACAATCCGAGCACTACCGAGGGAATGGCAGCTAACAGCTCCACCATCATGCCGATCAAATCGCGTAGGCGACTGGGTAGCAGATCCTCGGTAATGAAGATTGCTGTTCCGATGCCCAGGGGAACCGCCAGCAGCAAGGCCAGCAGGGATGACACAAGCGTGCCGTAGATGGCGGTGAACGCTCCATAGCGTTCATTCACCGGATCCCAGGCCGAAGTGGTGAGAAATTTCAAGCCAAACGTGCTGATCGCCTCCCTGGCCCCGAGAAATACCGTGGCAAAAATCGCCAGCAACACAAAGGCCACCGTGGCCGCCATTAAAATTGTTGACTGGCGAAAACCATTGTCGATCAACTTTTCTAATGGGGGCCTTCGGCGCAAAGTAAAGGCTTCAGCCTTAGTAGAACTGGTCATGCGGCGCTCATCTGAAGAATTTGGGGAGCAATCACGCTGTTTCGGTCAAAAAAGCAATTTCTGGCTAAGAATTTAGGCAGGGACCGGCTCAGGCCGTTTAAGGTCTGTTTAACCCCTGCAGCTCTGCCCAGTAGCGTTGCGCTTGCTTACGGGTTTCACCAAGAAGGGCATGGGGCGCATCGTCGGAATCGACCTGGGCACCACCAACTCTGTGGTGGCCGTTCTTGAGGGCGGTAGGCCCCAGGTCATCGCCAATGCCGAGGGCGGCCGCACAACCCCCTCGGTGGTGGGTTTCAACCGGGACCAGGAGCTGCTGGTCGGTCAGCTGGCCAGGCGTCAGCTAGTCCTGAACCCCCGCAACACCTTCGCCAACCTCAAACGCTTCGTGGGCCGGGGCTGGGATGAACTCGAAGAAGGCAGCCTCGCGGTGCCCTTCACGGTGCGGGCCAACGACCAAGGCAACGTGCGCGTGGTTTGTCCCGTCACCGAAAGGGAATACGCCCCCGAAGAATTGGTGGCCAGCCTGCTGCGCAAGCTGATCGACGATGCCAGCACCTACTTGGGCGAACCGGTGGAGGCGGCGGTGATTACGGTGCCCGCCTACTTCAACGACGCCCAGCGCCAGGCAACCCGCGACGCCGGACGCTTGGCCGGCATCACTGTCGAGCGCATCCTTAACGAGCCTACGGCGGCCGCCCTCGCCTACGGCTTCGATCGCAGCGCCGTCAAGCGGGTTCTGATCTTTGATCTTGGCGGCGGCACCTTTGATGTCTCAGTGCTGCGCATCGCCAACGGTGTATTTGATGTCAAGGCCACCAATGGTGACACCCAGCTGGGCGGCAACGACTGGGATCGACGCATCGTGGACTGGCTGGCCGATGCCTTTCAAACCCAGCACGGCATCGACCTGCGCCGTGACCGTCAGGCCCTGCAGCGCCTGACCGAGGCGGCCGAGAAGGCCAAAATTGAACTCTCCGGGGTGCGCAGCACCCCCATATCCCTACCCTTCATCGCCACCGGGGCCCAGGGACCCCTCCATATCGAAACCACCCTCGAGCGCAGTACTTTTGAATCCCTATGTCCCGATCTGCTGGACCGCCTGCTGAGGCCGGTGCAGAAGGCCCTGCGGGATGCCAATCTCAGCGCCGATTCCATTGAGGATGTGGTGCTGGTGGGCGGCGCCACCCGCATGCCGATGGTGCAGGAAATGGTGCGCACCCTGGTGCCGCGGGAACCCTGTCAATCCGTCAATCCCGATGAGGTGGTGGCCATCGGCGCAGCCGTACAGGCCGGCATCCTCACCGGCGAGTTGCGGGATTTGATGCTCAATGACGTCACGCCCCTCTCCCTGGGATTGGAAACCATCGGTGGTTTGATGAAGGTGCTGATTCCACGCAATACGGCAATTCCGGTGCGCAAATCCGATGTCTTCAGCACCTCGGAAGCCAATCAGTCCTCCGTGGAGATCCATGTCTTACAGGGCGAACGGCAGATGGGGGAAGACAACAAATCCCTTGGTCGCTTCCGCCTTTCCGGCATCCCGCCTGCTCCCCGCGGCGTTCCCCAGGTACAGGTGTCCTTCGACATCGACGCCAATGGCCTGTTGCAGGTTTCGGCCACCGACCGCACCACCGGCCGCCAACAGAGCGTCAGTATTCAGGGCGGCTCCAATCTCAGCGAAGACGAAATCCAGAAATTGCTCCAGGAGGCCGAACAGAAATCCGTGGAGGATCGCCGCAAGCGGGCCTCCGTCGATCGCCGCAACCGGGCCCTGACCCTGGTCGCCCAAGCGGAACGCAGGCTTCGGGATGCGGCCCTGGAGCTCGGTCCCTATGGCGCTGAACGCCAACAACGGTCGGTCGAACTGGCCCTCCGTGAGGTACAGGATCTATTACGCCAACAGGAGCCAACCGAGCTGGAACTGGCGGTTAGCGGCTTGCAGGAAGCCCTGTTTGGGCTCAACCGTCGCCTGATGAGTGAACGCCGGCCCGAAGGTGGTCCCCTCCAGGGCCTTAAAAACACCCTTGGCTCCCTCAAGGATGAACTGTTTGCCGATGACGATTGGGACGATTGGGACCGGGACGGGCGCTCCGATCCATGGAATACTCCAGCCAGCACCCCCTCCTACGGAGCAGATCGTTTCCGCTCCCCTGGCCCCAATTCCTGGGACAACGCCGCCGCCGACCGCGACTGGCGCCAGCCTGCACCCTGGGATCGCGACCCCCTCGATTCCCCCTCGCGACGGGACTGGCGCCGCGATGCCGACGATCGTCCCCCCCCCGATCTCGAGCGACGAAGCCGAGACCCAAGGGATCAAGACCCAAGGGATCGTGATCCAAGGGACCGTGATCCAAGGGACCTGGACCTCAGCGAACCATTGGCATCCCGCCGTGACCTTACCCGCAGCGACTGGAATAGAAATAACCAAGAACCGCGCCCAGAAATCCGCCGCCGTCCCCCGGGCCCCCAGGATCCCTGGAACGATGGCCCCTGAGTGTCTTGACGTCACTGCGCTTTGCTGATGGCCGTCACCGTTGATTACTGGCAGGTGCTCGATCTCGCCCCCGGCGCCGATGGAGCCATGCTCAAACAAGCTTTTCGTGAACAGGCCCGCCGCTGGCATCCCGATCTCAACGGCAACGATCCCGTTGCCGAAGAACGCTTCAAGCTGGTCAATGAGGCCTATGCAGTGCTCTCGGACCCCCTGCGGCGCCGGAGCTGGGAGGCCGGCGAAGGCACCATCGCCGGGCCCGCCGATCAAGACGCACCTTTTGCAACCGGTTTTCCTGAATTTCAGGATTACCTAGACACCCTCTTCGGCACCCGGCCGACATCATCGGCTTGGGAAGACCTCGCCCCCGACGCCGCAGCGTCCCCCGTCGCTGAAGGGATGGACACTCCCCGCAGTTGGGTCCCCCGCTGGGGCCCCTTTGGCGCCGCTGCCGTAACTCCCTCCCCGGCCCCCCCCCCGCCGGTACGGGCCGATACTGACCAGGAAAGCATCGTCGCCCTTTCCCCCGAGCAGGCTCTCACAGGCGAGCGGGTCGAACTCGACCTGCCCGATGGCACCGTGGTGGAAGTGTGGACGCCCCCCCGGGCGGGGGATGGCTGGCGCCTGCGCCTGGAAGGTGTGGCCCCTGGCGGCAGGGATCACTTTTTGCAACTGCGCGTACGCACCCCCGAGGGGCTCAGGGTCGAGGGCCTGCGCCTCCACTTCACCCTCGAACTCTCGGCGCCCGAGGCCGCCCTGGGCTGCCACGCAGTGGTGCCGACCCTCGATGGGCCCGTGCGCCTCAAGGTTCCGGCAGGCTCCAGCAGCGGCCGTCTGCTGCGGCTGCGCTCGCGGGGCCTGAGCCAGGGCAACGAGGTCGGTGATCAGATCGTCGAACTGCGCATTGTCGTCCCCACCAGCCTCGGCGAAGCCGAACAGGCCCTCTATCGCCGCCTGCTGGAGCTACAGACCGAAGCCGTTGCGACGGATCCTTAGTTGCGATGGGCTCGAATGAGAAACTAAAGCCGCAGCATTAACCACCCCGCCGTGCCCTTGTTAGATCCATCGGCGATGCCAGTACATGTGCTTCTCTTTGACCCAGGCAGCGATCAGGAGGGCATCCACTCAATTGAAGTCAACGGCCAGACGGTAGTGTTGCTTTTTGAGGCCGCTGATGATGCCGAGCGCTACGCCGGCTTACTAGAGGCCCAGGATTTTCCGGTGCCCTGCGTTGAAACCCTCGAGCGTGGCGAAGTCGAACTGTTTTGCCAACAGGCCGGCTATGAAGCCAAGCTCGTTCCCGCCGGCTTCCTGCCCAGCAGCGAGGAGGATCGGCTGCTGATCGCACCACCTGTTACCAACATGGATGTGGAGCACTGGAAAGAACAAAACGCCGCCGCCATAGAGCCACCGCCAGCGGCTGGGCCCTCGGAGGATCCCGAACTCGAAGCCTTTCGTCGTCGCCTGGAGGGCCTGCTATGACCCGACCCGATTTGGACCGGGGCCACCTGCTCACCGAACAGGCGCACCCGCTCAGCGAAAGCCTTGATCAGCTCAGCACCGCCGAGATGGTGGCGCTGTTCTGCCAAAACGATCTAGAACCCCAACGGGCGGTGGCCGCCGCCGCTCCCCAACTGACAGCGGCCGTGGACGCAATCAGCGATCGTCTGCGCCAGGGGGGGCGCCTTTTTTATTTGGGCGCCGGCACCTCCGGCCGGCTCGGCGTGCTGGATGCGGCCGAATGTCCGCCCACCTTCTGCACCCCACCCCAACTGGTGCAAGGGGTGCTGGCAGGCGGTGCCCCAGCCCTGCTGCGCAGCTCCGAGGGGCTGGAGGATCGCTTTGAAGCGGGGGCTGACGACCTGGAGGAGCGAGGTTTTACGGCCGCCGACGCCCTCGTGGGCATTGCCGCCGGCGGCACCACTCCCTATGTGCTGGGTGGACTGACCCATGCGCGCCAACTGGGGGCCCTGGCCATCGCCCTGGCCTGTGTGGCTATAGACCAGGCGCCCATGCCCTGTGACATTGATATCCGCCTGCTGACGGGACCCGAACTGCTAACCGGATCAACCCGACTCAAAGCAGGCACGGCCACCAAGATGGCTCTCAACATCATCTCCACGGGTGTGATGGTGCGGCTGGGCAAGGTCCATGGCAATCGCATGGTGGATGTGGCAGTGACCAACGCCAAATTGGAGGACCGGGCCCTGCGCATCCTGATGGACCTGGGCGGCGTCACCCGCCAAGAGGCCGCCGACCAGTTGGCGGCAGCCGATGGTTCGGTGAAGCTGGCCCTGTTGATGACCTTCACCGGCCTTGGGGCCCAGGAGGCTGTTGTTCTACTAGCAAACCAAGGTTACTCGCTGCGGGCGGCCTTGGCCGGGGAAGCCTGGGGAGAATCGTCATGAGTAGCGGCGATACGGCTACCAGCACCAAGGGCAAAAATCCCTACAGGCCTGAAATCGATGGCTTAAGGGCCTTAGCGGTGCTGGCGGTCATTTTCAATCATATGAATAAGGAGTTTATTCCGACTGGCTATCTGGGCGTCGATATCTTTTTTGTTATTTCTGGCTATGTCATCACCGCCTCCTTACTGTCCAAACCAATTGTCAATTTCCGCTCCTTCCTGCTTGATTTCTATGCCCGGCGAATCCGGCGGTTGCTGCCTGCCTTAGTAGTTTTTGTCCTGGTCACGGCCCTGCTTACTTGCCTGTTCAATCCCCTCCCAGGCGTTTCCCTTAAGACCGGCTTGGCATCCCTTTTCGGAGCCTCCAATCTGTGGTTGATCAAGGGCAGTACTGACTATTTTGCCGTATCGACCGAGCTCAATACCTTTACCCATACCTGGTCGCTTGGGGTAGAAGAACAGTTCTATCTCATCTTTCCAATCCTAGTTTGGCTGTCAGGCGTCGGTCGCGGCCATTCGGCAGGCGTCCGCTGGCTCACATTGATCTTGTCGGTGATAGGACTGGCCTCCTTGATTGCTTTTGTAGTACTGAGTCGCTCTAATCCTGTTGTTTCATACTTTTCCATGCCCACACGGTTTTGGCAGATGGCTGTCGGATGCCTGGTATGTCTTTCCCGTGTTAACCCTACTATTCAAAATCGTTTTTATGATCGAATTCCGCCTCTTTTGCCACTTTTTGCCACAGTAGTATTGTTATTTATTGGGCTGAAAATTAAATCTACTGTTGCAATTGTGTTTGTCGTCGCACTCTTAATTGCCTCCCTGCGTCCCAACACTGCGGCCTACAAATTTTTAACCATACCTGGTCTCCGATCCATAGGTCTTATGTCCTACTCGATCTATCTTTGGCACTGGACAGTCCTTTCTATCAGCCGCTGGACAGTAGGTATTAATCGTTGGACCATTCCCTGGCAGCTGGCCCTGACCCTTACCCTTGGGGCCATTTCCTACTATTATGTTGAAAATCCAATTCGCTATGCTAGCTGGGCAAGTAACCGTCGTCAAAGTTTCCGCTTGGGAGCGGGTATGTTGGCATCCAGTTCCCTGATCATGGGTTCACTAATTGGTTTTGCAGGCCATCGCTTTTTTCTTGGTGATCTCAAACGTGAGCAATACGAAGCAAATGTTCCTCTTGACTCTGATTCTGGAGCTTCCCAACCTAATTGCATGTGGTGGATGGGGAACGGCCCTGAAACCAGCCAGGCCCTCAAGGATTGTGTGGTGAGCGGGCCCGACCCGATCAAACAACGTATTTATTTATTGGGTGATAGCCACACTGGCAATTTTCAAGCTTGGATCGATACCATCCCGTCCAGGCCGGGCCTCTCCCTAACCCATGCCTATGCCGGAGGTCAATCAGTGCCAGTCGTGCCCAATCCTCCGGACCCAAGCAATATTAAATCTAAAGACGGCGAACAACAAACAAAATTTATTAATCTTGTTCTGCAACAGCTGAAGCCAAATGATGTTTTGATCGTTTCAAGTTATTTGCTGCAGCAATTTCGAACCGACGTCTTGCGTTCCTCTCCCTCCAGCCATCCCGGTCGCAACCGCTGGCAAGCTTGGCAAGACGAATTAGAATCTTTGATTCAAAAAGTTCAAAGCAAAGGTGCCCTTTTTGTTTTTGTGCAACCGCCACCGGACTTCCGCTTGCTCAATGGCTGGCAAAACGTTACCAACGAAAATTGCACCTTGCAGTGGTTTCGCAGCTCGCTGAGCGAAGCCTGTATGTACAGTCGTCCCCGGCAAGAAATTCTAAATGAAATTGAGCCTATCGCCAGGGGCTTGGAAGCATTGGAGCGTCGCTATAAAAACTTCTTTGTTTACAATCCATTCTCCCAACTCTGCCCACCCAACCTACAGATCTGCAGTAATTATGTAGATGGCCATCGAACCCACATTGATTACAGCCACCTTACCCGCGCTGGCAGTGGTCTTCTGGTAAAAGACTTCGATGCCTTCCTCAATCTAAATCAAATCATCCTCCAGCCCTAAATTCATGCTTCAATCACTGAAGGCTCCCCAGTAAGGAGTTGTCAGTAGATCAACTTTACGCCGGGTGGCGGCCGGAACGCTATCCACAGGCGTCATCAAGGCATGGCGCAGTGCTTGGTGGGCCTTGCTGGCCGGCCGCTGCACACCTACCCGTTGGGCTGCGGCCCGCACGATCTCCTGGGCCAGGGCTGCATTGGCACGCAGATTGTCGATAACCATTTCCACAGTCACCGAGGCATGCTCGGTATGCCAGCAGTCGTAATCGGTCACCATGGCAAGAGTGGCATAGGCGATTTCGGCCTCCCTGGCCAGGCGGGCCTCCGTGTGGTTAGTCATGCCGATCACCGAGCAGCCCCAGGAGCGATATAACTCAGACTCGGCCCGGGTGGAGAAGGCCGGGCCTTCCATGCAGAGATAGGTGCCGCCCCGATGCAGGCGCCGCCCCTCAGGCATGAGGCTGTCGCCCACATCTTCGAGAATGCGACTCAGGGCACCGCAATAGGGATCGGCCACGGTCACGTGGGCAACGACCCCTTCGCCAAAGAAGCTGAGGGGGCGTTGGTGGGTGCGGTCGATGAATTGATCCGGCACCACCATGTCGAGGGGGCGGTACTGCTCCTGCAGGGAGCCCACGGCCGAAACCGACAGAATCCAGCGCACATCTAGGGAGCGCAGGGCCCAGATGTTGGCCCTGTAGGGCACCTCGGTTGGGGTGAAAGTGTGGTGGCGGCCGTGGCGAGCCAGAAACACCACTTCCAAATCGCCGATGCGACCGATGCGCAGGCTGTCGGAGGGCCTGCCATAGGGGGTATCCAGGTCCAGCTCCCGCACGTCGTCGAGGCCATCCATGGCATAGAGGCCACTGCCTCCAAGGACACCGAGGCGGGCGGTGGGGAGTTCAGCGCTGGCACTGCTGGCCATGAAGTGGGGGAGGAAAGTGCTGCCTATCTACTGCAAGGCGCCTTGGGATGGGAAGGGGAACCTTCGAGTCGGCGAAAACAGCCTTGCGGAAGCCGTTGGGACGGACCTAAAATCCATAGCCATCTTTCCTTGCCGACCCAGCAGGGAGAGGCTCCAGCCCTGCTGGAGCTAAGGGGTAGCGGAGCATATTCAACCGACCTGGGGGCAGCGACGGGCAGCCCCCGGGGCAGCGCTGGCAGTCTCCTAAGGAAACCTTTCTTCACCTCTCCAAGGCAGGGGTCCGCCCATGGGCTGGCAGTATTAGTTCTCCCCTTCCCAGCACCATGACTACTGCCCTGATGGAAACCGAAGCCGGCCCGATCAAGCTGGAGCTATTCGATGGCGATGCCCCTGGCACCGTGGCCAACTTCGTCAAGCTCGCCAACGAGGGTTTCTATGACGGGCTCAGCTTCCATCGCGTAATCGATGGCTTCATGGCCCAGGGCGGCTGTCCCAATAGCCGGGAAGGATCAAGGGGCCAGGCCGGCACCGGCGGTCCTGGTTACACGATCCCCTGTGAGATCAATACTCACAAACACCAGGCCGGCAGCCTGTCAATGGCCCACGCCGGCAAGAACACCGGCGGCAGTCAGTTTTTCCTCTGCCATGCTGCCCAGCCCCACCTTGATGGTCAGCACACGGTCTTCGGGCAAACAGGTGACCTTGATACGGTGCTTAAACTACGGAACGGCAGCCGAATCAAGAGCGTTACAATTGAAGCCTAATTTTCTATTTAAGGCCATAGGAAAGTGCCCCCCTATGGCCATAAACCCAAAGCTCTTGTTTTAGGCCGCTTGGCGCCATCGAACCGATTGGCACCGTGGAGTTCATCCATTTTTGCCAACCAAACTCCTAGGACCAGCGGATGAACGATCCAGCCTTGAGGTTCAGCCAGGGGCAGACCGCCGCGTCGGGCGTGGGTCCTAGATCGCCCAGGCCGCGTCGCTCCGGTTCGAGATTCCCACTGGGATGACCCCTGCGTTGGGAATCAGGGGCCAGCAGTAGCGCCACAGAGGTCGTATCCGACCATTGGGCCATGACTTTCAGGGAGCCGGCCAGGTCGGCGGCCGTGAGCTGGTGATTTTCGCGGGCCTGAAGCAGCATGGCGATTCGCGGCTGCTCCAGCAGCGCCAGCAGACGCGGATGCTCTTCCTGATGGATTAGCAGTTGCCGTTTGTGAGCCCACTGGCGGAGGACTTCAAGCCGCTCCGCCAGGGCCGTGGGGCTCGACACCCCATCCCAGGCCAGCACGGCGCTAAGGCCTTGGGGTGCGTCCTGCTGGGAAGGGGCAACCGGGTAGGTGGCACCAGTGGGCTCCCCCAGCAGATGGCCCAGTTTCAACCGTTTGGCCTGCAGATAGGCGGCGTTGTGGTCGCCGGGATCCATCACCAAGGGCACCCGATCAACCACTTCAAGTCCGTAACCGCCCAAACCAGCAATCTTGCGGGGATTATTGGTGATCAGACGCAGACGCTGGATGCCCAAATCACTAAGGATTTGGGCCCCTACGCCGTAATTTCGCAAATCGGCGGCAAAGCCGAGATGTTCATTGGCTTCAACAGTGTCCAGACCGCCATCCTGGAGGCTGTAGGCCTTGAGTTTGTTCACCAGGCCAATCCCCCGACCCTCTTGGCGCAGATAGACCACCACCCCTTCTCCTGCCTGCTCGATCAATTGCAGGGCCGCCTCTAGCTGGGGACGACAATCGCAGCGCAGGGAGCCGAAAGCATCGCCGGTGAGACATTCGGAATGGACGCGCACCAGAACGGCCGCTGCAGCCTGCTCGGGATGGCCCTTCACGATGGCCACATGCTCGCTGCCATCAAGTTCATTGCGATAGCCGATCGCCCGAAAATTGCCAAAGGCGCTTGGCAGCCTGGCTTCGGCCTGGCGGCGCACGAAGCGCTCGGTATCAAGGCGATAGCCAATCAGGTCGGCAATGGAGATCAACCTCAGCCCATGGCGTCTGGCGTAGGCCACCAGCTGGGGCAGGCGGGCCATGGATCCGTCATGGTTCTGGATCTCGCAGATCACACCCGCCGGATAGAGGCCCGCCAGCCGGGCTAGATCAACGGCCGCTTCGGTGTGGCCAGCTCGCTTCAGGACCCCCCCCTCGCGGGCCCGCAGGGGAAAGATGTGGCCTGGGCGGCGCAGGTCCGTGGGACGACTGCCGGGATGGATGGCCACCTGGATTGTTCGGGCCCGATCCTCAGCCGAAATGCCCGTACTGACTCCGTTTTCGGGGCCAGCATCAACGCTGACTGTGAAGGCGGTCTGATTGCTGTCGGTGTTGCGATCCACCATCAATGGCAGATCGAGGGCATCCAGGCGCTGACCCTCCATCGCCAGGCAGACCAAGCCCCGAGCTTCAGTGGCCATGAAATTGATCTGCTGGGGCGTTGCGAACTGGGCCGCACAGATCAGGTCGCCTTCGTTTTCGCGATTCTCATCGTCCACAACCACGACCGACTCGCCATTGCGGATGGCCGCCAAAGCATCGGCAATGGCATCGAAACGAATGGTCGCAACAGTGAAATCTTGGGGTTGTCGGCCGGGGGCGGAGTCTTCCGTCCGTTCAGCTGGAGTAAAGTTCAACTGGGGTGAAGGCCAGGGGATCTGGGCAAATCACCACTAAAGACTAGACGTTGGTGGCCCCCGCCAAGCGCCCATGCCCATGCCTGGGGGCTTGGCGGGGGCAACTACGATCCACGTTTTTAAGTCCTTTGCATGGCTGCAGACAAACGCATCGCTGTGATCGGCGCGAGCGGCTACGGCGGTCTGCAGACGTTGCGCCTCCTGGCGGATCACCCCCATTTCTCGGTCACCTTTCTTGGCGGAGAACGCAGTAGTGGGCGTCGCTGGAGTGAAATCACCCCGTTTCTGCCCCTGCATGGGGATCCGGTGGTGCGGACCCCGGAACCGGAAGCGATTGCGGCCGTTGCCGACCTGGCCGTGCTCAGCCTCCCCAATGGTCTCGCCGCCCGGCTCGTGCCCGAGCTCCTGCAGCGGGGGGTGAAGGTTGTCGATCTGTCCGCTGACTACCGCTACCGCTCCCTGGCGCAATGGCAGGAGGTCTATGCGAGCGAAGCCCGGGAAACCCCTCGTCAGGACAACGATCTCTGCCAGGAAGCTGTCTATGGACTGGTGGAGTGGGAGGAGGAGCAAATCCGCGCTGCCCGGCTTGTAGCCGCACCCGGCTGCTTCCCCACCGCCAGTCTGCTAGCCCTGCTGCCCTTCTTGAAGCAGGGACTGATTGAACCTGCCGGCATCATCATCGACGCCAAAACCGGCACCTCCGGCGGCGGCCGCGCCGCCAAAGAGAACCTGCTGCTGGCGGAGGCGGCCGAGGCGGTCGCGCCCTACGGCGTTGTCGGCCACCGCCACACCAGCGAGATCGAGCAAATTGCTTCCCAGGTGGTCGGTCACCCGGTGGCCCTCCAGTTCAGCCCCCACCTGATGCCTATGGTGCGGGGTTTGCTCGCCACCGTCTACGCCCGCCTGGGGGATCCGGGACTGACGGCGGTCGACTGCACCACACTCCTGCAGGCCGCCTACAGGCACAGTCCCAGCGTGGATGTGCTGCCGGTGGGCACCTACCCCTCCACCAAATGGGTGCGCAATACCAACCGCGCCCTGCTGTCGGTCCAGGTGGATCGGCGCACCGGCCAGCTGATCGTGATGAGCGCCATCGACAACTTGATCAAGGGCCAGGCCGGACAAGGCGTCCAATGTCTCAACTTGATGGCGGGGCTGCCGGCCAGCACGGGCTTACCGCTGTTGCCCTTCTATCCCTGAAGACCCCAGCCTGGCGGCGGCCACGGCCACAGCCAGGGGCAGGATGCGGTGTTCCTGGACCTGGATCCGGGCGGCCAGACTGGCCCTGTCATCCCCAGCCAGCACCGGCACCGCAGCTTGGACCAAAATTGGACCGGAGTCCACCTCGGCGGCCACCAGGTGGGCGGTGCAACCACTCAGGCACACGCCGGCGGCGAGGGCCTGGCCCACCGCATCAAGTCCCCGAAAGCTGGGAAGTAGGGAAGGATGGATGTTCAGCAGCCGTTGCGGGAATGCCTCGATCAAGACTGGGGTGACAATGCGCATCCAGCCGGCCATCACCACCAAGTCAACCGCCTTGGCTTGGAAGGCTGTGATCAGGGCGCGATCGAGATTCTCCCTGGTGGGATGGAGCTGGTGATCAAGAAGTTCGATGGGGACAGCGAGTCGCTCGGCCCGGCCCCTGGCGCCGCAATCGGCGCGGTTGACCACCAACAGTTCCACGCTGGCCGCCAGGGGGCCCAGGCGACAGGCCCGCACCAGGGCCTCAAAATTGCTGCCGGCCCCGGAGGCCATCACCCCCAGCCTGAGTGGACCCTGGTGGCGGGGCCAGGGTTGTGGCAGTGGCCACTGAAAAGCCTGCTGCGGTTGGCTATTTTCGTTCGCACACGGCATCTGAAGGACATCAAGCCCATGTCCCATCTTTCTATCTTGCCAACCGTGCTTAGGGATGTTGACATCCTGCACCAGGCCCTCGGTTCCCTGGGCCTTCCCAGTGAGGCTGGGGACGAACTACTCGGCTTTGCTGGCGAACGACAGCTAGTGGCGATCTCCGTGCAACTGGAGGGCGGGCAAAAGCTCGGCTGGCAGCGGTCTGCCGATGGCTCCCTCTGCCTGGTCGGTGACCTGCAGCAGTTGAGCCGCTCCCACACACTCCAGAGCCTCCTGGGCATGATCACCAGGGCCTATGCCGCCCGTCAGGCCCTGCAGGAAGCTTCCATGAGACTGCCCACTGCCTTGCTCGAATTCCATGGTTGAGGCCGCAGCGGCCCCGCGGCTCAGGCTGGATCTGCGTCAACCCAGTCGCCATCTGGTCTTGGCCCAACTCGACTTCACGCCAGAGCAGATCCAACTCGACCTGCGACTACCAGCCTGGACCCCAGGGTCCTATTTGGTACGCGACTACGTCCGTACTCTCGAAGATCTGCGGCTGATGCAGGGAGAGCGCCCCATCCCCTTGCGGCGCCATGGTCCAGCCCACTGGCGCGCCGTATTGCACGATCTGGCACCGGTTTGCCTCAGCTATCGCCTCTTGGCCGTCGAATCGAGCGTGCGGACCAGCCAGCTGCAGTCGGATCACGGCTTTGTGGTGTTGGCCCAGGTGGCCTTGCAGATCGAGGGCCAACGCTGGAAACCCCATGCCCTGGAATTACGTCTGCCCCCCGATTGGCAGGCTTTCGTGCCCCTCCCCGAGGACGGTCAGGGAGGGTGGCTAGCCCGGGATTTCGACCAATTGGTGGATAGCCCGGTTGAGGTCGGTTCGCTGACGGCCCGCCCCTTCGCCGTCGCCGGGGTCCCCCATCGTTGGGTCACCTGGGGAAAGGACCCCACAATTGATGCCCCTAGCTGGTTGCTGGAGGTGGCGGCGGTATGTCAGGCCTGCTGCCAACTGATGGGAACGGCCACCCCACCTGCCCAGGGCTATCTGATGGTGCTGCACCTGCTTGAGCAGGGGTTTGGCGGCCTGGAGCACGACAACAGTTGCGTGCTGGTCTTTGGCCGCCGTGCCCTGGCTAAGCCCAAAGGCAAGCGCAAGCTTCTACAACTGGTGGCCCACGAATATCTGCACCAATGGAATGGCCGGCGTTTAAGACCTGCACCCCTCTGGCCGATTGACTATGACCGGCCAGTGATCGTACCCACCCTGTGGTTCGTTGAGGGAATCACTAGTTATTACGACCTGTTCTTGCCCCAGCTCGCCGGTATCAGCGACGAATCCGACCTGTTCGCCGACCTGGGCGACGATCTTTGTCGTTATTTCCGCACACCCGGTCGCTTTGTGCAGAGCCTGCGCGAAAGCAGTGAGGAAGCTTGGGTCAAACTTTACCGCCAGGATGCCTACTCCAGTAATAATCAGATCAGCTATTACATCAAGGGCACTGTGCTAGCCCTGATTCTCGACCTGCACCTACGTCGCCATGGGTCTGCCCTCAGCTCCGTGCTGCGTCAGTTGTGGGCAAGCCATGGTCGCTGGGGGCGGGGATACACAGAGGCGGATTTGTTAGCGGCCTTCACAGACCACGCCGCAGATTTGTCGACCCTTTTGCCCTTTTGGCTGGAAAGTCGTCAAGATCCCCCAATTGATAGCTATCTCGAAGATGTGGGCCTGAACTTGAGTGCAATATCATCTTCCCACCCTTTCACCGGATGGCAGGTAGAAAGCCCTGGAAATGCGGGATTGAAAATCAAGCAGGTGATGCGAGACGGACCCGCTGAGGTTGCTGGCCTTCAGGTAGGCGATGAGCTCCTGGCGATCGAACGCTGCCGTGTCAGCGTGGAAGACGATCTCACCAGCCTCTTGGATCAGAGGGCCAGGCAAGGGGACCCCATCGAGATTCTGTTTTGTCGAGATGGCCAAGTGCAGCAAACCTGCCTTCGGCCCTCGGCCCCTGAGGTGGTTCGTTATCAGCTCAACGCCAATCCTGGGGCTTCGACCGCCGCGCTTCAGCGCCGGCGCCAATGGCTTGCCCTGGTGCCATGACCCACCGGACGGCTCCGCTGCTCCTGGCCCTGGCCGGCGCCATTCTTTTCTGTGGTGGCATGGTGTTCTGGTTGGCCCGGGGGCTGATGTTCTCCGCTAGCTCCAGTGATCAGAACCCTTCCCTAATGGAAATTCTCGATGACGTGCGACGCGGCCAACCTGCTCCGCCAGGCTCCCCAAAGCCCGCACCCCAGCCGCCCGCCCACCAGCCCTGGCGCTCTCCCCTTACTGATGCCTGCGTAGCCCCCGACCCAGGCCTGAGCCAGCGGCTTCGAGATCAGTACGCCAAGCTGAACCGGCGGGTGCAACGCATCGGCATTCACCCTTCAAATTTTAGCGAGCGCCAAAAACAGGATGCCTTCGGCAATCGCATTGACCCGAAACCACGGGTGGTCGTACTGCATGAAACTGTCTACGGGTTGGGTTCGGCGATCAATACCTTCGTTACTCCCCATCCCAAGGATGATGACCAGGTGAGCTACCACATGCTGATTGGCGAAGATGGCCGCATTATTCAAGCCCTTGATCCCTCTAAGCGGGCCTTTGGAGCCGGCAATTCCGCTTTTGATGGCGAATGGGTCATCACTAACCAAAAGGCGGGAGGATCAATCAACAATTTCGCCCTGCATCTAAGCCTTGAAACCCCCCTTGATGGCGAAAACAATGCTTTACGCCACAGTGGCTACTCCCAAGCCCAGTACGACGCCATGGCCCTGGTGGTGGCACACTGGATGATGAATTATAATATCCCGGCCGAGAACATTACAACCCACCGCCATGTAGACCTTGGTGGCGAAAGGGCAGATCCCCGCAGTTTCAACTGGAATGAACTTAAGGAAAGACTTATTGCCCTAGGAGTACTATGTTAATAACAGCGGAATGCATACGAAACTAGATCAGAGCACTTATTGTTGAAGAGCGCTGGCCGTAAATTAGGGCATGTAGTGCCGGATCCTGCATATAACGCAGAATCCGGCCCGGATAATCAAGCTTGCCATTGTGTAGATAGGCCAGAGTTGCCAAGGCCTTGGCTTCCGCAGAGCAATTACTGGCCATCATCACCCGGCCCTGCGGCAAACCAAGGGCCCGGCTTAGGCGGGCAAATTTACCGACCAAAAGTTCAACGTTGCGATCAGGGTCCAGCAACTTAAGGCGCGCTTCCGTAATTTGTTCAGGACTGACTGAAGCGGGCAGTTGTCCCTGCTTGACCATTTCCTCAAAACCCAATTGGGCCGGCCCTTGGGTATTGAACAGGCCAGAGCGCACGACAATTGGATTGTCTTCGCCGGGTTTGGCATGCTGCAGCTCGTCGTAAAGAACCGCCGCCACCAGCATCGGATTGATGCCCTGTCTACGGCTGTGGGTGATGATCAGGGGCCGTAGATCCTCCAGCCGTCCCAGGGTGTGGTTGCGCAGGGGTTGAAGTTGGTCCAGCCCCTCGGTGAACAACTGGGCCAGGGCAGGCTGGGGACCGTGGACGCCGAAACGACGGTTGAGTTCGCGGAGTTCTTCTTTGGAAAAGTCGATCGGGTCTGGTCTCATGCCCTCACTGCTGGGCAAACGGGCAGACAGGGGTCCAAGCTTCGTGTTCGCAAGCTGGGGCTCCAGCTGCCTGGTTCGCCATGCTTGCAGGGGGTTTTGGAACAAAACCTCCCCGGCTAAAACAAGCAGGGCGAGTCCCAGAAGGGCTTTCGGGCGTGTGCGTGATGGGCGGACATTAAGGCGGGCATCCCTGGTGCCAACCCCGGATCGCCGGGGTAGCCGTGGCGCCATCAACCGGGATCCGCTCAAGGACACTGGGGACACTGGGGCGGAATTGACAATCAACACAAGCATTCTTAAGGCTTTTTAACGCAAGCCCAAGGGCGGTTGACGCGGTCTTGTGTCTGTCCACCCACTCAGAGCGTTTCGGTCCCTTGCCGATCGACCCGTTGCCTGGATACGGTTCGACGGCTCGCCAAGCCGTCCTGAGGGGCCATGACATCGCTTCCGACGTTGGATGGCCATGACCCCGGGGGGCTCTGGCAGCGTTTCTGTCAGTTGCTCTGGCATGACCCATCCCTGGGCTTTTGGCTGGATGCCAGCCGCATGGGTCTTGAGCAATCCCATTTCGACGGCCTGGCAGGACCCATGGCCGAGGCATTCGCCGCCATGGCGCGCCTTGAGGGCGGCGCAATCGCCAATGCCGATGAAGGCCGCCAAGTCGGTCACTACTGGCTGCGGGATCCCCAGCTAGCCCCTGATGCCGCCGTGGGGGCCAGCATCGCCGCCGAGGTCGATCAACTGGAGGGCTTCGCGGCCCAGGTGCGCTCGGGAGCCATCTCTTCTCCTTGCGGCACCCCCTTCAGTGATGTGCTCTGGATCGGCATCGGGGGTTCCGGTCTGGGCCCCTTGTTGATGATCCGGGCCCTGCAACAACCCCATAGGGGACTGCCCTTCCATCTTTTCGACAACGTCGACCCCCAGGGATTCGCCAACACCCTTGAATCCCTGGGCGAGCGCTTGAGGACCACGTTGGTGGTGGTCGTCAGCAAGTCAGGCGGCACCCCGGAACCCCGCATCGGCATGGAGCAGGCCCGAGCGCGCCTGGAGGCCCTTGGTGGTAGCTGGGCAGCCCAGGCCGTGGCCATCACCACAGCCGGCAGCCAACTCGACCGACGGGCCCAGCAGGAAGGTTGGCTGGCCCGCTTCGACCTACCCGACTGGGTGGGAGGCCGCACCAGCATCACGGGCGCCGTCGGGCTGCTGCCGGCGGCCCTCATCGATGCCGATCTACGGGGCTTTCTTGCCGGCGCGGCGGCCATGGATCGCCTCACCCGCGTGGCGGAATTGCGCGCCAATCCGGCCGCCCTGCTGGCCGCCAGCTGGTACGCCGCCGGGGCGGGCAGGGGCCTGCGCGACATGGTGGTGCTGCCCTACCGGGACCGTCTGGAGCTGTTCAGTCGCTATCTGCAGCAGCTGGTGATGGAATCCATCGGCAAAAAACTAAATCGGGATGGGGCCATCGTTCACCAGGGCCTGGCTGTTTACGGCAACAAGGGATCCACCGATCAACATGCCTATGTCCAGCAACTGCGTGACGGTCTAGATAACTTTTTCGTGGTCTTCATCGAGGGCCTTGATGATCCTGAGGACATCAAGGCCCTGGACAGGGAATATCCGGGGGATGTGCTGGAGGGCTTGTTGCAAGGAACCCGCGCGGCCCTCAGTGATGGCGGACGCCAAAACCTGACAATCACCCTCGAGCGTTTTGACGCCCGATCCCTGGGCGCCCTGATTGCGTTATTTGAGCGGGCAGTAGGTCTCTATGGCGAACTGATCAACATCAATGCCTACCACCAACCCGGGGTGGAGGCTGGCAAGAAGGCCGCCGCTGAGGTATTAGAACTCAAGGCGCAGCTGGAAAACCTGCTGGCCGACGGTCAGGAACGCAGCCTCGAGGAGATGGCAACTGCCCTTGGACTTGCCACCCCTGAACCGCTGTTCTGGATCCTGCGCCATCTCTGTCACAACCACCGGGGCATAAAGGCCAGCGGCGATTGGGGAAACCCTTTGGATCTGCGGTTTGGAGCGCTCGAGTAACCAGCGGTGGGCCACCTAGGCTAGTGGCCCACCGCCACCAGGGCGAACGCTTAATTCTTCTGGTAAATTGACTTACTACCAGTCAGCCTGGTAGAAACGACCTCTCGGTAGGTCTGCAACCAGGATTTTGGCAAAATGGCTCGGTCCCTATATCCATCGCCACAACAGAGTAGTGAACCTGGAGAGGCCCATGAGTAAAACCTACCATTTTTGATTGCCCCTGGGGCATAGCCTGGCTAACAATCGAATTTCATGCTATCGTAAATGGCAAATCATTGTTTCAACCAGGCAAGAAAGCATGGCCATCCAAAGTCTTTTGAAGCAGGCCATACCAACTTCGATCAAGGATCGAGTAAAAAATATAGTTTACCCCCAGCTTAGCGCTCCTCCTGCAGCAAAAAAGCCTTCTTTTGAGTTTTGGATCGACGTTGTCAGTGGCTGCAACTTGCGCTGTGCAGCCTGCCCCGTAGGTATGCCCGAATATACCAATAGTATCGGCAAGCAGCTAAGGGAGATGAGTCTTGATACTTTTGAACGAATTTGCGTTAAAGCAAAAGAAGACACAAATGGAGATTGTAGATTTGGACTTTATAACTGGACTGAGCCCACCCTACATTCTCAATTACATGAATTAATCGCCTGTGCTAATCGCCACGAGATACCAGTTGGTATTTCCTCTAATCTTAATCACTTATATGATTGGAGCTTACTTAAATCATTGGATTTATGCAATTTCACAATTACAGTATCAGGTTTTACCCAGAAAGTTTACGCTGTAAATCACAAGGGCGGTCGCATTGAACCCGTGCTAACTAATCTAGTTGCAATTTCGCGACTGCTTTCAGATTGGCCCTCCTATAAGAACATACAAGTGCGTTATCTTGTGCATCGCGATAATCGTGATGAGATAGCAACTTTCAAACATTTTTGTGAAAAACTCGGCATGAAATTTGAGGTATACCATGCTTATTACATGCCGATCGACAAAATGTTTGAGGGTCTTGACCATGTTCCAGATGGACTAGAGTATATTGAGTATTCTCCGAAACGGGTTCGTGATGCGATAGGAACTTACCGAACCAGTCAATGTGCTCTGCGAGATTCACAAGTTGTTTTAGATGTAGATGGTAATTTTGGCGTCTGCTGCGTAGAATCTCCATCTGCAAAACAAATTAATAATTTCTTAGAGGTTTCTTTTGCTGAAATGCAGAAATCACGTTTCGCAAGTGACCTGTGTCGACGCTGCATTAAAGATGGTATCAATGTTTTGGCTACCTATGCCCAATATGAACCAGCTCATGTCCAAGAATCAGTCAATAGTGCCCTACCGTTTAATTTGCAAGAATTAGTCTGATTTTGATTTAAACTGATTTAGGCATTGATGTTAGGTCGATTAACTCGGCCTAGCCCACGGACAACGGGCGTTAGACCATCAAGATGTAAAAAATCAACATGATCATTGATGACTTCGATAATCTCAACTTTGCAATGTTCAAGCATAGAACGGATTGATAGTTGGGATAATTTGTTAATATGTTCGTGGCAGGGAGGCAGCTTGCCTGCGGCAATCGCTTCTAAGCCTGGAAACTCAATTGGTACTTCTATATAAAGGAGTCCCCCATCTTTGCAGTGGGAAAGCAAATCCCGACAGGTGTTAAGGGGATGGCCCACATGTTCAATCACATGTAAGCATTGAACAATATCAAAGAGCTGCTTTTGAGAACTACTTTCCAGTCTTTGATTCGACTTCGACTGATTATCACTACTCACTTCAATGATACTTGTGGAGATCCAGTCAGCTTTCGGCTGGATTCCTCCTTCGCCACCGCCGTAATCAAGAAGAGTGATTGATTGAAGTGCGTTGGCTCTGCGGTAGTTTTCAAGGATCGGCATGAAATAATCTTCATGCTGGGAGCGTCTCAAAGCCGCCTCTTCGCTAGAACCCATAGACTTACTTAACTCAGCAAACCTGGGTTGGAAACTGGATCGGGCTTGGATGTATTCTGTATCAAGATAAAAAGAATAATAATCCCGTAGTTGATCATCTGTTATTTCATACCATGGTGCCAAAAAATGACAATTCTCACACAGACCATAGGGAATTGTGAGAGAAGAAGATGTCAGTAAGTTGCTACTACGGAACTGGTCTATGCGTCTGTGAATTTTATTCCCCAGATTTGGAGGTAATGAATTCACCTTTCGCCGCAGGCCCCAATCAATCCAAGGTATGGTTGCTGTCTGGGTCGCAGTTAGTTGAAGCCCGTGTTTGGCAAAAAATGGATCGACTTCGACCTCTTTATCAAGCCGTTTGAATTGATCGCTGGCTCCACAGCAGCGGCAATCTTTTTGCTTAAGTTGCATTAATCCCATTATTCAATCCCATACTGTGTGATTAATTTAGGCAAATATTCAAGAAATAATTCATAGGTTTAGTGGGCCGGGATCGCTTTCAAAGCTATCGATGCCGATTAAGGCAGTTTCCAGTTCCATACGCTGCTCCATCTGACGCAAAAAATATCCTGTCATCATCGCCGAAGCGAGCAGACCAGCCAAATTTTCTCGGCTGGTCTGAATTTTTACCTCAAACTGTTCGCCAGGGAGCATGCCCAGCAGGCCTTGAACGTTGTGGCGAATGATGTCCTGGATGTCTCCGCTGGCGGAACGGGCGACCCTCTGAAGCACATCCGGAGATTGCTCTTGCAGGTACTGGATCAGGGAATTGCCACTGATCGCCTCGTTGTCGCTGGTCAGGAACTCCGGATTAAACATGGGACTCCAGCTCGGCAGGCCTGTGGCCGTGTGGCTTGCGCTGCACCATAACGCAGCTCTTCAGGCCATCCCAGGGGCTGGGACGGGGGACAACCGAATCGGTCCGAAGCGGGTTAAGGGCCAGTAGCGCCAGATGGCTGTGCCAATGACCTCCTCTTCGGGTAAGGGCCCCCAGAGATGGGAGTCGAGACTGGCATTGCGGTTATCGCCCAAAACCAGGAGGTTGTGGGGGGGCACGGTCAGGGGGCCCAACTTGTAGTCCATGGGTTGGTTGCCCCAATCCATGGGCACCGGCTGACCATTGCGATAAAGCAGCCCATCGCGCACCTCCACTTGATCTCCGGCACTGGCAACGACCCTTTTGATCAGAGCCGAATCGGGGTCATAGCCCGCCTCCACCAGGGCCGGCGGCGGATGAAAAACCACCACACTTCCTGGCTTGAGCTGACGATGCAGCTTGGGTCTGACCTTCTCCACCAGGATTCGATCCTGCAGTTGCAGGGTGGGCAACATGGACCCGGAAGGAATCCAGCGCGGCTCGATTACGGCCCAGCGCAACAGCAGCGCCACCAGCAGCCACAGGGCCAGGGAGAGCAGTTGGCGTCCCAGGCCCACCCCTGGTTCGATCGCCATGGGGGCTACCCCTGGCTGGGGGGCAACCTCGGGCTTGGGAACAGGCTCCATGGGTGGGTCCGGCAGGATGCCCCCCATCCTGAACACTTGAGGCTTGCCTGTGGCATCCCGCCCGGATCCCATGGCGCCGCTCGCCGGCTCTGGGGCCCCTAAGGAGGGACCTGGGGGCAACCTGCGGGCGGCATTGGGGCTCTTGCAGGGGTTGCAACGCCTTGGCCTGCGCCAGGTCGTGCTTTGCCCTGGCAGCCGTTCCGCCCCCCTGGCCGCCGCCGCCGCCCTGCTCGAACCCACAGGATTGGCTTTATACACGTGCATCGATGAGAGGTCGGCGGCCTTCTTCGCCCTGGGTCTCGGTCGGGGCCAGGGGTTGCCTGCGGCGGTGATCACCAGTTCCGGTTCGGCCGTGGCCCATTTGTTACCGGCCTGCGTGGAGGCTGATTTGGCCACCATTCCCCTGTTGCTGCTGACAGCCGACCGCCCCGAGAGGCTCAAGGGCTGCGGAGCCAACCAAAGTGTCAATCAGCAGGATTTTTTGCGCTGCAGTTGCCGTTGGGTAGCTGAGCCGGAGCCAACGGGTATTGCAGGCCTGGATGGGTCTTGCATTGATGCCCTGGCCGTGGAAGCCTGGCGTTGGAGCCTGGGCCGCAAGCAGGGCAGTCCCCCTGGTCCGGTGCACCTCAACCTGGCTTTTGAAGAGCCCCTCCATGCCGGTGGCCCCCTGCTGGACGCCTGGGCGCGCCAAATCCAGGGGTCTGCGCCCCAGGAAATCCCCCAGATCTTGATTCCCCCTGCTGAAACCCCGACACCCCCTCCGCCCCCCATTGCCACTTGCCAGCGCCTGGATCCGGATCGGCCCGGAGTGGTGCTGGCAGGGCCCTGGCGCGGCGGACCCGAGCAATGGAGCGCCCATCTGCGGGCCCTGATCCAGCTGCAGCGCCGCACCGGCTGGCCCGTGCTTGCCGATGCCCTCTCGGGGCTGCGTGGCCAGCCGCAGTTGGAGACCGTGGCCGCCTACGACCTAGTGCTGGAGCGAGCAGACCCTGGCCTGGCCCCTGCCCAGGTGCTGCGGCTGGGAACCTTGCCGGCGAGTCGGCGCCTGGAGCGCTGGCTCAGCGCCCTGGATGCACGGCAGGTGTTGGTCTCCGAAGCCGATCCCCGTCCTTTGGATCCCCTGGCTCGGGTGGCAGGCCAAAGTGAAGTCGGGTTGGTGGGTTGGCTGGCTGCCTCCGGGCTGGGTTGCGGGGTTTCCCTCGCTGGGGAGCCTCCCCAGGCCCCAGGCCCCGCCCCCGCGTCCCTGGCCCTGGCCGCTAACTGGAGCCAGGCCGAGGCGAAGGTACAGGCGCTGTTGGCCCAGGCCCTGGATGGTCTGGGTGCCCCGGCAACTGGGGACCCGTCCCCCCTGCAAGAACCCGTGCTGGTGCGCCAGCTCAGTCGCCTGCTGCCGGCCCACCTGCCCTTGATGCTGGCCAACAGCTCACCGGTGCGGGACTGGGAGTCGTTTGCTGATCCCACCGGCCCGCCACGGCCGATGCACGGGTTTCGGGGGGTTTCGGGCATTGATGGCACCCTCTCAGAGGCCTGTGGGCTGGCCGAGGCCCTCGGTTCGCTGGTATTGCTGAGCGGCGACCTGGCGGCGCTCCACGACAGCAATGGCTGGCTTTGGCGCCCCCAGTTGGGCGGTCGCCTGACGGTGCTTTTGATTGACAACGGTGGCGGCGGCATCTTCGAGCAGCTGCCCATTCGCACCGAGCCGGAGGGGGCGCTGGATTTTGAGCGGCTCTTCGCCATGCCCCAACCCCTGGATCCCTCATCCCTGGCTGCGGTGCATGGGGTGCCCTGCCGCCGGGTTGCCAACCTGGATGATCTGGCTCCCCAGTTGACCTGGGCCCTGGCCCAACCCCTGGCATTGCTGGTGCTGGGCACAGACCGCCGCCAAGATGCCGCCCTGCGCCAACGGCTACGCACAATGGCGGCAATGCCTGGTCCCCCTGATGCGTGAAGAGTCGTCTACATCTGCCTCCGCCCTTGCCGCAGGCGGTGAGGCAGTTCAGTGGCAGTCCTTAGGCCATTACACGGACATTGGCCTGGAAAGAAGCGAAGAAGGCATCGCCCGGATCTGCATCAACCGCCCCGAAAAGCGCAATGCTTTTCGCCCCCGCACGGTGCAGGAACTGTGCGATGCCTTCACCCGAGTTCGGGATGACCCCACTATCGGCGTTGTGCTGTTTACGGGGGCCGGGCCGGCCACCGATGGGGTCTGGTCGTTTTGCGCCGGGGGCGACCAGAGCGTGCGCGGCGAAGGGGGCTACGTGGACGATGAGGGCTTGCCCCGCCTCAACGTGCTCGATTTGCAACGGTTGATCCGCAGCCTGCCCAAGGTGGTGATTGCACTAGTAGCCGGATACGCCATGGGCGGCGGCCAGGTGCTCCATCTACTTTGTGACCTCAGCCTGGCCGCCGACAATGCCGTTTTCGGCCAGACTGGACCGCGGGTGGGAAGTTTTGACGGCGGCTTTGGCGCGGGTTACCTGGCCAGGGTGGTGGGCCAGCGCAAGGCTCGTGAAATCTGGTTTCTCTGCCGTCGCTACGGAGCCCAGGAGGCCCTGGCCATGGGGTTGGTAAACCAGGTGGTTCCCCTAAATTGCCTGCAGGCCGAAGGGGTGGCCTGGGCCCGGGAGGTGCTGCGCCACAGCCCGACGGCGATTCGCTGCCTCAAGGCGGCCTTTAATGCCGAGACGGACGGGCTAGCTGGCATACAGGAGCTGGCCGGGCAAGCCACCCATCTCTTCTACCGAACCGCCGAAGGCCAGGAGGGTCGCAATGCGTTCCTGGAAAAGCGCGATCCGGACTTCTCTGATACCCCCTGGCTGCCATGAGGACAGGGCAGGGTGTAGGGCAAGCCAGCCGGGTGCGTGTCTCGTTAACATGGGTTTAATACGTCATTGCCTTGTTTATTCGGGAACCGTGATCCGTCATTTGCTCTGTTCCCCAGGCCAGCTTGTCGCCACTAACGCACCGGCAGGTTTGCTGGCCCTCCTGGCCTTCCTGCCCCCAGGGGCTGCCTTCGGTCAGCCATCAGCACTGGTCGGTTCCACCGCCCCAGGCGCACCCCCCCTGGCCATAACTTCAGCTCAAAAGCCGCCGCCGGCGCCGCCACCGCCATTGGTCCCCCCTGGCGCAGCCGCCCTGCTTGGGGGGCCGGAACCGCTCCAGATCAGTGGTCCCCAGGGCGCGGTACCCGCTGCCTTGGCTGTGCCTTTAGCGGCCCCCTTGGCTGGGCCCGTCGTGCCCGGCCCTGCCCCGACGCCACTGGTCTCGACGCCACCGGCTCCTGGTAAACAGGCTCCTGGGGTGCCGCCCCTTGCAGCTGCCAGCGTCGAGGCCCGTCCGCCCACAACCTTGGTGTTGGACCGTAGCCGTCGTTTACTCACCGTTTTTGAAAATGGCCGTCCGTTGCGCCGTTTTCCGGTGGCGGTGGGCATGCCTGGCTGGGAGACCCCTGTTGGCACCTTTCAGGTGATGGAAAAGACGATCAACCCGGTTTGGGAGCATCCCCAGAAAGGCACCCATACTCCCTCCGGTCCGGCCAATCCCCTCGGCAGCCGCTGGATTGGTTTTCATCAAGATTGCCAAGGCCGTCGAGGCTGGGATGGCGAGCAAATGCTTGATATCAAAGGCTGTGTCGTGACTGGTTTCCACGGCACCCCCAACCGCTGGACCGTTGGTCGGGCGTTATCCCATGGCTGTGTGCGCCTCCATGACGAAGACGTGCGCGAGGTTTTTGAGCTGGTATCTATCGGAACACCGGTGACCGTTCTGCCCTGAGGCAAGGCGCCCGTAAAGTGACGTCCTTGTCGGGATCAGACGATGCGCATTCTTTTTGCTGCTGCTGAATGCGCTCCCATGGTCAAGGCTGGGGGCATGGGTGATGTGGTGGGCTCCCTGCCCCCGGCCCTAGCGGCCCTTGGCCATGACGTTCGCATCATGATGCCGGGCTACGGCAAATTATGGGGACTCCTGCCAATTGCCAGCGAGCCAATTTGGCGTGGTCACACCATGGGTACCGATTTCGCCATCTATGAGTGTCGCCATCCAACCCATGGCTTGCCCATCTATCTTGTGGGTCATCCGGCATTTGACCCCGCCAGGATCTATGGCGGTGAAGATGAGGATTGGCGTTTCACTTTCTTCGCCAGTGCCACGGCCGAATTCGCCTGGAATGGAGGCTGGAATCCCCAGGTGCTGCATTGCCATGACTGGCACACGGGAATGATCCCGGTTTGGATGCATCAGGATCCGAATATCAGCACTGTATTCACGATTCACAACCTCCGGTATCAGGGCCCTTGGCGTTGGAAACTCGACCGCATGACCTGGTGTCCCTGGTACATGCAGGGTGATCACACCATGGCTGCGGCACTTTTATATGCCGACCGTGTCAATGCCGTTTCACCTACCTATGCCCGTGAAATCTGTACAGAGGAATATGGGGAGGGTCTGGCCGGGCTGCTGAATTTTATTTCCGGTAAATTGCGGGGGATCCTCAATGGTATTGACACCGAAGAATGGAATCCCGCTACCGATGAATGTTTACCTGCCACCTTCAGCGTTGACGACTTGAGCGGCAGGGTCCTCAATAAGCAAACCCTGCAGCAGCGCATGGGTCTCACTGTGGATCCAGACACCTATCTGATGGCCATGGTCAGTCGGCTGGTGGATCAAAAGGGAGTGGATCTACTGCTGCAGGTGGCCGATCGAGTGTTGTCCTATACCGATAGTCAATTCGTGGTGCTGGGCACCGGTGATCGGGGCTTGGAGTCGGGCTTGTGGCAGATGGCTTCGCGCCATCCTGGCCGTTTTGCTGTTTTTCTCACCTATGACGATGCCTTGTCCCGCCTGATCTATGGGGGTAGTGATGCCTTTTTGATGCCGAGTCGTTTTGAGCCCTGTGGCATCAGTCAGATGTTGGCGATGCGCTACGGATCGGTGCCGGTGGTGCGGCGGGTGGGAGGTCTGGTGGACACGGTGCCGCCAAATGTGCCATCTGAGGGCACCGGGACCGGATATGGATTTGATCGCTACGAGCCGGTGGATTTCTATACCTCTATCGTGCGTTCCTGGGAAGCATTTCGCCATCGCTCCAGCTGGCAGGAATTGCAACGACGGGGCATGAGCCAGGACTTCAGTTGGGCGCGTTCGGCTCGCGATTACGACAGAATGTATCGCGAGGTCCATGGCATGAAGGAACCAACACCTGACGCCGATGAGGTCGGTCGTTTCTCCCAGGGGCAGGGGGCCGATCCCAGCCTGCAGGAGGCCGAGGCAGCAAGGGGTGGGCCGGGAGCCCAAGCGATGTCGAAACCTGCCGGCCTAGCTATGTCTCCCCGTGACCTTCTGCGTCCGGGCGGTAATCCCTGAGCGCCAGTCGCTCTAGAGCCATGGCGGCGCCAGAGCGCCTCAAGCAGGGGCGCGGTTCGTCCCCTTATCTGCCGGCTCCTTGGCAGAACCCCTGGGGGCTGCTGTGGCGGGACCTGGGGGCGGTGCTGGCATCCCTGCGTTTGGGCCTGAGGGAACTTTGGCGGCGCAATGGCGAAGGGAGCCTGTGGCGACCTGACTTTTGGCCCCAGGGCGGGGCCAAGCTGTTTTGGCCCTTCTTGGTCGTGGCCCTGGTGGTGCTGCTCGTGCTTGGCGGTCGTCCCCTTTTGGCCGCTCGTCGCCCGCCGCCGCTCCCCCCTTTGGCTGCGGGCGGCAACACGGCAACCGAAGCGGCAACTCAAGCGGAAACCCAAGCGGAAAAACCGCCAGTAACTGATGGGACCTCCGGGGCTGAGGCTTCCCTTTCCCCGCCTTCAGCCACCGCACCACCGGTTCCGCCGCCTTCAGCCCCCCAACCCATGGCGTCTGCGGTCCCGGCTGCCACCCCCGCCCAGCCAAGTCCAGGGGAAACGGAAGCTAAGGCCGTGGGGCCCTCGGCGGCACCCTTGCCTCCCCCCGATCCGCTGCTCCAGGAACTGGCGCCGGACGATCCCGAAGGTTGGATTGGGGCAACCCGGGCGGAGCCAGCCGCCTCGCGCCTGGATTTACTGCTGGTAGACAGTTTCGGGACCCTGCCCGAACCCCAGCGGCTTGCCTTGGCAGGGCAATGGCAGCGGCGGGCCGAGTCCTTGGGCTACGAGGATTTACGCCTCCTCGATGGACGGGGTCGGGTGCTGGCGCGGCGGGCCCTGGTGGGTTCGGGCATGATCCTGCTCGAATTCCCTGCCACCCCTCCGGAGGCCTGATGTCCCTGCCTCTCTCCCAGCTGAATGCGCTGTGGGGTCCGCCCCTGGCCAGGGTCGATACCGGCAACGCGATCGAACGCGTTAGTACCGACAGCCGTAGCGACCTCACCGGGGCGCTGTTCGTACCCCTGGTGGGTGACCGTTTTGATGGCCACAGTTTTTTGATGACAGCCCTGGAGACGGCGGAGGCTGCCGTTGCCCAGCAGGGGCGGATCACGCCAGAAATGGTGGCCAGGGCAGGGGAGTTGGGCAAGCCGCTTTGGGCCGTGGCGGACACCCAGCTGGCCTACCAGCAGCTGGGCCGCCTCTGGCGTCGTCACTTGGGCGCGCCGGTGGTGGCGGTGACCGGGTCGGCGGGGAAGACCACAACCCGTGAATTGATCCGGGCTGTGCTGGCTCCCCTGGGGCCCGTGCTGGCAAGCAGCGGCAATGAAAACAACGATGTGGGCGTGCCGTTGACCCTGCTCAAGGGGGACACCACCACGGCGGCCTACGTGGTGGAGATGGGGATGCGTGGGCTGGGCGAGATCGAGCGCTTAAGCCTCTGCGCCGAGCCCGATGTGGCCGTAATCACCAACATCGGTACGGCCCATATCGGCCGACTCGGCAGCCGCGAGGCGATTGCCCAGGCCAAGACGGAAATCACAGCAGCCCTGGTGCCTGAGGGACTGGTGGTGATCCCGGCGGGGGATCCCTTGCTAGAGGCGGCCCTGGCCCGGGGCTGGCAGGGCCGGGTGCGACGGGTGGCTTTGGCCGATGAGGTCAGCGGGTTCGATGCCGCCCTGCCGGCGGCCGACCTGGTGGGGAGCCTGGAGGAGGGCCAGCAGTTGCGGCTCGAACAAGGACCGCTGCTGCCCTTGCCCCTGGAAGGTCGCCACAATGCTCGTAACTTCCTTTTGGCCCTGGCTGTGGCCCAGGAGTTGGGGGTGCCGTTGGCAGAGCAGGGGGCAGCGCCCTGGGCGGTGGCGGTGCCGGGGGGACGCAGCCGCAAGCTGCAGGTGGCGGGAGTCGAGGTGCTGGATGAGACCTACAACGCCTCTCCAGAGTCGATGCTGGCGGCGTTGGAGCTCTTGGCCCACCAGCCCCTGGCGGCCGGCGGCCGACGTTATGCCGTGCTCGGCACGATGCTGGAGTTAGGGGAGCACAGCCTGGCGTTGCACCGGCAGGTGGCGGAACGGGCCAAGCAGTTGCGGCTGGATGGTCTGGTGATAGTCGATGCGGGTGCCGAAGGTGAAGCGATGCAAGCCGCTGCCGAAGGTCTAGCGCGGCTGGCAAGGGTGGCTGAGCCGGAGGCTGCGGCCGCCCCCCTGGGGGCCTGGCTCTGCCCTGGGGATGTGGTGTTGCTCAAGGCCAGCCGGGCCGTCGCCCTCGAACGCCTGCTGCCGCTTCTCGGCTGCAGCGGTGGCAGGCCATGAGCCCAGGGACATCATGAACGTGGTTGTCTCCGACGGGCCAACCACCCCAGGCTGAAAACCAACGCCATCGCCAGGTAGCCCAGGGCCCAGGAAGATCCATGCCCCCAGCCCGGATCCAGGACCGTGTCGCCTGCAGTGAAACGCCAGGCATGCAGCAGCCCGACCCAGGACCCGGCCGCAGCCACCAGGGCGCAGAGGGCCGCCGCCAGGAAGCGCTGCTCAATCACGTAAACCAACATTGCCGCCAGCAGCATGGCGGCCACGATCTGACCTTGCTCTAAGGCGAAGGCCCCCGCAGCCCAGACATCGGCCGCCCGTAGCGGATCGAGCAGGGCCGGACTAAAGGGCTGGCCGGGTGTGCCGGCCCCGCCGGCCCGCAACCCCGACTTCAGCAGCATCGAACCCCAACTAGCCAGCCCGGGCAGCACACCCAGCACCACCGCCGGTGCATGGTGGCTCGGTGTGGCCTGGAAGGCCTGGGCGGTCATAACCATGCCGATGTACAGCACGATCGCCATGCCTGCCTCTATCGGCACCACCTGGCCCACCAGACCCATCACTCCCAGGAGGCAGAGCAGTCCCATCACCACCCCATTGAGCCAGGCGTAGCCCAGGCGTGCCCCCATCGCCTTCCAGCCCGGGTGGCCGATGTAGAGAGTGGTCGGGAAGCAAGACCCCAGGCCGGCCACGGCGATCGTCGCCAGGCCGTTGATCAATAGCGAACTGCGCACGGGGTAGCGGTCGCCGGCCGCATCGGCGCTCTCCAGGTTTTGCAGGGAGCCCAGCACCGTAAAGAGTCCCATGGGCACCGTGACCCCAATCCAGGGCAGCAGCTGGTTGCGGGCAGCCCATAGGTCACCAAGCCGGAGCTGGGGCAGGTGCAAGCCAACGGCTGCCTGGTTGGCCTGCCAGGTGGGTGCATCAATTTGGATGAGGCCGGTGGCGCCGGCCAGGGCCACCCCCACCAGCACCGCCAACAAGCCCCCTGGCAGGGGGAGCCGCACATCGCCGTAATACGCCAGCAGCACCACAGCCAGCACCGCCAGTCCCACCACCGGCACCGCATAGGTGCGCAGCAAGAAGCCGAGGCTGATGTATCCCAGGGCGATGCCCGCCAGGGTGGAGAGCAGGGCGGCACGCGGCAGCCAACGGCGCAGGGGCCCCACCACAAACGATCCCACCGCCTCAATCAGGCCTGAGGCCAAGCAAGCCATCAGGCCGGCCTGCCAGGAGAGTCGCACCGCCTCGGCTTCCGTCAACCCCTGGCCCAAGGCCGCCAACTTGACTGGCAGCATCACCAGAAACACAAAGGCAAACAGGCTCACCGTGTTGATGCCAAAGGGCAGGGCCGTTCTGTCACTATTGCCATCCAAGAGGGCCAGGCGCCGGGCCTGGAGGGCATAGGCCAGGTTGCCGGCCACCAGGGACAGCCCCGTAGCCGGCAGGATGACGCCAAAGATCAAGGAGTCTGGATAGCCCAGGACCGTCCGACCCAACGAGACGATCAGCAGCAGCTGGATCAGGTTGTCAAGTGCCAGTCCCAGGAAGCCATCCAGGTCGCCCGGCACCCACCAGCGGGGGCTGATGCTGGGTGCGGAGGGGTAGTCGGCCATGACCCGGCGTGCTGGAGAGTTGGCGGCCAAAGTAAGCGCTGTCTGCTGGCCTTTTCAGTGGCCGCTGCGTCCATAGAGCGGCCAGCTGGTAGTGGCCAAGACCTCTGCCGAGATCGCCAACATCAATGCGACGCTGGCGTTCAAGCGGACGCCACCCGATCCGGAAGCAGCACGCCATTGAGGTGGTCGCACTCGTGTTGAACGATCCGCGCTTCAAACCCCTCCACTTCCCTGTCGATCCGTTGACCGCAAGCTGAGAGAGCAATCAAATGGACCCTGGAGGCCCGCAGCACCGGCAGTCGCATCCCCGCCACACTCAGACAGCCTTCCAATGCCTCGGTTTGTTCGCTGCCCACCGGAGACCATCGCGGGTTGATCAGGATGGTCTCGGGGATGGGGGGTGCATCTGGGTAACGGGGGTTGCGGGTTATGCCAAAAATCACCACCCGCAGGGGCACGGCGATCTGGGGAGCCGCCAGGCCGGCGCCAGCACGGGCAGCCATCGTGTCCCGCAGGTCGTCGATCAGGGCAGCGAGTTGGGCAGTGCCCAGCACTTCAGACGCCACGGCTGCGCTGGGCTGGCGCAAGCGCGGATCGCCGAGTTGCAGGACGGGGCGAACAGCCATGACCAAATTTTAGTGGAGATATGGGGTGATTCCTGCCAGGGCGGTTTTACGCCTGGGCGCTATAGGGACTGGCGATAGGGTTCGTGGGCCCGTGGTCCCTCCATGACCCTCCCCCTTGCTTTTCTAGATGGTGGCTTGGACATGGCAACCATCCAGGACGTGCTCGGGCGCTGGGGCTATCTGGTGATTTTCGCAGCCATGTTGCTGGAAAACGCTGGCCTGCCCTTGCCGGGGGAAACGGTCACCCTGCTGGGCGGTTATGCGGCCGGCAGTGGCCAGTTGAATATTTTGGGGGTGATGGGAGCGGCCGCCGGCGGGGCGGTGTTGGGGGACAACATTGGTTACTGGGTGGGCAGGCGCTTGGGCTGGGGTTTGATCTTGAAGGTGGGCCGCTGGCTCGGCCAATCCCCTGCCCAGCTGGAGAAACTGCGCGACCAGTTCCTGCGCCACGCCGGCAAATCCGTGCTGCTTGGTCGCTTCGTTGCCGTGCTGCGGGTGGTGGCCGGCCCGATGGCTGGGGCCGTCGGCATGCCCTATCCCAAGTTTTTGCTCTTCAACGTTGTCGGGGCCACGCTCTGGGCCACCACCATGGTCAGCCTGGCCTGGCTGGGGGGCCGCTGGATTCCCGTCGATCGGATGGTCAAGGGGGTCGTCGAATTTGGCCTGGGTGCCCTCGTGCTCGTGGCCCTGATCGTGCTGCTGCCCCGGCTGCTGAGTCGCTTCGAACAGCGGGAGCTCGCGGGCGAGCCACCAACGCCTGAATCATGAGGGCGACTGGGGCCGATTAGGCAGCGAGGGATGATGCGTTCTTCCTTTTTTGCCTGAACCGATGCCCCAGCGCTATTTGCGCTACCTCATCTTCCCCCTCATCTGCTGTGCCGCAGGTCTGGCGATCGTGATGGGCTGGCTGGGTGCCAGCGCCGCCTGGGTCACCCTGGTGTTGCTGGTGCTGGAGATCTCGCTTTCCTTTGACAACGCGGTGGTCAATGCCCGTGTACTGGATAAGTTGACCCAGGCCCAGCAGCGCTTTTTCCTCACCTGGGGTCTGGTCATTCCCGTTTTTGGTGTGCGGTTGCTGGGTCCACTGCTGATGGTGGCCCTGGCGGGCGGCGTTGGCCTGGGCCAGGCCTTTGATGCCGCCATCCACCACCCAGACCGCTACCGCGAACTGTTGGAACTGGCCGAGCCGCGCATCCTGGCCTTCGGCGGCATGTTTTTGCTGATGGTCTTTTTGCGCTACTTCCTGAATGAGGCCAAGACGCTGCATTGGTTTGGCCCCCTGGAGCGGCGCCTCAGCGCCGCCGGTCGCATTGAGGCCCTTGAAATTGCCCTGGCCCTGATCCTGCTGCTGCTGCTGGTGGCGAGCCTGCCGGCGAGCCTGCGGGGTGACGTCATGGTCGCCGGAGTGATTGGCCTGGTGCTGCAGCTGCTCAGCACTTCCCTGGCAGATGCCTTTGGCGATGAGGAGCAGGCCGGTGCCCGGCTGGCGGCCGGGGGAGGGTTGATGAGCCTGATCTACCTCGAGCTGCTCGATGCCTCCTTCAGCCTTGATGGCACCATCGGTGCCTTCGCGATCACCAGCAACCTGGCCCTGATCATGGTGGGCCTGGGGCTCGGTGCCCTTTTCATCCGTTCCCTCACCTTGATGCTGAGCCGGGAAAAGGCCCTCGACCAACTTGTGTATCTGGAGCATGGTGCGCACTACGCCATCGGCGCCCTCGGTCTGTTGATGCTGGCCAGCATCTGGCTTGGCCATCAAGGGGTACACCTGCCTGAGTGGGTCACGGGCCTGATCGGAGTGGTCCTGTTGGCCCTGTCACTGGCCGATTCCCTGCGCCAGCGCCGTCGCAGGCACCCTTCCCCGAACTGAATCCGGACCTGGCTTGAGCCTCCCCCCATAGGGGGGAATACTCAGAGGTAAAACCCGACCGTCGTCACGACCCTGGTGCCCTGGGCCCTCAGAGCACTGCGCAGCAGGATCGTCGATTGGTTGTGGAGCAGGTTCTCCCAGCGATGCCTGGTCACAAAGACCGGCAGCACCACCACACAGAAGCGGTTGCGGTCCTTGCGGTGTTCCACCTCGGGGAGGTGGGCAAGCTCAACAACTTGGCGCTCGAGCTGACGCCCCGCAGGTTGGCCAGGGCGTCGGAGCTGAGAATCGCCAGGGCTTCAGCATTGCTATAGCGCTCTTCGTGGCTGGCGCTGGTCGGTAGGGGACTGCCGATGACCGTGCGGCGCAGCCGGTCAAAAACGGAGTGACGCTCCATGAGCAGGCCGCTGCGTTAGGCGAGATGCCGCAAACCTATGTCCCGCTTCCCTCAATGCCTCTTTTTTCTGCTTAATGTTGCTGCGCTTTGCCAACAACCTCTCTTGACCCTTTCCCCGCAGCGACAGCCCTGGCATGCCCTGGATGCTCAGGAATGCCAGAGCCTGCTCGCCAGCGGTGAAGACGGCCTTTCCACAGCCCAGGTCGCCGCCCGCCTGGCTGAGCATGGGCCCAATCGCATTGAGCTGGGTGCTGGGCGCAGTCCTTGGCGAATCCTCTGGGACCAAATCAGCAACGTCATGTTGCTGATGCTGCTGGCGGTTGCTGCCGTTTCGGCGACGGTGGCCTATCTGAATCAACGCTTTCCGAAGGATGCCCTGGCGATCCTGCTGATCGTCGGGCTCAACGCGTTGCTCGGGTACTTACAGGAATCCAGGGCGCAAAATGCGCTTCAATCCCTGCGCCGCATGGCCCAGCCCATGGTCACGGTCTGCCGCGACGGCCGCTGGGATCGGATCTCAAGCGAGCAGTTGGTGCCTGGTGATCGCATCCGGCTGGAGGCCGGGGACCGGGTGCCCGCCGATGGGCGCCTGCTGGAGGGAGCCGATCTGGGTCTGCGCGAGGCGGCGCTCACTGGAGAAGCGGAGTTGGTGGAGAAACGGTCCCAGCTGGTGCTTGATGGGGCAACGCCGGTGCTGGATCGGCGCAACTGCGTCTTTCAAGGTACCGAAGTGGCCCGGGGCCGCGGCACAGCCCTGGTCACCCATACGGGCATGGGCACGGAACTGGGCCAGATCGCCGAGCTGATCAATACCGCCGGTGGTGAAACCACCCCGCTGCAACAGCGCCTTGATGGCCTCGCCAATGTGCTTGTGAGTAGCGCCTTGGTCCTGGTGGCCTTGGTGGTGCTGGGTGGCTGGCTGTTGGGCCAGCCCTTGCTTGATTTGCTCGAAGTGGCGCTGTCGATGGCGGTGGCGATCGTGCCGGAAGGGCTGCCGGCCGTGATCACCGTGACCCTCGCCATTGGCACCCAACGCATGGTGCAGCGAGCCGCCTTGATCCGGCGCCTGCCGGCCGTGGAGGCCCTGGGATCAGTCACAGTGATTTGTTCGGACAAGACGGGCACCCTCACCCAAAACCGCCAGGTGGTGCAGGAATTGCGCTGTGGCACTGAGTCCATCGCCGTCAGTGGCCAGGGATACGACCCCAACGGCACCTTGACCCCTTCGCCCCTTACCGTCCCCTTCCCCCAACGGCAGGGGACGGCCCCAGGCGCCGTGGACTTGTTGCTCCAGGCTGGAGCGCTCTGCAGTGATGCCGAACTCAACAGCCAACCTGATGGCGGTTGGGATGTGTTGGGCGATCCCACCGAGGGCGCCCTAGTTGTGGCTGCAGCCAAGGCTGGACAAGGGGCGGAGGAGCTGCGCCACCGCTTCCACCGCCAGGGCGAGATTCCCTTCAGTTCCGAGCGCCAGTGGATGGCAGTCTGGGTGGGCGATGCGGACGGGGAACTGCAGGCCCCTTTGGGCGCTGCCGCTGAAGGTTCGGGCACGTTGCTGTTGAGCAAAGGGGCTCCAGAAGTGCTGCTGACCACCTGTGACCGCTGGCTGGCACCCTCCGGGGTGGAAGCCCTAGATGGCCCCCAGCGCCAATGGTGGCTTGACCAGGCCCGCGAGTTGGCCGCCAGGGGCCTGAGGGTTCTGGCTTTTGCCGCTGCCCCGCACCACGCAGGTCCGGAGCAGCCGGTAGAAAAACAGGTTTTACTGGGCCTGATGGCCCAACTGGATCCAGCCCGTCCTGAGGTGGCCGAGGCGGTGGATCGTTGCCGTCAGGCCGGTATCCGGCCAGTGATGATCACCGGCGACCATCCCCTCACGGCCCAGGCCATTGCCAAGGGGATTGGGCTGCTGCCACAGAGCAGCGGCCTGGGCCAAGGTTCTGGCACCGACGAGGTGGTGCTGGGTCAGGTGTTAGAGGCCAGTGACGAGGAACAGTTGCGCCAGTTGGTGCGCCGCTGCAGTGTTTTCGCCCGCGTGCCACCCGAGCAGAAGTTGCGAATTGTCCGGGCCCTCCAGGCGAACGGCCAGGTGGTAGCCATGACCGGCGACGGTGTCAACGATGCCCCTGCCCTGAAGCAGGCCCACATCGGTGTGGCGATGGGCCTGACCGGCACCGAGGTGAGCAAGGAGGCTGCCGACATGGTGCTGCTCGATGATAATTTTGCCACGATTGTCAATGCGGTTGAGCAGGGGCGATTGGTTTATGCCAACATCCGCCGCTTCGTTAAATACATTCTGGGCAGCAATGTCGGCGAACTGCTTACCATCGCCGCCACTCCCCTTTTGGGACTCACTGGTGTGCCCTTGACGCCATTGCAGATTCTCTGGATGAATCTGGTGACAGATGGTTTACCGGCCCTGGCGCTCGCCCTTGAACCCGGCGAGAGAGACCTGATGGCACGTCCACCGGCCGAGCCAGGAGAATCTATTTTTGCTAGGGGAGTTGGTGCTTACATTTTACGCATTGGCGTGATTTTTGCGGCTTTCACTATTGCCCTGATGGTCTATGCCTACCGCAGCGGTGCCCCCTGGAAAACCATGGTGTTCACCACCCTCTGTCTGGCCCAGATGG